>ENA-OUOW01000861-OUOW01000861.1-human-gut-metagenome-genome-assembly--contig:-NODE-861-length-23502-cov-4.173540_pt1 | contig 23502 bp, 21 predicted proteins | sample MGYA00237938_ERZ548769 | MGnify/ENA primary metagenome ERZ548769 (study PRJEB26490, sample SAMN05356870) | human gut metagenome | biome: terrestrial biome; feature: human-associated habitat; material... | reverse complement strand
GATACCGTTCTCGAACTCTACAATCGAGTTCGCTCTTTCGACATACAGTTTGATGTCTTCGCAGATGGGAAATCATTCAGCGAACGGACGAGATGGGAACGGCTTGGCGAATTCCCCATCGATCCAGGTATGAAGGAATTTGCCCGCAAGCAGCGTATTCCCATGGATGAGACCGTTCCTGAGTTTGTAGGCAATCTTCGTCACATTGAACGACTGAACATGTACCTGATGCGGCTCGAGGATTATCGTCCAATTTGCGAGCAGATTGACGCGGTGGGTGGCCTCCATCACGATCCTCACAGTGGAGTGGGCATAGAAATTACAAACGAGAAAATAAACAAGGCTACCGGAGTCGCTTGGATTGCAGAACACGAAAGCGTTGCGCTAGACGATTGTGTCGCCTTTGGTGATTCGGACAATGATATTCCAATGTTTGGCAGTGTTGGTCTTGGAGTGGCGATGGTGAATGCTTGTGAGGGCGCTCTCCGAGAGGCTAATGCCATTACGCGGCTTTCTAATGTTGCGGCTGGTGTCGCTGAGTATGTGTTGCAAGAAGTATTGGGTAACTCAGTTCACCATGCAATCGAGTTGCCCGGCAACTCGATCCCGTGGCAGCGGCCACAATGTGGCACCGACCGTGAGGCCTAGCGACGCTATTCCGACCTCGATGGCTGTGGGGCTGTGGAGCACGGCGGAAAGCATGGAGACGCCCTGCTCGGTGAAGACGCGGGGCATGGAGCGTCGCCCGCCCCATCCGTCCTCTCTTGAAATCACAAATCGTGATTTCAAGATTACCATCTCATTTTTCGTGAGTCTGAAGCAGAAGCGCTCCGGGAAGCGGTCGGGGTTCCTCGTGACGGCTTGGTTGAGTGTTCTGGTCTCCACGCCGTACAGCTTCGCGAGGTCGCTGTCGAGCATGACCTGCTCGCCGCGAACGGTGCAGATCATGCTTTTGATTCGGACGTCGCTCATGGCGAGGGAGGGTCTTCCCTCCTTAGAGAGGTCGATGGTCGTGCGGTCGCTGGAATCTTTGTATTTCTCGTCCATGGGCGCTGCCCTCCTCGCAGGCGGTAGAGGAATTGTATCAGTGGCTACGGAGGAGAGATAACGTCGCAATCATCAATCGCTTAGTCCGCTTATGCAACTCCGTTGCCCGGCGATGGAATCCCATTGCCGGGCAAAGTTATCCCGTCCCGCCTGGGCACTCGAATCCCATATACAAGCCAGCCTTTGTCACAGGGGCTGCGACAAAACCACTCTTAAGGTGTGGATTCGATGATGGGATACTCAGGCCAGTCCAAGCGGAGCACCTCAATTTACTGGCCGTCGGTTGGGTGAGGCCATGCGGAAGGGGAGGGGACATGCTCTTCACTCGCGAAAACATTCTCGGAACAATTGATGTGAGAACCCAGGAAGAGGTTTTCGGGAGGCTCGCAGCACGTGCGGTGAGCTTAAGAATTGCCCACGACGCACAGGCAATAGTGCGTGACTACAAGGAGCGAGAGAGCGAGGCGTCGACCGGCTTTGGGGGAGGCATCGCCATTCCTCACTCCAAGACTGATGATGTCTCGGAACCCACGGTGCTCTTCGTGCGGCTGTCCCAGCCTGTCGAGTGGAACTCGATTGATGACAAGCCGGTCCAGACGGTTATCTCCATCTTGGTTCCCAGCGGGGCGAACTCTGAGCACCTCCGGCTGCTCTCATCGCTTAGCCGCAAGCTCGTGCACCCCGAGTTCGTAGAGATGCTCAACAAGGGCACTGATGATGAGGTATTCGAGGCAATCGATGGAGTGCTTTCGGGCAACGCCTCCTGAGGACGAGGGGACGGGGCTTACCTGAATGGCGTGCCGACCGTTGTCGGCCAGTAGAAAGGAGCGGGCAATGTCCAAATCGATCGTTGCGGTGACCAACTGTCCAGCTGGCATCGCGCACACCTACATGGTGGCGGAGGCGATTAAAACCAAAGGTGAGGCCCTCGGCTACGAGGTTCACGTCGAGACCCAGGGTGCCAATGGCGTCGAGAACCAGCTGACCAAGGACCAGATTAAGGATGCCGACTATGTCATCCTCGCCCTTGGCAAGGGTATGGACGAGGATGACCGTGTGCGCTTCGATGGCAAAAAGGTCATCGAGCTCCCGGTGTCCGAGGCCCTGAAGAACATCGACTCCGTAATGGGCAATCTCGAGGGAGAGGCAAAGCTGTATCGAGCCACCTCAGTTGACTTCGGTGGTCGTAATGGCACCGGCGCTGTGACCGGGTTCATGAACCACCTGATGGCTGGTGTTTCCGCTGCTCTGCCGTTCGTGATTGGCGGCGGCCTTCTCATGGCCATCGGCTCGATCATGGTTCAGTTTGGTGCCCCCAACATCGAGCCGGCCGATGGCCAGGTTGCATCCATTGCTTGGGTGCTCAACACCATTGGTTCGCTGGGCTTCTCGTTCATGGTTCCCGTCATGGGCGCGTGGATTGCACAGTCCATTGGTGGCAAGCCCGCACTTGCCCCTGCGTTCATCTGCTCCTACCTCGCGAACAGCGCTGACCTGCTTGGTACCCAGACGGGTGCCGGCTTCATTGGCGCAGTGATCATCGGTATCCTCATTGGCTACTTTGCTAACGCCCTGAGGAAGATTCAGCTGCCTAAGAACATGCACGGCCTGATGGGTTTCCTTATTATCCCGTTTGTCAGCCTGCTCGTCTTTGCGCTTCTGACCTACTACTTCATTGGACCCATCGCCGCTGCCCTTATGAACGGCCTGGTCGTCATGCTTTCGAGTATTCCTGAGGGTGCAAAGCTTGCGGGTGCCTTCCTGGTTGGCGCCATGCTTGCCTTCGACATGGGTGGCCCTGTCAACAAGGCTGCGTGGTTCTTCTCCTTCTCGCTGGTTGCTTCTGGCGTCTACGACTGGTATGGCATCGTTGGCGTTGTGACCATCCTGCCGCCCATGGCAGCCGCCATCGCAACTTGGATCCGTCCTTCCCTGTTCACCGAGGGCGAGCGTGACGCTGCGGTTCCTGCACTTATCGTTGGCGCTACGGTCGCAACCGAGCCCGCCATCCCGTATGCACTTGCCGCTCCCCTGCCAATGATTTCCGCGAACGTCATTGCCGGTGGCGTTGCGGGCGCAATCTCCATGGCACTGGGTGTGCAGCGCGTTGCCCCCGGGATTGGCATCTTCGATCCTCTTCTCGGACTGATTTCTCCTGCGTGGGCCTACTACATCGCAGTCGCAGTGGGGCTTGTGCTTAACGTGGCTCTGATCGTTATCTTCAAGTCAATCTGGCTTAAGCGCCAGGCCGAGAAGGCGCAGCAGGCCGCATAGGACGTCATCTCGTGATGTAGCTGATTGCTGGTACGCTGGCACCTGTCCTGTGAGGCGGGTGCCAGCTCGCCAATGAAATCAAGGGGGTCGAGCGCAATATGGACTTCAATGAGGTCATTGACAGGCATGGAACCTATTGCACGCAGTGGGATTACGCTGCAGACCGTTTTGGGTCTTCAGACGTGATTCCCTTCTCCATTTCCGATGCTGACTTTTCGGTTCCCGATGAGATTCTCACTGCCATTAAAAGTCGTCTCGACCACCCCATACTTGGCTACACGCGCTGGAACCACGATGGGTTCAAGCAGCCCATCGTTGAGTGGTTTGACCGCAGGGGAGGGGCACGCGTCAATCCCGAATGGATTGTCTACAGTCCTAGCGTTATCTTTACGGTCGCAACGCTGATCAGGCTCAAGTCAAATCCTGGGGATGCGGTTGTCGCCTTCTCCCCAATGTACGATGCGTTCTTTGGCGCTATCCGCGGAAACGGGAGGGTGCTAGTTCCCGTTAGCCTCTCGTCTGCCATGGATGGCTACCAGATTGACTGGGATGGTCTCGAACGGGCATGCGCTGATCCCCTTGCTAAGGTGTTTCTCTTGACCAATCCCCACAATCCAACTGGCAAGGTGTTCACGAAGGCAGAGCTGCAGAGAATTGCCTCGATATGCGCCGAGACTAACACCTTCCTTATCTCAGACGACATCCATCGCGACATCATCATTGGCGATGTGCCCTATACGCCTATCACAGAGGTTACCGAGAAGAACACCGCGCTTGTCTGCTCGTCATCGAAGACGTTCAATACCGCTGGACTTATTGGGTCGTACGCGTTCTTTCCCGAGAATGGCCTGCGGGAGGAATTTCTCTTTGAGCTCAAGCAGCGCAATGCGCTATCAAGTACGAGCATCCTGGGGATGTATGCTCAGTCGGCAGGCTATCGCGAGTGCGACCAGTACGTCGACGACCTGTGCTCCTACATTCGCTCGAACATGGATGCCATTGGGGAGTTTCTTTCGACGAACATCCCGGAGATTAGGTTCTCGGTTCCTCAGGGGACGTATCTTGCTTGGATAGACGCGTCTGCCCTTGGCGTGAGCGCTGCGCGTTTGCAGGACGCGTTGGTGCACGTGGGGCATGTTGGCATCATGAACGGTGCTGCCTACGGCGATGACAAGTACCTGAGAATGTGCGTGGCATGTCCGCGGTCAAAACTAGAGGAGGGTCTCAAAGGCCTTTTGGCGGGGGTGCGGAGCCTATGAGGTTCAGCGGTCGAGAACGCTCTATAGTGCTCGCGCTGCGAGAGGGACCGGCATCCGGCGCCGAATTGGCCACTCGCCTAGGCGTCTCTAGGAGGACGGTGCTTCGCGACATAGCACGGGCGAACGACATCTTGCGGAGGACCGGGGCCGGCCTTATCGAGGCCGAGCCAATCTACAGGCTCTCAATCCAGTCTCAAGACGCCCTCGATGCGCTTCTCTCCTCGGTCTTCGATGATGAGACGGCTATGCTGCTGGCGATTCTCAGCTCTCCTCGTCCTACCGTGATGGACGTCGAGGAGCGTGCAGGGCTCTCGAATGCCACCGTGAGGGCATGCGTTGGTTCCGCAAACCGTCGATACTCCCGCACGCTCTCTATCGAGATGAAGAGTGGGCGGGGTATAGAGGTTGTGTTTGAGAAGTCCTCATCGGCAGACTTTGTCGCGGCGCTCGCTGCCCGCGATCGTGCAGTGCTCACTGAGCTCCAGACGCTTGCTGGTCCCTGGATGACTGCCGCCGGGCTTATGTCACAGGAGATAGAGTCCTTCCAGCAGGAAATGGAGCCCTGGCTGACGCTCCAGGAAGCACGCACGCAGGTCTATGCGGCAATCGTCACAGCCCCGTTTGAGCTTGGAGAGCCCCTCTCGCTCACTGTTGCGCGCGCGTCAATCGACAGGCTCATCTCGAGGAAGCGCGACCTCCACTCGTGGCTCCTTGCGCATCGCTACGAGTTGATTGGCAGAGCTTCCGATCTTCTCGCCTCACACGGTATGAGGGTATCGCGGCCCGACCTTCCCACCGTCATGTTCGAGCACATTGCCCGCTCTGCAATGTTCACCACGCTCATGACAGATGAGTTTAGAACTCAGGTTAACCGCATTCGCATAGATCATCCCATCGAGTTCGACTTTGCCCAAGACCTCTGCGAGTACCTTGAGTTACTGCGCAAGGACGTGTTCTTGGAGCACGAGCTCTGTGCCCTCTACGTGATAGGTACAGGGCTCTGCTCGACAGGGCAGTCTCTTGCGATTCTGCTGCTCTGCGGGAGAAGGTCACTTGAGTCAGTGAACCGAGCCATGCTCGAGAATACGTTTGACAACGTGACGGTTACTTCCGTGTATGACGTTCAATCGGCAGAAAGGGAGTATGGCACGGGTGCGTACTCAATACTCATCAGAGACGACTCCTTCGCGGACAAGGGCCTCGAGAGGCTCCCTTGGAATCTTGTTTGTCGGGGGATTCTGAGCGATGCAGACTTGGCAGCTCTAAAGCGCGCAGTTACGGACTCACAGTACCGTACGTCGCTTCCAGACATTCTCCCCGAAGTCTCCTTCGCGGAGATTGGAGTTGCCGGTGACGGATATCTTTCCGTGCTCTCTTGCGGCCTCGAGCTTTTCCTCGAGAGGGGAGTTATCCGAAAGGAAGAGGTCGCGTCCATAATGGCGCGAGAGTGTCAGGGCCAGTGTCTGCGCTTCAACGGCGTTGCGGTACCGCATTGCATTACCTTAACGCCGGCAGACAGGCCACGGCTACTTGCGCTCACGCTTGACACACCTGTCAAAGTCGAGGATGAACCCATTAGCCTCATTATCGTGGTGCTGGTTAGCAAGCGCCAGGAGGATAAGAGCTCGATATTCTCGTACCTCTACTCAATGCTTGGGACCGGTGCCTCTCCCCATTCCGGCATGAGGTATCAGGAACTACTTGAGGTGCTGGAGGGAAACTCTGATGGCATCAAGCAAAGAGTGCATTAGTCGTTTTGTTGACAACAACTGGTCGGCGATTGTTGCCGACATCGCAGAGCTTGTCAGCATTCAGAGTATTGGGGATTCGGCCACTGCAGGGCCCGATGCGCCATGGGGCAAGGGACCGCGGGATGCCCTCAACTGTGCGCTGAGAATGGCATCGAGGCTTGGTCTCCAGGCTCACGACTGCGGCGGGATTATCGGCTTTGCCGATGTTCCGGGCGAGCGTGATGGCCAGGTGGCGACAATCGCGCACTTGGATGTAGTGCCTGCGGGTCCTGGGTGGAGTTCGGATCCTTTCGCTCTGCAACGGCGCGAAGGCTATCTTGTGGGAAGGGGAGTGCTTGACGACAAGGGACCGGCTGTTCTGACGCTGTGGGCAGCACGCTTCCTTTCGACGCACGACTGCGCGGCAGATCGAAAGGCTGTCCGCATCCTGCTTGGAGCGAACGAGGAAACAGGAATGGATGACGCGCGGTGGTACGTTCGCAACTATGCCGCGCCAGACTTCCTGTTCACTCCGGATTCTGCATGGCCAGTGGTTTGTGGTGAGAAGGGCTCCCACAATGCCGAGCTTGCCTGGAAGTGCGATACACAGGGGAAGATCGTCGAGATCGCCGGAGGGACGGTTAGGAATGCGGTTGCCGCGTCTGCCAGGGCGGTTATCCGGGCGAGCGCTGATGAGCTTCCGGCAGAGAAGGGCGTTACGGTGAGGGCAGCCGGAGCAGGGCTGTCTGAGGTTCTGGCACGGGGCACGGGTGGACATGCAGCGGAACCCGAAGGCACCGTGAGCGCAATTGGCGTGCTGGTGAGGTACTTGCTGCAGAATGGCGTTTGCTCAGTGCGCGAGCGGCGATGGCTCGAGTTCGAGGATATTGTCTTCTCGTCCACGGATGGCTCGGCGTTTGGTATCAACGCGACAGACGACCTATTCACACCTCTGACCATCATTAGCGGGACAATTGAGACAAGGGACGGGCATTTCGTACAGACCACTGACTGCCGATACCCAAAGTCGACCAACCCTGATGCCATCTCCGCTGGTATCGAGAAGGTGTGCGTGGAGTACGGAGTCGAGTATGCTGAGGTACATAGGGGCTCGCTGCTCTACGTTGATCCCAAGAGGCGCGAGGTGCAGGTGCTTCTGGACTGCTACGAAGAGTGGTTTGGCGGCGCGGCCAAGCCTGTGACGCTTGGCGGTGGCACCTACGCCAAGCGGTTCCCCTATGCCGTGGGATTTGGGCCGATTGATGATCCCGATGAGGACGCCCCGTCCTGGGTCGGTGGGATACACGGACCAAATGAGGCGGTCTCGGAGGAGTCGCTGAAGCGGGCTCTCTGTACCTATATCAGTGCGCTGGAGCGGTTGTCAGTGGTGCGGGACTGAGTTGCCCGGTAACGGAATCCCACCGGGTAACTCAATCCCGCGCCGTAATAATGCACACCAAAACAATTCGAGGCCCTTCTCAGCGGCGTTTCCCCAGGAAGATGCAAACCGGCATTGTTTTGGTGTGCGCTTTTGGGCGGAGAGCCTTGCCTGGGGCGGTGCTCTTCGGGCGCTATCGCTGACGCTGACGTCTGCCCCGACACCCCGGGGTCGGCCGTCTACTGGAGGTGTGATGGCAATGGACAGGCTAGCTGCGTTCGAAGAGATGCTCGCGGACGTTCGGAAACAGGCGGCGTTCGAGCAGGCCGAGATGGACAGGCTCAAGGCGGAGGGCAAGGTGAGGACGGTCACGTACCGCCAGTACTTCTCCAACCGCATGCTCTACAAGATGATGCTCGACAAGTACGCGCAATACGGCCTGCTTCCGCGGGATTGAGTTACCCGGAAACGGGATTCCATTACCCGGCAACGGAATCCCACTGCCCGGTATTTCAATCCCGCCTGGCACTGTGGTTGCATAGACACATATCTATGCAACTCAGTTGCCCGGCAAAACAATCCCGCCGAGCAGCGCTGCAAGCGCGTCTACGTCCTCGTCGGAAGTGGCCCAGCTCGTGGCCAGGCGCACGACGGTGCGGCCGTCGGCCAGCTGCTCCCAGAAACTCATCTCCACGCGGGCAGAAAGCTGTGCATAGCGCTTCTCGTCAAGTGCGACAAACACCTGGTTGGTCTCCTGCGGGTGCATGAGCTCGCAACCGGCTGTCTGGAATGCTTGGGCAATGCGACCGACCTGCTCAACCGCCCGAGTGCCAATCTGCTGGTAGAGGTCCCCGTCGAGCAGCGTCTCAAACTGGATTCCCGCGACCATCCCTTTGGCGAGAAGCGCTCCGCGGCGCTTCATGAGTGTGAAGAAGTGGGGGCACGTCGACGGCTTGGGGAAGACCATCGCTTCGCCGAGAAGCGCGCCGCATTTGGTGCCGCCAATGTAGAACGCGTCGGCCAGACGCGCCAGATCGCTCAGCTGCACGTTGTTGCTCGGTGCGGCAAGGGCGTAGGCAAGGCGCGCGCCATCGACGTAGAGCTTCATACTGTGCGCGTCGCACGTGGCGCGCAGCGCGGAGAGCTCGTCTAGCGAGTAGAGCGTGCCGTACTCTGTTGGCTGCGAGATGTAGACCAGCCCCGGCATGACCATGTGGTCGTGGTTCTCGTCTTGCTCCCAGGACGTAGCCATCGCGTCAACGTCTGCGGCGTTCAACTTGCCGTCTTTCTCGGGGAACTGGATGACCTTGTGTCCGCACGCCTCGATGGCGCCCGCCTCATGGATGCTCACGTGGCCGGAGTCCGCGGCGACGACGCCCTGCCACGGGGCAAGAAGCGCGTCGATTGCGACGGCGTTCGCCTGGGTACCACCAACCAGGAAGTGCACCTCTGCCTGCGGAGCGTTGCATGCCGTGCGGATGAGCTCGCGAGCGTGATCGCTGTGAGCATCCGTGCCGTAGCCCGGGTTTGCCTCCATGTTGGCGGCGGCCAGGCGCTCGAGGATGCGCGGGTGCGCACCCTGCTGGTAGTCGGATGCAAACGGCAGTCTCTTCTCGGCGTCCACTATCAATCCTTCCCAAGGCGTCACTCGGACACGCCTGATGGCGCCTTACGCCTCAACACATTACTCAAACGCTGTTGGAAAGCTATTCCTGATATGCTTTCAGAATGCCACTACCGCAGACGACAGACCGAGGGAGCTCCTCATGTTCATGATTATTCTTATTGTCCTTATCGTGGTTCTCGTACTCTCAACGGGCTACGTTGTGCGCCAGCAACACGTCGCCGTCATCGAGCGCCTGGGCAAGTTCCACGGGTTCGCCGGCCCCGGCTTCCACGTGAAGTTTCCCTTCATTGACGTCACGCACGACGTGAGCCTCATGACCGAGGACGAGCACATGACGTTTGACGCCAAGACCTCGGACAACGTGACCATCGAGCTGGACGTCTCCATCCAGTACCACGTGGACTACGGCGACGTTGAGAAGGGTGCGGATTCCGGCGTATACCGCAGCTTCTACACGCTGCAGGATCCCGTGGGGCAGATGCAGGACTACCTGGCCGACGCGCTGCGTTCGCAGATCCCCGCGCGCACGCTTGACGAGGTCTTCTCCGAGAAGGACGCCATTGCCCACGCTATCGATGAGGTTGTTGCGGCCAAGATGCTCGACTACGGCTACGTGCTGGTGACCACCCTCATTACGCGCATCAAGCTGCCACAGGAGGTTCAGGAGTCGATGAACCACATCATCGCCTCGAAGAACAACCTCGAGAGCGCGACCAACGACGCCAACGCTGCCAAGGCAAAGACCGTCATTGCGGCGCAGGCCAAGGCCGAGGCAATGGCCGCGGAGGGCAAGGGCATTGCCGACCAGCGCGTTGCCATCGCCCGCGGCATCAAGGACTCCATCGACACCATCCGCGAGTCCGGCGTGACCGAGGAGGAGGCCAATCGCCTCTTTGAGTTCACCCAGTGGACGGACATGATGAACAACTACGCGGCAAGTGGCAAGGCAACCACGGTGCTGCTGCCCGAGGACTTTGACCAGAGCGGCGTATTTAAGAGCATTGTCGCGGGGAAGAAGGCTGGGGAGAAGTAGCGCCTCCTAGCCGCGCCTCAAACGGCGCTCTAGGCGCTTGCTCACTGCCACGAGCGCCATCACAATCACGTAATAGATCACGGCAACGGCGATAAACGGCTCGAACGCGCGGTACGTGAGCGCCTGCACGCTTTGCGCGGCGCGCATCATGTCCATGAGGCCGATGGTCGCCACAAGAGATGAGCTCTTGAGTACCGTGATAACCTCATTGACCAGCGCGGGAGCCACCGAGCGCAGCGCCTGGGGAATGATGATCTCCCACATCATGAGGTGATAGGGGAGGCCAAGCGCGCGGGCGGCGTCGTATTGGCCGCGGTCAACGCCCTCGATGCCGCCGCGCATGGTCTCGGAGACGGTGGCGGATCCATTGAGCCCCAGCGTGAGCACCGAGGCGGCAAACATAGAGATCTTATAGCCCGTGAGCTGCGGCGTTGCAAAGTACGCAATAAACAGAAGCACTATGAGCGGGATGCCTCGGAAAATCGACGTGTAGAAGTCTAGTACCACTCGCAGCGGCTTGCACGGCAGCACCTTGAGCACAGCGATGAGAAATCCCAGCGCAAACGCCAAGACCAAAGCGGCCCCCGTCACCTCAAGCGTGACGGAGAGGCCGCTTATGAACATTGGCGCATATGGTTCGATGACCGAGAAGTTCATGCCGCTCTCTCGCTAGTTTGCGCTGGTAGAGCCCACGCCCTCGGTTGCAGAGCCGGAGGCCGAGAAGTCCCCGCCCCATTCGAAGTCTGGGCCTACGTAGGTGCCAATGAACTGGTCGATGGTGCCGTCCTCGAGCATCTCGCCAATGCACTGGTCAAAGGCGGCGACAAACGACGCCCCCTTGGTGGCCATGATGCAGTAGACGCCCACGTAGTCCTTGGTCTCGTCGCGGCCGAGAAGACCAAGCACCAGGCCTTCGTTGGCGTCGCGCATGGACTGGCCCTCGGCACCGTCGCACAGGTAGGCGTCGATGCGGCCGGCGAGAACCTCCTGCAGGCACTGGTCGCCACCGTCGTAGGTGTGGACGTCGGCATCGGGCAACACGGCAGTGACAAACTTGTTCTGCACCGTGCCCGTGGTGCAGGCAATGCTCTTGCCGGCAAGGTCGTCAACGCTTGTGATGGCGTCGCCCCCAAGGGTGAGCACGCCAACGAGTGGCTGGTAGTAGCCACGGGTGAAGTCGTAGGTCTGCTCGCGCTCCGCGTTGGAGGACATTGCCATCGTGAAGGACGTGTCGCTCGCCTGGACGGAGGCCAGCGTGGCGGCGAACTCCTGCGGCTCGAAGTCGTACGAGAAGCCAAGGCGGCTGGCCATCTCGTCTGCCATGGCGATGTCCAGGCCGACTACCTTCTGGGTGCCATCGGACTGCATCTCGATGTAGCGGTACGGCGCGAAGGCGTCATCGCCCACAAAGGTGAGGTGCTGGCCGGCAAGGTCTGCTGACGATGCGTCGCCTGTGGTGGCTGTGGCCGTGGTGCTGGCCGTGGAGTCGCTCTGCTGAGCGCTACCGCAACCCGCGAGTGCGAGCGGCGCGAGGGCCGCCCCTGCTGCTATCACGCCGAGAAATGACCGGCGATCCATTGAGCCATGCTGTCTGGTTCCCATCTGCTCTTCCCCCATGTTCGTCTGCAGTGGCAGTCATTGTAGCCTACTAAAATCCTAGTTGCTTAGTAGGATACACATTGGAAGCTTTTTCGGAATGACGCTGCGGCCAGGACGCCAGCTTGGGCTGGTCCACGCAAAGGCGGCGCCTGGACAAAGCCGGACGCCGCCTGGGATGACGGGAAGCGTGTCTCTCTCGCCCTAGAGCTCTTCGCGTAGCTGATCGACAAGCTGCGAGAAGTACGTAAGCGCGTCCTCGACGGGCTTGCTCGTTGCCATGTCCACGCCGGCACCGCGCAAAAGCTCGATGGGAGGCTTGCTCGAACCGCCCTTGAGGCAGCCCAGGTAGTCCTCAACGGCGGGTGCCCCCTCGCTGAGGATGCGGTTTGAGATGGCGATGGCGGCAGCGTAGCTCGTTGCGTACTGGTAGACGTAGTAGCCGTAGTAGAAGTGCGGGATGCGCGCCCACTCCAGGCGGATGCCGTCGTCAACGGTCACGGCGTCGCCAAAGTACTGGGCGTTGAGCTCGCCCCAGCGCTCGCAGAGGGCGTCGGCCGTGACACCACGGCCGTCGGCGTTCATCTCGTTCACGTCGCGCTCGAACTCGGCGAACATGCACTGGCGGTAGAGCGTCGCGCGGAAGGACTCCACAAAGTTGTTGAGCACGTAGGCGTGGGTCGCGGGGTCTGTGGTGTGCTCGAGCAGGTAGTGCGAGAGCAGTGCCTCGTTGCAGGTAGAGGCCACCTCGGCCACGAAGATGGGGTAGTCGCAGTAGGTGGGCGACTGCGCATGGCACGAGAGGTACGTGTGCACGGAGTGGCCCATCTCGTGCGCCAGCGTAAAGACGTCGTCGAGGCTTCCGTCAAAGCTCGTGAGGATCACGGGGTTGGTGCCATAGGAGCCCGCGGAGTATGCGCCGGAGCGCTTGCCGGGTGTTTCGTACACATCAATCCAGCGCTGCTCGAGGCCCTTGCGCACAATGGCCAGGTAGTCCTCGCCCAGCGGCTCGAGTGCCTTCAGGATGAGGTCCCAGGCCTCCTCATAGGTAAAGGTGAGGTCCACGGAGTCGACAAGCGGCACGTACATGTCCCAGAAGTGAAGCTCGTCCACGCCAAGGGCGTTCTTGCGCAGACTCGCGTAGTTGTGGAGCGCTCCGAGGTTCTTGTGCACTGCATCCACCAGGTTGTCGTAGACCGAAGTGGGAACCTCGTTGGCGTCAAGGCAGTACTCCAGGGCGTCCTTGTAGCGGCGCGAGTCCGCGAAGAACTTGAGCTGCTTGACCTGGGCGGAGAGCAGTCCGGCGCAGGTGTTGCGGTGAGCTCCGTAGCTCGCATAGACCGAGTCGAAGGCGGACTTGCGCAGCACGCGGTCGTGGTTGCGCTCAAGTCCAATGAAGCTGCCGTGGCTCACAGGGTGCTTCTCGCCCTTAGAGTCCGTGGCGTCAGCGAAGGTGAGGTCGGCATTGTTGAGCTGAGAGAACACGCGCTCGGGCTGAGCGGCAGCATCGCCGGCGCGGGCGAGGATGGCCTCTTCCGCTGCCGAGAGGCGGTGCGGGCGCATGCGCAGCTCGCGCTCGATGGCGCGGCGGTAGTGCTCCAAGCCGGGCTCTTCGGCAAAGAAGGCGGTGAGTGTCTCGTCCGCCATGCCAAGGAGCTCTGCCGAGAACCACGAACACGCCTCTTGCGTCTCGACCTCGAGGCTCATGACCTGGTCGGAATAGACCTGGTAGCGAGCCACGCGGGTATCAACGTCTGCCTGGCGGTCGGCGTAGTTGCCCAGACGGTTGAGGGTCACGTTTGCCTCGTCCGAAAGCTGCAGGTAGGCGAGAAGGTCCGCCGCCGAGGCGCTCATGCGCCCCCGGTACGCCGCGAGCTTTGCCGGGAACTTCTTGGCGTCCTCGAGTTGGCGCTCGAAGTCCTCGTCGTCTGTGCACATGGACGAGAGGTCCCAGCGGTACTTCTCGGGAATCTGGTCGCGAGACTGGTATTGCATACGTGCTCCTTAGGGTGGAGTGTTTTCAGACTTCCCCATGGTACACGCTGCAACGCGCTGCGGTACGCGCGCCCTGCTCGCCGGCTATGCGCGAGCGGGGAGCTGCGCCACGGCCTCACCCATCACGTGGCCTTCCATGGCATGGAGCAGCTCGTTGAGCCAGAAACCCTCCCTGAGCTGCGGTGCATTGTCCAGCGCGTAGACGCGCAGCGTGTAGGTGTGGTCGCGGTCGGGTGGCTGCGGACCGTTGTAGCGACAGGTGAGGAGCGGGTCATGGCTACCCACCAGGCGCGAGGCAGAGGAGTTCTTTCCCTGTACCATCCCGGCGAAGCGCTGGTTGGAGGCGTCCTCAGGGAATTTGGTGACGCTCGCGGGGATGTCGCAGGCGCACCAGTGAATCCAGGGAAAGCCGCACACGGGAATGGAGTCGATGTCGTAGAAGACCACGGCCAACGTGGCCGTGCCCTCGGGAACGCCCGTGACCTCGAAGGGGAACGAGCGCGTTGGCGTGCCAGCGTACAGACCGCTCCTGTCGGCGTACTTCGCATAGGCGTCAGGAATGTAGCTGTTCTCGTCGAGCTTCACATGCACGTCCATGGTTGCCTCCCGGTGTTGGAATGCCACGTGCCTCTCGCCTATTGTATCCGCGCTTCGTGGTTGCGTCGGTCAGGTGCGGTGCCACGCGTTCGCTGACCAAGCTATGGCGGCTGGCGCGGCGCAGCCACGTGGCGATTCCGTGGGGCGAGGGGAGCAGGTGGCCAGGTGCTGTCTCTTATACACATCTGACGCTGCGAGGCCAGGGGCACATGCTAGAATTACCTCGCCTGACGCGAGGCCCGCTGCGGCCAGACGAAAGGCTCCACAACCGGCCGCATGCACGCGACCGCACCACAGACGAGAGGCGCTCCTTCGACGCCGACAACATGTGAGGAGAAACCATGCTCAAGAACACCAGCATCACCCGTCGCCAGGCGCTTGCCGCGTTTGGCTCCATCACCGCCGGCCTTGCGCTCGCGGCCTGCGGCACTAGCCAGACGCAGTCCACGGACACCGCATCTACCAGCGATTCCTCGTCCTCCTCGGACGCCTCCGCTGCTACCGAGGACGTGACCGTTCGCGTGGCCTCCCTCAAGGGCCCCACCACCATTGGTCTGGTCTCGATGATGGACACCACCTCCGGCATCCCCACCGAGGACGCGCCCACCGAGCCCGCAGAGGGCTCCACGGGTATCACCTACTCCTACACGATCTCCGGTGCGCCCGACCAGGTCCTGCCGCTGGTTATCCAGGGCGAGACGGACATCGCCCTCGTGCCCTCCAACGTGGCCTCGGTCCTCTACAACAAGACCAGCGGCGGCATCCGCGTGATTGACGTCAACACGCTGGGCGTCCTCTCCGTGGTTACCGGCGACGCCTCAGTCGAGCAGTTCGAGGATCTCGCCGGCCACACCGTCTACCTCTCCGGCCAGGGCGCCAGCCCCGAGTACACGCTCAACTACCTGCTTGACCAGGCCGGCATCAAGGACCAGGTGACCATCGAGTTCAAGAGCGAGCACAGCGAGTGCGCGGCCGCCATCCAGGCCGACCCCACGGCCGTCGCCATCCTGCCCGAGCCCTTCACCACGGCAACGCTGGCCAAGGACTCCTCGCTCTCCGCGCCCGTGAGCCTCACCGACGTCTGGGACCGCTATGCCGGCGGCTCGGGCAGCCAGTTCGTGATGGGCGTGACCATCGCTCGCTCCGAGTTCGTGGACGACCACCCCGAGGCCATCTCCGACTTCCTCTCGCGCCACGCCCAGTCCGTCGACACCGTGAACGGCGACCCTGCTGCCGCAGCGCCCCTCGTGGTGAAGGCCGGCATAGTTGCCAGCGAGGCCATCGCCGAGAAGGCCATCCCCAAGTGCAACATCGTCTGCACCACGGGCGAGGACATGCGCTCGGCGCTCTCCGGCTACCTGCAGGTCCTCTACGATGCCGATGCCTCCTCGGTGGGCGGAGCGCTCCCCGGCGACGACTTCTACTACGTGGCCTAGGCTGCGGCCAAGGTGTCGGCGGAGAACAACAAGACGCCCGTGACCCCGCGCGACGCGCTGCGCCGCGCGGGCGCCGTTGCCTTCTGGCTTCTCGTGTGGAAGCTGGCGAGTATGGCAGTTGGTTCCGAGCTCCTGCTTGCTGGTCCCGCTGCGGTGCTTGTGCGCCTGGCACAACTTGTCCCCACGGCAGCCTTCTGGTCCACGGTGGGCTTTTCGCTGGCGAGAATTGCCGCGGGCTTTGCCGCGGCCTTCGTACTTGGCCTGCTGCTGGGTCTTGCCGCGCACCGCTGGCACGCGCTGGCCGAGCTTCTCGCCCCGGCGGTGAGCTTTCTCAAGAGCGTGCCCATCGTTTGCGTGATTGTGCTGTTGCTCATGTGGGTGGGATCGGTGCGGGTCTCGGCGATTGCGGTCTTTCTCGCCGTGTTCCCTGCCATCTACTACAGCGTGCTCGAGGGGCGCGCGGCGGCGAGCCCCGGTCTGGGCGAGCTTCTCCGCGTGATGGGCGTCCCCGGCTGGCGGCGCTTCCTGGCGAACACCTGGCAGCAGCTTCTCCCGTACCTGGTGGCCACGTGCAGGAACGCCTGCGGCATGGCGTGGAAGGCGGGCGTGGCCGCCGAGCTTATAGGGAGTCCCCGCGGCTCAATGGGCGAGCGCATCTACCAGGCAAAGCTCCTGCTCGAGACCGGCGACCTCTTTGCGTGGACCATCGTGGTGGTGGCGCTCTCATGGGCGTGCGAGAAGGCATTCCTCGCGCTCCTGCGTGCAACCGGCGGCTGGGCGCTCTCGGCAAGCGTGCCGCGGCCGGTGGCCGAGCGGCACCAGCAACCCGTACCGGCGGCTGCGATCTCGCTCGATCACGTCACCCTGGGCTACGAGGGCGAGCCCGTTGCCACCTGCAACCTTGCGCTTGCGCCCGGGTCGCGCACGGTGCTCTCGGACCCCTCTGGCACGGGAAAGACTACGCTGGCCCGTACCGTCTGCGGCCTTCTCGCTCCGCTCGCCGGACGCGTGGAGGCGCCGGTCTGGGGTGAGCTCTCGGTGCAGTTCCAGGACACGCGCCTGGTCGAGGCAATGACTGCCGAGCAGAACGTGCTGCTCTGCTCGGCGGGCGCCCTTTCTGCGGGGGAGGCGCATGCGCTCCTGGCGGAGCTTCTTCCCGAGGATGCGCTGGGCAGGCCGGTTGCGGAGCTCTCTGGCGGGCAACGCCGCCGTGTGGAGCTGGCGCGGGCGCTCGCGCATCCTGGCACGGCGGTTGTTCTCGACGAGCCCTTTGCCTCGCTCGACGCCGCCTCGCACAAGTCGGCGGCTGCCTTTGTGGTGCGCCACCTTTGTGGCCGTACGCTGCTCGTTGCCTCTCACGCCCCCGGCGACGCCGAGTTTCTCGACGCGCGGCCGGCGCGGCTGGGCGTCGCGCGGCGTGGGAGGTAGCGCGATGGGCGTCTACTTCGCGTACATTTGGTCAAGCGTCACAAGCAGCACGTCCTTGCGACGCTCGCACTTTCGAATGGTCCCCGGTGAGACGCTCTTTTTGGTGAAGAGCATGATGTCCTCTGTCGCATACCCCTTGACCAGGTCGCGTTTGGCGTCGAGGTCTGTTAGCTCGGCCGTTTCATCAAACTTCTCCCGGAACTTGCATTCGCCGATGAGCATCTTGTGCTCCATTGGGTCTGCTGCAATGACGTCGATGTCGTCTTGTGAGCGAGTTACGGGGTTGGTTCCCCACCAGCTCCCCAATCGCGTGACAGCGATGGGAAGTTGACCAGCGCGCGCCTGCTCGCCCAACCACTCGAGGCACAGTCGCTCGAAGCGATGCCCAAGGTAATCATCAAGCTGCTGTTCGGGAAGGCGATGGACAAGGGCATCGCCAAAGCCCCCTTCAATATCGCTTATGCGTGGCATGACAAAGCGGAACCAGAAGTCATAACAGGCGTCGCAGATTCGGTAGATTCCACGCCTACTCAAGCGCTCGTTCTCCCCAAATGGCGTGACTTTCTCGATGATGCCGAGTTGGCAAAGAGATGAGAGGTACTTGGGAATCGTGGTTGCGTCTACGCCCACTTTGTCTGCCATAAGCTTCGTCCGATTTGCGCCTCCGGCAATTGCGCGGAGGAGGGACGCGTAGAGTGCTGGCTCCGAGAATTCCTGTCGCAACAGCCCGTATGGTTCGTCAAAGAGGAATCCCGAGGGGTTGAAGTAGAGGCTCGCAAGATTGTCCCTAAAGCTGCGGCTGGAATCTACCTGCTCCAGGTAGTAGGGAACTCCCCCAAAGCAGCCGTAATACTCGAACTGTTCCTGTGGGGAAAGTCCGGGGAACATCTGGGCAGCTTCTAGGTAGCCCAGCGGTCCAATTTTCATCTGGGCGGTCCGTCTGCCGTAAAGCGGGCTTTTTCTCCCTAATACGTCGCTCTCCATAAAGCCCTCGTTGCTGCCGCATAGCATCATGAATACTTCTGTTTGCTTGAAGATGTGGTCGATGGTGACCTGTAGCGCGGAGGGGATGGACTCGTTTCTTTGCGCGGCATAGGGAAGTTCGTCGAATGCGAAAACAAAGCGCTCTCGCTTGCCGCGCTCTGCGATGAACTCGAAAGCGTCCGTCCATGTGGCAAATGAACCCGTAGTGGTGGGAAAATCGAAGAACGAGTAGACGGCGCGGCTGAAATCCGCGAGGTTGTCCTTGTCGGCTTGGTCGAGGGCAGTAAAATAGAGCGTACGCCTGTTCTCGCAGAACTTTGAGATGAGGGTGGTCTTGCCAATGCGCCTGCGCCCATACACAACAACGAGCTGGAATCTCTTGGTTGCATACAGTTGCTCGAGCTGCGCGAGTTCTCTCTGACGTCCCACAAACATAATGACCTCCTCGTCTGCTCGAGTCCCTTTGCCCGTGCCGTGACGATGTATGCAGTGGCAAAACAAATATTATTCTATAGAGAATAATTCTTCTGAGAATAATAAGTACGAGAAAAGCACTAGACCGAATGGCTGGGGCGCTGACGCTGCGCAAAGGCCCTTATCGCCGAGACGCTACTGCTTCGAGTATGCCGCCCGCACGCTTATGCCGGGGATGGCGCCGATGCGGCCGGCCATCGCCGCGATGGTGTCCTGCGGCGCGTCCACGGCCACGGAGATCACGTTCATGTGGCGCTTGGGGTAGGGGATGCCCATTCGGCCGATGATGATGTCGGCGTTCTCGTGCAGCACCTCGTTGAGGCGCGCGACAGAATCCGGGTCCTCGACGATGATTCCCAGCACTGCTACGCGGGTCTCCATGGCTGCCTCCTGTGGCATGCGTCTCTCCGCTTCACCGACAGAATACGCGCCTCAGGCGAGAAAATGACGCCTGAGGCGCGACTTTGTTGGGATTCTCGTACGAGAGGGGCCTTCGTGCGCGGATTTCGCGCCGGGGCGGGGGTTCCCGACGGGATTCCGTACGTGAGGGGCCTTCCGGCGCAGTTTCGGCGCCGGAGCGGGGGTTCCAGCGGCGGCCGCGTACGAGAAGGGCTCTCCGGCGCGCGCCGCGCCCTACCGTGCGAGAAGCGGCGTCAGCTCCCCCTGTGACACGATCGTGACCTCGTGCATCGCGCGGCTGATGGCGGTGTAGAGCCTGCGGCGCGAGAGCGGCGTGTCGGGGTAGACCTCCGCCTGCGCGTCGGGCACCACCACGTGGTCGAACTCCAGGCCCTTTGCCAGGCGCAGGTCCATGAGCACCACGCCGCTCGCGGGCATGAGGGAGTTGCGGTCCACGAGCTGTACGCGGTCTCCCAGCTGCTTCGAGAGCCAGTTGGCGCGCGCGGCGTCGGCGGCGACGATGGCGGTGAGGCCCTCCTCGCCCGCGGCCTTCTCGGCAATGCGTGCCAGCTCGGCCACGTAGCGCCCTGCGTCGCCGTCCGCCACCTCCACAACGCACGGCGGCGTGCCCGCGCGCTGCACCGAGGTGAGGCGCGCCCGCTCGTCGAGCGGCAGCAGGCTCGTGAACAGCTCCGTTATCTCCGGGCTCGAGCGGTAGCTGGTGAGAAGCTCACAGGTCGCGACCTCGCCATGCGTTGCTGAGAAGATCTGGCGCACCTGGTCGAAGCTCGCCGAGCCCTCGCGGATGGCCTGGTGCTCGTCGCCCAGCAGCATGAAGTGGGCGCGCGGGAAGTAGCGCGCCAGCACCATGAGCTGCGTCACGGTGTAGTCCTGCACCTCGTCCACCATCACGTAGCGCGCGGACTTCTCGCCGCCGCCCATCACCAGCAGCTTGAGGTAGACCCACTCGGCCGCCGTGAGCGCGCTCTTGCCCAGCACGCGCATGCCAATGCGGTCGATGCGCAGCCAGTTGCCGCGCTCGATCTCGTCGTGAGCGCCGGAGAAGAGATGTTGCACGTAGGTGAGGGCGTAGGCGGCGCACTCATCATCGTCGGCGGGGCTTATCGTCTGGCCAAAGACCTCGACCTGCTCCTCCACGTCCAGGCCGAGCATCTCCTCCCAGACCTCCTCGCTCTTTGAGAGCGCCGCGAGCTTGCGGTCCAGGCGGTCGTGCAGCTCGTCCTTCACCAGCGCGGTGAGACGCGGGCCAACGGGGATCTGTGAGAACTTTGCCACGGCGCCCGCCACCGAGGACGCCTTGAGCATCACGCGCTCGCCGCAGCGGACCTCGCGCAGGTCGTCGGGCTCGAGCTTCATCGTGCGCACGCCCTCCTCCAGGCGTGCGAGCTCCTCCGGATCTCCGTCGCGCCCGTCGCCGCGCTCGGAGAGGCCCAGGCTGGCGAGAAAGCCGCGCCACGTGAAGATGCGCGGGTTCTTCTCGCCCATGCTTGGCAGCACCGTGTCGATGTAGTGGCGGAAGACGTCGTTGGGCGTGAAGAGGAAGATCTGGTCTGCCGAGAGGGTCTTACGCTCCTGGTAGAAAAGGTACGCCACGCGCTGTAGCAGCACCGAGGTCTTACCCGAGCCAGCGATGCCGCTCACGAGCAGCACGGGCACGTCCTCGTGGCGGATGACCGCGTTCTGCTCGCGCTGGATGGTCGCGGTGATGGCCGCGAGCTTCTCGGAGTGGTGCTTCTTGAGCGCGCCGAGAAGCAGCGAGTCCTCGATGGCCACGGTGGTGTCGAAGTAGGAGTTGAGCACGTCGCCCGTGATGTCGAACTGGCGGCGCAGCAGCAGGTTGACGGTGCGCGTGCGGCCGTCCACCTGGTAGGAGGTGGGTCCCATCTCCTGGTTGTAGTAGGTCTCGGCAACGGGGCTGCGCCAGTCCACGATGAGCGGGCGCTTGTGCTCGTCGGTCATGCCCGCGGCTCCAATGTAGACGTCGCGCGGCGGACGGCCGGGGCGCATCTCGAGCGTGACCTTGGCGAAGTAGGGCTGGCGCAGCAGTAGGAGCACGCGCTGCAGCTTCTCGACGGTGAAGTCGTGGTACTGGTTGTACGTGTCGATGACCGAGTTGAGCGTCTCGATGGCGGCGAGCGTCTCCATTGTCTCGTCGGTGCCGCCAAAGTCGGGGCGAATCTCCTCGCTCATCTCGCGAAGGTCGTTCGCGGCGCCCTTGTGGCTGGTCTCAATCTCCTCGGTGAGGGTGTCGCGCAAGGCGCAGAGCTGGGCGTATATCGCGCTCAGGTGGTCCTGCTCCTCACGGAACGTTGCGTCGTGCGTCTCGTCTGCCATGCGTCCTCCCAGTGCCCGGCACGAAAGCGTGACGGACTATTGTAGCGCGAGAGGAGCGGGCGGCGCGAGCCGGTACGGCGCCGGCGGTGCGACGTAGGCGCGGCGAGAAGGACCGCCGGCGCTAGGCCGTGGCGTCCTCGCCAGTCACGATGCGCACGGTGCAGGAGGGGAAGCCCCCGGCGTTCGAGTACGTCACGGTGCAGGGGATGCGGTCGGGGAGCGCCTTGGGGTCGAGGCCCGCGCCCAGCGCCAGCGCGCCCATCTCCTTTGTGTTGATGCGACCCACCAGCTCCTCGAAGACCTGGCAGCGCCAGGTGGAGCCAATGCCCAGCGGGCCCTTCTCACGCACGAACTCGCCCGGCGCCGAGGTGACGGAGTGCTTGGTCATCTCGAGGCCGGCGGCAAGGACCATCGTGGTGCTCTCAAAGACAAACTCCTCGAGCCTCTCGGGCTCGCGCCTACGTGCGGACATGCGTGTCTCCTTGGTGCATTGGTGTTCTCGATGCGGGCGCTGCGCCGCGTTGCGGCTGGTCGCGCAGTGCGTCGGCTAGTCGCAGGCCTTCTCAATGCGCCGGCGCAGCTCGTCGATGCCCAGGCCGGTCTGCGCGGAGGTGAGCAGCATCTGCTCGCGCAGCACCTCGAGCTGGCGCGAGAGAAGCTCCACCTGGCGCGTCTGCTTGGGTCGGCTGAGCTTATCGGCCTTGGTAAGCGCGACCACAAAGGGCAGGTTGTTCTCGCGGAGGAACGCGAGCATGTCCTGGTCGAGCTTCTGGGCCTCCAGGCGAACGTCGACGAGGGCGATGACCAGGTTGAAGCTGCGCTCCTGGGCAAAGTAGCCCGAGATGAGGTTTGCCCAGCGCTGGCGCTCGGCCATCGAGACGCGCGCGTATCCGTAGCCGGGCAGGTCCACAAAGCTAATGCCGTCTGCCTCGAAGAAGTTCACGTTTGCCGTCTTGCCTGGCTGCGACGAGACCTTTGCCAGCGCCTTGCGCCCCAGCAGCTTGTTGAGCAGCGACGACTTGCCCACGTTGGAGCGGCCGACAAAGGCCACCTCGGGCGTGGTGGGGGCGGGGAGCCCGTCGACGGTGCCGTATGAAGCAATGAAGCGAGCGTTCTGCAGGTTGAGCGCCATGGTTTCCTCTTTTCGCGATGCCTTTGGGTGACGATTCTACCCGAAGCGAGAATGGAGCCTGCCCGCCATCCCGTCTCGGCCCTGGATTCCATGGGTTCGGGGGGCCAATAAACGCTCGGATTCTGCAGCATTCGTGCAGCCTGCAAATTCCGATTGGTTAGCCCCGGTTAAACGATCGGAATTTGCAGCTGGATAACGGCTCTGCAGATTCCGATCTCTCTGCTAGACCAGGATTGACCTACGCCCTCGCCTCCCAGTAGTCCCAGAGCGGCTGGGGCTCTTCTATGAGGTCGCGCCTCGTGTGCGCGTACCTGCCTGCCGCGAGCTGGCCCGAGAGGGTCTCCCCCCGGTCGGCGTCGGAGTGCCGGGCCTGCTCGAGCCAGCGGAAGCAGTCGAGGTGGCGGCCCAGCCACCTGGTCGAGACGCCGTGGAAGGGAGCGAGGAAGATCTTGAGCCTCTGGTGCATGGCGTCCACGAGCTCGAGCTCGCCGCCCCTCGCGTCCCGGGTGGCGGTGGCGACGTGCTCGGCGACGCCGAGCGACGGGAGGACGCGCGCGTAGGAGGCGTGGTCGTCGGTCGAGACCCACGACCCGTCGACGACCCCCGCGAGCGAGCCGCGGAGCCCGGCGTCGGTGGGCCTGCCCCGCCCGCACACCGCAGCGAACTCGTCGCCGAGGTCGTTGGCGGCGCAGACCACGCAGACTGTATTCGCTAACGTAGGAGTCGACGGAACGCTCAGCAGGTTTTCGACACTTCGC
>ENA-OUOW01000858-OUOW01000858.1-human-gut-metagenome-genome-assembly--contig:-NODE-858-length-23555-cov-25.259702_pt1 | contig 23555 bp, 16 predicted proteins | sample MGYA00237938_ERZ548769 | MGnify/ENA primary metagenome ERZ548769 (study PRJEB26490, sample SAMN05356870) | human gut metagenome | biome: terrestrial biome; feature: human-associated habitat; material... | reverse complement strand
TAAACCCGAAAAAAATACATGACTAAACACGAAACACCGACTTGACGAAATACAGTTCGAACGCATCGCCAAGGAGGGCTGCGGCACGTTCATGCTCGGCTACGAGTCCATCGAAGGCGTACCGGTCACGTTCAACAAGTGGCTGCTCACCGACAAGCTGCGCGGCGCATGGAAGTACAACGGCACCCTCATCACCGACTGGGACAACGTGGGCCGTTCCGTATGGGAGCAGAAGGTCAAGCCCGACTACGTGCACGCCGCCGCCGACGCGGTCAAGGCCGGCAACGATCTGGTCATGACCACGCCGGGGTTCTACGACGGCGCCATCGAGGCCGTGCACACCGGTCTGCTCGACGAGTCGCTCATCGACGAGGCTGTCGCGCGCATCCTTGCGCTCAAGTTCCGCCTCGGCCTGTTCGAGGACCCGCGTCTGCCGGACGAGAAGCGCATCAAGGCCGTCATCGGCTCCGAGGATCACCGCCGCGTGAACCTCGAGCTCGCTCGCGAGGCCGTTGCCCTGCTGCGCAACGACGGCGGACTGCCGTTCGACGCGGCGCCGGCCGAAGCGATCCCCGGCTCCGGTGACGCGCCCGCGCGCAAGCGCATCGCCGTGGTCGGCCCGCTCGCCGACGACGCCCAGAACCAGCTCGGCGACTGGGCCGGCAGCTCCGGCCAAGTCGGCTGGATGCCCGACGGTCATCCGCGCGGCATGATCACCACCGTGCTCGACGGCTTCCGTGCGCTCGCCGGCGACGGATGCGAGGTTACCTACGCCCGCGGTGCCAACGTCATCGACCTCGTGCCCGACCCGGAGGGTGAGTTCTACCCGGACGGCCAGCCGCGCCCGAAGATCGGAGTGAGCGCGCCCGTTGACCGGGCCCTGCTCGACGAGGCCGTCGCCGCCGCGCGCGAGGCCGACCTCATCGTCGCCGTCGTGGGCGATGTGGTGCAGCTGGTCGGCGAGACCTGTTCCACCGCCACGCTTGAACTGCTCGGCGGCCAGAACGCGCTGCTCGACGCACTCGCCGACGTCTCCCGCGAGACCGGCAAGCCGATGGTCACCGTGCTGGTGAGCTCCAAGCCACAGGTGCTGCCGCGTTCCATCGTGGGCGATTCCGGCGTGCTCGCCGGCCGTTGCAACGATCCGAAGTCCGGCGCCGGATCCATCCTGTGGGCGCCGAACCCGGGCATGGAGGGCGGACAGGCCATCGCCGAGATCATCCTCGGCGAGGTGAACCCGTCCGGCAGGCTCCCGATCACCTTCCCGTGCCACGCGGGCCAGCTGCCGGTCTACTACAACCAGATCCGCGGCCAGCACGGCAACCGCTACGCCGACCTTACGCAGGACCCGGCGTTCGCGTTCGGCGAGGGCGAAGGCTACACGACGTTCGCGTACGGTGAGCCGACGATCGTCGGCGGGGCCTCGAACGCGGACGGCACGTTCGCGCAGACCGACACCGTGCACGCCGAGATCGCCCTCACCAACACGGGGCGCCGCGCGGGCACCGAGGTCGTGCAGGCGTACGTGGGCGACGTCGTCACCTCATACAGCTGGGCCGACCGCGAACTCAAGGCGTTCCGCCGCGTCACGCTCGAACCGGGCGAGACCGCGACCGTCGTGTTCGACATTCCGGTCTGCGACTGCACCATCGCCGACGCCGATGCGAACCGCATCGTCGAACCCGGCGAGTTCGAGCTGCTCATCGGCCACTCGTCGCGCCGCGACGACCTCAAGCGCACCACCTTCACCGTCGCGTGAATCTGCTCTGCGTGAGATGCTCTCGCGTGAGCCGGTCCCGTGTGAATCGGTTTCGTGTGGGCCTCATATGTTTCCGCCCGCTCCGGTCGTATGCTGGAGCGGGCGGTGTCGTTTGTGCGGAACGGAGCAATGATGCGGAATACTGATGAGAGGGCCATGCCGGAAGACGATGGGCGAATCAACGGAGTGAACCTCGGCGGCTGGCTGGTATTGGAACGGTGGATGACGCCCGGCCTGTTCCGTGCGAGCGGCGAGGAGGACGAGATCTGGCTGCACCGGTCCACGGACCCGGCCGAACTGGAGCGCCTGCTGCGCCGTCACCGCGACACGTACATCACCGAGGACGACTTCCGCGCCATCTCCGCGCACGGGCTGAACCTTGTGCGCATCCCCGTGCCGTTTTTCATCTTCGGTGACGTGCCCGGGCATCCCGGATGCGTCGAATACCTCGACCGTGCGTTCGACTGGGCGGAGAGGGCCGGGCTTAAGGTGCTCATCGACCTGCACACCGTGCCCGGGTCGCAGAACGGGTTCGACAATGGCGGCCTGACCGGCGTGGTCCGCTGGCATACGACGCCGCGGCAGGTTGCGTTCGCACTGGACGTGCTCGAGCGTCTCGCGCGACGTTACCGCGACCGCCCTGCGTTGTACGGCATCGAAGTGCTCAACGAGCCGGTCGACCGTCTCACTTATCTCATGTCGCCGTCGAGCTCCCGGGCGAAGGATCCGGGGGAGGCGCGGGGGAGCGGCCACGTTCCGATGCGCTTCCTCAAACGGTTCTATCGGGCGGCATACCGATGGCTGCGCCCGGTGCTGGGCGACGGGCCGGTCATCGTGTTCCATGACGGATTCCGCCTGAACCGCTGGCGCGGCTGGTTCGTACGTGAGGGCATGCGCGGCGTCATCATCGACACGCACGCGTATCTCGTCATGTCGGAACGGCCCGAGGTGCTGTTCCGCATACTGCCGGACGCATGGCTTATGCGCTGGTACCGGCTGTTCGCGGCGTGGGGCGCGCGCCGCATCCGCCGTGCCGCGCGCTTTACGCCGGTCATGGTGGGGGAGTGGTGCGTGGCGAACGGGCTTGCGGCGCGCATGGGGGAGTGCGGGGCGCAAGGTGAGGTCGCGTCCGTTGATGCGTCTGGTGGTGCGTTCGACGGATATGGTGCGTTCGGTGACGGCGGTGCGGATGTTGGAGACGGCGCATCCGGTGACGTCGGTTCGCGCGCGGGCGACGCCGGGGACGGCGTCCCGTCGCCCGCCGCGCGCCGCCGCGCCGTCTACCTCCGCGTCGCCGCCATGCAGCTCGACGCGTGGAACGTCTCCGCCGGTCAGGTCTACTGGAGCTATCGACTGCGCGGCGGTCGCGGCGAGTTTGACCGTCTCGCGCCTCCCGCGCCCGGTATGGGTGACGGGGACGCCGCCGTGATGGACGACACGCGCCTCGACCCTTGGGATCTGCGGCATGTCTGGCATGCGGGATGGATGGGGTGATGGTTCGGGATGACGGTGATTGATGACGCGGTGGCGGAGGTGATGTGCGAGACGCGCGATTTACGGAAGGGTCAGCGGTATCCGTCCCATAAGGGGGAGGGGAACAGCACATCCTCGCAGTCGACCCACATGGCGTTGAGATCGCGACCGGGAGAGCGCAGCCAGCGCAGCTGAATGCCGTCCATCATCGACAGGCCCGCCTGAAGCACGTGCTCCACGTTCGCGCCGTCGGGTACTGACCAGTTGATGTTGAGCGCGTTCGTCACGCTGCGGCGCTCGCGGTCCGCGAAATAGTCGTGCGCCGGATGCTTTGAATCGAGGGCTTCGATCGCGAAACCCTCGACATGCCCGCCAAGCAGATCGCCCTGCTCGAACAGGTCGCCGCCGCGAACCAGAACGTCGTGGTCGTGCTGTCCAACGGCTCCGTCGTCTCCGTGGCCCCGTGGGCCAAGAACGCCAAGGGCATTCTCGAATCCTGTCTGCTCGGCCAGGCCGGCGGCCCTGCGCTCGCCGATGTGATCTTCGGCCAGGTCAGCCCGTCCGGCAAGCTCGCCCAGTCGATTCCGCTGGACATCAGCGATGACCCGAGCACGCTGAACTGGCCGGGCGAGGAAGGCCACGTCGACTACGGCGAGGGCGTGTTCGTCGGCTATCGCTACTACGACACCTACGGCAAGGTTGTGGACTACCCGTTCGGCTACGGCCTGAGCTACGCCACATTCGAGATCGATGACGTCGCCGCCGCCAAGACCGGCGCGAACACCGCCACCGTGACCGCCACCGTGACCAACACCTCCGATGTGGATGCCGCCGAAACCGTGCAGGTGTACGTGGCTCCGGGCAAGGCCGACGTGGCCCGCCCGAAGCACGAGCTCAAGGGCTTCACCAAGGTGTTCCTCAAGGCCGGCGAATCCAAGACCGTGACCATCGACCTCGACGAGCGCGCGTTCGCCTACTGGTCCGAAAAATACAACGACTGGCACGTGGAGGCCGGCGAATATGCCATCGAAGTGGGCGTGAGCTCCCGCGACATTGCCGACACCGTTGCCGTGGCCCTCGATGGCGACGGCAAGACCCAGCCGCTCACCGAATGGTCCACCTACGGCGAGTGGGAGGCCGATCCGTTCGGCGCCAAGATCGTGGCCGCCGTGGCCGCCGCCGGCGAGGCCGGCGAGCTGACGAAGCTGCCCGACAACGCCATGATGCGCATGTTCCTCAACCCCATGCCGATCAACTCGCTGCCCACCCTGCTGGGCGAAGGCGGCAAGAAGATCGCCCAGTTCATGGTTGACGAGTACGCCAAGCTCGCGAAGTAAGGGCTGAAGCGAGGCAATCGCACGGCGTAATACAGCTGGCTTCCCTCTCCTGAGGGGAGCCAGCTTTGTTTAGGCTCAACAGTTGTTTGGAGATACTACAACACGCCGATTGTTGTATGTGCAACTGTTGTATATAGGTCTCTTTATCATGAATTGTTGCGTATACAACAATGTGGGGTGAAGGTACAAACGCACACGGCCCCCGCATGGTACGGAGGACAATGGATCAGCATATTCTCAGCATCGAAATGCGCGCGGTAGCCAAAGCCGTCGACCGCTATTTGGGCGAGAGCATGCCGCAAACCGCCAGGGAAACCACCGGCGGCAACGCGCATATCATCATGTTCTTGGCGCGTAACCGCGGCCGTGAGATATACCAGCACACCATCGAACAGAAATTCTGCATCACCCGGTCCACCGCCTCGCGTGTGCTGGCCCTGATGGAGAAGAAGGGCCTGATCGCCCGTGAATCGGTGGAGCATGACGCGCGCTGCAAGCGCATCGTCCTGACCGACAAGGCGGACGCGATCGTCGCCGATCTCAAGGCGAACGGCGATCGGGTCGAACGGTTGCTGGTCGGCGGCTTCTCCGATGGAGAGAAGGCCGCTCTGCGCGACTACGTCGCACGCATGCGTGCGAACATCGAGCGCGCACAACGCGAATTTGAACATCAAACACTCCCTCAGTCACCTGTGGTGATGGCTCCCGATCAAGACGGAGCAGAGGTTGCTAACACGAAGGAGGAGAACGAATGAGCGATACCGCAGAGGCAATCGCGCAGGCGCGCAAAGCCGTCGAACCGGACAAGCCCAAACATGTACTGCGCACGTTGGGCCAGTCGATTCGTGAATACAAGAAAGCCAGCATCCTGGCTCCGGTGTTCGTGACGGTCGAAGGCATCCTGGAGATCCTGATCCCGACCATCATGGCTTCGCTGATCGATGAGGGTATCACCGGTGGCAGCATGCCGGCCACCGTCAAGTTCGGCGTGATTCTGCTGGTGTGCTCGATGGTTTCGCTGGGTGCCGGCTTCCTGTCCGGAAAGTACGCGGCCGTGGCCGGCGCGGGCTTCGCCAAGAACCTGCGCAAGGACCAGTTCGAGAAGGTGCAGGGCTTCAGCTTCACCAATATTGACCGGTTCTCCACCGGTTCGATCGTGACCCGACTGACCACCGACGTGACGAACCTGCAGAACGCCTACATGATGATCATTCGTCTGGGCGTGCGTGCCCCGATTATGGTGGTCGTATCCTGGCTGTTCTCGTTCCGTATCTCCCCGTCGATTTCCATGGTGTTCCTGGCCTGCATCCCGATTCTGGCCATCGGCCTGTGCGGTCTGGCCGTGCTCGTGCATCCGGTGTTCGAGCGCGTGTTTCACACCTACGATGCGTTGAACAACGTGGTCGACGAGAACCTGCAGGGCATCCGCGTGGTCAAGTCCTATAACCGCGAATCCTTCGAGGTCTCCAAGTTCGGCCGCATCTCCCAGCGCATCTTCAAGGACTTCACCAAGGCTGAGCGCATCATGAGCTTCAACAGCCCGCTGATGATGATCTGCATCTACGGTTCGATGATCCTCATCGCATGGATGGGCGCGCAGCAGATCGTCGCCTCCGGCAACAACCCCGCCGTGGGCCTGACCACCGGCGACCTGACCGCACTGGTCACCTACGCCATGCAGATCCTTATGGCCATGATGATGCTGTCCATGATCTTCGTCATGGTGATTATTTCTCAGGCTTCTGCCGAGCGTATCTGCCAGGTGCTGCAGGAGGAAAGCACGGTGCAGAACCCGGCACAGCCGGTGACTGACATGGCCGACGGCTCCATCGAATTCGACCATGTCACCTTCCGCTACTCCGACAGTTCCGAAAAGCCCGTGCTTGACGACATCAACCTGAAGATCCGCTCCGGCATGACCGTCGGCATTGTCGGCGGTACTGGTTCGGCAAAGTCGTCTCTGGTACAGCTCGTGCCGCGACTGTACGACGTGAGCTCCGGTTCGCTGAAGGTCGGCGGCGTGGATGTACGCGACTACGATCTCGAGGCGCTGCGCGATCAGGTGGCCATGGTGTTGCAGAAGAACGTGCTGTTCTCCGGCACTATTGCCGAAAACCTCAGGTGGGGCAACCCGAACGCCACCGATGAAGAGATTCGCCATGCTGCGCAGCTCGCGCAGGCCGATGGATTCGTTCAGGAATTCCCCGATAAGTACGACACGTACATCGAGCAGGGCGGTACCAATGTGTCCGGCGGACAGCGCCAGCGCCTGTGCATCGCCCGTGCGCTGCTGAAGAAGCCGAAGATTCTGATTCTCGACGATTCGACCAGCGCCGTCGATACCAAGACGGACAAGCTGATCCGTTCCGCGTTCCACAACGAGATTCCGGACACCACGAAGATCATCATCGCCCAGCGCGTGGCCTCCGTGCAGGAATCCGACATGATTCTGGTGATGGATTCCGGCCGCATCATGGCGTCCGGCACACACGACGAACTGCTCGCCACCTGCGATGAATACCGTTCCATCTACGAATCCCAGACCAAGAACCAGGCCCAGCCCGAAGAACTGGCCGCTGCCGAACAGGCTGCTGAGTCATCTACCGCTGAGCCGTCCGAAACCGTGACGGTGACAGTGACCATGCCCACGGCCGATACCAGCGCAGCTGATGCCAATGCAGCCGATACCAAGGAAGGAGAAGCACGATGAGCAGCGACCAGAGTTTCAAGAACCGCAAGCCCGCCATGGGCAAAGCCGAGCCTGGCACCATCAAGCGCATCTTCAGCTACATCTTCCAGTACAAGTGGCGTGTCATCGCCATCGTGGTGTGCATCTTGGTCGGTGCCGCCGCGCAGGCCGGTTCCGCGCTGTTCCTCCAGTCGCTCATCGACACGTACATCCTGCCGATGGTGGGGGAGTCGAACTCCGACTGGGTCCCGCTGCTGCGGGCCATCAGCCTGATGGCGGGCCTGTATGTGGCCGGCATCGTGGCGTCCTGGCTGTGGCAGTGGCTGATCGTCACCGTCGAGCAGGGCACGCTCAAGAAGATTCGTGACGACATGTTCGCCCACCAGCAGAAGCTGCCGATCCGCTACTTCGACAGCCACGAGCACGGCGACATCATGAGCCACTACACCAACGACACCGATACGCTGCGCCAGGCCATCTCGCAGTCGTTCCCGCAGATGTTCTCCTCGATTATCTCCGCGGTCGCGGCGCTGCTGTCCATGCTGTGGCTGTCCATTCCATTCACCGCGTTCGTAATCGTGTTCACCGTTCTGCTCTACTTCATCGTGCGCAAGATCGTGAGCCGCTCCGGCCGCTACTTTGTCAAGCAGCAGCAGTGGATCGGCGACGTGAACGCCTTCGTGGAGGAATCCGTCAACGGCCAGAAGGTCATCAAGGTCTTCAACCATGAAGACGCCACCCAGAAGACCTTCGACGAGAAGAACGAGGAACTCTTCGAGGCGTCCGCCGAAGCGAACACCTGGGGCAACGTCACCATGCCGGTCGTCGGCAACATGGGCTACCTGCTCTACATCCTGCTTGCCATCGTCGGCGCCGCCGTCTCGCTGGCCGGCGTCAACGACATCGGTCTGACCGGCGTCAAGCCGCTCACCCTCGGCACGCTCGTCTCCCTGCTGACCCTGTCCCGCTCGTTCATCAACCCGATCGGTCAGGTCTCTCAGCAGCTGACCATGGTGATGATGGCGCTCGCCGGTGCCTCCCGTATCTTCAAGCTGATGGATGAGCCCATCGAGGAAGACAAGGGCACCGTGACGCTCGTGAACGTGGAACTTGGCGAGGATGGCCGCACCATGACCGAAGTCGACCACGAGACCGGCCACTGGGCATGGAAGCGCGAGGTCGGCGACGACGGTACGAGGTCTCTGAAGGCCGCAGAAAAGCTCAAGGGCTCGGCCCGCGAGGTGGCGATGAAGGCCAAGGAGCAGGCGATCACCTCGCCTGATGGGCGTTATACGCTGCTGCGCGGCGACGTGCGCTTCACCAACGTGACCTTCGGCTACAACCCGGACAAGCCGGTGCTGCACGACATCACCTGGTTCGCCAAGCCCGGCCAGAAGATCGCGCTCGTCGGCGCCACCGGTGCCGGCAAGACCACCGTGACCAACCTCATCAACCGGTTCTACGATATCCAGCAAGGTCAGATTCTGTATGATGGCATCTCCGTGGCCGGCATCAAGAAGCCTGATTTGCGCAGGTCTTTGGGCATTGTGTTGCAGGACGTGAACCTGTTCACCGGCACCGTGATGGACAACATTCGTTATGGCCGTCTGAACGCCACCGATGAGGAATGCATCGAGGCCGCGCGTCTGGTCAATGCGGACAGCTTCATCCGCATGCTGCCCAAGGGCTACGACACAGTGCTGGAAGGCGACGGTTCCGGCCTGTCCCAAGGCCAGCGCCAGCTGATTTCCATTGCCCGTGCGGCGGTGGCCGATCCGCCCGCGCTGATCCTTGACGAGGCCACGTCCTCGATTGATACGCGCACTGAAGAGGTTGTGCAAGCTGGTATGGATAACCTGATGAAGGGCCGTACGGTCTTCGTCATCGCCCATCGCCTGTCCACCGTGCGCAACTCCGATGTGATCATGGTGCTCGACCATGGCAACATCATCGAGCGTGGCTCGCATGACGAGCTGATCGTGCAGAAGGGCGAGTACTACCAGCTGTACACCGGCGCGGTGGAGCTGGAGTAGCCGGTACGCCTGCAAAAACCGCACCTCGATTATCGGGTTGAAGCAATTCTCATCCGGTGGTTGGGGTGCGGTTTTCTATGTTGAGAGCCGTGTGTTGGCGCAGGATTGCGAATATTGGCGGTGAAAAGGGTACATTTGAATTGTTGCTTTGACGATGTATCGGCCGCAAGGAGGGGACTATGGCGTTCGTGACGTTGAAGGATGTTGCTCAACGTGCCGGTGTATCGGCTGCTGCCGTCTCCCAAATACTTCACAATAAAGGCCGCTTTTCTAGTGATACGCGACAGTTGGTGCTGAAAACTGTTGAGGAAATGGGGTATGTGCCCGATCAACGTGCTCGTTCCATGCGCTCGTCGGATACTAAGACTGTTGGCCTGCTGGTTCCTGATTTGCGCAATCCGTATTTCGCTGATTTAGTCTCGTCAATGGAAGACGAGTTGTATGCCCAGGGCTATTCCACGCTGATTGGTACTTCAGCAGAAACAGTGGAACGCCAGGATGCGTTTATTGACAATCTGCTTGGGCAACGTATTGACGGGGCAATCGTGGTGCCGCAAGGTGTCAATTCGCCTGGTATGCAGTCGCTTATCGCGCGCGAGCTACCACTGGTGTTCGTGGATCGTTTGGTATCGGGAGTAAATTCGGTGCCATTCGTAGTGTCCGACCCATACCCAGGTGTTTGCGAGGCGGTTGCCGAACTTGTGCGCTTAGGGCATCGTCACATTGGATTTGTGTCACACTCGTCACTGGGCTCGTCCAATATAAATGAGCGTGAAGCGGCATTCCGTTCTGCTGTGGCACAGGTGACGCAGTTGGGGGAGGGAACTGCGGCGGTTGTCGACTGTGATTCTACATATGTTTCGCGCGAAGCAGGACTAAATGAACTTGTAAGAGCAGGTGTTACGGCGATTATTTGCGCTTACTCGCCTGACATGATCACGATGATTGGTTTGCTGCATGACCGCGGCATTGATATTGGTAGTGAAATGTCAGTGATTTCATTCGATGACATTGCCGTATTCCGTCTGCTGACTCCGCAAGTCGCGATTATTTCGCAGCAAGCTGAGGATATGGGTCGCCAGGGCGTGGATATGTTGCTCGACATGATTATAAATAATGATTGCAGTCGTGGTGAATCGCGCTATGTCCCGTCATCGTTTGTACTGCGTGATTCGGTTGGGGCTCCTATGTGGCGTGTTCCCTGATATTGCAGCGTTTATCAGGTGCATGAAGGCTGGGTTTATGCGCTGAACAGTGCTGACGTGCCGACATCGTTGACAACATTGGTAAAAGGTTATATCATAATTTTCATTAGTTGATTAAACGTTTTATCAATGGCGATGATCAACGATGATCGGTTTGGAGGAAACTCACAGAGGAGGTGAGCGGGCAATGTGCATATCGATTCAGCAAGACGCGCTGACAGCCGAACTGTACGTCAGCGTTCGCGACGCTGTGGGTTTCTACCATTACGACCGCGAAGACGCGCGTATGGCGCTGGATGGTGGGCTGTATTCCGTGGTTGCCTACGTTGATGGTCAGGTGGCCGGAATTGGTCGTGTGGTCGGCGATGGACGTATCGCATTCTTCATCAAAGATCTCGTGGTATTACCGCAATACCAAGGGGATGGAGTCGGTACGGCGGTGCTGCGCGCACTTATCACACGCATTCGAGAACACTGCTGCAACCATGCGTACATTGGCCTGATGGCAACACCTGGCAAGGAATCGTTCTACGAAGAGCATGGGTTCCTGCGCCGGCCGGCACCGGGTTATGGCAGCGGATTAGTCCAATTCGTTGATCCCGTTCCGCTCAGCGCAGCTGAATCCACCGCCACAAGCGGAATCAAGTAATCGGCTCGCCGAGCACTACGCATAACACGTATATCAACACACCACGAAAGGAACCGAACAAGCAATGAAGCAGATCCCTCTGATTATCGACACTGACCCCGGCATCGATGACGCCGTCGCCATCGCACTGGCAGTGTTCAACCCGCGCTTCGACGTGCGGCTGATTACTACGGTTGCTGGCAATGTCAGCATTGAAGCGACAACGACGAACGCGCTCAAGCTGATGGCCTACTACGGTAAGGATGTACCGGTCGCTCGTGGCGCTGCTGAACCGCTGATCCGTCAGCTTGATGATGCAAGCGATATCCACGGTAAAACCGGTATGGAGGGATTCGATTTCCCTGAGCCCAAAACTGAACTTCTGCTGGATAAGCATGCTGTCGAAGCAATGCACGACGAGATCATGGCTTCTGCTGAACCTGTCACCGTCATGCCAATCGGTCCGCTGACCAACATCGCACTGTTGCTAAAAACTTTTCCGGAAGTCAAGTCGCGTATTGAGCGCATTGTGCTCATGGGTGGTTCGGTCACTCGCGGCAACAAGGGTGTTATGGCCGAATTCAATATTTTCGTTGACCCTGAAGCCGCCAAGATTGTGCTCACTTCTGGTCTTGACATTACTATGGCCACACTGGACGCCGGCTTGGGAACTGTGATTCCGCCGGAGAAAACCGCTCAGCTTAAGGATATGGGCAAGGTCGGTCTGATGGCTCATGACCTGTTCCAGCGCTACCGCAAGCGCAGCTTCGGCACCGGTCTCAAAATGTATGACGCTTGCGCAGTCGCATGCTTGCTGGAGCCTGACCTATTCGACATGACTAAGGCATTTGTGGACGTAGAAATCGCTGGCGAACTCACTGCAGGGTGTACGGTCGTTGATCTTAAGGGCTACCTTAAGCGCGAACCGAATGCCACCGTCACCACCGGCGTTCACGCAGATCGATTCTGCGACTGGTTCATGGACGGCATCGCCCATTGTGCATAGTCCCTTGTCTCTTCGACGCCGCTAACACCGGCGCCCCTGAGCGCATCAGTATTCGTGAATTCAACAACAGAGAATAAGAGAACAAAGAAAGGACCAGACCGATGGAACTGGTGATTATGTACCTCGTGGCAATTGCCGCGGTTGGCATTGTGGGCTTTATGCTCGTGAAGAAAATGGACATCAAGATTTCCCTGTTCCTCATCGGCATTGTGCTGATGTACATCGCATTGCTGATGGGCAAGGACATCTCATTCACCGACTTCGTTTCCAGTGGTGTCACTTGGCTTGATCCGTTCAAGGTTGTAGGCGATCAGTTCGTGAGCACGCTCACTTCTGCTGGCTTCATCATCCTCATCCTTGGTGGCTACACCGGCTACATGTCCCATATCGGAGCCAATGAAGTCACGGTAAGTGTGCTCGCCAAGCCGATTGCGCACATCAAGTCCCCGTATATACTCGTGCCGATTACCTTCTTGTTGGGCAACCTGTTGTCTCTGGTCATTCCGAGTGCTTCCAACCTGGCTATCATCCTTATGGCAACGCTGTACCCGGTGCTTCGCCAAGCTGGTATGAGCCTGCTGAGCGCAGCTGCAGTCATTGCCACTACTGCAACGATTATGCCGACCCCGCTTGGCTCCGACAATGTTGCCATCGCCGCTGAACTCGCTAAGACCGACATGTTCTCCGGCCTGACCGCCAGCGATTACGTCTTCCGTTATCACGTGCTCGTTTCCATCCCGACCTTGCTCGTCATGGCACTGGCACACTACTTCTGGCAGAAGTTCATGGACAAGCGCGCTGGCTCGGATTTGACCGACGGTGATGTTGACCTGGCTGAGGTTAAGGCTGTCGAAGGTAGCGCTCTCTACCGCACTGTGTATGCGATTTTGCCGCTGCTGCCGATCATCATGCTTCTCATCGTGTTCGCCATCACTTCCACCACCGGCGCAAAGATCGACCTGAGTGTTGAACTCGCTTCCATTCTCTCCTTCGTGATCGCCATTATCTGCGAGCTCATCCGCACTCGCAAGGGCAAGGAAACCCTCGCTGGCACCGAGTCCTTCTTCAAGGGCATGGGTGGCGCAATGCCGATTGTGGCACTGTTGGTCGCTGCTTCTGTGTTCGTCGTTGGTCTTAAGTCCATTGGTCTGATCACCGAACTGCAGAACGCAATGACCGGCCTGTCCGGCTCTGGTATGGGCTTCGTGCTGCCGCTTATCCTTGTCGGCCTCACTGCGCTCATCGTGCTACTCTCCGGTTCCGGTACCGCACTGTTCTTCGCGATGGTTCCGCTCATGGTTCCGCTGGCCGCTGCTGCTGGTATCAATGTGCTCGCTGTGTCCATCCCGATGGGTCTCGCTGGCAATCTGCTGCGCGCTGTCTCGCCGGTCTCCGCTGTGGTGATGATCGTCGCCGGCTCCATCAAGAAGAGCCCAATCGACATTGTGCGCCGTACCAGTGTGCCGATGATCGCTGGCGTAATCGTCATGTTCATCCTGTCCATGGCAATCTTCCTGCCGATGGGTGCGTGATGCTGATATAACCATCACAATCCGCTAGGCGTCAGTCGTCAGCAGAACATATCAATCGCGCAGACGATTTGGCCCCGAATACGTGCAATGCCCGGGATTTGACTTCAGACTCCGGGCATTCGCATACCCGCACGATTGTGTTTCCATCGTGATTTTGCTGAAACGTAGAACAAGCGCAGAACATAGAAGACAGGCCGAAACAAGAAGGCCGAAAGGAAATGCATCATGTCAGCATCATGTCTTGACTTGCTCGACCACCTGCACGGCAGTGTGTCCGTGGTCGGATCAATGAATGTTGATTACACGGTCGTTACTGAGCGGTTGCCGAAACCGGGAGAGACCGTCAACGGTGGCCCGCTGACCTTATTGCCGGGAGGCAAGTCAGCGAATCAGGCATCGGCGGCTGCGCGAATTGGAGCGCAGGTGCGGATGTTTGGTGCAGTCGGGGAAGATACCAATGCGGATTTTCTGCTGGAGCATTTGCGCGATGCTGGTGTGGATACTTCGCATATCGCTGCCGTTGCAGGTCCCAGTGGCACTACGGTAATTACCGTGGACGCGAATGGCGAGAACACCATCGTATATTCGGCTGGTTCCAATGGTGAGGTATCTGTCGACTATGTGCAGCAGTCATCTGATGCATTGGTTGCTGCTGATGTACTGGGACTGTGTTTGGAAAGTCCGATGGAAACGGTCACGGCATGCGCTCGCCTCTGTCATGATGCCGGGCTCAAGGTATTGCTCAACGATTCGCCATTCGTTGCTGAACTACCCGCTGAACTTATCGAGGCTTCGGACATTCTGCTGGTCAATGAACATGAAATGGCACAGCTGCTGGACATCGCCGAGCCTGACGATGACGATTGGGATGGACTGGACTGGTCTGATGTGGCGCGGCAGATGCATGACTTCGGTTTTAATCAGGCGATAATTACGCTTGGCGGGGATGGGTCGGTAGTCATCGATGGTGATGATAACTATCGTATTGCGCCAGTTGCGGTTGAGGCCATCGACACTACCGGGTGCGGAGATGCCTTTATGGGCACGGTTCTGGCCGGGCTTGCCTCGGGTCATGCGTTGGCGGACAGTGCGCAGTTGGCCTCATACGTTTCCGCGTACGCCGCGACTGGGTTCGGCGCGCAAGCCTCTTATGGTACTGCCGCTCAGATTCGTGAGCGGTTTGGTGCGAAGTAATTGCTGAGTGCAGAGTCTTGCAGGCCGTGAATTGGATGCAGACCTAACACGTCCATTTAGACGCTATGCAGTGTCGAATGTTCTCGGCGCGGATTTTACGAAGTATTGTCAGCAAATGCATCAAGGCAATGGCGGCGGTCTGGGCGGGACTACGGCCACGCATAACAGTATCGAGTACTCGAATGAGTCCTATGACGCGAAAACTCGGACCGTGACGATGCATGCCGTTATCGACTGGAGTGATCCGTACCGATTCGGGGATTCGACCGGCAGTTTTACTGCGCCGGACATCACCGTTGTCTTTGACAAGTCCGGGAAAATCCAGCGCATTGACTCCACGGTCTGGGGATTCCCGCCTGCCCGATAATTATCGGAGGGCCTGAAACATGCACGTTCTCATCAGCGCTGCGGATCGACGATGCTGCAACCATACGGCGTCATACCCGCATGACGTGAGTTACACTATGTAGTAAAGTTATTTACTGAAATACTGCGTATTGTTACGTACTGAGGCGTGGAAGGCTCAACTATGGTCACGATGAAGGAAATCGCGCAGAAATCAGGCTTCTCGCAGGCCACGGTATCCCGGCTGCTCAATGGGGACCCGACATTGTCCGTCAAAGAGGAGACGCGACGTCGCATCATCGAGGTCAGCGAGCAGCTTGGCTACGCTACCGGATCACGCCGTATCGCATTGCCACGCCGTGTGGCCGTACTCGACAACGCCACCCGCGAGGAAGAACTGGCGGACGCCTATTTCGATGAACTGCGGTCCGTGCTCGGCGACAATGCCAGAGCCCAGCACATGGAACTCACGTCGTTTTCCCATATCGACGATCTGATTGCCAACGCCGGTGATTTCGACGGCTTCATTTCCATCGGACCGTCCGTACTCTCTTCGGATAAACTGTTGAAACTCCATCTGGTATTGCCCTATGGCGTATTCATCGACATCAATCCTGCGCCCAGCCTGTTCGATTCGGTACAACCGGATTTAAGCCAAACCATTTTGGACGCATTGGATGTGTTGGTGTCCTCGGGCAAACGACGCATCGGCTATATCGGCGGTACTGGCTTCACGATGGGTTTGCACGAATACCCGGAAGACAGCCGATTAACCGCATTCCGCAATTGGACCGAGCGTTTGGGGCTGGATGCGGAAGGCCTGATTTACGCGCAAGGCGCGTTCACTGTGGACACCGGGCGCACTCTAGGGGAGAAAGCGGCTAACGATCATCGAGATGACATGCCGGATGCGTTCATCGTGGCTGCGGACACGATTGCAGTCGGCGTACTGCAGGCGTTTATTGCTGCGGGAGTGCTGGTGCCTCGCGATACCAGTGTGATCAGTATCAATAACCAGGCCATCGCCCAGTACACTTCGCCGACATTGACCAGTTACGATATCGATCAGAATGAGCTGGCCGATACTGCGATTACGATGCTTGCCGAGGCCATCTCCAGTCGGCGCACGCTGCACCACCACACCTTCATCTCCACCACCCTAGTAGTGCGTGACAGTTTCGTACCAGCACGATAAAGAAGTTCCCTCTGTGCGATAAAGAAGCTCCCTCTGTGGAGGGAGCTTCTTTATCGCTGTTAGAACAGTTCCAGATTCACGTCGAGCGTGTAGGCGCGATCGGCGGGCAGCTGGTACTGCTCATGGACGGGCGCGCCCCATGAATCGTCGCCGCCCACGCCCATTTGCGCGGCCAACAAGCGCAGGAACGTGTGGCGGACCGGCGGCAACTCGTTCTGGTGGGTCGCCTCTTCCAGCATGAGCGAGCTGTACGGCAACAGGCTCGCCGCGAAATGTTCGCTGCCGGCCTGGCTGATACGCATGCCGTGTCCTTGGGCGTCAAGCACTTCGGCCCAACGCACGTCTTCATGGTTGCCGGTCTCCTGCGGCACCAGATACGGTGCATTGTCTTCGGCCGCGGTGCGCTCGAAAATGCCGAGCTTGCCACCGTGCAGACGGTCGCGATAGGTCTCCTCGGGGCCAAGGCCGTAGAAGCGCAGGTTCTCGTACTGCTTGGGAAGCGTCCATTCCAATCCGAATGCCGGCAGCGTCGGCGCATCGGTGGCACCGGCATATCGGGCGGTCAGATGTACACGTCCGCTGGCGGCATCCACCTCATAGCGCACGGCAACTTGGCAACTTGGGTTTCGCCCGGTTCGGCCAACGTATGACGAATGCCGCCAACGGGCACCAACCTCGTTGACGGCATTCGTCTTTCCAGGACACCGCAATCGCGGATGCATGCCGTTTACGCGTTGAATACGTATTGGTCAAGGCGGCGCATGGCCTCCTTGACGCGGCTCAAGGGCAATGCGAGATTGACGCGGATGCTGTAGGGGGCCTGGAACATGTCGCCGTCCTGCCATGCGACGCCCACATCCCAGCCGCGTTTCTCCAACTCAGGCAGGCTCAGGCCGTGGCGTTCGCACCACTGCTCGCAGTCGAGCAGCAGCATGTAGGTGCCTTCCGGTTTGGCCAGACTCACGCCTTGGAAATGCCCGGTGATGTAGTCGTAGGCGTAATCGACGTTGCCGGTGAGCACCGCCTTCAATTCGTCGAGCCACTCATGGCCTTCGGGCCGGTAGGCGCCGATCAGCGCGTGCATGGAAAGCACGTTCATGTCGTTGTAGTGGCATTTCGAGCTTTTGGCCACGATACGGTCCCGGAGCGTGGGATTGTAGATGATGTGGTAGCTTCCCACCAGTCCGGCGAGATTGAAGGTCTTGCTGGGCGCGTAGAACGCCACGGTCCTGTTGCGTGCGTCCTCGCTGACCGATTGGGTGGGGATGTGCTGGTGGTTCCCCAGAGTCAAATCGGACCAAATCTCGTCGGAAATGACCACGCAATCGTTGGCCTTGTACACTTCCATGGCCTTCTCGATTTCCCAACGTTCCCACACGCGCCCGCAAGGATTGTGAGGGCTGCAGAACACGGCCACGTGGATGTGATGCTCCTTGAGCTTCCTGTCCATATCCTCGTAATCCATGCGCCATACGCCGCGCTCGTCCAGCGTGAGCGGGCTGTGGACGATGCGGTAGCCGTTGTTTTCGATACTCCGGGTGAACCCGATATAGGTCGGGCTATGCAGCAGCACGCCGTCGCCGGGGGCGGCGAACGCGGTCAGCGCACTGATCACGCCGCCCAAGACCCCGTTCTCATAGCCGATCGCCTCGCTGGTCAATCCGGTAACCCCATTGCGCGTGGATTGCCAGTCGATAATGGAGTTGTAATAGTCGTCGGTGGGGGAGAAGTACCCGTAGACGGGGTGTTGCGCGCGTTCGATAATGGCCTGCGGAACCGTGGGCACGGTCGGGAAATTCATGTCCGCCACCCACATCGGAATCACGTCAAATCCGTCCCTCGGTGGGTCGGGAGCGAAACCTAGGTCGGTTCCCAACCCATCGACCGCAATCGCATCCTTGCCATGCCTGTCCATAATCGACGTGAAATCGTACGTCATTCCTCAATAATCCTTTCTCCGGCCCATACGGGAGCCGCCCCTGAGCCAGATGTGCAATATCGCCGGTAAAGGAGCCTAGCGTGTTTGCTGACAATGGTGCACGCGATGAATACAAAAATGAGAAAGAATGAACATTCCTGATGAACATTCCCATCGATTTGACCGCGTGGCGTGTTACGATATGCACCGTTGTGAGGCAGTGATCCGTTATCAGCGGGGAGTCTTCGGAAGAACGGCGGCAATCGCCCAGTAGAACCGACGGGATCGGCCCGAGACAGCCGAACACAAGCGGTCGCGCAGGCTCGCGGCTCCGAGTGCAACAGTTCGGAGCGGCGCAACCGGTGCGATAAGCGAGGTGGTACCGCGGTGCGGAGCGCATACCAGCGCCCGTCATCGTCCTCGTAGGCAGGAACGGCAGACAGGGCTGTTCCGGGCGGAACACAGTCAGTTCCGGCTGCGAGGCGATTGACGCGATCGGCCCCACGGTTCGGTACGTGACATTCGTGAACCCAGCCGGCACACGTCGGCGCCCGGCAATCGCCATCAATGACGCTCCTGTAGGACCAGTGCACAGTACTAACAGGAGATTTACGGTGAGCGAAAACGTATATCCCAAGGCGAACGAGGGCGGCGAGACCGCGCACGTCGCGCCGAACCCCAGCTTCCCCGACATGGAGGAGACCGTTCTCGACTACTGGGACAAGGACGACACCTTCCAGAAGTCCGTTGAACGCAACCCTTCCGGCGACCATAGCCAGAACGAATTCGTGTTCTTCGATGGCCCGCCTTTTGCGAACGGTCTGCCGCACTACGGCCACCTGCTGACCGGCTACGCCAAGGACGTGATCCCGCGCTACCAGACCATGAAGGGCCGCAAGGTCAACCGCGTGTTCGGCTGGGACACCCACGGCCTGCCCGCCGAGCTTGAGGCGCAGAAGGAACTCGGCATCGACTCGGTCGACCAGATCGAGAAGATGGGCATCGACAAGTTCAACGACGCCTGCCGCGCTTCCGTGCTGAAGTACACCAACGAATGGCAGAACTACGTGCATCGTCAGGCCCGTTGGGTGGACTTCGAGCACGGCTACAAGACCCTGAACATCCCGTACATGGAATCCGTGATGTGGGCCTTCAAGCAGCTCTACGACAAGGGCCTGGCCTACCAGGGCTACCGCGTGCTGCCGTACTGCCCGAAGGACCGCACGCCGCTGAGCGCGCACGAGCTGCGCATGGACGCCGACGTGTACCAGGACCGCCAGGACACCACCGTGTCCGTGGCCGTGAAGATGCGCGATGAAGACGACGCCTACGCCGTCTTCTGGACCACCACCCCGTGGACCGTGCCCACCAACTTCGCCATCGTGGTCGGCGCCGACATCGACTACGTCGAGGTCCGCCCGACCGAAGGCAAGTTCGCTGGCAAGAAGTTCTACCTCGGCAAGGACCTGCTGCCGCACTACGAGAAGGAACTCGGCGAGAACTACGAGGTCGTGCGCGAACTCAAGGGCTCCGAGCTGGAAGGCCGCCGCTACTACCCGGTCTTCCCGTACTTCGCGGGCGAGACGGCCGAATCCGAAGGCCATGTGCCCGGCCCGAACGGCTACACGATCTTCACTGCCGACTACGTCGACACCGTCGAAGGTACCGGTCTGGTTCACCAGGCCCCCTACGGTGAAGACGATATGAACACGCTGAATGCCAAGGGCATCAAGAGCACCGACGTGCTCGACGATGGCTGCCGCTTCACCGCGCAGTGCCCCGACTACGAGGGCGATTTCGTGTTCGACGCCAACCTGCCGATCCTGCGCAACCTGCGCGCCGGCGACGGCCCGCTCGCTTCCATCCCGGAAGAGCGCCGCGCGATCCTCTTCCAGGAGAAGAGCTACGTGCACTCCTACCCGCACTGCTGGCGCTGCGCCACCCCGCTGATCTACAAGCCGGTCTCCTCCTGGTTCGTGTCCGTGACCAAGATCAAGCCGCGTCTGCTGGAATTGAACCAGCAGATCAACTGGATCCCGGGCAACGTCAAGGACGGCCAGTTCGGCAAGTGGCTCGCCAACGCGCGCGACTGGTCCATCTCCCGCAACCGCTTCTGGGGTTCCCCGATTCCGGTGTGGGTGAGTGACGATCCGAAGTACCCGCGTGTGGACGTTTACGGTTCTCTCGAAGAGCTCAAGGCCGACTTCGGTGACTACCCGCGCGACAAGGACGGCAACATCAACATGCACCGTCCGTGGATCGACAACCTGGTCCGCGTCAACCCGGACGACCCGACCGGCAAGTCGCACATGCACCGTATTTCCGATGTACTCGACTGCTGGTTCGAGTCCGGTTCCATGTCGTTCGCGCAGTTCCACTACCCGTTCGAGAACAAGGAGAAGTTCGAGCAGCACTTCCCGGCCGACTACATCGTGGAATACATCGGCCAGACCCGCGGCTGGTTCTACCTGCTGCACGTCATGGCGACCGCCCTGTTCGACCGCCCGGCGTTCAAGAACGTGATCTGCCACGGCATCGTGCTCGGCTCCGACGGCCAGAAGATGTCTAAGCACTTGCGCAACTACCCGGACGTGAACGGCGTGTTTGACAAGTACGGTTCCGACGCCATGCGCTGGTTCCTTATGTCTTCGCCGATTCTGCGCGGCGGCAACCTGATCGTCACCGCCGATGGCATCCGCGACACCGTGCGCCAGGTCATGTTGCCGGTGTGGAGCTCCTACTACTTCTTCACCTTGTACGCCAACGCGGCCAACGGCGGGGCCGGATTCGACGCCCGCCAGCTGCGCGCGGACGAGGTCGCCGGTCTGCCGGAGATGGACCGCTACCTGCTGGCCCGTACCCGCCGCCTGGTGCTGGCCGCCGAGAAGTCGCTGAACGAGTTCGCGATTTCCGACGCCTGCGATGCGGTCTCCGACTTCATCGACGTGCTCACCAACTGGTACATCCGCAACACCCGTGACCGCTTCTGGAACGAGGATGCGTCCGCGTTCAACACGCTGTACACCGTGCTTGAAGCGTTCATGCGCGTGCTTGCGCCGCTGGCCCCGATGGAAGCCGAGTCCGTGTGGCGCGGCCTGACCGGCGGCGAGTCCGTGCACCTGGCCGATTGGCCGTTCGTGGTGGACGAGAAGACCGGTGAAGACACCGAACTCGGCCGCGTGCTGGTCGACGACCCGGCTCTGGTGGATGCGATGGAGAAGGTGCGCGAGGTTGTTTCCGGCACCCTGTCCCTGCGCAAGGCCGCCAAGATCCGCGTGCGCCAGCCGCTTTCCAAGCTCACCGTGGTGGTCGAGAACGTGGACGCCGTCAAGGCATACGACGAGTTGCTGAAGTCTGAATTAAATATTAAGAACATTGAGTTCTCGACTCTGGAAGACGCCGCCGCCCACGGTCTGAAGATCGTGCACGAGCTGCGTGTGAACGCCCGTGTTGCGGGTCCGCGCCTCGGCAAGCAGGTGCAGTTCGCCATCAAGGCCTCCAAGTCCGGCGACTGGCATGTCGATGCTGCGTCCGGTGCGCCGGTGGTCTCCACGCCGTCCGGCGACCTTGCGCTGGTCGAAGGCGAGTACGAGCTGATCAACCGTGTGGAGGAGGAGAACGCCACCGTGGCCGCCGCTTCGGTCTCCGCCGCTCTGCCGACCGGTGGCTTCGTGATCCTCGACACCGCGCTGGATGACGACCTGCTGGCTGAAGGCTACGCCCGCGACGTGATTCGTTCTGTGCAGGACGCACGTAAGGCTGCCGATCTGGACATCGCGGACCGTATCGCCCTGGTGCTGACCGTGCCGGCCGCCAATGTGGCCAAGGTCGAGCAGTTCCGCGACCTGATCGCCCACGAGACGCTGGCTACCTCCTTCGAGGTGAAGGAAGGTGCCGAGCTGGCCGTGGAGGTTGTTAAGGCGTGATGCTGATGGGCGGCTGAGCTAAGGTTCTGATTCCGCCTGCTCGCTGAGGGTGGTCTTGCTGCTGATTGAGCAGCGGGGCCACTCTTTTTTTGTATGGCTGCATGTGTTGATGAACGACATTGAATAGGGGATCTGCATTTTCATATGCGTTTACGATTCTTGCGGAGTCTGTGTGAGCACTCCTATTTTGAAAAAACCTCACTGATGCAGTTTTTTCAAAATAGGAGAGTCAATGAAATGGAAATCTAGTCGACATGCCAGAGTTTCATGTTCGTTAATAGAAGTGGCCTTAACGCCAAGCAGTGAGACCATTCTTTGTACATCGCGGTATGCTTACGTTGTGCAACGATGATTCTTCAATAGATTCGTCACCCATTGCATTATCCCAAAATTGTGCGTTCTCCTCCCAGATTTTTTTACTTTCCTCTGTTCCCATGTTCTCTCCCACTCCCCAAATTTGCTTTTTTGCTTCCATTAAATCTTCCTTACTATATTCCATTGTTACCCTCCATAACTTCTGATTGTTGCCGTCTTGACGATTATGTATCTTTACATTACCTTCTGAAACATATGGCGCACCTTGTCCAGGCGGCTGTTTGGACGGCGGGGCTGGATGACCGGCTGACCGACAGCGGCCTGATATCCTTTCAGCTCTGTAAGGCATACGCTCCGCCCGTTGGTGTAAAAGGCCAGATCAGTACGGTATGCCTGTATACAGCGGGCGGGAATCTCGCCAGTAAAGACAACTTCATCCTTTTTTACCTGGGCCGTTTCGATGGTGGCACAGTATTTCGGTGCATCATGATAAGCCCTGGAAAGGTATTCCTGGGGCGCATAGAGGATGAAGGAGAGATAAGGTTCCAGCAGCTGCGTCCCCGATTCCTTCAATGCCTGTTCCAATACAATCGGGGCCAATGAGCGGAAGTCCGCCGGCGTGCTGACCGGACTGTAATAAAGCCCGTATTCAAAGCAAATCTTACAGTCCGTTACGTTCCAGCCGAACAAGCCCTGCTCCAGCCCGTAACGGATACCATCCCTGACAGCGTTTTGAAAACTCTGGTTCAAGTATCCCAGCGAAACCCGGCTCTCGTATTGTACACCGGAGCCAAGCGGGAGTGGTGTAACAGACAGTCCGATGGATGCCCAAAACGGGTTGGGCGGCACCTCGATATGGATGGTGTGGCTGGCTGCTTTGAGCGGCCGCTCCATATAAATGACGGTGGGTTCCTTTACCACTGTTTCAAGCTTGTATTTTTCCGACAGCAAAGCGGAAACAACCTCCAACTGCACCCGGCCCAAAAAAGAAAGAATGATC
>ENA-OUOW01000847-OUOW01000847.1-human-gut-metagenome-genome-assembly--contig:-NODE-847-length-23875-cov-10.697691_pt1 | contig 23875 bp, 24 predicted proteins | sample MGYA00237938_ERZ548769 | MGnify/ENA primary metagenome ERZ548769 (study PRJEB26490, sample SAMN05356870) | human gut metagenome | biome: terrestrial biome; feature: human-associated habitat; material... | reverse complement strand
GATGGCCGGCAGAATTTCCGGATGCATCAAGGTGATTGCGGTCGACATCGTTCCTGAAAGGCTTGAACTTGCCAAAGAGCTTGGCGCAACGCATGCAATCAATAGCAAGGAAGAAGATCCGGTTGAAAAGATCAAGGAGCTTACCGGCGGTTACGGCGTCGACTGGACCGTTGATACGACAGGGCTTTCGTCCGTCATCATGAACAGCGTTGCAGCGCTTGCTCAAGGCGGGACATGTGCTGCGATTGCCGTAACTCCTCATCTGATCGAACTTTCGACATGGAACGATCTGTGCGTTGACGACAAGAAGATCGTCGGCGTCAACATGGGCGATTCGATTCCTCAGATCGACATTCCAAGGCTGATCGAGTTTTACAAGCTCGGTTGGTTCGATTTCGACAAGACTGAAAAGTTCTATGACTTTGAGGAAATCAATCAGGCCAATGCCGATTCCGTTTCCGGCAAGACGATCAAGCCGGTTTTGATTATTGACAAGGATTATCGTCCGTAAATAACCAATTTAATTATGTCCGGCCGGAAAGAGGCCGCAAAAGATGAAGTGCCGAACAAAGGAGGTCGCAGGTCGACTGATTCTGTCCGGCATTTTTTTGCAATTCCTATACGTGGGAACTGACTGTTTTTGCCAAATGCAGCGCTGCGAATCTCCTGCTCAATCCGGCGCCAGGGCGAAATTACGGGCAAAAAGCTGATTTCTGAGATTTGCCCGTAAAAATCAGTTCTGTATTACGGGCAAAGCCCACATTTAACGCTGAAAAAGCCCGGATGAAATTTGCAATTGGTTGCAAAGCATCCGAGCTTTTGTTTGAGTCAGATTTTTTTCCAGCCTCTTTTTATTTGGAGACCTCGTCTGCTGTGACATTTTACTTCTTCTGAATCAGCCGTTCATCGCGGTCATTTCCACCGTACACCTTCTGTGCATGCAGCTTGTCAAATATCCGCTGCAGGGCATCATTTTGCTCCTTGTCAATTTTTTCTTCAATCTTCTGAATCATCTTGCTGTATTCACCTGCAGTTTCAAGGCTTACACCACTCTGGGAGTTTTCTATGTCGCTGGCATAGAAAATCGGCTCTGCCGGATTGTCACCGGCCTTTATGCCCTGCGAATTCTTTTCATTGAAGTTGTTGATCAAGGCCGTCTTCATGTCCTGTATCTGAGAGACATCCCTGTAATCGTGAATTCCCTGATATTTTTTTGACATCAAGTCAAGCTGTGCAAGGAAGTTGTACTTCTTGTCATACTGAAAATGCATTGACTCCAGAGCGTCAATGGCAAAGAACGTTCCGTTTGGCGAAATGTGCGGACTGCTCGTTTCGGCAATATGCTGATACAGGGCATTGAACTCACCGTATGTAGCGTTTGTCGGGTCAATGTCATTCAGATGAACGATTTCGCTGTACTTTTCACCGTAATCGTTGATTCCGTAAATGGCCACCGTTGGATCTTCATCGGTCGAGTCAGCAGTGTAGTTGGCAACGCCCTGCTGGATATAGTATCTGCCGTTACCGGCATTCTTCGATCCTCCCGAATACCACAGATCAATTCCGTATTTGTCCATTTTTATCGGAACGGGCGGTTCTCCGACAAAGGCCGTTCCGAAGACGCCTTCGTCAAGCAGCACCGGCTGTCGGTTGTCACTTTTTGTTTCCTGAACCTGGAATTTTGATGCAGACTGTGTCTTGTTGAAGGTAACATACCTGCTTGAAGAGGTCGGGTTTACTGATGAGACTGACATGTTATTTTCCTCCTTTCAAGGGATAGTCAAATGTATATGATGCGCTGGTTTCATTGAATGGAAAGTTATCCGAAGTATATGTCACTTTAAAGACATGCTTTCCCGGAGTCAGACCGGATTTGTTGCTTAAGTGAAAGAAGTCCCTGAATCCGGTGACGATGTTTCCATTGAAGAAATAAGGCTGACTTACGGCTCTTCTGACTATTCTGCCGTCAAGATATGCCGTCGGCTGCCCGTATCCCATGACCTGAACTGCCATGTAGAGATAACCCGGCCAAAGTGACGAGTCACCTTCTCCCACACCGTCCCTGTCCCAGGTTCCCGGTCCGAGAATCGTTACGTCGGAAATCGGAGGAGCGCTGCTGGCTTCTGCTGAGTCGTCAGGAATCAGATAAAATAAGAATGATATGAACGACAATGCCAAAACAAATCGAGAAGTTGTTTTTTTCACGATGCGATACCTCCAATCTTCAGTTACGTTCAATATATACCGGAAAAATGAAGAAAATGTTTCGATTTGGATAAAAATAAACGGCTTTCATAATTAATGGAATCTTTAATTATGTCTAGCCGGAAGAGGCTGGCGGCAAATTTGACTGAGAGCTTGGCGCGCTGAGTTAGCGGACGCTGCATTTGACAAAATAGCTACCGTTTACGGACACATAGCTGAAAATGGACGTTTTGTCTGTAAATGGACTGCTTAAAAAATGGCAATTACGGACAAATCATCAAAAATTGGCTCTTTGTCCGTAAATTTGAACGAAAATCTTGGATTGATCAGTTGTGAAAAGTTATTCGCAAATCGATTGCATTGTTCGGCATTTAATTTATTTCAAAAGAAAAACGGGACTTTTTACCGGCATCATCCTGGCCAAAAATCATATAATGATTGGTTTATCTTTATCATCTCGGCTCCAAAAATGAGCTCGGCATGAAAATGTTCTTTTTGATGAAAAGAGATTAAGAAATAAAAGCTGTTAAATCAAGGGACTTGAGCTCGCAGGACGTGCGATTGCATTTTTATTTAAAGTTTTTCTAATTTTATTATTGATTTTTAATTATGGTCATGGTAAAGTAAAAGACATCAAATATGAAACGAGGTAAGAAAAGATGAAAAATGCCATGCGACTTCACAAAGAATTAAACGTCGTCATTATTCGCGTCATTATTATTTAGGTGATGCGGATATTTGTGATTGTCCGCATCGCCTAAACAATGGATGCGGACGGCATGGCAAATTTTTTCTTACGAAAGCGGCTGTCTGTTCGATTGAACGGTCGGCCGCTTTTCTGTTTTATAAAGAAAAAACGGCTTTTTGAGCATTTGATGAGGGTATCAGACATTGAGGAGGAATTTTTATGGAGAAAAAGGGTAATCACACGGCGGCCAAGGCTTCAACGGCATCGATTCTATCCGTTGCGATGGTTTTGTTTGCATCCCATGCGGGCGGAGGCTTTGCGACGGGCAATCAGGAGAACACGTATTTTGTCTGTTCGGGTTGGGCCGGTCTGTTGTCGCTTGCTTTGTCGATGGCCATCTTGACCGGAATCATCGCGATTGCCATGAGGTTATACAACAAATATGACCTGCATTCATACAAGGAATTATTTGAGAAGCTGTATCATCCGTTTGACAAATTGGAGCTTGTTTTTGAACTTTTCTTTTACGTCATGGTTATCATGGCCGTATCGGTTGCGATTGCCGGTGCAGCCAGCGCGTTGGGGCAGTACTTTGGTTGGAATTACTATGTCTGCATCGTTTTGGTCGGTCTGCTGGTCTTCTTTGCGACGATTTTTGGCGAACGGGCCGTTCAATTAATCAGTACTTATATGGGAACCGCAATCATGATCTGCATTTTCGTTGCATACGGCTACGGGATCTTGAAGGCCGGAAACGTCGGTCATCTTTTCTCGGTGCGTTTCCAAAATGAAGGCTTTTCGGAACTTCCAAAGGCAATCTGGAATGCTTTTGTTTATGCCGGCTTCCAATGCGTGCAAATTCCGACGATGCTGGCCTGCGGGGCAATTTTTAAAGGCAAGAACAATAACGCTGAAGGAAAATCAATGTTTGCGTCGTTTTTCATGAATACTTTCGGTTTGGGAATGGCGGTTTTCATGCTTCTTTGCTGGGAAAATACGTTCACGAAGACGCCGAACGGATCGACTCTGCCAACGCTGACGGTTTTGCAGACTATGAAGGTCAACTGGCTTTTGGTCGTTTACGGCGTGATCCTGCTCTTATGTCTGGTCTCTTCTGCCATCACTTTGACGTTTGCCTTCGTCGATCGTTTTGAAAACAGCAAGGTTGTCGACAAGGTACCGACGCTGTTTGAAAAACGCTGCGTTTTGTCGGCATTCATCATCATTTTGTCGGTGGTCATCTCTTTGGGAGGCTTGACGAACATCATCAAGTACGGCTACGGCTACATGGGTTATCTTGCCATCTTCTTGATCATCATCCCGTTGCTGACGATCGGGGTCCGCAAGATTCGCAAGGGATGAGATTCATTTTAAATGCAGGGCTTTTCTGCAGCTGTCGTTTCATATGGAAATACAGTTTGCGGTTCAGCAGCCAAGTTGATAATTTCATTTTATTTTAAATTTTATTATTGATTTTTAATTTAAACAGTGGTAAAGTTAAAAACATCAAATACGAAACGAGGTAAGAAGACATGAAAAACGTCATGCAGTTCCACAACGCAGCAGATATTATCATTATTCGCATTATTATTTAGGTGATGCGGATGGTTTTGATATTGTCCGCATCGCCTAAGCAGCAGATGCGGACAGCATGACGGATGTTTTCTTACGAAAGCGGCTGGCTGTTCGATTGAACGGTCGGTCGCTTTTTTGAGTTTAAGGGGGTGGTTTTATGGAAAGCGACATTAGCGGCATTAAACCGGAAATTGAAGTGATTGACACATAGGTTAAAAAATGAGGAGATTGAATTATGGAAAGTACGACAAACTTATCACTACCAAAGGAAAAATTGGAACGCGATCCGGTCAAGACGGTAATCTTGGCTTCGATGATGGGCACGGCAATTGAATTTTTTGATTTTTATGCATACGGGACTGCTTCGGCGGCATATTTTCCGTCCGTTTTCTTCCCGCAGACAACGCCGTTATTGGCAACCTTGCTGAGTCTTTTGACGTTTGGCGTCGCTTTTGTCGCGCGTCCGTTCGGGTCGTTTTTATTCGGACACTTCGGCGATAGATTGGGCAGAAAGAAAACGTTGGTCGTTTCGCTGCTGGTAATGGGGGTTGCCACGGTTTCCATCGGATTCATTCCGGGGTATGGCAGCATCGGCGTTTGGGGCGCGCTGCTGCTTTGCCTTTTCCGCTTCGTTCAAGGCATCGGTCTTGGCGGCGAATGGTCAGGCGCTGTTTTGGTCGCAACCGAAAACGCGCCGGAAGACAAGCGGGCTTTGTACGGAGCCTTTCCTGAAGTCGGCGCACCGATCGGATTCTTCATTTGCAACGGTTTGTTCTTCTTTTTGGAAAACGTTTTGACTCCGGCTCAAATGCAGAGCTTTGGCTGGCGCATTCCGTTTTGGGCATCAGCCGTGCTCGTCGTCATCGGTCTTTACGTTCGTCGTCGCCTGCAGGAAACGCCATTGTTCAAGCTGGCACAAGAACGCGACAACACAACGCGTTCACCGCTTCGAGAAGTCTTCAAGTCCAACTGGAAGGAAATCCTCAAAGGAACGTTCTTGATGGGTGCGACATACGCAATGTTCTTCACGCTGACGACATGGTCTTTGTCATATGCAACAACGGCGCTCGGCTTCAGCCATTCTGAATTTTTATTGTTATTGATGGGCGCAATCGTTGAATTTGCCGTTTTGATCATGGCAACGTCGGTTCTTGCCGACAAGATCGGCAGAAAGAAAGTTTTGATGACGGCTTCCGTTTTGCTCGTAGTCTTTTCCTTGGTCTTTCCGTTTTTCCTTGAAGGCAGGCACAACATGGTCGGCATGCTGTTGTTCCTCGGCGTCGGATTTGTAATCATGGGAACTTTGTACGGACCGGTCGGTGCGGTCCTGCCTGAACTGTTCCCGACAAAGGTGCGCTATTCAGGGGCCGGCATCACGTACAACCTGGCAGCCGTTGTCGGTGCCGCCGTTGCTCCGACGATTACGACATGGCTGATCGCTCAATACGGATTGCATTCTGCCGGACTGTACATGTTTGCATTGGCGCTCGTTTCCGTTGTTGCGTGGGCATTGACTCCGGAAACGAAGGACGTTGATTATACGAAATAGAAGTCAAAAAGTTTTTGAAAAAACTCTTCCTCAAATTAAAAACCCGGATGATTTGCAATTGACTGCAAATCATCCGGGTTTTTGCATATTCATGACAATCGCCTTCAATGATGGAAACGGTCAAAAAAGTCTGTCGGCAAATTTGACTGAGATTTTGGCACATTAGTTGAGCATCACCATATTTGAAAATAATTAGAAAATCAGCTATAATACCCTCTGTGTATTAAAAACAGGATGGAGTTTTAACATAAACGTTAGGGAGAATTATGACTGAAAGAGCATTAAAAATCTTGTATTCGGCAGCCATTATCGCCATTTTCATGTCAAAGGCAGTGCTTCTTTTGAAAAATGCAGGGGATCTGTCTTCCTTTTATTTTTCCAGAGAACTGAATTTTTCCGGCATGCTGATGTTTGTCGTCTTCGACGTTGCGCCGTTCGTTGCGCTGCTTTGCATGGGAGTGGCAACGTACCTTGATTCAAAAAAGACGAGTCGATTGGTCGTGCTGATCTGTCTGGCCTACTTCATGATGCTTGCGTGCGGACAGGTTTTCTTTGCGCTTGGCAACGTGGTTTCGACAAGCGACGTTCAAGCAGATTTCAGGCTGACGAATACGGTATTTGCGGTACTGACGTGCATCGTATTGATGCTGTTTTCTGCCGTCAAAGATTAACGGGATGTTTTGCTGATTTGATATAAAAAAGACCAGGATTCCTCAAACGGGATTCCTGGTCTTTTCGTTATTTGTGCGAAACCTCAAGCACTTTATCGTTGTGAGCGACCGTTTCACCGCACAATTGACCAAGGGATTCGATCCGCTTAGGCTGGGTGAAGAACGTCACGACAATGTCGCTGTAGCCCGCTTTTTTGATCAGGTCCTGGTCAAATTCGATCAGGAGCTGTCCTGCTTTGACTTTTTGTCCGTCCTGATAATGGGAAACAAAGCCTTCGCCTCTAAGGTTTACGGTGCCAAGACCAACGTGAATGATGGCTTCAAGGCCGTCGTCGGAAATGATGCCGAGCGTATGCTTGGTTGAGAACGTGAATTTGACGGTGCCGTCAAACGGAGCGTAGACGTGACCGTTTTGAGGCTTGATGGCAAATCCAGTGCCTGAGAGAGGGCGGTTGTTTTCATCCAAAACTTCGCTGAGTTTCATGAATGATCCGTCTGCCGGTGCCAAAAGCTCAGTCGTTACGACCTTGCTCAATTCTGGTTCGTCAGCGGAAGCTGCGCCTGAAGCAAGCTTTGTCTGAAGTTCTTCAACGATTCTGGCATGTTCTTTTTCGGTAATCTTGACTTTGAAAACGAAGATCAGAAGCGAAAGAATCGCAAGCGCCAATGGAAGATAGAAGGCAAGAAGCTCGAAAGTATGAATGTTTTGCGGCGTCATGTCTTTGGCCGTTGCACTGCCTGTCATGCCCGCCAAAAGCGCGATCGTTCCGACGATGCCGTTTGAAAATGCGCCTGAAATCTTGTCAAGCATCGGGCGGACAGCAAGCGTGACGGCTTCGTTGCGGTTGCCGTTCTTCAACTGCCCGTATTCAATGGAATCCGTCAAAGAAAGGACCGTGACCAGCTGCGCAAACGTGAAGTTGAACAAAACAAGGCCGATGATGATCAAGACAAGATTGCTGCGTCCGAAGATGAAAAGCAGATACGAAGCAATCATCGAAAGCTGTCCGATCGCAAACAGCGTTTTACGCGGGATGAACTTGTTCAAGATCGGATAAAGAGGTGATGTAAAGAAACCGACGACCGTTGCGATAATGCCCGCAATCCAAAATTCGTTCGGTTTGCCCAAAACGAATTTGAACAAATAGAACAATACGCCGTTCGTGGCAACGTAAGCGATGGAATACATCAGATATGCCAAACTGATCCAAAGCATCTGGTCATTATGAATGATTCCAAGGAAAACGTCTTTGATGGTCGTTTTCTCATTGGCGGCTTCACGCAGGACGTTTGTCTTTTCAGTCGTGCCGGAAGCAACGGCCAATGCGGAAAGAACGGCAAGAATTGCGATGATGATCGCAAATGCCAGCCATCCTTGGGGTCCTTGTTCGTGTTTGCCGGTTGCAAGGAAAGTGAAGAAAGTCGTTACCGGAACGACGATGATCGTCAAACCGTTCCAGCCGATTGAGCCGGTGAATGAACCAAACGACGTCAAGACACCGCGTTCCTTACTGTCTTCGCTGATGGCCGGAACCATGCCCCAATAGGCGACGTCGCAAAACGAATAGAAGACGTCAAGCGTGATGAAGATGATGACGAACAAGATCGCAAACAGGATCCAGTTTGTTTTGGCCAGTCCAAAGATGCCGGTGAAGATCACGACCAAAAGAATCGAACTGACGACGCTGCCGATGACTTGCCATGGCTTGAATTTGCCCCATTTCGTCTGGGTATTGTCGACAACGTTGCCGATGACGGGATCAATCAAGACTTCGGCTAAGCGGATGATGACGACCAAACCGGTAATCAAACCGATCAGTTTGTTGGCGATGCTTTTTTCAACGCCGTCAAACATGCCGCTGGTCACGAAAACGATAAAATAGGTGCTCAGTGCGCCATAAAAAGCGGAGTGACCCAAATTACCCAGTGCGAATGCGATTCTTTCGCGCCATTTCCTTGATTTTTTTTGCGATGCATTTTCCATAATAGCATTCTTCCTTTCTGTCAGCGAGTTTCCTTCAAGACCTTGACATCGTATGCGCCAAGGGCAAGGATGCCTTTTTCGTGCGTTTCACGGGTCAAAACGTCTTCTGTCCTGCGCGAAATTTCGACGTTTTGTTCCTCGTGTCCGAAGTTGATGATGAAGAAGTAGTCGGCTTCTTTGGTTCGGCGAACCTGCACGGAAACTTTTGACGAAGCTTTTTTCACTGGCAGATCCAGTGCAAGATTCAAATCCTGAGCCAGTTTTTCGTAGAAATCACTCAGGAATTCATCATCGGAACGACAACCGAGATACCATGCGGTTCCCTTTCCAAGCTTGTTTTCGGTTACGGCAGGAGTTCCTTTATAGAAGAAATCTCCGTAAGTTCCGATCGTCTTGGCCGTTTCAGGTTCGATCAGGTCGCAGTAGTCGCAAACGTCATAAGTTTTGCCGAAGATTTCAAGCTTGTTCTTTTGTTCAGGGTACAGCGTGTCCGTTTCGGTCACTTCAAGTCCGTAGGTTTTGAGCCAAGCATCCATTCCCGGTCCAAGATATGTCAGAAAGTTTTCGTCGACGATGCCGTTGACGTAGGTTCCGACGAGCGTGCCGCCTGCTTTGACGAATTCCTGGAGCTTTGCGGCAAATTCTGTCGTCATCATGAAGTGCATCGGGTCGATGACGAGTTCGTATCGGCTCAAATCGGCTTCAACGGAAACGATGTCGACAGGGATGTCCCTGTCCCAAAATGCTTTGTAGTGTCTTTGGATCGTTTCCCAATATTTTTTGCTTTGATTTGAGTAAGCGCGCGCATCATCCAAGGACCACATGTTGTCGTAGTCGAAGACGATTGCGACTTTTGCGTCCAAGCGCTTTGAATCTTTGGCTTCTGCTAACGAATCAAGCGCTTCGCCGACCTGCTTGACGTCTTTGAAGACGCGGGTCTTGTTGCTCAGCTTGTTCGTGATGACTGCTCCGTGGAACATTTCGGATGCGCCGCGCGATTGATGCAGCTGGAAGTACATGACGGAATCAGCGCCGTGAGCAATTTCCTGAAGACTGCCCATCTGGTGCATCCCTGGCAGCTTGGCGCGATTGACCGGGTGCCAATTGACCTGAGAAGGCGTATTTTCCATGATCAGGTAGTTTTGATGCTTCAAACCATGCATGACGTCGTTCATCAAAGCAGTTTTCGCAGCAAGCTTTTCTGTTGTTTCGTAGCCGTTTGCCCAGTTCGGATACGAATCCCAGCTGACGATGTCAACGTGTTTGGCAAATTTTTGATAGTCAAGGTCATAAAAAACGTGCGAATCAGGCGGATTTCCGCCCATGAAGTTCGTCGTGACGGGGATGTTCGGCGTCAATTCGCGCAATGGGGCGATTTCATTTTCGAAAAAGTCGATCGTTCGATCCGTGACGAAACGGTGCCAGTCAAGGTTCAACCCGAGAACGTTTGAATCACCGATCGATGACGGTGAGTGGATTTGGTCCCAGCTTGTGTAAAGGTGGCTCCAAAACTCGTTCCAATAGCAACGGTTCAGGTTGTCGAGCGTTTTGTACTTTTCCTTCATCCATTTCCTGAATTCCTGCTGGCAAAGCTCGCAGTGGCATTCGCCGCCGTATTCATTTGAAATGTGCCACAAAACGAGGCTTTCGCGTTTGCCGTAGCGTTCTGCGAGCTTGCGGTTGATTTCCTGAACTTTTTTTCTGTAAATGGGCGACGTGTAGCAATGATTGTGACGTTCGCCGAAAAGCTGACGTCTGCCTGTTTCGTCAACGCGCAGGACTTCGGGATATTTTTCAGCCATCCAGCGTGGTCGTGCCCCGCTCGGAGTTGACAGGATCACGTGACAGCCTTGTTTTTCCGCACGATCGAAGACGTCGTCAAGCCATGAAAAATCATACGTGCCTTCGCTTGGCTCGAGCTTGTCCCAGGCAAAGATTCCCACTGTCACCGAATTGATTTTGGCTTCCTTGAACATTTCGAAGTCTTTGGCGATGATTTCGGGATGATCCGTCCATTGATCCGGATTGTAGTCACCGCCGTGAATAAAATTTTTAACGTTTAATCTGTCTGGCATATTTATTGATCTCCTTATCTGAAAAAATGAAATCGATTACATTTATAGAATACCCTTTCTTTTTCAGCTGGTAAACAAAACATTGAGCTAAATTAGTAAAGATTAATAAACAGAAACTGAATCTGTTTACTTTGTTTACTAAATAGATTATAATCAAGCTGTGAAATTCAGAGGTCAAAAAAGAGGTGGATTTAATGGCGACAATCAGAGAAATTGCCAGGGAAGCAGGCTATTCGCCGGCAACGGTATCGCGAGTCTTGAACGGGGATCAGACTTTTTCCGTTTCAAAAAAGGCCAGAGAACAAATTTTAAAAGTTGCGCATGAATTAAATTATGATCACAGGCTGATCAAGGAACGAGGATATTCTGTCGCGGTGATTTTTGCGGTTACTCCTCAGGAAGAACTGCGAGACGTGTATTTCAGCGGATTGAGAAAGAGTCTGATAGAAAGTGCGGAAGAATCAAATATCGAACTGTCCTTTTGCAAGAATGCGGACGAAGTTGATGTTGAAAAAATTGACGGAATCATTGCGGTCGGACGTTTCCTTTCAGCAGAACTCGAAAAAATGAAACAACTGGGGATTCAGGTGCTGTTCGTCGATTCCAATCCCGATCCGCACGAATTCAATTCCGTTCAGCCAAACCTTCAGATGATGGTTGAAACCGCAATTGACTATTTCGTTCAGACCGGGTATCAGAAAATCGGCTTCATCGGGGGCAGATCCTGGGACAGCACGGAAGGTCGGAATGTTTTGCGTGACACGCGAACGCGCTGCTTTGAAAGCCGTGCGCGCGAACTTGGACTTTTCAATCCGGAGCATGTTTTCATCGGGGATAATTTTTCGGTCGACAGCGGTTATCAGGTCGGGCGGGAAATTGTCGGGAAAATCAGAGACGATTTGCCACAGGCATTTCTTGTTGCATCAGATCCGCTTGCCGTCGGCGTCCTGCAGGCATTCAACGAAAACAAGCTGACGGTTCCGGAGGATGTTTCCATGATCAGCATCAACGACATCGATATTGCCAAGTACGTTTCGCCGCCGTTGACGACCTTTCGGATCGATACCGAAGAGCTTGGAAAGGTTGCAATTGAAACCCTGCGCAATCTGATCGTTGCGCCCAAAAAATCAAAGCGCATGATTCTGCTTGATGCTGATTTGGTGTTCAGAAAAAGCTTCTCGATCTGACGACGAAGCAATTTAGAAGAATCTGAGGAAAAGTCCGAACAAAGGCGGCTGGCTTTTTTGCCAAATGCAGTGCTGCGCAGCATCTGCTCAATCAGCACGCTAAGATGGGATTACGGGCAAAACGTCGATTTTTGAAATCTGCCCGTAATCGCTCCAAGCTCTCATTCAACTTCACGGACACCTCCACAACATAAAAAAGCCCGGATGAAATTTGCAATCAATGCAAATTTCATCCGGGCTCTTAGTTTTAGGCGCAGTTTTTTTCAAATATCAAATTTTTGGTCATTTTCTCGGTTTTCCGACCGATCCTCGAAGATTCAGCCGACTGTTGCAAGTGATGCAAAGCGGCATTTTGTGCGTGCCGGAGAAACGCCGGCCATTTTGGCAATATCACGAATGCCGGCCATTTGACTTGTTTCCGTCCGCAATCATTTTGACTGGCAGGATAAAACGCTGGAACAAACCGAGACACTCATGCATGATTTTCGGATACTCGTCTGGATCGATTTTTCGTCCCTGATATGTGAGAAAGTCGAATTTTTCGCCGCCTTTTTCAACGCTGTAGTATCCCGAATGAAGAAAATCGTTGCGTTGGTAGAACTTTTGTCTCCTGATTCGTTGCTCGTTGTTTTCAGCTTGATCATCGGGACGTTCGGCACTGAGCCCGATGACAAGGTCAGCGTAGCGCTCGGTCAAAAGCCTGATCAGTTTGCTGCCGTATCCGTGCGAGCGTCTCGTATCATCGATGGCAAGGAAGAAGACGTACGCCAGGGAATCATTTTTCAGCGTATAAATGAAGCCGACCCACTCGTCGTCATCATATAAGCTGCAGAATTCGGCAATCCTGCGCTGCGTTTTTTTCTTCAAGAGCCAGAAAGGCAAGCGCTCGACAGCTGGAAAAGCCCTCAGGTACAATGCTTTGATTTTCTTCCAGTCTTTGGAATCTTTTTTTGTTTCAATCAGTTTTACTGTCATTTGTTTTCTCCTAAATTTACCTTAACCATATCAGAATTCCGTTTTTTTGTAAAATGCAGAGCCTGCTCAGTCAGTATGCCAAGACGTGATTACGGACAAAGTACCATTTTTGGCTGATCTGTCCGTAAGCAAAACGCATTTTACGGACAAACCGGCATTTTCAAGCGATTTGTCCGTAAATTTTTGGTCATTATACTGGGAATTTACGGACAAAAGCCGCTTTTCGGAGCATTTGTCCGTAAAACCGGGTCCGAAACGTCTGAATTTTTACGGACAAACGGCCATTTTTGACCTCTTTGTCCGTAATCGCCGTTTTTCGAGCGAGCCAATTACGGACAAAGCCTTCGTTTTTGACGATTTGTCCGTAAACGGCAGTGATTTTGCCAAATGCAGAGCTTGATAAATCAGCATTCCCAATCCGCGCGGACTGACAACTAACATCTTTTTGGCGCTTTGATACATGAAAATGAAAACAGACTTGTTTCCATCATGGAAGGCGATTGTCATGCATATAAAAAAACCAAATGATTGCAAATCATCCGGTTTTTCGAGTTGAGGCATGGTTTTTTTCTGACCTCTTCTTTGCTGCTTGTCAGCAAATATTCACGTCTGGTCGGTTTTTACCAAATATTAATGCGTTTTTCCGGTTCAAGCCACATGCCGTCCCCTTCATGAACGTCAAAGACATCATAGAAGTCTTGAAGATTCTTAGGCTGAACGTTTGCGCGCAAAACGTTCGGAGCATGCACGTCGATTGCAAGAAGCAATTTTTGGCGCTCAAGCGACGACTTCATGCACCAAATGCGAGCCCAGTTGAGGAAGAATCCTTTGATATCAGGCTTTTCTTCGCCCTTGGCTGCTTCGAGTGCACAGCTCAATCCGCCGGCATCAGCGATGTTTTCGGAAACGACGAGCTTGCCGTTGCATTTGCCTGCTTCAGTTTCCAGACCGTCAAATTCTTCGATCATTTCCTGTGCCAGGCCTTCAAAATGTTTCAGATCTTCATCTGTCCACCAGTTGGAGAGATTTCCGAATTCGTCAAATTGAGAACCGTTGTTGTCAAAGGCGTGCGAAATTTCATGTGCGATTACGGCACCGATGCCGCCGTAGTTTTCGCTTGCGGTCTGTTTCAGACTGTAGAACGGAGCCTGAAGGATGGCTGCAGGGAAGACGATGATGTTAAACGACGGATTATAGTATGCGCTTACTTGATGAGCCGGCATCTCCCAACGCGTCCGATCGACCGGCTTTCCGTAACGATCAAAGTTGTCCGCAATTTGAATGCGCCTGAATTCAATGGCATTGTCAAGCAGATTCTTTGTTTCGTCAACGAGATACTTTTCGTAGAGCGGATCAAGCTCATCCGGATAGCCGACGTTGATGCCGAGCGCATCGAGTTTGACCACGGCTTTTTTGGCTGTTTCCTTGCTGAGCCAGTCATTTGTTTCAAGACGTTTTTTATAAACGGCAACCATTTTTTCAACCATATGCTGAACGTCTGCTTTGGCATCAGGTCCGAAATATTTGTGCGCGTAGTAAAGACCGACGACTTGGTCATAGCGTGCCGTTGCAAGATGATATGCGGCTTTTTCAGGTTTCATTGCTTCCTTTGCACCGGAAAGCGCGCGTGAGAACGTGCCGCCGAGGACGCGAACGTCATCGCTCAGGAAACCTGTCGAATCCATCAGCGTATGTACGAAGATCCAGCTTCTCAATTGTTCAAACGTGTCGTCGTTGACGATCTTGTCTGCTGCTTCATAGAATTTTGGTTCTGTAACGACGATCTTGTCGGGCGTCGTCTTGACGATTTTCTTTGCGACGGCGCCAAAGTCGATTGTAGTCGAAAGATTGGAGAAGTCTTCAAACGAATACGGATTGTAAACTTTGACGTAATCGGCACGTTCTGTGCTGTCTTTTTGGAACGGTGCGATCAAGCGATCGTATTCGATGGCTTCGCTGATCGTCTTCTTGGCAAATTCAGCATCGTATCCGGCTTTTTCAAAAAGCTTTTCAAGCATGTCTGATAAGACCGAAAGCAAGGCTGCACCTTGTTCGTTTCCTTCTTCATAGTATGTCTTGTCCGGCAGAAACAATGGCGTCACGTCTGCGTACAAAGCATATTCCTGCGTATTCTTCATATCCGGGTCAACGAAGAAGCTGAACGGAGTTGCCGCATCGATCAGCGCAAAATCGAGCCACTTGTCTTGCCAGTCATTTAAATCTTTGATTGCCAAAACAGCATCAAGGTATTTTTTAGCCGGTTCAAATCCTTTTGCATCGCGCGTTTCAAAGTCTGATGCCAGTTTGTAGTACTTGAGGAATTCTTTTAAATGCTTGTCATCGGGAACGTTTTTTCCTTCAAGCATTTCGCCCAAGTCATGCATCAAAGTTTTTTCAATGTTGAGATCCAGTTCGGAAAAGCCTCCAGCTGTCGGACGATCGGCTGGGATAACGGCTGTTTTCAGCCATTCGCCGTTGACGGCTTGATAGAGATCGTCTTTTAAGAGACTTTCGTTGACCTTGTTGTTTTCACCCATATAAGAAACCCCCTGGATAGATTTAATCAAATACAGTTTTAATTTAAGCACAATTTTGGTTTAAAGTACATGATTCTGCTTGCGATTTTGGCATCAGAATCGCTTAAAGAAGTTTCAGCCGTGGATTTTCCCAAAGTTTAAAAATTAGTATGCGGGTGTTTTTGACCTATGGTATACTTACCTATAGATAGCTTGAATTAGCGCTATTTAATCATTACTTCATAATCAGGGGGATTCTAAATGAAATTTTCCGCACAAACTGCTGAGCAAGCGATCGAAAAAGGCTTGCAGGAACTTGGAAAGACTCGTGAAGAAGTCGAAATCGTCATTGTCAGCGAAGGCAAAAAAGGATTTTTAGGCATTTTTGGAGGAAAGCCGGCTGAGGTCGAAATTACGCCTAAGGAAACGGAACGTGTTGAAGAAAAAGCTGAGACCGTAGCTGAACCAGAGCCGTCCGATGAAAAAAAAGGGGCAGAATCGGAACAAGAAGTCGAACAGGCGTTGCGCGAGGTAGGCTCATATTTGGCTGAAGTTACGAAAGAAATGGGTGTTGAAACTAAAATCGAAGTTACGGTCGAGCACCGCGACGTTTTTTATAATTTCAGCACCGATCAGGAAGGACTTTTGATCGGCAAGCACGGCAAAACGCTGAATGCATTGCAATTATTGGCGCAAAACTATTTTGACAAGCTGAGTTTCAAGCGTTTGAACATTATTCTTGACGTGGCAGATTACCGTGAACGTCGGACTGAAACGTTGAAATATCTGGCCAAAAAGGTCGCTTATGATGCCATTTCGCAGCGACGACGCATGCAGCTTGATCCGATGCCGGCATACGAAAGAAAGGTCATTCATTCTGAGCTTGCCGACAATTCAAAGGTCAAAACCTATTCAAGGGGCGCGGAACCGAGACGATACGTGGTCATTGAGCCGGCAAGATCAAGAAGATAATCAAAATAAGGTTGATTTGGGGAAAAGAGGGGAAGATGCTAAAGCATAAGCCGTCACACTTGGAAGATGAGTTGTGTTTTGCAGTTTATTCGACGCAGAAGCTGTATAATCGTTTTTATTCAATCGTATTGAAAAGATACGGACTTACATACGTACAATATACGACGATGCTTGTTTTGTGGGAAGAGCGGCGTCCGATGATGGTCAAGGAGCTTGGTGAAAGGCTGAAGCTTGATTCCGGGACCTTGACTCCGCTGCTTAATCGTCTGGAAAAGCAAGGCTGGGTCGTTCGAAACAGAAATTTTGAAGACGGACGGTGCGTGATGGTCGAACTGACGCCAAAAGCGCTAAGTCTTGAACATGACGTCAAGCATCACATTCAGGATTGCGTTCTTCCGATTGAGATGACTGAAAGCGAGTATCGTGAATGCGTCAACGTTCTTTATGAAATTTCCGATAAGCTGGAATTCATCAATGGGCATCTTTTGGGAAAAGAAGAATAAAGAGGATGGGAAAAAGTCCCGTTTCTTACTTGAAATACCGAACGAAGGAGGTCGATGTGCGACTGAATTTGTCCGGTATTTTTTAAATACAGTGCTGCTCAACTTATCTGGTCAAAATCTCATGCAAATTTACGGACAAAAGCTGCTTCTTGGATCGTTTGTCCGTAAGCAAAATGTATTTTACGGACAAAACAGCGTTTTTCAGTGATTTGTCCGTAAATTTTTGGCCATTATGATGAGGATTTACGGACAAAAGCCTCTTTTCGGAGCATTTGTCCGTAAAACCGGGTCCGAAACGGCTGAAATCTTACGGACAAAAGGCTATTTTTGCCCATTTTGTCCGTAATCGCCATTTTTCGAGTAGACCATTTACGGACAAGGGACCCATTTTCAGCGATGTGTCCGTAAACGGAAGAGATTTTGCCAAATGCAGTGCTGCGCATCGCCTGCTCAATCATCGTGTCAAGGACGGTTTCAAATTTACCGACAGCCGCGTTTCGGATATTTCCATCATTGCAGGCGATTGTCATTCATACGCAAAACCCGGATGATACTTACAAATCATCCGGGTTTTTAGTTTGCGGAATAGTTTTTTCCAAGCTTCAATTTGGTGAGGGGTGCAGGAAAACAAGAAAAATCACTGCCGATAAAAAATGCCGCTATCCGCTTTCAGATAAGTTTTGCTTATCCGAAACTTTTAAAATCAAAATTGTTTCGCAGCGAGAAATCATTAGAATTAGACAGGAAAACAAGAAAGCAGAATTTCTTATGTCAAAGGAACTAATTGCTTATTTTTCAGTTGCTGGAAACAATTATTGGAACGGTCAAATCGTAAACCTTGAAAAAGGCACCACGGAAAAAGTCGCTGAAAAGCTTCAAAAATTAACCAGTGCCAACATTTACGAAATCAGGACGCAAAAAAATATGTCGCAGATTATGAAAAAAGAACCGAAGAAGCAAAAGCAGAGCTCAGAAGCCATGCTAGACCGCTGCTTTCGGAAAAACTTCCTGACATGACTGATTTTGACATCTTATACCTCAGATACCCTATCTGGTGGGACATGATGCCGATGCCGGTGCTTTCTTTTCTTGAAAACATCGACACGTCAGACAAAATCATCCGGCCTTTTTGCACTCACGAAGGAAACGGACTCGGAAACAGTCTGCGTTGGCTGAAACATTCCTGTCCGTTATAAGAACCGGGATACCCTATCCTGAGTTCTTTTTTGCGGTTTTGGTCAATCAAGGCTGTCTTCTTTTTCAAATCTTCAACTTCATTCAAAATTTCCAAGGATCTTCCATAGAAATACTTTCCCGCCTCAGTTATGGAAAAGCCACGATTTTTTCTCAAAATAAAGCTTACGCCGAGTTCCGACTCGAGTGCTTTGATCTGCTGCGAAATCGCCGACTGAGAAACAAAGCAGCGTTCGGCAGCTTCGGTGAAGCTATTGCACTCAACGACGCTTACGAAGTACTGCATTTGCCTTAAAAGCATGCTGATTCCCCCTTTCAAAAAAGCATTCTAAGCAAAACCAAGGCTGATGTCAACAGATGATGCCGGGAAAAAGTTTCATCAAAATGACGCTTCTTCCATTCTTTTGAACCTCGTCCCAGAAGATCTCAAACATATTGTAAACGGTTTATTTTTAAAGTATGCTTTATTTGTAAAGCGAAACAAAGAAAAGTTAATCAAAGGAGAGATACATCATGACATTAGTATTAGCTAGAATAGACCAACGCTTGATTCACGGAATCGTCGTTACCCAATGGGCAGGAGAAACAAAGGCCAAAAGATTGATGGTGGTTGACGACGTCATCAGCAAGGACGAAGCACAAAAAGCTGCCATGCGCATGAGCAAGCCAGCCGGAACCGGCATGTCGATCATCGATACGCAAACGGCAATCACGAACTTCAATACCGGCAAATATGACAGCCACAACGTCTTCTTAATTGTCAAGGAGCCAGAGACGCTGATCAAACTCGTCGACGGCGGCGTGAAAATTCCAAAAGTCAACATCGGAATCATGTTTGACGGGCCGGACAAGACGACGGTCAAAAAGATGGTTTCAGTCAATCAAAAAGAAATCAACAACTTCAAGGAACTGCAAAAACGCGGCGTTCCGGTAACATTCCGCTTCGTTCCTTCAGACCCTGACGAACCCTTCGAAAAATATATCAAAGATTAAAAATCCAGGAGGTTTGATTTATTATGGCAATTATTCAAGGTATTTTGGTAATCCTCTTCTCCGCATGGATGGTTTTGGATCAGCAGGGCCTCGTTTTGACGACGTGGTTCCCGATCATGGCAGCTTTGTTCGTCGGGCTCATCATGGGCGACATGAAAACAGCAATGGTCATCGGCGGCACGTTCCAATTGATGGCTTTAGGCGTGGCCAACATCGGCGGATCTTCGGTTCCCAACTGGGGCCTGGCCTCTCTTGTCGGAATCTACGTTGCGATTCGCACGACGCACAACATTGCCGATGCCAAGGCCGTGGCTTTGGCAGTCGGCGTTCCGGTCGGGATGCTCGGCATTCAGCTTGACGTGATCGCAAAGCTTCTCAATACGTATGTTACGCACGCTGCTCAAAAGGCAATGAACGAAGGCAAGTTCAAAAAGATGAACCGCATCTTCTGGATCGGACCGCTCATCTTTTCATTGTCAACGGCCCTTCCGACGGCTCTTTGCGTAATTTTCGGCAAGCAGATCGTTTCTCAAATCCTGGCAGTCGTTCCGAAATGGTTCACGAACGGTCTTTCAATCGCAGGTTCCCTGCTTCCGGTAGTCGGCATCGTTTTGCTGCTTCAGGTCATGCCGGTCAAGAAATACCTTTCAATGCTCATCTTGGGCTACGTGCTTTCGGGCTATCTCAACATGCCGATTTTGGGTGTTTCATTAGTCGGACTTGCGCTTGCATACTACTACTTCACAACCAACATGGAAAAGAGCGCTGCTCCTGCAACGGATAACGGCGCAATCGAAGAAGACGGAGATGATTTTGATGAATAAAGTACTAACCAAAAAAGATATCAGACAAGCAGCATTTCGTTACATGTTCATGGCATGCAACACCTTCAACTACGAAAATCAGCAAGGTCCTGCCGTTGTTTTCGGCTTGAACAAGGCTTTGCGCAAAATTTATCCGAACGATGAAGACTACAAGGCTTCTTTGAACAATCACTTCAAATACTTCAACACGACGACTTGGATGGGCAACCTTCTTTTGGGCGCAAGCCTTGCCATGGAAGAAAAAGACGGCACGAACTCGCTTGAAGCGGTTCAATCGTTCAAAACAGGGATGATGGGGCCTTTGGCCGGCATCGGTGACACGTTGGTCTGGGTGCTTTACCCGACAATCATCGGATCGATTTCAGCCTATATGGGTCTTCAAGGCAACCCGACCGGTGCCATCATTTGGCTTTTGCTGAACATTTTCTTCTTGTTCTTCCGCTTCAAATTGTTTGACATCGGGTACGATTCAGGGCTCAAGCTCGTGACGGCACTCGGCGACAAATTGTCCGTCTTCACGGAAGCTGCTTCAATCATGGGTCTGACCGTCGTCGGCGCACTGATTCCTTCCGTTGTCAAAATGCAGGTTGCGCTCGTTTTTCAGACCGGCAAAGTCAAGATGCCGATTCAGACCCAGATTCTTGATCAGATCATGCCTGCTCTCTTGCCCGTCTTATTGACATTTGGCATCTACAAACTGATTTCAAGCAAGAAACTGACGGTTATCCAGATCATCTTCGGTTTGATCATCGTTTCGCTCATCTGCTCATACTTTGGAATCCTCAAGGTTCCTGCTTAAAGAAAGGAGCTTTCCATGCGTAAGATTATTTTTGCAAGTCACCACCGTTTTGCGGACGGCTTGAAAGACACGTTCGACTACATTGCGCCAAACGTGGCCGACGTAACGGCAATCAGTGCCTACGTCGACAACGTGCCGGTTGCAGAAGCAATCAAACAGGCCTTGACGGGACTGGATTTGTCAAAAGATGAAGTGCTCGTTTTCACCGACCTTTTAGGCGGATCCGTCAACCAGGCCTTCACGAAATACGTTTCAAACCCTCACTTTCACGTGATTTCAGGCATGAATCTGCCCGTTGTCATGTCAATCATTTTGGCCTTGCCAAAAGATGATTATGTTGACGAAAACTTCTTGAGAAATTGTCTCGAAGACGCCAGACAACAGCTCGTCTACGTCAATGACAAGTTCTTGCAGACAGAACTTGACGAGGAGGACGAATAATGAGCGATTGGTGGAAAAAAAGCGTCGTCTATCAAATTTATCCGCAAAGCTTCAACGACTCGAACAATGACGGCATCGGCGACATTCAAGGCATCATCGAAAAACTTCCTTATCTTGAAGAACTGGGCGTCGACGTTTTGTGGCTGAACCCGATTTATGTTTCCCCGCTCGTTGACAACGGCTACGACATTGCCGACTACTACAAGATCAATCCTGACTACGGAACGCTTGACGATTTCAAAGAACTGCTTGAAAAAGCTCACGAAAAAAAGATCAAGATCATCATGGATCTTGTCGTCAACCATACGAGCGATCAGAATCAATGGTTCCTTGAATCAAAAAAAGGCAAAGACAACAAATATTCAGACTTTTATATCTGGCGCGACCCTAAAGCAGACGGTTCGGAACCAAACAACTGGGGTTCGACTTTCGGCGGTTCTGCTTGGACCTACGTCCCGGAAAGAAAGCAATACTATCTGCATCTTTTCGCCAAAGAACAGCCCGACTTGAACTGGGAAAACGAACAGGTTCGTCAGACCGTCTACGAAATGATGCGATACTGGCTTGATCTTGGCATCGACGGCTTCAGAATGGACGTCATCAGCTTAATCAGCAAGCGCCCTGGACTTCCCGATGCCCCAAAAGACCTTCCCTACAGCAAGAACTATTACTTCGGCGCTTCGAACGGTCCGCGCGTCCACGAGTTTCTGCAGGAAATGAATCAGGAAGTTCTTTCAAAGTATGATTGTCTGACGGTCGGCGAAACGGCCAACACCACAAGCGACCAGGCCGTTTTATACACCGATCCCGATCGTCACGAATTGAGCATGGTCTTCCAGTTTGATCACATGCACCTTGACTACGGAGAACACGGCAAATTCTCAAATGTCCGTTTCAAAATGAGCGATCTGAGAAACGTCATGACCGAATGGGAAGACAAGCTCGAAAATCACGGCTGGAACTCCCTTTACTGGAGCAATCACGATCAGCCGCGCGCAACGACGCGCTTCGGAGACGACGGCACGTATCGCGTCGAATCGGCCAAAATGCTCGGAACCCTGCTTCACATGATGAAAGGCACGCCTTACATCTTTGAAGGCGAAGAACTGGGAATGAAAGACGTCCCATTCAAATCACTCACCGATTACAGGGACATCGAATCGCTCAACATAATCAAAGAACTTGAAGCAGACGGACTAAGCCAAGAAGAGATCAGAAAAATCATGTATCTGCGCTCAAGAGACAATGCCAGAACACCGATGCCATGGGATGACGGTTACGGCTTTTCTGAAGCAAAGCCTTGGATCGCATATTCAAGCGACAACGAAAACATCAACGTCAACCAGGCATTAAACGATCCTGAATCGGTCTTTTGGTACTACAAGAAGCTGATTCAGCTGCGCAAAACGCATGACGTCATCATCGACGGAAAATATGAGGCCTTAAATCAGGATGATTCCTGCGTCTACGGCTACAAGCGTCAAAACGACGATGAGCAGCTGCTCGTCATCTGCTCGTTTTCCCCTGAGCCGGTTCGTTTCACGATTCCAGACGAGTTCTTCAACCAAGAAATTTTGATTTCAAATTATCATCGCAAGCCGTGCCACGGGACAATCATTTTGAAACCTTACGAAGCAATCGTCATTTCAAAAAAGAATTCCTGAAAGCGCTGAATGCTCTGGACTCTGAAGTATGTTATAATCAACTCGAAAAGGGGGATCAGAGCAATGAGTTTTGAAGACAACGTAAAGATGCACTTCGACGAACTGTCGGAAAACGACAAGGAAATCGTCCGCTATCTTCAGCAAAACATGGCGGATGCCATCAATTCGTCCATCATCGAGCTTGGCGAAGCAACGCTTTCATCGAAAAGCACCGTCCTTCGCCTGGCAAAAAAGCTCGGTTTTCGCGGCTTTTCCGATTTGAAGTTTCAGCTTGAGCAAGACTACAAGGCAGACAAGATTATCCCGACCGACCTTGAGCAGCAGCTTCATCATGACATCGACAAAACGTTTGAATATTCGCACCAGGTAAATTTTCAGCCGCTGATTGAAGCCATCCACGATGCTTCAAACGTCTATATCTACCCGACAGGTTTTTCTCAGCAAAATTTCGCCCGCGAATTCTCAAACGACCTGCTGATTGCAGGCAAAAAGAACTACCTGCTTGACGGCACCACCAACTTTGATCGCATCACGCGAAAGCTCAATCAAAACGATTTCGTGATCGTCGTTTCGCTAAGCGGCAACACCCCATCGATCAAAAACGCCATCAAGATGCTCAACTTCAGAAAAGTTCCGTTTTGTTCGATCACGGAGTTTTCCAGAAACTACCTCAGCGAACACGCCAACTATCAGCTTTTCTATGAGGCCAGCGTCATCCCGACAGCGGAACCTGGCGATGAGATGTCGTCGATGACGAGCCTTCCGATCATCTTGGGCATTCTTTCAAGAAAATACAGAGAATTCGTCTTATTCGACGAATAACAACAAATATGACAATGATGTTGGGAAAAAGTCCCGTTTCCCTCTTGAATTAAACGAAATGCCGAACAATGCGGTCACAAGTCGACCAATTTTGCTCGGTATTTTTTCATTTTTGATGCACGGAAGCCCCTTTTGGCCAAATGCAGTGCTGCACAACTAATCTTGGCAAGATCTCACTCAAATTTACGGACAAAGCCTCCATTTTTGATGATTTGTCCGTAAGCAAAACGCATTTTAC
>ENA-OUOW01000845-OUOW01000845.1-human-gut-metagenome-genome-assembly--contig:-NODE-845-length-23943-cov-4.751005_pt1 | contig 23943 bp, 18 predicted proteins | sample MGYA00237938_ERZ548769 | MGnify/ENA primary metagenome ERZ548769 (study PRJEB26490, sample SAMN05356870) | human gut metagenome | biome: terrestrial biome; feature: human-associated habitat; material... | reverse complement strand
GGACTCCGCAAGGGGGATTCCCCCTTGACCCTTTTTTGCGTCCAGGCTTGAGCGCGTTCCCCTGCTATCCTTTATCCCTAATCCGCCTATCCTTTCCCATGCATTATAGCAAAAAATCCTTCCACTAACAACCCTTAGCCGAAGCGCCCTGTGATATAATCCTCCGTCCGCTTATCCCGCGGCATCGAGAACAGCTGATCCGTCGCCCCAACTTCCACCATGTCCCCTAACAGGAAGAATGCCGTTGTGTCCGCAATGCGCAAAGCCTGCTGCATGTTATGCGTCACAATCACAATGGTGTACTTCCCCTTCAGCTCCATGCACAATTCTTCAATCTTGCTCGTCGAAATCGGGTCAAGCGCCGAGGTGGGTTCGTCCATCAGCAGCACCTCCGGTTCAACCGCCAGCGCGCGCGCAATGCAAAGCCGCTGCTGCTGCCCGCCGGAAAGCCCCAAAGCGCTCTTGTTCAGGCGGTCTTTCAGCTCGTCCCAAATGGCGGCGTTCCGCAGGCTGCTTTCCACAATTTCGTCCAGCTGCGCTTTGCGGTGGATGCCATGCGTGCGCGGGCCGTAGGCAATGTTGTCGTAGACGCTCATGGGGAAGGGGTTCGGCTTCTGGAACACCATGCCGACGCGCTTGCGCAGCAGGTTCACGTCCATGCTGCCGTAAATGTCCTCGCCGTCCAGCGTGATGCTGCCCTCGACGCGGCATTCGGGGATGAGGTCGTTCATGCGGTTGAGCGTTTTCAGCAGCGTCGATTTGCCGCAGCCGGACGGCCCGATGAACGCGGTAATTTTGCCGCGCTCAATGTCAAGGTTGATGCCGTGCAGGGCGTGGAACGCGCCGTAGTAGAGGTTCAAGTCCTTGATGGCGATTTTTACGTCCGCGGGCGTATCGGCCGGATGTGCGGTTTTGTTCTTGATGGCTTTCTGCATGTCGATAATCATGATGCTTTTCCTCCGATTTTGCGGGAAATCAGGCTGGACAGGCTGTTCAGCCCCAGCACGAGCAGCAGCAGTACCACCCCTGTGGCGTACGCCTGGTCGTAATGCAGCCCCTCCAGCGACAGCTGATACATATGAACCGCCAGCGTGCGCCCGGACGAGAGAAGAAAATGCTTGGGCATGTCCGCGACCGTGCCGGCGGTAAACAGCAGCGCGGCGGTTTCACCCACGATGCGGCCAATCGCCAGCACCACGCCGGAGAGAATGCCCGGCATGGCGGGCGGCAGCACGATTTTGATGACCGTGCGCAGTTTGCCCGCGCCTAAGCCGAAGCTGCCCTCGCGGTAGCTGTCCGGGATGGAGAGAAGCGCTTCTTCGGTCGTGCGCAGTATCAGCGGCAGAACCATGAGGGAAAGCGTCAGCGCACCGGAGAGCAAAGTCAGGTTGATGCGTAGGACGGTGAAGAACACCATGCCGAACAAGCCGTAGATGATGGAGGGAATGCCCTGCAGGGTCTCGGCGGTCAGGCGGATGGTACGCACCAGCGGCGAGTTGCGCTTGGCGTACTCCGCCAGATAAATCGCCCCGCCCACGCCAATCGGGATAGCGACAAGCAGCGCAACCAGCGCAATCAGCAGCGTGTTGATGATGGCAGGCAGCATCGACTGATTTTCCGTCGTGTATTTCAGGCTGAACAGCTCCGGCGTCAGGTGCGGAATGCCCTTGACAAGCAGGTCAATGACGATGGCAAGCAGGGCGAAAATCGTAATCAGCACCGACAGGCGGCACAGCAGCCGCAGCAGCGCGCTGGCTGGATGACGCCGCCAGCGGTTGCTTTCATTGCGGAAGAAATTCCTGATGGGATGCGCGCGGTACGCGGGGGCTGCCATCATTGCTGTTCCCTCCTTTTCAGCACGGAGAAGGAAGCGTTGATCAGCAGAATAAAGACGAACAGCACGATGCCGGCGGCAATCAGCGCTTCGCGGTGCAGCCCTTCGGCGTAGCCCATCTCGATGACGATGCCGGAGGTGAGCGTTCGGATGCCGCTGAGCAAATCGGAGGTCAGGCGCGGCTGATTGCCGATGACCATCTTGACCGCCATTGCCTCGCCGATGGCGCGGCCAATCGCCAGCACAACCGATGCCAGAATGCCGGATTTCGCCGCCGGGACAGTCGCGCGGAACACACTGCGTTCATCCGTCGCGCCCAGCGCCAGTGACCCCTCGTAGTAGGAGTTCGGCACGGCTTTGACGGCGGCGGAGGTCAGCTGGATGATGGTCGGCAGAATCATGATGCCCAGCAGCAGCGATGCTGTCAGGATGCACTGCCCGCGCCCGCGTCCGCCGAACATCTCGCGGATGAGCGGCACGAGCGTCGTCAGCCCAAAGAAGCCGTAGACAATCGACGGCACGCCCGCCATCAGCCCAATCATCGGCTCGATGATTTTCCGCAGGCGAACCGGGCAGAAGCGCGCCAGATAAATCCCCGCGAGGATGCCGACCGGCGCGCCGAAGAGCAATGCGCCGCCTGTGACGTAGAGCGAGCCGACAATCATCGGCAGGATGCCGAAAATATTGTTCGCGGGCTTCCACGTCGTCCCGGACAGGAACGCGCCCAAATCATATTTCGTGAAGAACGGCAGTCCGTTCAGAAACAGAAAAACGCAGATCAGCGCGACGGCCGCGATGGAGAACGCCGCTGTCGCCGCAAAGACCCAGCGCATGACCTGCTCCTTGACTTTCATGGCCATTGATTCCTTCTTTCTTCATGCTTTCCCGCTATTTAGGATAGCACGGGAATGTAAAATGCGCGGGCGGGGGAATGTAAAGAGCGTGTAAAATCACAAGCACAAAAAATCCTCAATCTGTTGATTTTGTGTTATTTATATGATATAGTAAGAATAGGTAAGGTGCGTTGCTGTGAAAGGTGGATACATTATGAAGAAATATGCCAAACTTCTCTGTGTGGCGCTTTTGTCGATTAGCTTGAGCTTTTCTCTTGCAGCGGCTGAACCGTCACAATGTGAGAACTGTGGACAGAAGAGAATGTTTATCGTTTCTTGTGGCGCGTTTAGTCGTTGGAAGCAAGAATCAGCTGCATGTGCAAACAACTATAAATGCACGAAAAGAACGTCTTTATATACGACGATATATACTTGTGTTGACTGCGGCTGGAGTACCATTTCTGGAACACATGAGCATATGGTAGAGCATACGATTTGTGAAGACGAGTTTGTTTGTCCGCTCGGAGATGAATGATTGTGCGGTGGTGCCTTAAGGCGGGATAATTGACTGTAACGCACCTTGCTTTCCTAAGGAGGTATGCTGATGAAGAGAATTTTGGCACTTGCGTATTTAGGGTTCATGCTTTTTTCGCTTTCATCAACTGCAGAAAATGCAATATCAATCAATATCTTAGGCAATGAGCAGGAAGATGCGCGATTTTACTTTTTAGAGTGCAGAGAAGAAATATTAAATGAAACAAAATATAAAATATCCTATAAAAGCGCAAATATTACGGTAGAAGATTTGTCACTTCTGACGAATCGAGAGTACGATGCTGTTTTGCTCTATCAGAAGGTGCTGCAAGCAGCAGTGGAAAGAGATCTGCTGCTGCCTATAAATGATACTGCGTTGAATCACGATTGGACTGCGCTTGCTGTTTATTTGTCAAAAGATGATGTAATGTATGGACTGCCATACTATTACATAGCGAATCTTTTTTCTCTGGATGATACGCTTGCATACCGTGCGAATTTTCTGTTTCCGCAGTCTGCGGGATATTCGCTGGAAACACTGCTGTGCGCTTGCAATCAGTCAGATTTATCGCAAACGGAAGACATATGCTTAATGTACACAAATCTAAAAACCCCACTATTTCTAATGCAATATTTGTCTGCACAGTACAACGAAACTGGTGATTTGCAATTCGATACTGCAGTTTTCCGTAGAACAATTTCTTGCTATGCTGAAATGGTTCGCAAAGGGTACATTATGGATTATGACAATGCTCAGCGGGTTAAGCCGATTCTGCGGTTGACACCAAATCCAGACCACTATGTACCGTTCCCTAACCTTGATGGAATGAATTGCATTGTTGTTGATTTGTATGCTTTGTGCATCCCGAAAAGCACAGAGTATCCTCAAAAGGCGCAGAACTTTCTTTCGGATTTTGCTGATGAAGTCTGCCAAAGTCAGATTGCATTGGGCAATTGGAGTCAGATGGTTTATCAATCGCCTGAAATATATGGAAACGAAATCAGAGACAAATTCCCATTTTATTCAGAAAATTTGCGCCAAGAAATGATGAACGATGGCGTTCCGCGCTTCCCTAATACAGAGTTTATTCGTTACTTGAATCAAACGGGCATTATCACAAACTACGTCAATCAAGAAATGACAATTGATGAACTCATCGCTGTGCTTCAACAAAAATGGGATGAAATTGAGTAAAAACGAGAAAAACAGTGTTTTTGAAGAGCCGCCCCGAATTAACACAATCTTAACCCAATCCGCCTTTCCGCCTTTACATTCCCGCGGTATCATACAGGCGTACCCAAGGAAAAAGACAAGGGCAACAGGACATCAGGAAGGTGTCCCGGACAGAAAGGAAGGTTTTCTGCAATGAAGAAGTTTGCTGCTATCCTGCTCTCGCTCGTGCTGACGCTCACCGCCGCGCTGGCGGACTCCATCTACGTTGTTTCCCGTGAGGACGGCTCCGGCACGCGCGCCGCGTTCATCGAACTGACGGGCGTTGAGCAGAAGGACGCTGACGGCAACAGGGTTGATATGACCACCGTCGAAGCGGCTGTGTACTCCGGCACGTCCGAAGTCAAGACCACGGTTTCGCAGGACGTTGCTGCCATCGGCTACATCTCCCTCGGCTCGATGGATGCGTCCGTGAAGGCGCTGAAGGTGGCGCGCAACCCCGAAGATGGTGCGGAAGCCGTCTACGTCGAAGCGACCCCTGAAAACGTCGCCAGCGGTGATTACGCCATCGCGCGTCCCTTCAACATCGCTTACAAGGCGGATAGCCTCTCCGCGACTGCGCAGGACTTCATCAACTGGATTCTCTCTGCCGAAGGTCAGGCGATTGTGACCGCGCAGAAGTACGTCGCCAAAGAGCCGGCTGAATATCAGGCGGCGCCCGTGGCAGGCAAGATTGTTATCGGCGGTTCTTCCTCCGTCGGCCCGCTGATGCAGAAGCTCGAAGAAGCCTACGAAGCGCTCCATCCGGAAGTGGACATCGAAGTGCAGATTTCTGACTCCTCCACCGGTATGCGCGGCGCTGCGGACGGCTCGTTCGACATCGGCATGGCTTCCCGCGAAGTCAAGGCGTCCGAGCTGGAAGCGGGTCTGACCCCTGTGACCATCTGCATGGACGGCATCGCGGTCATTGTGAATAACGACAACGCGGTCGAAGGTCTGACGCTCAATCAGATTCGCGACATCTTCACGGGTGAAATCGTTGATTGGGACGAAGTCAAGTAATCAGCCAAGGACAAATCAAACGCCGAGCAGGTCGAAAGACTTGCCCGGCGCTTTTCAATACCAAGCGCAATAAAAAAACAGGCTATAGCCCATTCGCCATAGCCTGTTTTGCCTGTACCCCTTATTCCGCTGCCAGCTTCATCAGCGCCGCGGCATAAATCTTCATCGCCTTGACCATCTGCGACACGCGGATGTACTCGTTCGCCTGATGCGCCAAGTCCTCATCCTCCGGGAATGCCGCGCCGTATGCAACGCCCTGCTTGAGCACCTTCGCGTACGTTCCGCCGCCAGTGGCGTGCGGCGCGGCGGGTTCGCCCGTCACCTCGGTGTAGGAGTCCAGCAGCGAGCGCACCAGCTTGCTGTCTGCCGGAACGTGATGCGGTTCCTTGATTTCCAGCGAATCGACGCTAAAGCCGGGCAGGTGCGCGCGAATCGCGTTCGTCAGCGCGGACAAATCCGCCGCAACAGGGCAGCGCAGGTCGAGCGACGTCGTCACCTTGCCGTCCTGGACATGCAGGATGCCCATGTTGCACGTCAGCGCGCCGGAAATCTCGTCCGAGCACGCGCAGCCCAGCGACGCGCCGTCGTGCTCCATGCCGACCGCGTCCGCCAGCGTCTTCAGCGCGCCGGTCACGCCCAGCTCGCGCAGGAGTACCAGCATCATGCCGATGGCGTTGCGACGGCCTTCGGGATATGCGCTGTGGCCGGGGATGCCCTCCGCCGTCACCCACACGCCATCCGCGCTCACCTCCGCCGTGTAGGGAAGCCCGGTCTTTTGGGCATAGGCCGCCACCTTGTCGGCAACCTCCTGACCGCCCGCGATAAGCGCCTTGGATTCGCCGGGGATGACATTCACGCGCTCACCCGTCCACAGCTGCTTGACCTGCAGGCCGTCCTCCGCGAGTTTGCCCGTGAAGAAGCCGTGAATCATGCCCTTTTCGGTGTTGATGATAGGGAAGGAGGCGTCCGGGGAGAAGCCGACTTCCGGCATTTCCGTGTGCGCGCAGTAATACGCCATGTCTTCCCAGCCGGATTCCTCGTCGCAGCCGAGAATCAGACGGATGGACTTCTTCAGCGGAATGCCCGCTGCCTTGATGGCGTTCATGGCATACAGCGCCGCCAGCGCCGGCCCCTTGTCGTCGCTCGTGCCGCGCGCGAAAATCTGGTCGCCCACGCGCGTCGCGGTGAACGGCGGGGTCGCCCAGTTGTCGCCCGCCGGAACGACATCGAGGTGTCCCAGCACGGCGATGGCTTCTTCCGATTCGCCCGGCAGGGTGATGTCGCACGCATAGCCGTCGAAATTGCGGGTTTCATAGCCGAACGCCTTTGCGTCCGCCATGGCCACATCCAGCATCCGGCGCACATCCTTGCCAAACGGCGCATCGGGCGTGGCTTCGCCCTTCACCGACGGCACTTCCACCCAGCGGCACAGCTGAGCGGCATAGTCCTCCGCGTGCGCATCCAGATAAGCAAATACTTTTTCGTACATGGGAAAATTCCTCCTTAGGCTGAAATTCATGGGGTCGAGAATGATATTTCGCGGTTGCAGGCGAAAATTCCTGCTTGATGGAAGATAAAAAAGTTAAGAAGGGCTAACCATACGCTTAGCCCTTTCTCTTCTTTTAGTCGTCGTAGTCCGGGAGCGGGGGGAAATCCCGCCCAGACAGCTGCATCAATTCACCCACCGTCACCGGGCGCAATCCCTTCACATTGATCCAATTATCCAGCGCCTTATCCAGCACCTCCGCCGTATGATACCCATTGATATGGAACTGCACCACGCACCCGCTCGTCACCCGGTCGCTCGTCACGCGGTACACCATCTGATACACCTTATCCTTATACGCGTCCGACCAGTCGCACGCGTCAATTGCGAACAGGCAGTCCTCTACGCCTTCCGCGCGGGCAATGGCGGTGACGATGCTGTTCGTCGCGCCCAAATGCGCACAGAACAACCGCGGCCGTACGCCGAAAGTCTCTTCGCACAGGTCGTTCAGCTCGCGGATGTTCTCCTGCACACGCGCGTAGGAGACTTCAGTCATGTTGATGAGGTTGTTGCCGTGGCTGCCAAGCTCGTGGCCCGCATCAATGATGCGCTGGATGCGCTCCGGGTTGCGGCGCACGAAATCGCCCGTGACGTAGAACGTCCCCTTCACGCCGTATTTGTCCAGCGTGTTCAGCATGTCAGTCAGCTGCTTTTCTGATGCGCCGCTGCAAACAATCATCACGCCGACAGCAGGCTCAGAGGGGGTCAGGCGGGTGACGCGCGGCAGGCTGATGTCCGAAAACGCGGCGAAGGAATCTGTTTCGTTCACTTTCTCGCCGTCCAGCCAGACAGACAGCTTGTTGCCGCCCAGCATGTCCTCCGTCACATAGACCGAGAAGGTCAGGTCGTAGCGCGGATTGCGCCAGAACGCACGCTCCAGCACTTCGCCGCGGTGGTTGTGCAGCTCCAGATACTTCTCCGGCACAGTTGCGCTGCTTTTGTTCTTGCACGATACGGTGATTTTGATTTCGCGGTCGAGATACCCGACGTAGAATCCACTCTTGAACGTGACAATCGGCGCAACGGCGGGGGTCGTGTCCTCTTCGTTCTCCTCCGCGAACGCAGCGCCGCCCAGCAGCATCAGCAGCATCAGCAGCAAACTCAGCAGTTTCTTCATTTTGTTACTCCTTTTTATCCAACTTTCGTCCGTGGAAACTATGTTTGCAAATGGAAAGTTACCTTAAACCTGCGGGCGCACAACCACCTGTGCGCCTTCCGGCACCAGCGTCGGTTCAACCACAAACCCCGCCGGAACGGACAAAATCCGCAAACTGTCCATGTCCTCCAGAATTCGCTGATTGAACTTCGTCACGCGGCAGCCCTCGATGAACGCGGGGATGATGAGTTCCGTATCCGAACCGATGTACTCAATGACCGAGTAGGTGCTGCCCTTCTCTGCCTGCCCCAGATACGAGCCGACGATGAGCGTATCGCCCTCTGTCATCAGCCCCAGCCCGACGCGCAGGTCACGCGCATAGGCGCTGAAGGGGGCGGGGAGGGTCAGCGCGTTCAGCCGGGAGCAGCCCGTCAGCGCGTCATGCCCGATTTCGCGCACGGATGCGGGAATGGCGAGTGCCGTCAGGTGTGTGCAGCCGCGCAGGGCTTCGTGGTCGATGCGGGTCAGGGTGTCCGGGAGATTCAAGAATTCCAGCGATGTGCAGTTCATCAGCGCCTGCATGGGCAGGACGGTCAGCGCGTTCGGCAGGTGGACGCTATTCAGCGCGGTGCAGCCCGAAAGGACAGCGCCGCCGACGGTTGTCACAGAATCGGGGAACGCGATTTCGAGCAGCGCGGTGCAGGACGCGAACGCGCGGTACTCGATGGTTTCCAGCCCGTCATTCAGCGTGATGCTTGTCAGCGCCGAGCAGCCCTCGAAGGCACTGCCGCCGATGTGGCGGAGCGTTTTAGGGAGCGTGACGGCGGTCAGGTCGGTGCGCATGATGAACGCGCACAGCCCGACGCTCACAACGGGAAGGCTGTCGAGCGTTTCCGGAAGGGTGATTTCGCCGCCTTGCCCGTAGTATTCCATGATTTCCGCGCCGGTGTCGATGGCGCGGTAGGTGTAGTCACCGCATTGCATGGTGTGTACTTCCTTCATTATATATTGGGGGATTTTTGGATGTGCAGGCGGAGCTGGCTGCTTTTCCGATATGGGTCTTTTATGCAGCAACCAGAGGACAATGAAAACAGACGAAGTCTGCGGTCGACCTCTGGACTCCTTCGCCCTCCGGATGTTACTTGACTTTTACCGAAACATTTTTTAGTTAGTGCGCAGGGACGCTTCGCTGCCTGCGACCAAGGTGTCGGGCTTGACTTTTCCTTTGGAATGGTCACACGCCCAACAGTTGGGGCGTTGCCCCAAGCCCCACAAGGGACGCTGTCCCTTGACCCTGCAAGGGGGATCCCCCCTTGACCCTTTTTTGCGCCCTGGCTTGAGCGCGTTTTCCTTATGGTTAATTTTCGCGGCTGAGTGCCGCCAGAACCGCGTTGCGCATCTGTCGAACCACCCGTGTCGTACCGGAATCAACCGTGTTCTGCATCGACAGAATCGTCATCTGCTGCCCGGGGAAGTTGGCAAAGTATGTTCCCAGCCAGCCATCCCAGCCGTATTCGCCCGCGCAAGCTAATCCGGCGATGCGCCCCGGTTCAGCGCAAATGCGCATCAGGTGCCCGTAGCTGTACCCGTCCAGCGAATCCCACATATCGCGGCGAACAGCGTCTTTCAGCTGCGGCTGCGTCATGCAGGCGACTGTTGCGGGCGAGAGAATCCGCCGCCCCTCGTAAGTGCCGCCTGCCAGCAGCATGTCGGCAAAGTGGCTGTAATCCTCCAGCGTCGAAACAAGCCCCGCGCCGCCGGATTCAAAGGCGGGTTCGCGGTCGTAAACACCGACGGCAAGGTGGGTGCTTGTCCACGGCACAAGCCCGCTTTCTGTGCGCTTGTAGACGGTCACAAGGCGATTCCGCTTGCTTTCGGGAACGTAGAAGCCGGTGTCCACCATGTCCAGCGGCTCAAAGAACTCCCTGCGGAGGAACTCGCCGAAGCGCATTCCGCTGACGACCTCCACCACCGCGCCGAGGATGTCCGCGCAGGTGGAGTAGCGCCAGTGCGTGCCCGGCTGGAAGGACAGCGGCTGCTGCCCCAAGCGGTTGCAGAACTCCACCGTCGGCACGCCGCCGCCCGCAAGGATTTCCTGCGTTGCTTCGTCAAATACCTTTGCGGCATACTGTCCCGCCGGGTCGCTGTCGGGGTAGCAGACGCCCGCCGTCATGCCGAGCAGCTCCATCAGCCACGGCGCGCGGGTCGCGGGGCGAATCGTGCCCTGCTTATCGACGACGCGCGCATTTCGGAAGCCCGGCAGATAACGGTCTACGCCGTCCATCAGGTCAATCTGCCCGCGCTCCACAAGCAGCATCACGGCGGCGGCCGTAATCGGCTTGGATTGGCTGTACAGGCGGAAGATGCTGTCGCGGTGGATCAGCCGCCCCGACGCAATGTCGGACATGCCCGCCTGCGTATAGAGCATTTCCTCTCCGCAGCGCCGCACCAGTACGCTGATGCCCGCGCATTCCTGCGCTTCGACAGCGGAGGCGAGAATATCGGTGACTTGTTCGTGAAGGGTCATGAGAATAACCTCCTTGTATGTTCTTCAGCAATCATTCGTCGTTTTCGATAAAATCCGGCAGCTGATGCAGCGTCACAAAGCGGCTATCCCGATAAATCGCCCGCAGCGACTCCGGCGTGTTCCCCTTGCTGCTGTCCGTCAGCCAGCTGGTGTGCCACACCATGAAGTACGCCCACGGGGCATTCGCCGCGTCCATCTCCGCGCGGGTCGGAATCTGTCCGCACTCGTGGAACACAATCGGCATCCCTGCCGGGGCAAGCGCGGCACAGCGCCGGTATAAATCCCCCTGCGCACCGCCCTTGTAGCTGTCGCCGCCGAGAATGTCCACCACATCGTCCCCCGGATACCACGGGCGTAAATCCGCCGCCGCGTCAGAGAAGCCCAACACCCAAATTAGATTCCGCAGGCCGTGAACATGCGTGTAGCGGTCGTACATCAGCCGCCACAAGCGCACAAAATTCGCCGCGCCGCCGCGTCCCCACCAGAACCAGCCGCCGTCCATCTCGTGGAAAGGTCGCCAAAGAACCGGAACGCCATCTGACTGCAGGCGCTTCAGGTAGGGGACGGCGTGGTCAAGCCCATCCAGCAGGCGGCGGTTCGCTTCTGTGCCGTCCACAAAAGCGGAAGCCCAGTCCAGCTCGCTTTCGCGGCATTCGGGGTAACCGGAGAAGAAATCCGCGCCCGTGTGCCAGCAGATGGTGGGAATGCCGCCGCGCGCCCACCAGTCCTTCGCGCGCTGCGTCACGCCCAGATAGTCGTTATCCATGAAATCCAGCCCTCGAATGGCAGGCTGACGACCGGTGACATCGGTCAGATAGCTGATTTCATGCTCAGTCGAGCGGCACCATTGGCTTTCCATCTGCCCGGTCAGGCACTTGCCGGAAAGCGATTGCAGGTATTCATAGACGCGCCGAGCGGCGGGCAGCGGATTTTCCGCGCAGAGGGGACGGAACATAATGCTTCTCCTTTGCTTTGCAGGAATCTGCTTGCAGTATAGCAGGAAATGCCCGCCTTTGCAACGGGTAGAAGGGAAAAAGGGAGGGGAAAAAGCATGGAAAATCAGGCGGCGGCAGTTGTCCAAGAAGAGGGTTTGTGCTATACTTATTATGGGTGTTTATTGGAATGCCCATGAACCAGCGGGCATCCCCGCTATGGGAGTTAATAAATGAAGCTGAAAAAATTGGAGCTGTATGGCTTCAAATCCTTTGCCCAGCGGACGGAAATCGTCTTTGATGAGGGCATAACGGGCATCGTCGGGCCGAATGGGTCGGGCAAGAGCAACATCGGCGACGCGGTGCGCTGGGTGCTGGGCGAGCAGAGCGCGAAAACCCTGCGCGGCGCGAGCATGTCCGACGTGATTTTCAACGGCACGCAGAAGCGCAAGCCGCTGTCGTACTGCGAAGTATCGCTGGTGTTTGATAACGATGACCATGCGCTGGCGATGGAAGCTGCCGAGGTTATGGTCACGCGCCGCGTCTACCGCAATGGCGAATCCGAATATTACTTAAACCGCACCGCCTGCCGCTTGAAGGACGTGGTTGACCTCTTCCGCGATACGGGCATCGGCAAAGAGGGATACTCCATCATTGGGCAGGGGCGCATTGACGAAATCCTCTCCCGCAAGAGCGAGGATCGCCGGCAGGTGTTCGAGGAAGCGGCGGGCATCGTCAAGTTCAAGGCGCGCAAGGAAGAAGCGGACAAGAAATTGCAGCGGACGCTGGAAAATCTGGAGCGCGTCGATGATATTCTGGATGAGCTGACGAAGCGCCTGAAGCCGCTGGAAGAACAGAGCCGCAACGCCCGCGTGTATCTGGAACTGTCCACCGAACTGAAGGATTTGGACTTGAACCTCTTCCTGATTCGCTCCGACCGGGCGCGGGCACGCTTGTCCGAACTGGAAAGCGAACTGCTGACCGTCCAGACGATTTTGGCGGACACGGAAAGCGCCCTGACCGATAAGACCACCCGCCGCGACGAGACGCAGAACCGCATCGATCAGCTGGAAGAAGCCATCACGAAGGCGCGTACCGAACTGATGGAATGCGCCGAGCATGTGCACGAATCGCAGAAGAAACTCTTCGCCCTGCAAAGCCGCCGCGAGACGCGCAGCGAGAACCGCCAGCGCATCGTCCGCGAGCAGGAGGAAGCCCAGGAGCGCCTGGCGGAAATCGAGAAGGATCATGCGCGGATTCAGGCGGACGTGGAGAAGCAGCACAGCCTGATTGCCGACGCGGAGCAAATCCTCCGGGCGACGCAGGAAGCCGCCGAAAAGGCGCAGGCGAAGGAAAAGGAAGCGGACGCCGCGCTGGAAGCGCAGAAAGCCGCTGTCATTGACCAAATGAACCGCCTGTCCGATGTGCGCAACGACAAGACGCGCCTGAACACGATGCAGGCGCAGATGGAAACGCGTTTGACGGAGATTGAAGAATCCGGAGGGGCACTGCAGGAGCAGGAAGCTGCCCTGCGGGAAGCCTTGACTGCCGTCGAAAAGCAGCTGGAAACAGAAAATCAGCATCAGCAGCAGTGTCAGGAGAAGCTGGCGCAGGCGCGGCAAGCGTCGGATGAGGCGGATACCGCGTATGCCAATTTGCGCGCGGATGTCGAAAAGCAATCCGCCGATATGCAGGCCGCGGCAAGCCGTCATAACGTCCTGACCGAAATGACGCGCGACATGGAAGGCTACAACATGGCGGTTCGCCGCGCGATGACCTATGCCAAGCAGCGCGGCTTGACGGGCGTCAAGGGCGTGCTGGCGCAGCTGATGACCGTTCCGCAGGCGTACGAAACGGCAATTGATATGGCGCTTGGCGCGGCACAGCAGAACATCGTCACCGACACGGAAGAGACGGCGAAGGAGCTGATTAACTACCTGCGCCAGAATCGGCTGGGGCGCGCGACGTTCCTGCCGATGAGCGCCATCCGCGGCAAAACGCTCTATGGCAATGAGCGCAATGCGTTGAAGCTGCCGGGCTGCCTCGGCGTGGCGAGCGAACTGGTGCAGTGCGCGCCGGAATACCGCGGCATTGTGGAAAATCTGCTGGGGCGCACGGTGATTGCCGACAACCTCGACCACGGCATTCCGATTATGCGCGCGGGCAATCACGCGTTCCGCTTGGTGACGCTGGAAGGCGACGTGATGCACTCCGGCGGCTCGATGACGGGCGGTTCGGCGCAGTCGAAGGTGTCCAACCTGCTCAGCCGCGAGCGTGAACTGAAGGAATTGACCGCGAAGCTGCAAACCGGGCGCGCGGAACTGGACAAGTGCCGTCAGGAACTGACGCAGCGTCAGCAGAAGGCGCAGGAGAAGCGGCAGAAGGTCAGCGACGCGGTGAACGCATTGCATCAGCAGGAGATTGCCGTCGCCCGCGAGCAGGCGCGCCGCGAAAGCGTATCCGCCGACCTGAACACCCATTTACAGCGGATGCAGGAGACCGAGCAGGCGCGCGTGCAGCTGCACCAGTCGCTGGAGGACATTCGCCAGCAGCTGGAAACCATTGAACATCAGCGCACGGGCGCGCAGGGCGACCAGAGCGCGATGGAGCAAAAGACCATTGAAATGCAGAATGCGCTGGTCAAGGCGCGCGCGGAAGCCAGCGCGGAAAACGACCGCCTGATGGTGCGCACGCTGCAACTGTCCGACCTGCGCCACGGCTTATGCGACTTGGAGCGCGACGAAGCCCACGCGCAGCAGGATCAGGCGCAAATCCTCCGCGAACAGGAGCGCCGCGAACAGCTGCTGCACGAGATGGACGAACTGGACGCCATTGACGAGAACGACATGAAGCGCGAGGAAGCCGAATCCGCCCGCCGCCAGAAGGAGCAGCTGCGGCAGGAGAGCGCCGCGCAGGCCATCGAGCAGCGACGTTCACAGGCGCAAAGTGACCTGCGCGACATCCTCAGCGACATGGAAAACCTGCACGAAGCCTACAACCGCGACAGCGAGAAGCTGCACAAGACCGAGCTGGCGAAGGCGCGCATCGAGGGCGACCAGAAGAATCTGCAAAACCGCATCTGGGACACCTACAAGCTGACCTACGCCGGGGCAGAGGAGTTCCGCCGCACGCCCTTCGACGAGAAGGAAAGCGACCGCCGCGCCGCCGAGCTGCAAGGGCAGATTCGCGCGCTGGGAACGGTCAACGTCGGAGCGGTGGAGGAATACGCCGAAACCAAGGCGCGCGTGGACGACCTGACCGCTCAGCAGCAGGACTTGAAGCGCGCGGAAATGGACTTGCGCGAACTCATTGAGCGGCTGCTGATTCAAATGCGGTCGACGTTTGTGGAGAACTTCTCGAAGATGCAGGGGTACTTCGCCGAGACGTTCACGCGCCTGTTCGGCGGCGGTCACGCGGAACTGAAGCTGATGGATCCGGACGACCCGCTGAACTGCGGCATCGAGGTCAACGCCCAGCCGCCGGGAAAGAAATTGCAGCTCCTGTCGCTGCTTTCCGGCGGGGAACGCGCGCTGACAGCGATTGCGATTCTGTTCGCGATGCTGAAATTGAAGCCCACGCCGTTCTGCATTCTGGACGAGATTGAAGCCGCGCTGGACGATGCGAACATCGGGTATTACGCGGATTATTTGAAGGAATACTCGAAGGGAACGCAGTTTATCGTCGTGACGCACCGCAAGGGGACGATGGAGCGCTGCAACAGCCTGTTCGGGGTGGCGATGGAGGAACAGGGCGTGAGCCGGATGGTGTCGGTGTCGCTGCAGGACTATCAGGAGTAAGGGAAAACTGAAAGGGGTATCACGGCGGACAAATCCGCCTGATGAAAAAGGAGGCTTTTTGCATGAGTGAAAACGAAAACAATCAGTATCGACTGCTGTCGCCGTGGGCGTATGTGGGCTATGGCCTCCTGTTCACGCTTCCGGTCATTGGCTGGATTCTCGCCATCGTCTTTGCGCTGAATGACGACAACCTGAACCGCCGCAACTTTGCGCGCGGTTACTGGTGAATGGTGCTGGTGGTGGTTATCCTGTCGATTGTCGGGATGGTGATGGGCGTGTCGATCATGGATGGGTTCAGCAGCTATCAGTATAACTACCGATATTGATGAGGGGCTTACCAGAAGCAAGGCTGCCTGCCGAGTGCGGGCAGTCTTTTTTGCTGCCCGGACGGCGCAAGCAGCGGAATCCTCTTGTAAAGTTCCACAACAATTTGGAATGCTTTTGTTAGGAATGCCAAAATCATATTATTCAAAAAGAGAACGCTTGAGTTTTTTTGAGGGGAAGGTAGAATGAAAGTACGGAATCACAAGGGAAGGAAATGACGTGGAAATTCAAAGAAAAGGGCTGAATCGGGCATTTATCGTGCTGGCGGTGGTGCTTCGGCTGCTGGGCTTGATTCACGGGGGTCTTCAGTGTTGACCGCTTCTACCTCGGCTACACGGCATTGGGCGTGTTGAAGCTGCTCACCGCGGGCGGCCTTGGCATTTGGGCGCTGATTGACTTCATCCGAATCGGTGTTGATTCGCTCCGTCCGGCGGATGGTTCGCCGTGGGTGGAGGAAACGCGCGACGAGAACATACGCAGCATCGCCGCGAATATGCAGGCCATCGCCGAAAAGCTGGAGAAGCTGCAAGCGCAGAATGTTCCGGCAGAAGCACCCAAGCCGGAAGCGGACGGCGAAAATCAGGAGACACACAAGGTGTCGCTGAAAAAATAACTTCCTATGGCAATAACCGCAGGGCTGTCAGGCGCAGAACGCTTGGCAGCCTTTCGCGTGGGGAAAAATCCGCTTGCAAACTGCGCGAAAAACCAGTACAATAGAATCGTATCCTTGAATATCAGCATGAACGAGGTGCTTTTGATGCCTTTGTGGAAACGAACGCTGGCGGCGCTCCTGCTGGCGGTGATGATGATACTGCCCTTCGCGTCGGCGGAGGACGCGGGGGAGGCCGTGCCGGATGACAACGTGGAGTGGACGGAGGGCGCGGCGAACATCACGCGCGATTTGACCCTGAATGATGAGGGCGACGACGTGTCCGCCCTGCAAACCGCGCTGACGGATTTGTGCTATTACAGCGGCGACGTAACCGGGCGCTATGGCGAAGCCACCAAGACCGCGGTGGAGGATTTCCAGCGAGATTTTGCCCTTGCGGTGACGGGCATGGCGGACAAAGCGACGCAGGAAGCCATCTATGCGGCGGAGTATCGCCCGCTGCGGCTGGGATGCGTGGGCGAGGACGTGCGGCAGGCGCAGATTCGCCTGATGGCGCTGGGCTACTACACGGGCAAGATTTCCGGGCGCTATCTGCCCGCGACACAGGAAGCCATCCGCCTGTTCCAGACGGCGAATGCCCTGCCGATTACGGGCGAAGCGGATGTGCAGACGCTGGAACGCCTGTTCAGCGGCGATGCCATCAGCCGGGATTCGTCCGCCGCGGCGACGCCCACCCCTTCGCCCACGCCCGGAATGCACCTCTCGGATGAAACCATCACCCCGACGCCCGCGCCGACGGTGGCGTTCGTCAAGAAATTGCAATACAACAAGTCCAAGGGCGAAGAAGTCAAGCTCGTGCAGACCCGCCTGACGGAACTGGGGTACTATTCCGGCAACATCAGCGGCAATTTTCTGGGGCATACGCGCAACGCGGTGAAGGCATTCCAGCAGCAGAACGCGCTAAGCGTGGATGGCATCGTGGGCGAAAACACATGGAACGCGCTGTTCAACGACCCGGATGTGCGTGCCGCGACCGATGATCCGAAGCCTACGCCCGAACCGACGCCTGTGCCGTTTGCCATCACGGTGGACGTCAACAATCAGGTGACGACCGTCTACGGGCGCGACGAAAACGGCGATTACACCGTTGTTGTGCGGCAGATGCTCTGCTCCACCGGCACGCGCAAGAATCCGTCGGATATCGGCACATTCACACTCAACGGGCGCACGGCGCGCTGGTGCTACTTCCCGGAGTGGGGCAGCCACGCGCAGTACTGGACGCGCATCAACTCGTCCATTGCGTTCCATTCCGTCATTTACAACACGGTCAACACGATGGATTTGTCGGTCAAGTCCTACAAGAACCTCGGCAAGCGCGCGTCGCACGGGTGCATTCGCTTGACCGTTGCGGATGCGAAGTGGATTTACAACAACTGCGGGGCAGGGACGGTCGTCACGATTCGCGCCGATATGCCCGCTGACCCGGAACTCCGCGCCGCGCTGAAGCTGCCCTCGCTGAACACGAAGAACATGCTGCCCTACGTCACGCCGCAGCCGACCGCCGAGCCGGATTACCGCGCCGGGACGATGCCGCCGCAGCCCTTCCGGACGCTGAAAGTGAACAGCTCCGGCGAGGATGTGTACTGGATGCAGCGGAAGCTGACGGATCTTGGCTACTATTCGGGCAAGTGCTCCGGCACGTTCCTGGCGGGCACGCAGAACGCGGTGAAGGCGTTCCAGAAGGCGAACAGTTTGTCTGCGACGGGGACGGCGGATGTCAAGACGCTGAAGCTGCTGTATGCGGAGGAACTGTCGGCGACGCCCACGCCGGAGGTCGCGGCGGATGACCGCACGCCGGAGCCGCTGCCGACGCCGGCGGCAGGGCAGTGAGATTCCCGGCGGGCGTGAAATCCTGCGCGGCGAATTTGAAAATAGTATAAAAATAGGGAGCGCTCGTCAGCGGAAAGGCTGGCGGGCGCTCTTGTATATGCGCACAATGGACGATGCTTGAAAATTGTGCTATATTCCCCGGCGTGACGCGGAAATTAAGGCACCACCGCACAATTCGTCGGCAGCGCTGGCGATGCCTTTTCTGCCATCTGCTTCTTGCAGAAATCTCGATTTACCTCCAGTAAACCTTCGATTTCTGCAATCGCATCTGACAAAAAATGCATTCGCCATCGCACCAACTCATTTGTGCGGTATTGCCTTAACCATTTTCTTGCTGCCGTGAACGCCGGGGGATGGCCGTCATTTTGCGTACGGCTGACCGCAGTATGTGCAGCGTGGCGTGCTGCCGCGTCGGCCGCTGTTCTTCGCGCCGCAGCCCGGGCAGATCCATTGCACGAATGTGCCCTCCGGCGTGTACAGCGCAACCGTGCGCGTCACCGCGTTAATCTGCAGGTTTTGCAGGTATCCCTTGCCGATGAGCGATCTGAGCTGCTCAAGGGCTTTGCTGGAGGAGAGAACCGCCCCCAGTTGGTCAAAGGTCAGGCTTTCTTCGGTCAGCGGGAGCAGCGCGCCTGCGATACGGTGCGCGCAGGCTCTGCGGTATGCATGGCGAAGAATGCGAAAGACAGGCGTTATGAGCGCAGCGAATAGGAAAATACCCATCACGCCGGACAGCGTTTTCCCCTGCGAAAACAGCGTTATCGTCGCGGAGACGGTCGCCGCCGCAAAAATGGCACAGACCAGCACAACGGGAATATCCGTTTTTTTCTTGACGAATGCCTTTGCGCTCAAGTATGGATTGGTGATGTTTGTCATTGCGCGTCTACCGCCGTCTGACAGGTTTCAAATGCTTCGTAGGGATCGCCGCCGCTTAGTACCGCCACGATGCCGTCGCCGTAATCTTCCATATAGCTGTGCGGCATGGCGAACAGGTAGAACAGCTCGTTCTCGCCGGGGAGAACGTCCTCCACCAGGTTGCAGGAGCGGCAGGAGATATAGAACTCGTCTCCATCCAGATCAAGGCGGAACTGTGCATAGTAGATCTCGTTGTTGACCAGCGTGGTGAACACGGCCATCTTTTCAAAGACCTCCCGGGTTCCGTGAATCGGCGCGTCCACGGACACGGACAGCATATCATCGTAGATATAAACGGTTATAAAGGCGTATTCCATCGAGTTATCGACGGAAAAGGGCACGGTGAAGGTATAGTCGTCATATTCATAGGGAAATTCATTTTCTTCCAGAAAATTCTTCACCAGACTGGCCATTTGATCCTCTTTGCTCATCGGAACAGAATCGGCGAAGGCCACGGAAAACATCAGCAGTGCGGTCAACAGGAAAACGATTATTTTCTTCATGGGGGAAGATCCTCCTCTTCTTGCCTGATTAATGAAAAAGAAATGACGGTCGCTCGTTCCGCGTAGCACAGCGCAGTGCTTCATTCAGAAACGGCATTATTTTGCGGATTCTTCCGGCGCAAAATGGATCAGCATAGAGCCAAAATAGTCCATATCGCAGCCTTTTTCCGTGGACACGATGTACAGCGCCTGTGTGTAATAGTCGATGACAATGCCGTCGACCTCACCCGCTTCCGTGGGCGCCTTGCCAAAGACCCATGTGAGACCGGGAATATCCGCGCCTGCTATGACCAATTTGACGGTGCCGTCCTCATGGAAGAGGATGGAATACTCATAATTGCCCAGCTGCGCGGCGGTCATGTTGTAGCCGCTTACATCTGCGTCGGTCATGACGTACTTCTTTTCCAGCATGATTTCGGCGGCGGGTTCGGGCGTGCCTGCGGGATTGAATTCCGCAGTTGGTTCGGCGGCCGCTTCGGGGGCATCGCCGGTACGCTCGTACCACAGCGTGAGGTCGCTCATTTCAAGGCAGAGCGTTCCATCCTCGCGCAGCGTGACGGCAGCCTCGCCGTTCAGGATGGAGATGAGCAGCGTAAAGTCGTCCATGCGGCAGGAAAGACCGTCCAGCGTCGTACCATGCAGGGTCAGGTCGCAGGTAGTGCCGTAAATAACCAGCGTATCCCCCGCCATTTCAGCGGCTTCAGCGGGCAGTGTGATGCCGTCCGCTGTGACGCGTGCAAGCGTCCAGAAGCCCCTGAAATCGTCGATAATGGCGCTTTCGTTGATGCCCGGGACGGTCGCGCTTGAGGCTTCCGGCTTCTCGCGGCTGAACGTCATGGTCACGTCGTCCATGGAGACAGTGAGGAGCGCGTCCTGCAGCGTGAACGATATGCCGTCCGCCATGAGTACGCCGTCCTGCATGGCGCAATGGATGCTGTCCACGTCGCCGCTCGTGTTCATTTCAGCCGCGCCGTCCGCGCCGATGGTGAAGGTCACATCCAGCCCCATGTCAGCCAGCGGATAGGGCGTGCCCCCTATCTCCATGCGCACGCCGTACCACACGCCCAGATATTCATCGGGAATGCCGACGCTCTGCGCAACAGGTTCGGGAATGGGGGTGGGTTCAGGCGCAATTTCGGGTTCAGCCGCGACTAACGTGCCGGGCTGCGCGGGCGCGGCGGTTTCCACGCTCGCATCCAGCTTCAGGGTGGGGAGCAGCGCAGGCAAATCGGGCAGCGCGGGCTGCGCGTGGGCGCATGGCTCGGTGATTACGGTAACTTCGCTGCGGTTTTCGCTCCAGCTCTGGCAATTCTGAGCGTGCCGGAGGTTTTCTTCGCTCATACCTTCGGGCACGCGCACGGTCAGCTTGGGCGCGACGTTCATGATCAGTCCCATGGGGGACGTGGTCAAATCGCAGCCGTCGAAGCAGATTTCGGCAAGGTTCGGGCAGTTGACGATGCAGTTTTCGCCGAAGTCCTTCATCTTGCTGGTGAAGTGCAGGCTGGTCAGGTTCTTGCATTCAGTAAACGCGCCGTATTCCACACGCTCCGCGTCGGCGACGAAGGAACTGAGGCCGGCAAAATTGAACGCCTGCTGGCCGATCTTTATGAGATGCTCGCCAAAGTACAGGTTGCCCAGCGGCCCCGCGCTGTCGAAGGCGTAGTTGCCGATTTCGCGCACGCCGTTGACGAAGATTACGTTGTTCAGGCTCCGGCAGAGCATAAACTGATTGCCGCCGGTGCTCTCCAGGGGCGCGTAGCAGACGAAAGTCTCCAGCTGCTGGCAGTAGGCGAGCATCATGCCCGGCAGCTCTTTGATTGTTTCGGGCAGCACCAGCGTGCGCAGGCGCACCCACTCGGTACGGTCACTCGTCACAGAGGAATCTGTATAGTCATGGCACGCGTCAAAGGCGTTGTAGTTTTTGAAGCCTACCACGGTTACGCCGTTGATTTCGCGCGGCACGACCACATCCACGTCAGTTCCGATGTAGGCGGCGATCAGACCGGTATCCGGATCAAACTCAAAGTTCTCGGCGGGAGTCGGCTCGAAGGGCATCTTTACGAATTTGCTTACTTCGCCCTCGCGCAGCATGGGGTCGTACCACGGGCGCTGGAGCGTCTCGTTCCACGCGGCAAGCTGCTCATCGGTCGCGTCGGCAGGCAGACGCAGCTCGGCGCTTGTGCCCTCGACGGCGGAAAGCGGGAAACTGCCGGCGGTGGGGATGACCATCTTCGTCAGCTTTGTGTTCGCGAAGGCTCTCTCGCCTACGGAAGCGGCAGCGTTCAGCTGTACACGCTCCAGCGCGGAGCCTTCAAACGCGCCCGCGCCAATGGCGGTCACGTTATGTATTTCGGCGCTTGTCAGCGCGGTGTTGGCAAACGCGCCCGCGCCGATGGCGGTCACGTTCTGCATTTCGGCACTTGTCAGCGCGGTATTGGCAAACGCGCTGTCGCCGATTTCGGTCACGCCCGCGCCCAGCGTGAGCACGGTCACGCCGCTGCCCTCGAACATATGCGCCGGAATTGCGCCGAATTCGATGGTCACGTCGCTCAAAGCGGGCAGATTTGCAAACACGCCTGCGGGGATGATTGCCGGATCGCACTGAATCACCAGCTTTTTCAGCCCTGTCAGACCGTCGAGCGCGCCTTCGCCGATGGTGGTCAGCGAGTCGGGCAGGGTCAGGGCTTCCAGCTGCGTGCAGCCCGCGAACGCCCGCGCGCCGATGGTGGTCACGGAGTCGAACAGATCCACATTCCGGAGGGAACTGTTCATGAAGGCCTCCGCGCCGATGGTGGTGAATTCGTCGTTGTGGGCGACGGAGAAGTATTCGATGGTCTGGCTGCCCTTGAACACACCGTCGCCCAGACCGACCACCGCCTCCTTTGAAACGGTGAGATGGGGGTGAATGCGCGTCCTTGTGCCGGTGTATTCGGTCAACACGCGGTTTTCGTACCGATACGCGCCCTTCTCAGGCGATTGGGCAGTCGGGTCCTGCGCGCGCCACACGCGGCAGGGAAGCCCAAGCGCGTCCACATACGCCTGCCACTGCTGCATCTCCTGACGAGTGCCGTGCGCGTTCAGGTCGATGTCGTACAGATAATCGCAGCCCGCGAAGACGTCCTCGCCCAGCGTGGGCGCGGTCAGGCTTTCCAGAACGATGTACTGAATGTTGTAGTCGCCCTTGAAGGCGCGGGAGCCAATCGACTCAAGCGTCGAGGGCAGATAGAGATTGCCCCCCATGTTGCTGCAGGATTCAAACGCGCTTTCGCCGATGGTTTTAAGCCCCTCGGGCAGCGTCAGAAAGCCTTTGATGCCGGCAAAATAGAAGGCGTATGCGCCAATATGTTCCAGACCCTCGGGCAGCTCCAGAATGCTGCTCTTGTAGGCGTTGTAAAACGCGCTGTCGCCGATGAACTTCAGCGTGGAGGGGAAGTGAACGCGGGCCAGCGTTTCGCAGTTATAAAACGCGCGATCGCCGATAGTTTCCAGTCCTTCAGGCAGTTCCAGCAGCGCCAGATAGGTGTGCTGCGCGAACGCCTCGGGACCGATGGCCTTTACCGGCGCGCCGCCGATGGTTTCGGGGATGGCCATATAGGTGGCGTAGCCGTTGTAGGAGGTAATCGTGCCGGTGGAAGCGTCGAAATCGAACTCCGATTCCACATAGCCGTTGTTTTCCACAATCACGGCGTTTTTGCCGCTGGGCTGGACGCTTACTTCACTGCCGGCATTTTCAAACGCCGCTATATAGGCGTCCAGCTGGTCGTCCGGGACGTAAGCTGTCGCGCCCTCGGGCAGAAGGCTGAAGCAGTCAATGTCGATTGCAGGGCATACACCCTCAAAGGTAATCTTGCGCAGCGAGTCGCAGTATCTGAATGAAGCGTCGCCGATATAGCGCACGCCTGCGGGAATGGTAACTTCCGTCAGCGCCGTGCAGCTGAAGAAGTTCATGCGGTTGATGACCACAAGGCTCTGGGGCAGGGAAACGCTGGTCAGGTTGTCGCATGTGCTGATGGCGTTGCTTCGAAGCTCCAGCACGGTTTCGGGCAATGTCAGCGAGGTGATGGTTTCCCCGCGGAACACGCTGACGCCGATCACATCCACCGTGAAACCGTCCAATTCGCCGGGCACAACCACGTCGCCGCCCGCACCGTTATAGCCGCGGAGTATGGCGTAGTTCGCGTCATAATTCCAGTCGGCAGCTTCGCCCGACGCCGTGACGCAGGTCACCAGCATCAGCAGGAAAAGAATCAGGCATAGCCTTCTTTTCATGAATTGATTCCTCCATTTCTTCATCATAGTAATACTATTTCCTGCATTCACCTGCGCCATCTGCTTGCGCCTTTTCCGCTCTGTCGTCCGGTCGTTCCAT
>ENA-OUOW01000840-OUOW01000840.1-human-gut-metagenome-genome-assembly--contig:-NODE-840-length-24028-cov-9.476995_pt1 | contig 24028 bp, 26 predicted proteins | sample MGYA00237938_ERZ548769 | MGnify/ENA primary metagenome ERZ548769 (study PRJEB26490, sample SAMN05356870) | human gut metagenome | biome: terrestrial biome; feature: human-associated habitat; material... | reverse complement strand
AAGCCTTTGGAACGAAAAGCCGCTTGGAGCGTCAGATGGATACCTTGGACATCAACGATGCCCACTATGACAGAAAAATTTTGGATTTGCAGCGCCGATATGATGAACAGTATGATACGATAGAGGAAATCGAAGTTCAGATTGGCGAATTGCAAAGTCAGATACGCAACATCCAGCAGGAGAAAATCTCCGGCGATAACATTTATCGGCTCTTACTGGCATTTGATGAAGTCTACCATTCCGCAACGGAAGCAGAACAGAAAGAGTTTATGAAAGCCTTTATCGAGCGAATTGAGATGTTCCCGGAAAAGAGAAAAGACGGAAGCTGGATAAAGAAGATTGTATTCAATTTCCCTGTGCCTATTGATGGCGAGGAAGTGAAAGAACTTCCCTTGGAAACTGAAACAACAGTCGAGACGGTTGTCCTCTTGTCACGGGAAACAAATCCACTGACGGTTGAGGTCAGAATGGAAGTGGAAACCGGCGAGGTCAAGGAGCATCCGACCTATAAGCGTATTCAGGAGTATGTGCAGGAGAAGTACGGCTTCAAAGTCCATACGGCATATATTGCAGAGGTCAAGCGTATGGTCGGACTGGATATGCACAAAGCACCGAATGCGGTGGAGCAGAGAAAACATGAGTATCATCCCTGCCCGCCTGAGAAGGTCGAGGCGATCAAGGATGCGCTGCGGCATTTTGGCTTAATTTCAGAGTAAATCGAATTTGAGGGCAGTAAAAACGCCAAGTTAAAATCGAGCGTAGTGAAAATCGCTTGCGGTTTTCCACGGTTTCCATAGCCGCAGCGAGGGAGAAAAGGGAGAGGTGGCTTTCTCGCTCAGGCGGCTTGCCGCTGCCCTTTGGCTCTCCCTTTTCTCTCTGAATATCAGGGATTATTCTGCGTCATTGCTCGGCGCAACAGGGCGAAAGTCCTCCTGAACACCCTCATTAAGGTCAAAGCACATGGTTTTTGCATCGGCAACACAGAACCCGCGCACCCTGTAACGCTTGCCGGGAATCCAGTCCTCGCCGGTGACAGCGCGAAGCGGGTCAAGCAGATTCTTGTCGGAGATCGTAACAACGCCTTTCTGTTCGCCTCTCGGCTTGGAGAACTTGAATTCCTTCGGTTCGTTGCTCTTGCAGGAACGGATCGCAAATACCTTCGCTTTCGCATCCAGCAGACACAAAACGAAGGCGGGATAGCCCAAGTCCTCAAGCACTTTCTTGGTGAAAGTCACGCCATTCTGATTCAGGAACATATCCGGGTAGGCGTTGATGCAGAATGGTCAAAGAAGTTCTACGATTTGATTGTGCCATGTATAACGGTAGATTGGCAATAGTCCACTCAGGACGAGGAGCACTGATGGCAAATTTAAATTCTGAGAATCCGCACGTCGGACGCAAGTTCCAAGAATTTGTGCAAACGATTCTCAAAAAAAATATAATACATATTTTGAGCAAGAAGCAGCAATCCCCATCGGCAGACCGCCAAAGGAACACAAGTTTGATCTTGCCAATGCTGACAGGTCTATCGTGGCTGAATGCAAATGTTATACGTGGACTGATTCCGGGAATGTTCCGAGCGCAAAGTTGATGGGCTTGGACGAGGCTGTATTTTACTTTGGATTTCTGCCTTCTGGGACAAAGAAGTTGCTTTGTATGAAAAAAGCAGTGTTTTGTGGCAAGCAGGAAACACTGGCTGCGCATTATGTTCGAGCACATGGGCATTTGCTTGAAGATGTCTCTGTAATAGAAATTTCTGATGATGGAACAATCAAAATTGTCAGAGATGGATCATCAACCCCAGCAGAGGCATATTAGGGCTATGACGGTGAAATCCCATGCACTTGCGGAGCTGTCAAAGGTTGAGGCGATGAAATCCCATGCACTCGCGGAATCGTCAAGGGTTGAGGCAATGGAATTCGCTAATCCCGAAAAAGTCCCATTTCATGCGGGTTTTCGAAAGCGATTGATATGTTCCCGCTAACGAATGGATTGAGGCGAACGGGGCGAAAAGTGGATAAGTTCAGATGAAAACTGCTGGATTTGTTTCCGCGAACGTCGGGAGGCTCTGACATCAAAATGGACGTATCGAGCCATGTCGAGACTGTGGCACTGCTGACATATGCAGCTAATGAGAAGGAGCACTAAATTTTTAACTTCAACGGAATTGAGAGTGATATAAGGTGGCAAAAGGAATTATCTACATTATGGAGACGGTTGTCCCAGGCCTTATTAAGATTGGAAAAACGGGGTCGGAAAATTTTGAGCAGCGAATGTATTCACTTGAACGCAATGGCTACAACAATGTCGTTGGCTTAAAGAGACGCTTTGCCATTGAGGTAGAAGATTATGATGCTAAGGAAGCGCTGTTAGACAGCTTGTTTGATAAGAGCCGCCTTCAAAATTCAGAGCTTTTTGCATTGGATATTGATATGGCGATCCAGCTTCTCTCCTCATTTGATGGCAGACAGGTTTATCCCAAAAATGAGACCAAAGAACAGGCATTTACGTCGGCTACAGAAAATCGCAAACTCACAGCCGATATTGCGCTCATTCCAAACGGTGTCTACTACATGGACTTGCAGAAAACCGGCTTTGGGCGTGTCACTGCAAAGATGAAAGTTGAGGATGGCCTCTTTACCGTGCTTAAAGGCAGCATTTGTTGTCCGACCAATGCGTCTTGGGTTCCGGCAGCACGGAAGGGCGCTATTATCAAAAACAATGTTCTGATGGAAGACGTCGAATGCAGTTCCCCATCAACTGCGGCTTGGATTCCCACCGGCAGCCGAAACAGCGGATGGTGCGTTTGGAAAACAGAAACTGGAAAGCCGATTGATATTTTCAGAAAGCGCGACTCCAGCAAGGGCTAAAGTCATCAAATATGCAATATACACTATTTTTCTGAAAACTCCTCTTGCAATCCACCAGATGTTGTGATATAGTAACTCCGTTATAATAGATGATTTCCCCTATCATGAAAGGATGAATACCATGACTACTTTGGAACTGATTCTGACGATTATCCAGCTGCTGTCCGGTCTGGCCGTGACCGTGATCGTGCTGATGCAGTCCGGCAAGAGCGCCGGTCTGTCCGGCGCCATTGCTGGCGGTGCGGAAACGTTCCTTTCCAAGGGCAAAGCCAAAACACTCGACGCCAAGCTCGCCAAGGCGACCAAGTGGTTCGGTCTCGTCTTTGTTGTCCTGACGCTGGTTCTGACCGTGCTGATGCACAAGGGCGCATAATCACAGCAAAACAGCGAAAAAGAGCATCCCCCGGGATATTCGGGGGATGCTCTTTTTCATGTAAGGCTCAAAGCGTGATCAGTCCGGGTATTCCGCACGGCTGCCGCCGATGAGCTTCGGTCTGGTGCGTGCTGCGTTGACCGCCGCCTCGCCGATCGTCTTGACCGACAGGCGCAGCGGGACAGCCACGTGCTTGAGGTGCATACCGATCATGGTATTGCCGATATCGAGGCCGGCGTCGGCCTTTACAAACTCGACCGCTACCGGGTCATCCATCGCCTCGTAGACCGCCGTTGCGAACGAGCCGCCTGCTTTCGGGCGCGGGCGGACGCAGACAATCTCATAACCGAATTTCTCGGCGGCCGCACGCTCCATGATCAGGGCGCGGTTGAGGTGCTCGCAGCACTGCGCCTCCAGGTAGAGACCGCGCTCGTTCAGGATCGGCAGGATCTCGTCAACCACGGCCTTTGCCGCCTCCGGCGTAGAGCCCTTACCGATCTTCTGCCCCATGATCTCGCTTGAGGAGCAGCCAATCACGACCTGCTGACCCGGCTTGAGTGCAGCTGCATCCAGCAGTTCGAGCAAAGCCGCGCGGGCTGCGCTGCGTACTTCTTCATACATAAATGGTCATCTCCAGACAGTTATTAAAATTTCTTATTTTCATTGTATCACGCAGCGCCGGATTTGACAATCCTCTGCGAGGCGTGTATCATAAATGTGAACCAAACGTAACAGGAGGACTCTGTTTTGAAACGTATACTTGCATGTCTTCTTGCCGCAGCACTGCTCATCTGCGCCGGCTGCGGCACGAAATCCGAAAAGCCGTCCGTCAGCGGTGCTCCCTCGAAAGCGGAGACGTATTACGCTCCGCTCACCGGCGAGCAGCTGAGCGCAAAGCCGGAAAATACCCGCCCGTTTGCCGTCATGATCAATAACATTGTCTACGCGCAGCCGCAGGTCGGCATCAGCAATGCAGACATCATCTACGAGATTCCGGCTGAGGGCGGCATCACCCGTATGATGGCGATTTTCAGCCACCTGTACGACATCGAGTCTGTCGGCAGCATCCGCAGCCTGCGCCCGTACTATCTGAGCGTTGCCCTGTCGTATGACGCCATCGTCATCCATGCCGGCGGCAGTGAGCAGGCGTACAGCGATGTGAAAACCTATAATGCCGACCACCTCGACGGTGTGCGCGACGGCAATACCAGCTCCATGTTCTACCGCGATAAGAGCCGCGGTCAGCACGGCTCGGAGCACACGCTGTTTTTCCACGGCGCGAACGTGCAGCCGCTCGTGGAGAAATATCAGTTCCGCACCGAGCACAACAGCAGCTACGAGACCGGTCTGAGCTTCGCGGACAACGCGGCGCAGCAGTGCACTGCCGACGCCGCCACCGCACAGGTGACGTTCAACACCTCCAAGAGCACGTCCTTTACATACCACGCCGATACCGGCAAGTACACGGCCGTGCAGTATAAGGGCGACTACAAAGACGGTGCGACCGGCGAGCCTGTCCCCTTCTCCAACTTGCTCATCCTCTCGGCTGACATGAAAACGGTCGACAGCTATGGCCGCCTCGCGGTCGATCTGATCGGCAGCGGCACCGGCTACTTTGTGACCGGCGGCAAATATGTGCCGATCAAGTGGGCGCGCAGCGACATCAACAGCTGCTTTACCTATACGCTCGAGGACGGCACGGCACTGAACCTTTCGCGCGGCACGACCTATGTCGGCGTGATCCCGACCAACGGCGGCAGCGTGAACTTCAGCTGAGAATAAAATTGAAGCTTTTTTGCAGCACTATGTGCGCGGATGGCCGCGCACATAGTGCTTTTTCTCTTGAGATCTGTTGCTTGTTTTCCAATACATTTGCTATAATAAATGCGCAGCCTGATGTGCCTGCCGCAAATGCAAAGAAAGGAAAAACGTTATGAACTACAATTTCGATGAAATCATTGACCGTCGCCATACCAACGCGCTCAATACAGACGGTTTTCGCGGTTATATTTTTCATGCCGGTCCGGAAAAGGTGTTTGCTTTTAAGGACGAAGAATTTGTCCGTATGTGGGTCGCCGACATGGAATTCGGCGTGGCACCCGAGATCCTCGATGCGCTGCGCGCACGAATCGACCGCCGCATTTTCGGATACACCGGCCTGTACGACGACGAATACTACCACACTTTCTCAAATTGGTGCAAGGATCACTATGACTGGCACTTTCCCAAAGAGCAGCTCTGTATCTCACCGGGCATCATTCCTGCACTGTATCAGCTGACGGAAATGCTTTGCACAGCGGGCGAAAAGGTGCTGCTCAACACGCCGGCCTACGGTTATTTTCTCCACGCGGCGGAGTATGCCGGCGTAGATGTGCTGACTTCTCCGCTGCACAAAAAGGCGGACGACACATTTGCAGTGGACTTTGAGGACTTCGAGCGCAAGTGCGCCGATCCGGCATGTAAGTTGGTATTCTGGTGCAACCCGCACAACCCCACCGGGCGCATGTGGACGGAGGATGAGCTCCGGCAAGTTGCTGCAATCATCGAAAAGTACAACCTCTGGGTAGTGTCCGATGAGATCCACTGCGACCTGATCCGCTGCGGCCGCCGCCACATCCCGATGGCAAAGGTCATGGGCAATTATCCGAAGCTCATCACCTGCATGGCGCCTACCAAGACCTTCAACATGGCGGGGCTTGCGTTTTCCAATATCATCATCCGCGATCCCGCGCTGCGTGCGCGCTATCAGGAGCGCGACAAGCTGTTCGGCATGGTCAACCCCATGTCGCTGACAGCAGCGCAGGCGGCCTATGCGCACGGTGGTGCGTGGCATGAGGCACTCAAGCAATATCTCGACGAGAACTTCGCGTTTGTCAAGGCGTTTCTGGCTCGGGAATTGCCAGAGGCGGTCATGTACATTCCGGAGGCGACCTATCTGGCGTGGGTAGATCTGTCGCGCTGTCTGCCGGATGTGGCAGACTTGCCGGATTTCTTCGCCAATAAAGCGGGCGTGCTGCTCGAGGGTGGGGATTCCCTCTTCGTCGGCAACGCGCAGGGGTATGTGCGCCTGAATCTTGCCATGCCGCGCGCGATCATTCAGACCGGGCTGGAGCGGATGCGCGATGCGATCCGCAAAGAGCAGGCAGAACATTAAAATTAAATGCAATAGCAAAAGTCCGATATGGCAGTGGCCATATCGGACTTCTTCATGTTTTATTCCCACGTCTTCCACACATCCGGGCAGTAGCCAATCGTGGCCTGTCTGCCGTTTCGGACGATGGGCGTGCGCAGCAGGGATGGGTCATCGAGCAGCCGCTCGATCTTGTCCTGCTCATAGGCCAGATGCTGCACAAGCGCGTAGTCCGCCGCCTTGGGATCGAGCAGCGCCTCGAGCCCCACGGCGTTTTTCACGCTCGTCAGCTCGCCGCGGCTCATGCCATAGCGCAGCAGGTCGATAGCCTGATACGGGATGCGGCGCTCCTTAAAGTAGCGCTCGGCCTTTTTTGTGTCGAAGCATTTTGACTTGCCCCAGATCTGGATCTTCATATTGCGCCTCCGCTCAGACTTCGATGATCACGGGCAGTACCATGGGGCTGCGGCGCGTGGTCTTATACAGGTAGCCGCTGATGTTTGACTTCACGCGGCCTTTGATAGCCGCCCAGTCGCGCTGCTTCTGGCGCTCGCAGCTGGAAAGGCTCTCGTTGACAACACGCTTGAGCTCACCCATGAGCGCTTCTGCCTCCTTGACATACACAAAGCCGCGGGTGATGATCTCGGGATCGGCGACCGGCTTGCCGTTTTCGGATGAGAGTGTGATGATCGCCATGACGATGCCGTCCTCAGCGAGGTGGCGGCGGTCGCGCAGAACGGCGCTGCCGACATCACCGATGCCGGTGCCATCGATATAGACGTCGCCCGCAGGGACGCTGCTCGTTGCGCGCATACTGCGCTTGGTGATCTCAATGACTTCACCGTTTTTGGCCACGAGCACATTTTTCGGCTCAACACCCATGAGCTTGCCGATCTCGGCGTGCTTGCAGAGCATACGGTATTCGCCGTGCACCGGGATGAAGTAATGCGGTTTTGTCAGCGCAAGCATCATCTTCAGTTCTTCCTGACAGGCGTGGCCGGAAACGTGCAGCGGCGTGTTGCGGTCATAAATGACCTCTGCGCCCTTCTGGAACAGCTCGTCAATGACGCGGCTGATCGTGATCTCATTGCCCGGAATGGCCGAGGCGGAGATAATAACGCGGTCGCCGGCGTCGATCGTGACCTGCTTGTGCTCGGAAAATGCCATGCGGTGCAGTGCGGACATCGGCTCGCCCTGGCTGCCGGTACAGACGATAACCGTCTTACTGCGCGGAAGGCTGCCGATCTGTGACATGTCCATCATGACGCCGTCGGGAATGTCCACATAGCCCAGCTCCGTTGCAACGCGCATGATGTTTTCCATACTGCGGCCGGTGATGCCGACCTTGCGCTTATACTTTGCCGCAACGTTGATGATTTGCTGCAGGCGGTGGACGTTGGATGCAAAGGTCGTGACAATGATGCGCTTACTGCAGTCTTTGAACAGCTCGTCGAAGCAGTCGATCACGCGCGCTTCCGAGGCGCAGTAGCCGGGGCGCTCCACATTCGTGGAGTCCGACAGCAGCGCGAGCACGCCCTCATTGCCGAGCTGACCAAGACGCGGCAGGTCGATCATGCCGCCCTGAATGGGCGTGAGGTCGATCTTAAAGTCACCCGTGTGGATGACAGTGCCAATCGGCGTTTTGATCGCCAGCGCAACGGAATCGGCGATGCTGTGGTTCGTGTGGATGAATTCGATCTCAAAGCAGCCGAGCTTAAACTTATCACCAGGCTTTTTCGTGAAGATCTGCGTATGGTACAGCAGGTCGTGCTCTTCCAGCCTGAGCTCAATGATCGCAGCCGTCAGCGGGGTCGCATAGATCGGCATGTCCAGCTGCTTGAGCACGTAAGGGATCGCACCGATATGGTCTTCATGCCCGTGCGTGATGACCATACCGCGGATACGGTTTTTATTCGCCTTCAGGTAGCTGATATCCGGGATGACCAGATCCACACCATAGAGGTCCTGATCCGGAAAGCCCATGCCGCAGTCGACAAGGAACATATCCTTGCCGTACTCATAGATGGTGAGGTTCTTACCGATCTCACCAAGCCCGCCAAGCGGGATGATTTTCAATTTGGATGCCATGTGAAACTCCTTTTCGTTCGCTTTTGGGCAGACTCCTCCCCCAAAAGCAGGTTGATGCTTCGAAAAATATGTACGAAATGCGTCGTCGCGGCGGCGGATAACCAGAGTATATCCGGAAACCCGGGCCGTCAAACCTGTTACATTTCCATTCGGCCGGCCAGCGCCCGCAGGAGCGTGGCATCGTCCGCATATTCCAGATTAGAGCCGACCGGAATTCCATAAGCCAGGCGTGTGATCTTCACATCAAACGGCTTGAGCAGGCGCGCGATGTACATCGCGGTCGCCTCGCCTTCCGTGTCGGGGTTGGTGGCCATGATGACCTCCGTGATCCCGCCATCCGCTACACGCTTGATGAGCTCCTGGATTCGGATATCGTCCGGGCCAATATGATTCATCGGCGACAAAACGCCGTGGAGGACATGATATACGCCGTTATATTCGCGGCTGCGCTCGAACGAGAGCACATCGCGCGGCTGTGCCACGACGCAGATCGTACTCTGGTCGCGCTTTGGGGACGCACAGATGCTGCACGTCTCCTGATCCGTGAGGTTCTGACAGATGGTGCAACAGTGTATATTCTTTTTCGCATCCACAATGGCGTCTGCAAACTTCAGCGCCTCCTCCTCCGGGAGGGACAGAATATGAAATGCCAGCCGCTGCGCGCTTTTGCGCCCGACCCCGGGCAGTGCAGCGAACCGGTCAATGAGATTTTCAAGTGCGTTCGGGAAAAATGACATGACAATACCGTCCTGAATCAAGCGTTGCGAATGGCGGCGATGGCGGCCGCGCGGTCACACCGGCGGAACACGGCGCTGCCGGCCACGAGAACATTTGCGCCTGCCCGCTTCACAAGCGGAGCCGTCTCCGGGTCGATACCGCCGTCCACTTCCAGCTCGCAGCCGGGATTGACCTGCAGGATGCGCTCGTGCAGCGCTGCGATCTTCGGCAGCTGATCGGCCATGAAGCGCTGTCCGCCAAAGCCGGGCTCGACCGTCATGACCAAAGCCAGATCCAGCAGCGGCAGATACGGAATGAGCACGCTTTCCGGCGTTTTCGGCTTGATGGCGAGACCGACCTTCTTGCCATGTGCTTTCACGTCCTCGATCGCGGCAAACACATCCTGCGGTTCGTCCGCCTCGACGTGAAACACGACCAGATCCGCACCGGCATCGCAAAACGCTCCCACGTAGCGATGCGGCCGGTCGATCATGAGATGCACATCCAGAAACATCTGCGTATGCCTGCGCACAGATTTGACAACCGGAATACCGATTGAGATATTCGGCACAAAAATACCGTCCATCACGTCTATATGGATGTAGTCTGCGCCGCCGGCTCCGATCTGCGCGATGTCATCGCCGAGCGTGCAAAAGTCTGCCGAGAGGATGGATGGTGCAAGTTTGGTCATGGATGTCACTCCGATCTGAAAGGATCCGGCTGAGCCGGATGCAGTGCTACGCGCTATAACTAATTGATTATACACCAGATATGGCCATTCTGCAAGTGTCGGAAAGAAAAAATCGGCTTGACGAAAGCTGTCGCCTGCGCTATGATGAGCTTTGGATACTTTCCAATACGAGAACAGGAGCGAGGCAAATGTCTATTGAAGCAGGAAGAGCATATTTCCGGCAGTTTGGCATGGAAGACCGTGTGCAGGAGTTTACAGTCTCGAGCGCGACCGTCGATCTGGCGGCAAAGGCACTCGGTGTTGAGGGCGCGCGGATCGCAAAGACCCTGTCATTTAAGACTGCGGACGGCTGCATGCTGATCCTTGCCGCCGGAGATGCGCGTATTGATAACCATAAATTCAAGGAAAAGTTCCACATGAAGGCCAAGATGCTCTCTGCCGACGAGGTGCTGGAGCTGGTCGGTCACCCTGTCGGCGGTGTGTGCCCGTTCGGCTGCAAGGAAGGCATCCCGGTGTATCTGGACGTGTCGCTGCAGCGGTTCGAGACGGTGTTCCCCGCTGTCGGCAGCCCGTCGAGCGCGATCGAGCTGAACCTGGACGAGCTCTACAAATACTCCAACGCCCTTGAGTGGATCGACGTCTGCAAGCTCCCGGCCCCGGCCGAGGCGTGAGCAGGACGCAAAAAAGCCTGACGAACCATCGTTCGTCAGGCTTTTTTCCTTTCCAGGATATTATGCCAGCAGCTTGGTCATGCTCTTAAGGCTGATGGCCAGCGTGGAGGCGTTGTGCAGCAGCGCCGAGGTCGCGGGCGGCAGAACACCGGCCACGCCCAGGCAGATCAGCAGGAAGTTAAAGCTGATAATCTTGCGGTAGTTGCTGTGGATACGCTCCATGAGCGCGTCGCTCAGACACTTGAGCGTCAGCAGTGCATACAGATCATCCGCACTGACCGTGATATCGGCGACTTCGCGTGCTATAGCGGCGCCGTCGCTGATGGCAACACCGGCATCTGCCTCGGAAAGCGCCGGGGAATCGTTCACGCCGTCGCCAAGCATAATGACCTTGCGTCCGGCTGCGTGTTCTGCCCGAACGAAGGCCGCCTTGTCCTCCGGAAGAACTTCGGCATAATAAGCATCCACACCGACCGCCTCGGCGACTGCACGGGCGGTCTTCTCATTGTCACCGGTCATCATGACCAGCTTGGACACGCCGAGCTCCCGCAGACCGCGAATGACATCGGCCGCCTCCGGCCGCAGCGGATCTTCCACGCAGATGACCGCAGCCAGTACGCCGGAAACGGCAAGATACAGGTTGGAATATGTATCCGGTAGAGCGTCAAACTTGGCCTGCTCCCCTGCTGGGATGACGCAGTGCTCATCCTCAAAGACAAAGTGATGGCTGCCGATGACGACCTTCTGCCCGTCGACACTGCTGGAAATGCCATGTGCGACCAGATACTCCACGTGCGAATGGCGCTCCTCGTGGCGCAGGCCACGGCGCAACGCCTCAGCGACGACCGCTTTGGCCATGGAGTGCGGGTAATGCTCCTCCAGACATGCAGCCAGCCGCAGCATGTCCGCTTCATCATGGTTGCCGAAAGTAACAACCTGCGCAACCTTTGGCTCGGCACGCGTCAGCGTACCGGTCTTGTCAAAGACAATCGTGTCGGCTTCAGACACAGCCTCAAGGAATCGGCCACCCTTAACGGACAGATGATGATCGCTCGCCTCTTTCATCGCAGAGAGCACGGCGATCGGCATGGATAGCTTGAGCGCACACGAAAAATCGACCATCAAAACAGCCAGCGCTTTGGTCATATTCCCCGTCAGGAGCCAGACCAAGGCTGTTGCGCCCAAACTGTACGGAACGAGCTGGTCTGCAAGGTGCGACGCGTGATCCTCCGTTGCGGACTTGAGTTTTTCCGATTCTTCGATCATGCGGATAATGCGGTCGTAGCGGCCGCTGCCGGCGCTCTTTTCCACACAAATGGTGCAGTCGCCCTCTTCGACGACGGTGCCTGCATAAACATAGCTGCCTTCCGTCCTGCGGACAGCCAGCGGCTCGCCCGTAATGGATGCCTGATTGACCATCGCCTCGCCGGAGACAACTTTGCCGTCAAGCGGGATCACACCGCCGGTACGAACGACAATGCGGTCGCCGATCTGCACGTCGGCCACCGGCACGAGCACCGAGCCTGCGTCCGTCTCTTTCCAGACTTTGTCCACATTCAGGGACATGGTCTGCGCGAGATCAGCAACAGACTTTTTGTGCGTCCACTCGTCAAGAATATCGCCAATACCCAGCAGGAACATGATCGAGCTTGCCGTCTCGAAGTCCTTACGCAGCATAGAGACCGAAATCGCCGCCGCATCCAGCACCGGCACCTGAATCTTCTTATGCAGCAGACAGTTAAGCCCGGCCTTGATATACGGCACGGAGCGCACGACCGTGATCAGCGTGCGCACAGAGCTCGGGATGAACAGCTGCTTCATACCGCGCCAGCACAGCGATGCAATCAGCTTGTCCTCAAATTCGCGGCTCATGGCGCGGCTGCTATGCTCCGGAGCGAGTGCTTGTTCGTTGGCATAGGAAAATGATGCAAGTGCCTGAATGATGGCTGTGCGCGGCGCGTCATAGCAGATCACAGCGTCACCTGTACGGTCATAGACAGTTGCTTTGGTTATGCCTTGGATTTGCCTTAAATATGCCTCGAGAATATCCGCCTGCCTCAGTGACATAGCGCCCTGCATCGTGCGCACGCGCATACGGCCTCGGGTTTCATGCAGGATCGTGCATTTCATGCTTACTCAGCCTTCTCCGCCGTATCCTCAATGACCTCGGCCTGTTCGGCCGCGCGCTTTTCGTTGAATGCCTTTGCACCGGCCAAAACGTCACCTGCGAGCTCCTTGACGTTCGTTACGACCGCCATGACATCATCTTTTTCACGCAGGGCCGCAGCCGTCGTATAAACGTATACCTTCTGGGCATCTTTACTTGCGAGAATCTTTGCACCGACTGTTGCAAACAGCGCACCGCCAACAAATGCTCCCAATTTTTCCATGCTCATAACGATTTACCTCCATGTTATTAGATCCGCAGAATTGCGGTCTGGTTAGCTTGCTCAAATTTCTGTTAGATGCAGCTAACTTTCAATTTTAAGTTATACCACTCTAATCGGCTTTTTTCAAGTGTTCGGATAAAAATTTACACATTTCGGCAACGTTAACAAAAGTGCCCCGCCAGAAACGGCGGGGCACGATCAATCTGTCGGATATTTGGTTACTTCAGCAGCATCTTACGGAAATTCTTCTTGCCGCGTTTGAGCACAACGCCGTCCCTCAGTTCTGCCTCGGTAAAGGTCTTGGCAATATCAGTGACCTTGCTGTCGTTAGCAGTCACGCCGCCCTGCTGCACATTGCGGCGCGCATCGGACTTAGATGCACACAGACCGCTCTTGACGAGCAGGCTGAGGATGTCATTGCCGTCTTCTTTCGTGATCTCCACCGTCGGCACGCCCTCACCGGAACCGCCGAACACAGCCTTGGCAGCCGCCTGCGCCTTGTCGGCTTCTTCCTCGCCGTGTACCATCTTCGTGAGCTCGTAGGCAAGGATCTCTTTGGCTTTGTTGAGCTGCTCGCCCTGCCAACTGTCCATCTTGTCGATCTCCTCGAGCGGCAGGAATGTCAGCATACGGATGCACTTGAGCACATCGGCATCGTCAACGTTGCGCCAGTACTGGTAGAACTCAAAGGGGCTGGTCTTATTCGGGTCGAGCCAGACGGCGCCCTTGGCGGTCTTGCCCATCTTTTTGCCCTCAGAATTGAGCAGCAGCGTGATCGTCATAGCGTGTGCATCCTTGCCGAGCTTACGGCGGATGAGCTCCGTGCCGCCGAGCATGTTCGACCACTGGTCGTTGCCGCCGAACTGCATGTTGCAGCCGTAGTGCTGGAACATGTAGTAGAAGTCGTAGCTCTGCATGATCATGTAGTTGAACTCCAGGAAGCTCAGGCCTTTTTCCATGCGCTGCTTGTAGCACTCAGCACGCAGCATGTTGTTCACAGAGAAGCATGCTCCGACCTCGCGCAGGAGCTCAATGTAGTTGAGCGGCTTGAGCCACTCGGAATTGTAGAGCATGAGCGCCTTGCCGTCCGAGAAGTCAATGAAGCGCTCCATCTGACGCTTGAAGCACTCGGCATTGTGCTTGATGGTCTCCTCAGTAAGCATCTGGCGCATATCGGTGCGGCCGGAGGGGTCGCCGATGAGCGTCGTGCCATCGCCGATGAGGGCGATGGGCTTGTTGCCGGCCATCTGCAGACGCTTCATCAGGCACAGCGCCATGAAGTGACCGACATGCAGCGAGTCCGCCGTGCAGTCAAAGCCAATGTAGAACGTGGCTTTGCCGTTGTTGATCATGTTTTTGATCTCTTCCTCGTTGGTCACCTGCGCGATCAGGCCGCGGGCGATCAGTTCATCATACAGTGTCATCTTCTTATCTCCTCATACATGTCATTCTTTGACCTTGTTCTCAGCAAGGATTTCCTCAGCGCGCTGAGCACCCCATGCGATCATATGGGCACAGTGACCCTTGCCGCCGTTTTTTGCCACAAGCTCCTGACAGCGCAGGCAGCCAAACTCCTCGCGGAAGCTCTGCGTCATTTGCTTGGTCATAGCCGTGGCAGTAACCTGATCGGCGGCGAGTCCGAACGCCATCACTGCTCCGGAGATGCTGCCGCAGATCTCACCGCAGCGCACACCGCCGCCAAAACCGGTTGCAACACGCCGGGAGGTATCTTCATCCAGTCCCGTTTCGTTTTGCAGCGCCATCAGCACGCTCTGCGCACAGTTGCAGCCGTTCGTGTGATATGCAACGGCAGTTTCTTGGATGTTCATGATTGTTTATCACCTTTCTCAATGGATTGTTTATAGGCAGCGGCAGAAGCAAGCTGCTCAGCCGCGCTGGCAAGCGTCAGCAACGTGATATGCTCGCCGCCGTAGAGCCGCGCGATCTCTCGCTGACGGCCGTCACTGTCGAGCCGCTGCACCGTCGTGCGGGTACGTCCGTCCTGCTCGCGTTTTTCGATCAGGTAATGCTGATCGGCCATAGCCGCGATCTGCGGCAGATGCGTGATGCAGATGACCTGCTTGGCCATAGAGAGCTTACCGAGCTTTTCACCGACACGCTGAGCGGCCACGCCGGAAACACCGGCATCCACCTCGTCAAAGACCATGGAGGGCACGTCATCGCGTTCAGCGAACACGTTTTTGAGCGCCAGCATGATGCGCGAGAGCTCACCGCCGGAAGCAATCTTACTGATGCGCCCAAGCGCCTCTCCGGCATTTGCCGAGATCAAAAAACGCACATTGTCCGCGCCTGTACTCTGAAATCCGGGCGTGCCGCCGAGCGGTGTGATCTCCACGTGAAAGCGCACGGACGGCATGGACAGCTCGCGCAGCTCGCACTCTACCTGCCGCTCGAGCGCGGCGGCGGCCTCCATGCGCTTATGCGTCAGCTCCGTTGCCGCGGCAAGCGTCTGCTGTGCCTGCTTTGCGATCAATGTCTCCAGCTTTTGCAGCCGATCACCGGCATATTCGATCTGATCAAGACGTTTGCGGACAGAATCGAGCAGATCGATCAGCCCTGCCTCGTCAGTGTTATATTTTCGCTCCAATCGCCGCAGCAGGGACAGCCGCGACTCGATGCGGTCAAATTCCTCATCGGAAAAATCCAGCCCGTCACGAAAATCGCGCAAAGTTTCCGCTGCATCCTGCAGTGTGAACACCGCTCCCTTGACCGCCTCCGGCAGCGCCGCGAGTTCGCCCGCGTAGTTTGCAGCCCGCTCGACCTCCGACAGCGCCTCGCCCGCCAGCGCGGATGCGGAATCGTCTCGGCCGGCCAGCAGATCATAAGCCAGATCGACAGCCTCAGAGAGCTTTTCGAAGTTGCGCAGCAGGTCGCTGCGCTCGGCGAGCTCCGCCTCTTCCCCGGCCTTGAGCTGGGCATGCTCCAATTCCTCCAGCTGACGGCTCAGACTGTCGGTCAGCAGTTCTTTTTCGTTTTCGTAGGCTGAGAGCGTGTCGCGTTCCTTGCAGAGTGCCTGATACGCCTGATACTGCGCCTGATAGCGCGCGAGTTCCGGCTCTAAGCGCCCGAATTTGTCCAGACTTCGCAGGTGCTCCCGCTCGTCAAGCAGATGCCGCCCGTCGTTTTGGCCGTGGATGTCCAGCAGCAGCGCGCCCAGGTCGCGCAGCTGCGCCGTCGTGACCGGAACGCCGCAGACACGGCAGGATGTTTTGCCCTCCGCAGTGATCTGGCGGCGGATGATAAGTTCATCGTCGCACTCGATCTCGTTTTCGTCACACCACGCCCTGCACGGCTCAGGGTCAAAGGTCGCGCAAACGACCGCTTTTTCCGCGCCCGTTCGCACGAGTTCACGCGAGGCGCGCGAGCCAAGGATCGCGTGCATGGCGTCCACGAGGATGGATTTGCCCGCGCCGGTCTCGCCGGTCAGAATGTTCAGACCAGGCCCGAGCTCAAGATCGGCACGTTCAATGACCGCGACATTTTCAATATGCAATTCTCGCAGCAAAGCGCTTCACCTCCCGCGGCACGTCAAAGCAGCTTTTCGATCTCTTGGAAAAGTTCATCGGCGGATGTGTTGTCCTTCATAAGCAAAAATGCCGTGTCATCGCCCGCGAGCGTGCCGACAAGTGTCTCTATGTGCATGCTGTCGAGCGCGGCGCACGCGGCGGAGGCCAGTCCGGGAAGGGTCTTGATGACGATGATGTTCTGTGCCTCGGCATAGGACGTTACACATTCACGGAAAATCTTTTTCAGGCGCTCATCATAGCCGGGAAATTCATCCGCAGCCGGCGCGGAATAGCGATATTTCCCGCTCGGCGAGAGCGTTTTGGTCAGGTGCAGCTCCTTGATGTCGCGCGACAGCGTCGCCTGAGTACTCGAAACGCCGTGCTGCGCCAGTACGTCCATGAGCTGATTTTGCGTCTCGATCTCCTGCTCAGAGATGATCTGAAGAATAATGTTTTGTCTGGTGGATTTCACGTCGTCCCTCCTTACAGTCTGTCTGTCAGCTTTGCAAAAGCCGTCTCATAAAAGCTGCGGATACCGGTATCTGCCAGCAGCGTATAATTCTCCGAACGGCGGATACGGATGTGGTCGCCGCGAATGAGCGCGATGCCGTCTCCGCCGTCTGCTACAAGAATGGCCGGCCGGTCATGTATTCGGTCCGGCACGATCGTGATCTGCCGGCCGGGTGCGAGCACAAAGGACTTTCCGGCCAGACTGTGCGCGCAGATGGGCGTCATGATGATGTTTTCGTTTTCCGGTTCGACGAGCGGTCCGCCCGCCGACATGGAGTAAGCCGTAGAGCCAGTCGGCGTGGCGACAATGATACCGTCACCGTGAAAGCGCGTGATCGGCACGCCGTCGCCGTATGCCGTGATGCCGATGCAGTCCACATGCCCGCCGTGAATGACCACGTCGTTGAGCACGGACTGCGCACAGATGACCCGATCGTTGCGCACGAGCTCCACATCAAGCATCATGCGGCGGCTGATCGTATACTGCCCGTCTGCGATCTCGAGCAGGATATCCAGCTCGTCGTCCTCCAGACCGGCCAAAAAGCCCTTCCCGCCGAAATTCACGCCGATGATCGGTATCGGATGGTCGCGCATCTGGGCTGCAACGTGCAGGATCGTCCCATCGCCGCCCATGACGATGATAAGGCCCGCGTCCTGCGCCGCCTCCGCGAGCGGCTGCGGCGAAATGTCGTCCGGCAAATACGCCTTCGGTGAAAACACCGGGGCAATGACTGCCCGATGGCCGTGCTCTGTGAGCATTCTGTAAACCGTCACCGCTTTTTGCAGGCCAATATCGCGGTAAGGATTGGCCGCTATGACAATATGATTCATACGCCGCTCTCTTTTCCGTGCGCCAGCGCACCGTGCGACTGTGCAACAACGGCAGCCGGGTCGAGCTGCGGCGCGTCATGGCTGCCCTTGCGCAGGTAGCCGAGGTACTCGATGTTGCCCTCGGGTCCCTTTATGGGCGAATAATCCAGTCCCATGACGGTGTAGCCCGCACCGGGAACAAACGCCAGAAAACTCTCCAGCACCTCAAGATGTACCTTCGGGTCGCGGACAACGCCCTTTTTGCCGACCTCTTCGCGCCCGGCTTCAAACTGCGGCTTGATGAGGCACACGACCTCTGCGTCATCCTTGAGCAGCGGACAGACCGCCGGCAAGATCAGTTTTACAGAGATAAAGGACAGATCCATGACCGCAAGATCCAGCGGTTCGGGGATCTGCTCGGCGGTGATATAGCGCACGTTTGTGCGCTCCATGGAGATGACGCGCGCATCGTTTCTCAAGCTCCATGCGAGCTGACCGTAACCGACGTCGACGGCGTAGACCTTCGCGGCGCCGTTTTTCAGCAGCACATCCGTAAAACCGCCGGTAGAAGCGCCGCAGTCGATGCACGTCATGCCGGTCGGATCAATGGGAAAGACCTTGAGCGCCTTTTCCAGCTTAAAACCGCCGCGGCTGACATAGGGCAGCGTGTTGCCGCGCACCTCAATGTTCACATCCGGCGCGACCTGCGCGCCCGGCTTGTCCGCGCGCTGGCCGTTGACATAGACAACACCGCTCATAATGATCGCCTTCGCGCGTTCGCGGCTCTCGCTCAGCCCCTGATCGAAGACGAGCTGGTCGAGTCGTACCTTCTTCATGCGCCGTTCCCCTTCTCTCTGTCATTTGCGCACAGTGCCTGTGCAGCGGCTGCAATGGCCTGCGCGTCCAGGCCATACGCCGTTTTGAGTACATCCGGTGCGCCGTGCGGGATGATGCCGCTGCCGAGATTCAGCAGCCGGGCGGCTTTCATTGGCAGCCCTGCCTGCTCCGCTGCAGACAGTACCTGTTCTCCGATGCAGTTGGCAGCGCACACATCCTCGACCGCCAGCAGCCGCCCTGTCTTTTGCAGCGATGCAAGCACCGGGGCAGCTTCCAGCGGCGCGACCTGCGCAAGCTTCACGACCTCCGCCGAGATTCCCTGCTGGGCAACCAGCTCCGCCGCCTGCAGGACATCGTTGATGACGATGCCATAGGTCAGCAGTGTCAGGTCGCTACCCTCGCGCAAAACCGTGACCGGTTCGAGCGAGCACGCCTGATATGCGCCCTCTCCGCCGCGCGGATAGCGCACGGCGACCGGTCCCTCCAGCTCCGTGACCGCCTTGCGCAGCATGGCGCGCAGCTCGGCAAAGCTCGCCGGGCAGAGGATGCGCATATACGGCACGGAGCTCAGATAACTGATATCAAAGCAGCCGTTGTGCGTATCACCGTCGTTGCCGACGATACCGGCGCGGTCAACGCCGAGCACAAGGTGCAGCCGCTGCAGCGATGTGTCGTGGATGAGCATGTCATACGCACGCTGCAAAAAGCTCGAGTAGATCGCTGCGACCGGCTTGAGTCCCTGCTTTGCCATGCCGCTTGCCATCGTGATGGCGTGCCCCTCGGCGATGCCGACGTCATACAGACGCTCGGGATGCGCCTTGGCAAATGTCTCCAGCCCCGTTCCGGTCAGCATGGCCGCCGTGATGGCGACGACAGTCGGATCTTCGTCCGCAAGCTGTGAAAGCGTCTGACCGAACACATGCGAAAAATCCGGCTTCGACGCAGGCAGTGCGCCGGTCACAGGGTCGAACGAGCTGACGCCGTGGTATTTTTCCGGCGCTTGCTCGGTATACGAGATGCCCTTTCCCTTTTGCGTCACCACGTGCAGCAGCACCGGCTGACGCAGGTCGCGCGCCCAGCGCAGCATTTTCTCCAGCTGCGGCTCATCGTGCCCGTCGACAGGGCCGATGTAATAAAAGCCCATGTCGTCAAACATATTGTTCGGCAGGACAAGATCTTTCACATGCTCCTTGATGTGATGCAATATCCGATAAAGTCCGGGCGCTTTTCCGACAGTGCTGCGATAAAACCGCTTGAAATGCAGATACCCCGGCTTGACACGCTGCTTCGACAGAAGCGTTGCCATGCCGCCGACGTTTTTGTTGATCGACATGCCGTTGTCATTGAGCACGATGACCATAGGCTCACCGCTCTGCCCGGCGTCCGACAGCCCCTCATAGGCCAGGCCGCCTGTGAGCGCACCGTCACCGATGAGGGCAATGACGTCATAATTCTCCCCCATGAGCGTGCGCGCCCGCGCCATACCCAGCGCAACGGAGATCGACGTGGAGGCATGGCCTGCTACGAATGCATCGTGCACACTTTCGTCCGGCTTCGGGAAGCCGGCGATGCCGCCATACTGCCGCAGCGTCGAAAACGCTTCGCGCCGCCCGGTCAGGAGCTTGTGCACATAGCTCTGGTGTCCGACGTCGAATACGAGCCGGTCGCGCTCGGTATTGTAGACACGGTCAATTGCGACCGTAAGCTCCACCGCGCCGAGGTTCGAGGCGAGATGTCCGCCGGTTTTCGAGAGACTTTGCACCAGGAAAGAACGAAGTTCCGCACACAGCTCCGGAATTTCTCCCGCCGGCAGCGCCTTCAGGTCAGCCGGTGAATGGATTCGCTCTAATATACTCAAAACTGAATACCTCACGTATCGTATAATAATACAATCTATACTATAACAAAAAGTGCCGGACTTTACAAGTGTAAGCCGACACTTTTCGTATTTTCACCGGATGCCGGTGTTTCGTTGGTTCAGTTTTTCCGGTCTGCAAGCGAGCGGGCAAGCTGCTGCAAGAACGCGCTGTCTGCAAATGCGCCGTCCACAGCGGCTGCCGCCTGTTCGGACAGCTCATGCACATACGCGCCGCAGCGCTCAAGGCCGTAGAGCGCCATGAAGGTATTCTTCCCCTCGCGCGCGTCCGAGCCGATAGGCTTGCCGAGCTCCGACTCCGTGCTGATGACATCGAGCATATCGTCGCGGATCTGGAAGGCCAGGCCGAGCGCCTTGGCATATTTCGCCGCCGCCTCGCGCTGCTGCTCGTTTCCTCCGCCGCAGGTCACGCCCATGAGACAGGCAGCATAGATCATCGCCGACGTTTTGCGGTCGTTGATGTCCATCAGCTCCTCTTTCGTGAGCACCTTACCCTCGCCCTCCATGTCAAGCTGCTGTCCGCCGCAGATACCGTTTTCACCCGCAGCCTCGGCAAGAAGCCGTGCACACTCGGCGCGCATTTCCGCCGGCAGCTCTGTCGAGAGGATCGTGCGGAACGCCTCCGCCTGCAGCGCGTCGCCCGCAAGCGTCGCCGTGCACTCGCCGAACACTACGTGGTTGGTCGGTTTGCCGCGGCGCAGATCGTCATTGTCCATGCACGGCAGGTCGTCATGGATCAGCGAATAAGTATGCACCATCTCGACCGCGCACGCGACCGGAAGCGCCGCGCGCACGTCTCCGCCGCAGGCAGCGCAAAACGCGAGCACCAGCACCGGGCGCAGCCGCTTGCCGCCGGCGGCAAGGCTGTAGTGCATCGCCTCAAGCAGACGGTGATAGGACACGCTCGTGTCCGTAAAGTATGTATTGAGCGCCGCATCCGCAAGCGCCTTATATTCGTGATACTGCGTCTGATAATCCATGCGTCATTCCTCTGTTTCAAACGGAAGCTCGACGGGCGCACCGTCGCTCCCTTTTTTCAGCTGCACGACCTTCTGCTCAGCGGTGTCGAGCAGCGCATTGCAGGTTTTGAGCAGGTGCGAGCCCTCCTCGAACAGCGCCAGCGACGCATCGAGCGGCACATCGCCCTTTTCCAGCTGCTTGACGATCTCGTCCAGCCGCTGCATGGACGCTTCAAAGGTCAGTTTCTGTTTTGCCATGGGCTTCCTCCCTGTTGTTCACGGTGCAGTGCAGCGCACCATCCTGAAGCTGTACGCGGATCGCATCTCCGGGCTGAACCTGTCCTGCCGAGCGCAGCACCGCCCCGGCTGCGTCTGACGCCACGGCATAACCGCGGCCGAGCACCTTGAGCGGACTCATCGCATCAAGCGCCGCCGCACATTGTGCAAAGGTCTGCCTGCGTGAGGCAAGATAGCGTTCCCCCGCCGCGATCAGGCGGCTGCGGGTGTAGTCAAGCTCCACCCGCCGGAGATCAAAATACGCCGCCGGAGACTGCAAAACGCGCCGGCCGGCCAAATTCTCCAACGCCGCGCGCCGCTGCGTCATCTGCTTTCGCATCGCCTGCGTCATGCGGATGTCATAGCTGCGCAGCGTCTCGCGCAGATCCTCCGCATTCGGCACGGCAAGCTCCGCCGCATTGGACGGTGTCGCCGCGCGCAGGTCAGCCACAAAGTCCGAGATGGTCACATCCGGCTCGTGACCGACGGCGGAGATAACCGGAATGTCCGAGTCATAGATCGCGCGCGCAACGCGCTCGTCGTTAAACGCCCACAGGTCCTCGATCGAGCCGCCGCCGCGCCCGGTGATGATGAGATCACCCACCTGATAGCGGTTGGCATAACGAATCGCCCCGGCGATCTCCGCCGGAGCTTCCGCACCCTGAACGCGCACGGGCAGCAGCACGACCTCACTGGCCGGCCAGCGCTTGCCGAGCACACGGATGATATCGCGCACCGCCGCACCGGCGGACGACGTGATCACGGCGATCCGCTGCGGAAACTGCGGCAGCGGTTTTTTGTGTGCGCGGTCAAACAGCCCCTCTTTTTGCAGCTGCTCTTTGAGCTGCTCATAGGCGGCATACAGGTCGCCGACGCCGCCGGGGATCAACCGCGTGCAATAGAGCTGATACGCGCCGTCGCGCGGATAGACCGCGATGCGGCCGACCGCTGCCACGCTCATGCCGCTCGCCGGACGAAAGCGCAGCGACTGTGCGCTGCTGCGAAACATCACGCAGCGCAGGCTGCTCTCGGCATCCTTGAGCGTGAAGTAGTGGTGTCCGGACGGATAGACCTTATAGTTTGACAGTTCGCCCGTCACGCAGACGTTTCCGAGCAGCATATCAGCGTCCAGAAGCTGCTTGATATGGGCATTGAGCTCTGTGACGGTAAAGGATGTACGCTCCATTTCAGCCTTCTGTGCAGCCTTCTTCCGACGGAGCAAGCACCTCGCCCGGCGTCTCGGAGGGCACTGCTTCCGCCTCTGCGGTGGGCTCTGCTTCCTGCGCAAGCTCACCGCGCACAAAGCTTCCGAGCACGCCGTTGATGAACGCGACCGTCTCCGGCTCTTCATAGCCCTTGGCAAGCTGCACAGCCTCGTTGATCGCAGCGGCATTCGGCACATCGTCCATATAAAGGATCTCGCACATGGCGCAGCGCATGATCGCCGCAGCGGTGCGCGAGATGCGCTCAAGCCGCCAGCCGCGGGCATATTTCTCGATCATGTGGTTGAGCTCGTACATATGGTCATAGACCAGGCCTGTCAGCCGGCGGATGTAGTCAAGCTGCGTATCGTCCGGATACTCCCGGAACAGCGGATCTTCCTCCGCCAGTGTCGCGAAATACTCCCGGCTGAAAAATGCATCCGCCGTCTCGCGGGCGTCCTCCCCGGCGAGCTGCGCGGCAAAGCTGAGCTGGATCGCGATCTCACGCGCAACCGTTCTTGTCATAGTGATTTCTCCTGCTTTTCCTTATTTGTCAAACGCCACGCCGGACACGTGCACGTTGACAATGGGCTTGCCGATACCGGTCATGGACTCCACCGCGCTCGTGACGGACTCCTGCACCGCTCTGGCAACGGCCACAACGCTGCAGCCATAGCGCACCGTGATGATCGTATCGACCGTCATCGTGCCGTCAACGATCTGAACCTTGATGCCCTTGGCAGCGGACTTGATGCCGAGCAGTTCGGCCAGCTCCGTCCCGGCAGAGGTCGCGATCCCGGCGACGCCGTCCACTTCCGTGATCGCTGCGCGCACCATCGCGGCAACGACGTCCTCAGAGATATTGATGCTGCCCTTTTCATCCTGGCAAGTAATATAATTTTCCGGCATAGAAAAATACCTCCTGATAAAATTGTACAGTATAGTGTACCACGTACAGCGGCAAAAAGAAAGCAAAATGTTTTCTGCGCGGCAAAAAGATGCACCCCGGTGCATTCCGGGGTGCATCTGCGAAAAATGCCGTTATGTTACTTCTTCACGTTCTGGCAGAAGTTCATCAGGATCGTTGCGACCTGCTGGCGG
>ENA-OUOW01000830-OUOW01000830.1-human-gut-metagenome-genome-assembly--contig:-NODE-830-length-24337-cov-5.817807_pt1 | contig 24337 bp, 16 predicted proteins | sample MGYA00237938_ERZ548769 | MGnify/ENA primary metagenome ERZ548769 (study PRJEB26490, sample SAMN05356870) | human gut metagenome | biome: terrestrial biome; feature: human-associated habitat; material... | reverse complement strand
CGTCTTGCATAAATTTTGCTCTATTTGCACTACGTTTTGCAGTTTACACAGAATTCGGGATTGACCCAAAATGTTCCCTCGATGTACGTTACCATTTTCCTCGCTCCTTCTGATGAAAGTCAGCACAGGCCTGCGCGCCGCTGTCTTGATGATACCATACGCGGCGGGGAATCGCAAGCATTTGCGGAAATTCCGCTGATTTTTTTGCCGTCGTGTATACGTCATCCACTCTGCGCACACTTCCAGCCCCTTCACCTGACTACCATTCTGACTACCGTCCTCGCCCAATTTCGGTAGTCAGCCCCATTCTAATGGCAAAAATCCGTCTGTTTTCATCATCAAAAATCCCCGGAAGCCTTACACTTTCGGGGATTTTCTCCTGTACGCCCGGCAGGAGTCGAACCTGTGACCTTCAGAGTCGGAGGAAACTGCGGTATCTGCTCGTCCTTTGTCTTTCCTGCTGCCCGATGCTGTGCAAAGCTTTGAAAATCAAGGGTTTCAGAGTGAACTCTATTCTCTTGCATATCGTTGCGTGGTATCCCGTTTTCGCTCGTTTTACGCCCTCCAATTAGCAGAAAATTAGCAGGTGGATGTTCAACAATTCATCATCTGATGAATTCTGCGAACTGGAGAATAGAAGTATTGACGCATACTTGACAGTACCATGATAAGCATTCTTACGGCAATCCCGCACAAAGAAAGAACAGCAAAAAGGTTAGGAAAGAGGTATAATAAAGAGGTGAAGAAGCAATTGACGATGAGCCTGATCAGCGACGAGCTGGGGCAGGCATCAACGAAGAAGAAAGAGTTTCTGGGAATCATGGAGAAACTGATTCCGTGGTCGGAATGGGTCGGGATCGTGCAGCCGCACTATTACAAAGGAGAGCGCGGCAATAAGCCCTACGACTTGGAATTGATGCTCCGGATATACGTGCTGCAGCACCTCTACAACCTCGCGGATGACGCGGCGCGCAATGAAATCATCGACAGCCGTGCGTTCTCGCAGTTCTGCGGTGTGGACTCCAGCAATCAGGTGCCGGATGGCGATACCATCGGGCGTTTTCGGCATATCCTTGAGCAAAACCAGCTCGGCGAGGCTTTTTTCACGAATGTGGTCGAAAGTTTGCAGAAGTGCAATCTGATGCTGAAAAAGGGAACGATTGTGGATTCGACGCTGATAGCCGCGCCTTCATCGACGAAAAACAAGGAAAAGCAGCGTGATCCGGAAGCTCATTCCGTCAAAAAGGGCAACCAATGGTACTTCGGCTATAAGGAACACATCGGCGTGGATGCGGACAGCGGGTATCTGGGTGCAGAAAAGAAGGATGATGCAGTTCTTGTCAACAATGAAGGACATCCTATCCGGTATCAAATCAACAAGTGGCCGTCGCAGCTGAAGAAAGCAAGCGGCGAAAAGTTCGAGCTGCTCAAGGCAATCAAACATGCGAAATCCTCGGTTCGTTCCAAAGTGGAACATGTGTTTTGCGTGATAAAGAGAATCTTTCATTTTTGCAAAACACGATACCGAGGACGGGAAAAACTGCATCAGCATTGCTGCACACTGTTTGCACTTGCGAATTTATACCTTGCTCGCAATCGAATGAAGGTTGCGTAACGAAGTTTATTTCGCGTGCAAACAGTGCGCTTGAATTGCGCTTTTTCTCGAAATTTTGGTCAGCGGGGATGACGTGGATGGTTTGAGCGCAATTATAAGGGGTATCCTAAAAAGAAGGAGTGTTTTATGCCATTAAAAATAGATGATCTTTTGCGTATTCCGCAAAGTGATATGGACAAAGTTAAAATAAAATTTAATCAGCCAAGCCCGGATGAAGATCCGCTGGATCTTTATAGAAAAAATCCGGATATTGTAAATACACAGTGGTTGTTTTGGAGAGAACAGAGACGTTATTTCTATGAAGGCCAGATTGCAGTTTGTTTTTTGAAAATAGGCTGGGATAAGTGGCTTTTGACCACGATAAAGAAAATTACGAAGGATCTTAATATTGTAGGTGGAATATCTTATGACGGAGATGAACTGCCGGAGTATAAACCCTACTATGGAAGATTGATCATACAGTTTCATAAGACATGTCAAGCACAGGGGATTTACTATAAAAATGTATGTGATGAACTGTTAGTGAACCAGCTTCTCCCTGTTGCATTTGATGGCTACGATTTTCCGGGATACGATGAGGTAAGGCTTACTTGGGAGCAACTTGAAATTATCATCAAACAGCACAAGAAGGACTGGATGGCAGCCTTGCAGAATCAGAAAGCGGTTTATCTAATTACTGATAGAAGTAATGGAAAATTATATGTCGGCTCGGCTACAAGCGACAACGGGATGCTGCTGCAGAGATGGGCAAACTATATTGATTCAGGGCATGGCGGCAATAAAGAACTGATTGAACTGGTAAATAAAGAAGGCATTGATTACATAAAGAGAAATTTCCAGTATTCCATTCTTGAAAATTATAATGCAAGAGTGGATGACAGCGTGATTCTCGAAAGAGAAAGCTGGTGGAAGGAAACTCTGCAAAGCAGGAAATTCGGATATAATGCGAATTGAGTGAGATGTGACGAAAATGGGAAAGGAGCAGCTTATGAACCAAGAACTATTCAACCCACAATCTTCTTCCGTAAGTTCCTCCCGAATCATTTACACGCCATCAACCTTCGCCCGGACATCGTTGCTCCATCTGCAGGAGGTCGGCTCTTTGCAGGCTGTTCACCCGCATATATCTCAGAGAGAGAATCTGGTGTCGTTTCTTTGCTTTATCGTTCTGTCTGGCGAAGGTGAACTTTCCTACGAGGGGCAGACCTATCAACTGCACGCAGGAGACTGTGTGTTCATAGACTGCCGAAAAGCCTACAGTCATTCTACCTCGGATGACCTCTGGTCGCTTCAGTGGTGTCACTTCTATGCACCGTCCCTTCCGGCTGTGTATGAGAAGTACAAAGAGCGAGGCGGTCGGCCGGTGTTCCACCCGGCGGATATCAAGCCGTTTACGGATTTACTTACAGAGCTTTATAACTTAGCTTCTTCATCCGATTACATACGAGATATGCGGATCAATGAGAAGCTGGGAAGTCTATTGACGCTCCTGATGGAGCAGTCTTGGCATCCGGAGAGCACGACAATAAGCCGGAAGAAAATGGAACTGGCAGCTGTGAAGGAGTATTTAGACGATCACTTTACAGAGAAAATCATGTTGGAAGAGTTGGCAGAAAAGTTCTTTATCAACAAGTTCTATCTGTCCAAAATCTTCAAAGAGACTTACGGAACGACGGTCAATAACTATCTGATCTCAAAGCGGATCACCAGAGCCAAGCAGCTGCTTCGCTTCACAGATATGACTGTGGATGAAATAGGCGCTGCGGTTGGCATGGAAGATGCGAACTACTTCAGCCGAATGTTTCGCAAGGTGGAAGGCAGCAGTCCAAGGGAATATCGGAAACAGTGGTGACATGGAGGCACAGCGAGAAATCGCTGTGCTTTTTTTGAAAAAGGAAAGACACAGAAACCGGCAGGATGGCTGGAAATTCTGAAAAAAGAGGAGAGGAAGAAATATGAAGAGCTTGTATTCAATGTTTTTATCCCAGGCCTATCAGGATTGTTGGGATGATTACAACCGTTCCGTGAAACTGAAAAATTTCCCCAGATGGGATTATGTGATCCTGACGGCATCCAATGACCAGCAGGCAGAGGGGTTCCGCAGGCAGATCGAAGAGCGGAAGGAGTATCTTCCGGCAGGGACAAGGTTTGCAGCGATCCCGGATCGGGGTGGCGAGCGTGTGGGTTCCGGCGGTGCAACGCTGGAGGTGTTAAAGTATCTCCATGAGCAGGAGGGGGACTTCCGGAAGCTGCGCGTTCTGGTCATCCATTCCGGTGGTGACAGCAAGCGTGTGCCGCAGTATTCCGCACTGGGAAAACTGTTCTCGCCGGTGCCACACCAGCTGCCGGATGGACGCAGCTCTACGCTTTTCGATGAATTCATGATCTGCATGAGTTCCATGCCATCTCGTATCCGTGAGGGGATGGTGCTGCTGTCCGGGGATGTATTGCTTCTGTTTAATCCGCTGCAGATCGACTATAACAATGTCGGTGCGGCAGCGATTTCCTTTAAGGAGCGCGTGGAAGTCGGAAAGAACCATGGCGTGTATGTGAACGGGGAAGGCGGCAACGTGAAATGCTGCCTCCAGAAGAAGTCGGAGGAGGAATTGCGAAAGGCCGGTGCGGTGAATGAGGCCGGCTGTGTGGACATTGACACCGGTGCGCTGATCTTCAGTACTGCCATGATGGATTCGCTGTATTCCCTGATCGGGACAGAGGAAGGATATGACCGGTATGTCAACGGGACGGTGCGTCTGTCCCTGTATGCGGATTTTCTCTATCCGTTAGCGGAAGATTCTACGCTGGAGCAGTTTTACCTGGAAAAGCCGGAAGGGGAATTCTGTGAGGAACTGACAGAAGCGAGGGAACAGGTGTGGAAGGTGCTCCGTCCTTACCGGATGAAGCTGCTGCGTCTGGCTCCGGCGAAGTTCATCCACTTTGGCACCACAAAGGAGATCCTGGCACTGATGTGCGGCGGCGTGGATGCGTATGCCAGCCTTGGCTGGAGCAGCCGTGTGGCGAGCAGCATCAGCGGCAGCACAGCCGGGTATAACAGCGTGCTGAGCAGCCAGGCTTCCATTGGGAAGGACTGCTATCTGGAGGTATCCTATGTCCACAGCCGCGCAAAGGTGGGAAACAACTGTGTCCTTTCCTTTGTGGACATCCACGATGAGGTGATCCCGGACGGGGTGGTTCTGCATGGGCTGAAACAGCGTGACGGGAAGTTTGTCGTGCGCATCTTTGGCGTGCAGGATAATCCGAAGGAGAACCGGCTGTTTGGCAAAGATCTGGATGAGGTGGCAGAAAAGCTTGGTACGGATCTCTGGGATGGCGGAAACCATACCCTCTGGACGGCGGAACTTTATCCGGAGAGGGACACCGTGAGGGAAGCGGTGGCGGCGGCGTTGAACCTGTATGCGCTTGTGACCGGGGAAGGCAGGCTGGGGGACTGGAAAGAGAGTCCGCGCAAGTCGCTGTGTTCCGGCTTCAATGCGGCTGACCCGGATGCCATCATCGCATGGAATCGCCGCATGGCAGACCTTGTGATGATGGATGAACTGGCAAAAGCAATCCGCGGACAGGTACCGGCACAGACGCTTCCGAAGCGTAAGGCACTGACGAAGATCCAGAGACACTGGCTGGAAAAACGCCTTGCAAGGGCAGATTTCAGTGAGAAGCTCCGCCTGCATTATTATCTTGGTGTGGTGCTGGAGGATGAGAACGAGATACAGAAGTGCTTTGGGACCATCCAGTCGGAAGTGCTGGAGGCTACGGTGCGCAGTCTCAGCTATAATGAGAAGGCACACATCGTGAAGGATGCCCATACCGTGGAACTGCCGCTGCGTGTGAACTGGGGCGGCGGATGGAGCGATACCCCTCCGTACTGCAATGAGCATGGCGGTACGGTGCTGAATGCGGCGATCCTGCTGAACGGTGAGAAGCCGGTGGTGGTGAAGCTGGAACGCATGGATGAACTGAAGGTAGTCTTTGACAGCCGTGACATGGATGTACACGGGGAGTTTGAGGAGATCGGTGAGTTACAGCGCACCGGAGATCCGTTTGATCCTTTTGCTCTGCAGAAGGCATGTCTGCTTGCCTGCGGCATCATCCCGATGAAAGGGAATAATCTGAAAGAGATACTGGAGCGTCTGGGCGGCGGTTTTGTCATGCATTCAGAGGTGACAAATGTACCGAAGGGTTCCGGCCTTGGAACTTCATCGATCCTTTCCGCTGCCTGTGTGAAGGCGGTGTTTGAGTTCATGGGGATCGGATATACAGAGGAAGACCTGTATTCCCATGTACTGGCCATGGAGCAGATCATGTCCACCGGAGGCGGCTGGCAGGATCAGGTGGGCGGTGTCACACCGGGGTTGAAGTACATCACTTCCATGCCGGGGATTGACCAGAAGCTGAAGGTGGTACATGTGGAAATCCCGGAGGAAGCAAGGAAGGAACTGGACGAACGTTTCTGCCTGATTTACACCGGGCAGCGCAGGCTGGCAAGAAACCTGCTCCGTGACGTGATCGGACGGTATGCCGGCAATGAGCCGGACAGTGTGTTTGCGCTGGAGGAGATCCAGAAGGTGGCGGCGCTGATGCGGTTTGAACTGGAGCGCGGCAACGTGGATGGCTTTGCGAAGCTGCTGGATTACCACTGGGAGCTGAGTAAGAAGGTGGATGCCGGAAGCAGCAACACGTTGATCGAGCAGATCTTCAGCAGCATTGAGGAGCTGATTGATGGCCGGCTGGTCTGCGGCGCAGGCGGCGGTGGATTTTTGCAGGTCGTGCTGAAGAAAGGCGTGACGAAGAAGCAGGTGGCAGAGCGTCTGCATGAGGTGTTTATGGACAGCCTTGTGGATGTGGCGGACTGTAAGCTGTTGTGGGAATAAGAGATATATTGTGTGTTCGAGACAGGTCGAGACTTTCACAAAACTGCATGGATACAGTTGCGTATATTTCGCAGGCACTAAAAAACCAATATTATGCTAATAAAGCACTACTTTACCACTTAAGAGAATGTGCCTTAATTTATAAAATACAAGTGTGCGACAAAATGAAGCACAATCCATCAAACGTCAGAGAGGAATAAAATACATGAAAAAGGCACTTATCACGGGTATCACTGGTCAGGATGGTTCCTATCTGGCAGAGTTTCTGCTGGAGAAGGGCTATGAAGTCCACGGCATCGTCCGCCGTGCGTCCATCTCCAACACTGCTCGTATCGACCATCTGATTGAGAAGAACGCGATTACCCTGCACGACGGAGACCTGACCGATTCTTCTGGTCTGATCCGTCTGGTGGGCGAAATCAAACCTGATGAAATCTACAATCTGGCTGCGCAGAGCCATGTCCAGGTTTCCTTCGATGCGCCTGAATATTCCGGCGATGTAGACGCGCTGGGCGTTCTGCGTGTGCTGGAGGCTGTCCGCGTCTGCGGGCTGACGAAGACCTGCAAGGTGTATCAGGCTTCTACCTCTGAGCTGTACGGCAAAGTCGAGGAGATTCCCCAGCGTGAGACCACCCCGTTCCATCCCTATTCTCCGTACGCTGTCGCAAAGCAGTATGGCTTCTGGATGGTCAAGGAGTATCGCGATGCTTACGGCATGTTTGCCGTCAACGGCATCCTGTTCAACCATGAGTCTGAGCGCCGCGGCGAGAACTTCGTCACCCGTAAGATCACGCTGGCAGCCGGTCGTATCGCCGAGGGTCTGCAGGATCATCTGGAACTGGGCAACATGGATTCTCTGCGTGACTGGGGCTACGCGAAGGACTACGTTGAGTGCATGTGGCTGATTATGCAGCAGGATAAGCCGGAAGACTTCGTTATTGCTACCGGTGTGCAACACACTGTCCGTGACTTTACCGAGAAGGCTTTCGCAGCCAATGGCATCACCATCCGCTGGGAGGGTACCGGCATCGACGAGAAGGGCTATGATGCAGCTACCGGCAAGATGCTGGTCTGCGTGAATCCGCAGTGGTTCCGCCCCACCGATGTGGACAACCTGTGGGGTGACCCCACCAAGGCAAAGACCGTGCTGGGCTGGAATCCGCAGTCCACGACTTACGAGCAGCTGGTGGAGATTATGGCCAAGCACGACCGTGAGCGTGCAAAGCGCGAAAAGGCGCTGAAGGCAGTTCTGTAATTTGGAAAGAAGGTAATCTTGTTATGATGGAAAAGAATGCGAAGATTTATGTCGCAGGTCATCGCGGCATGGTGGGTTCTGCAATCGTCCGTGAACTGCAGCGTCAGGGTTACACCAATATCATCACCCGTACGCACAAGGAGCTGGATCTGACCCGTCAGGATGCCGTGGAAGCGTTCTTTGCACAGGAGAAGCCGGAGTATGTGTTCCTTGCTGCTGCTAAAGTCGGCGGCATCGTGGCAAATCAGGAAGCGCTGGCCGATTTTATGTATGACAATATGACGCTGGAGATGAACGCCATCCACGCTGCATGGAAGAACGGCTGCAAGAAGCTGGAGTTCCTCGGCTCCTCCTGCATCTATCCCCGCATGGCACCTCAGCCCATGAAGGAAAGCTGCCTGTTGACCAGTGAGCTGGAAAAGACCAACGAGGCTTATGCACTGGCGAAGATCTCCGGTTTGAAGTACTGCGAGTTCCTGAACCGCCAGTACGGCACCGACTACATCAGCGTCATGCCCACCAACCTCTACGGCCCCAACGACAACTATCACCCCACCCACAGCCATGTGGTCCCGGCACTGATCCGCCGCTTCCACGAGGCAAAGGTCAACGGTGTAGAGAGCGTTACCTGCTGGGGCGATGGCTCTCCGCTGCGTGAGTTCCTGTATGTGGATGATCTGGCAAATCTGTGCGTCTTCCTGATGAACAACTACTCCGGCAACGAAACCGTCAATGCCGGTACGGGCAAGGAACTGACCATTAAGGAACTGACCGAGCTGGTCGCTAAGGTCGTGGGCTATACTGGCGAAATCAAGTGGGATACCACCAAGCCCAACGGTACTCCCCGCAAGCTGCTGGATGTGTCTAAGGCTACCAATCTGGGCTGGACGTACAAGACGGAACTGGAAGACGGTCTGCGCCTGTCCTACGAGGACTTCCTGAACAACCCGATGCGTGCGGAGCGCTAAACGCAGAACAAAAATAAATAAGCAATTTGAAAAAAGGTCGTGTGTCCGTGCAGGGCCACGGCCTTTTTTGCAGATGACAGGAGGAAAATTATGAATCTGGTGTTATTGTCTGGAGGCTCCGGTCAGCGTCTATGGCCGCTTTCCAACGATATCCGTTCCAAGCAGTTCATCAAGATCTTCCATCGGGAAGACGGCAATCTGGAATCCATGGTGCAGCGCGTCTATCGTCAGATCAAGACGGTCGATACGGATGCAACGGTCACCATTGCCACCTCCAAGTCTCAGGTCTCGGCCATCCACAATCAGCTGGGTGAGAATGTTGGCATCAGCGTGGAACCTTGCCGCCGTGATACCTTCCCAGCCATCGCACTGGCAGCTGCTTACCTGAAGGATGTGCAGGGCGTCGGCGAGGAAGAATCCGTGGTTGTCTGCCCGGTAGACCCCTATGTGGAGAACGACTACTTTGAGGCATTGAAAGCACTGGGCGACCGTGCCGCCGTCAGCGGCGCAAATCTGGTCCTGATGGGCATTGAGCCGACCTACCCCAGCGAGAAATACGGTTATATCATCCCCATCGGCAAGGAGCAGGTCAGCAAGGTGTCCATGTTCAAGGAAAAGCCGACGCAGGAAGTGGCAAAGGACTACATTGCAAAGGGCGCGCTTTGGAACGGCGGCGTGTTTGCGTTCAAGCTGGGTTATGTGCTGAACCGTGCCCATGAGCTGATCGATTTTGTGGACTATAAGGATCTGTTCAACAAATACGACACCTTGAACAAGATCAGTTTTGACTATGCCGTGGTGGAGCACGAGTCGGAGATTGAAGTCATGCGTTTCGCAGGCACTTGGAAAGATCTCGGCACATGGAACACCCTGACCGAAGCAATGGACAGCCAAGCAGTAGGTGAGGCGTTGTTTAATGAGAAGTGCGAGAACGTCCATGTGGTCAATGAGCTGGATGTGCCCATCCTCTGCATGGGTCTGAAGGACGTGGTGATCTCTGCCAGCCCGGAGGGCATTCTGGTCTCGGATAAGGAGCAGTCCAGTTACATCAAGCCCTTCGTCAACACGCTCGACCACCGGGTCATGTTCGCTGAAAAATCGTGGGGAAGCTTTAAGGTCATCGACATCGACAAGGCTTCCATGACCATCAAAGTAACCCTGAATGCAGGTCACCAGATGAACTATCACAGCCACCAGCACCGGGACGAGGTGTGGACGGTCATTGCGGGCGAGGGCAAGACCGTCGTGGACGGCATAGAGCAGAACGTGAAGGTAGGCGACGTGATCACCATGGCCGCAGGCTGCCGCCATACTGTTATTGCCAAAACAAAACTGAAGCTGATCGAAGTACAGCTGGGTGAAGCAATCGACGTCCACGACAAGCAGAAGTTTGTACTGGAAGATTGAGATGCAACAGGAGACAGTTGGGAAGGATGCTTTTCCCTGATACATACATTCAACGACTAAATTGTGGAGTGTATATCATTTATGCATCAAAGAGCCGCTCATATAGCTACAGCAATCGGAAGAATTTTTCCAGCGCCTGATTTTCCTCCCCGCGCAATGGGGCAGTCCGCTTTGCGCGTGTTGATGTTTTTTCAACTTGCATACAGCCATCCGCTTCTCTATAATAATAGGTAACTGTGATCAAACGATCGCGGAAAGCGAAAAGGAGCGTTGGCTTATGAAGATTGTTTTGCTGGAATCACTTGCTGTCAGCGATGAAGTCCTCCAGAAATACACGCGCGATTTGGAGCAGAAAGGGCACACCTTCTGCGCGTATTCCCGCTGTGATGATGAAGCAGCCCTTTGCGAACGCGCGAAGGATGCGGATATTCTCCTGCTGGCAAACATGCCGCTGAAGGGCAGCATCATCCGCCAATGCACGCATCTGCAATTCATTGATGTGGCGTTCACAGGCGTGGATCATGTGGATTTGCAGGCTGCCGAGGAGATGCATGTGGCTGTCAGCAATGCATCCGGCTATTCCAATGAGTCCGTTGCGGAACTTGCGCTGGGCATGACGATTGACTGCCTGCGCAACGTGGAGGCGGTCTCCGCGCGCTGCCGTCAGCAGGGGACGAAGGAGGGGCTTGTCGGCCGTGAACTCGGCGGAAAAACGGTCGGCATCATCGGTTTCGGCAAAATTGGCAGGCGTGCGGCGGAATTGTTCCATGCCTTTGGCTGCCCGATTCTTGCATATGACAGCAATCCCATTGCGCAAATGCCGGATTATGTGCAGCAAACTTCGCTGGATGAATTGCTGCGCCATGCGGATGTTGTCTCCCTGCATTGCCCGCTTGTGGAAAGCACGCGCGGCCTGATGAATGCGGAACGTATCAGCATGATGAAGCACCGCGCAATCCTTATCAACACGTCGCGCGGCCCCGTTGTTGATTCGCAGGCGCTGGCCGATGCGCTGAACAGCGGACATCTTGCTGCGGCAGCGGCAGATGTGTTTGAAATGGAGCCGCCCATCCCGCGGGAACATCCGCTGCTGAACGCGAAGAACTGCCTGGTGACGCCGCACATTGCTTTTGCCAGCGAGGAATCCATGCTTCGGCGGGCTGAAATTGTTTTCGACAACCTCTATGCTTTCTTGCATGGCGAACAGAAAAACGTGATTTTGCCGCGCTGAGGAATCGCCCATGAAAATTTATGTGAATTGTAATCAGCCTTTCCCCGGTATGGGGACGAAGGCTTGCCCCTTTTCAACCATTCAGCAGGCGGCGGACGCTGCCATGCCGGGGGATGAGGTGTTGGTTGCTCCCGGCATTTATCGGGAGGATGTACATCCTCTGCGCGGCGGCAGCGAAGAAAACCGGATTATCTACCGCGCCGAAGTACCGGGGCAGAGCGTGATTACCGGGGCAGAAGTGCTGTCACAGTGGGAAGAATGCGGCTGCGGCATCTGGAAAACCGTTATCCCCAACGACGTACAGGGGGAGGATAATCCGTTTGCGGATTTGATTTCAGGCGACTGGTACTACGATGATGCCGCCGAGCCTGTACACCGGGCAGATATATATCTTGACAACCGATCCCTGCGCGAGGTTTTCACGCGGGAGGCGCTGCTTGCCGCTGAACCGTCGCCGTATGCGTGGGATACGGAATTCTCCCGCAATGTGTGGATGAGCGAACGCACAGACGGGCAAACAACCATTTATCTGCACCTGCTTTGTGGGGCGCCGGCTGGACATTTGCTGGAGTACAGCGCGCGCCGCCATTGCTTCTACCCCATGAAAACGGGTATCCATTCCATCACGCTCTCCGGCTTTGTTTTTTGCAAGGCAGCACCGCAATGGGCGCCGCCGACAGCGTATCAAGAGGGCATGGTTGGCCCGCACTGGGCAAAGGGATGGGTCATTGAGGATTGCGAACTCTACGAGAGCAAGTGCGTTGGCATTTCGCTTGGCAAATACCTTCAGCCCAATAACGAAAACAAGTGGCGCCGCTTCGGGCTGAAACATGGAACGCAGAATGAACGGGACGCCATCTGCCAGGCGCAGCTGGAGGGCTGGGATCGGGCGCATGTGGGCAGCCACGTTATCCGCCGCTGCAACATTCACGACTGTGGACAGGCAGGCATTGCCGGGCATCTTGGCTGCGTCTTCTCCGTGATTGAGGACAACCACATTCACCATATCAACAACAAGCAGGAACTGAACGGCGCCGAAATCGGCGGCATTAAGCTGCACGCCGCTATTGACACCATCATTGCGCATAATCACATTCACCATTGTACACGCGGATTGTGGCTGGACTGGCAGGCGCAGGGAACGCGCGTGACGGGCAATACATTTCACCACAATCAGCCGCTGTGCGGGCGGAAAATCCGCACACAGCTGAGCTTTGGCGAAGACATTTTTGTTGAGGTCAGCCATGGTCCTACCCTGATTGACCACAACCTTCTGCTCAGCCCAATGGCAGGGCGCATCAGCACACAAGGGATTGCATTTGCGCAGAACTTGATTGCCGGTTCGTTCACCTTTGTCGGTGCGGGAACAAACAACGCCGGGCTTTCCCGCCCTGATTCCGTGCGCTACACGCCTTACCATGTGCCGCATCAGACGGCTGTGGCGGGCTTCATGTCTATTCTCCACGGCGATGCACAATTTTGGAATAACCTGTTCGTGCAACAGCCGATTTCTGAGGAATATACTGCCTACATCAACAGCATTGGCAAAAATCAGCTGTGCGAAATGAACCTCATCGTCGGTACGCTGCCCTATCAGGGCTTCCCGACAGAAAGCGAATACCTGTCACAATTTACGCCAGAGCGCATTGCAGGCGACCGCGGCATTTACTATGGTCATCTACCCGTCAAGGCAGGCGGAAACGTCTATCTGAACGGCGCGCAGACGGCGGATTGTGATATTGGCAGTGTCACCGTGCCAGCCCCTGTGACTTTTGCAGTCACGGAAAACGGCTTGACAACAAACCTCTATGATTTTCTTCCAGCGGTGGATACGAAGTGCGTCTGCAGCGATGTGCTGGGCAGTGCCTTTGAGCCTGAGCAGCGCTATGAAGCGCCGGATGGATCACCGTTGACGCTTGATACGGATATGTGCGGACAGAAGCATGTTCCCTCTCCGCTGCCGGGGCCGTTTGCCGCACCAATTTCGGAACTGCATTTTTAAGGCGACACCGCACAGCCGGGCGATGTCTTAACCCTACTGCCTCCTGTTCATTTTGCGTGAGCAGGAGGTTTTTTTATTCCACCTTTTTATTTTTTGTTGGGATGTGCTGAAAAATGTTGATTATTTTTCATATTGCGCTGCAAGGACATTTTGTCTACAATGAACTCATTAGGAAGTCCGGAATTCCTACATCGTTTCCAAGCAAAACGACCCGAAATGGAAAGTGAGGTTTTCCCATGAAGAAACTGTCTGCGCTTCTCCTTGCGTTTGCCATGATGCTGACGATGCTCAGCGTCGCCTCCGCCGATGATGTACAGGTCATTCGCATGTGGTCGAACGACCAGCACGATCAGTCTGTCATCAAGGAAAAGATTGAAGCGTTCAATGCCACGATTGGCAAGGAAAACGGGATTGCCGTGGAGTACACGGTTTATGGCAGCGACTATTACAGCACGCTGGATGTTGCCGTGACCTCTAAGGAAGGCCCCGACATCTTTAAGTGCAACAAGATTGGCAACTACGCAGAAGCCGGCTACATTCTGCCCTGGGAGGAGATTCCCGCGCTTTCCACGCTGGTGGAGCGCTTCTCTTCCTACAATGCGCCCGGCTACGGCGAATTCTTCGGTCAAACGTATTCTGTGCCGATTCGCGTGACGACGTATGGCATTGCCTGCAACAATCAGATTTTCGAGGAGAACAATCTGGAACTCCCGAAGACGTGGGCAGAGATGGAAGAAGCGGCGCGCGTCATTACCCAGAACAGCCGCGGCCGCAAGTACGGCTATGCGCTGGCGATGGGCTACGGCTCCTACCATTACTTCTACGTTACGCTTGCTAACGGCGCAAGCGTCGGTGATGAGTACTTCAATCATACGACCGGCCGCTATGACTTCGCTTCTCTCTCTGGCTTCCTGAAGCATGTCCGCACGTTCATTGATGATGGCTCCATGTTCCCCGGCTATGAGAGCATGAACGGCGATACGGCTCGTGCGCAGTTCTCCGCCGGCAATATCGGCATGATTGGCGTTATGTCCTCCGACGTGACCACCTTCAAGAATCAGTTCCCCTGCGATTTTGAGTGGACGATGATTCCGTATCCCGTGGCGGATGCCGAACATTACTACAAGGAGCCTGTTGGCGTTTCCATGTCCTACGTCATTGGTGAATCCGCCAAGGGTTACAGCGACAAGGTGGCACTGTTCCTGAATTACCTTTACAGCGATGAAGTGTTCCTTGCAACCAGCGATGCGCAGGTGGATATTTCCATCCTCGGCAACGAAATTACCAGCCAGTCTACCGCGACGGACATTGACCAGAACTGGCTGCGCTTCTCCGACATGGATACCTTCTGCATCAAGTACCCGAATCCGGACAGCAACCTGTTTATTGAGGGCGATACCTATCAGGACGTGATTAGCAAGATTCTCACCGGCATTGAGCCTAATATTGATGGCGCGCTGAAGGCATTGGACGAAAAGTACAATGCTGCGCTGGATGCAGCTGTGGCAAACGGCAAGGTTGTCCTTTCCGACTACATCGATCCCGACATTGCTGAAAAGATGCAGCCCGTCAAGTAATCGTCTGCCTTCGGAGGGAATCCCTTCTGCATCACGGATCGCAAGGGATTCCCTCTGCCTTTATCCTATTTCTAATGGGATTTTTCTCAAACAGGAGGAAGGATACATGACGAAAGTCATCAATCGCAGCAAGTCCGGCAGCTGCGCAAAGCATTTGTCAAGCAACCGGATTCAGGAGATTCTGATGATTCTTCCAATGACCATCGGATTTCTGCTGTTCTCCGTGTACCCGATTATCTGGGTTATCCGCTGGTCATGCTTCAATTATAACGGCTTCAGCACGCCCGTCTGGTGTGGGCTGGACAACTTCATCCGCGTGCTCACACGGGATCCTGCCTACTGGAACTCACTGCTGAATACATTCATCATCGCCGGGCTCAAGATGCTGGTGGAAATTCCGCTGGCACTCATTCTGGCCGTGCTGGTCAACAATGCACGCCTTCGCGGCGGCAAGTTCTTCCGCGTTGTTTTCTTCCTGCCATCCGTGTTTAGTATTGCGGTCGTCGGGTTGATTTTCTCAATTCTTTTCAGCGCTTTTAACGGCATTGTCAATGCAGTCTTGTGGGAGCTTGGCATCATCAACCGCAATATCAGCTGGTTTGGTGATAAAACACATGCCATGTTCGTGATTATTCTGGTCTCTCTCTGGACGACCTTTGGTCTGAACATGATTTACTTCCTCATGGGTCTGCAAAACATTCCGAAATCGCTCTATGAGTGCGCGTCAATCGACGGCGCTTCGCCCTTGCGGCAGTTCTTTTCCATCACTGTGCCGCTGTTGTCGCCGATCCTTCAGCTGGTGCTGATGCTCAGCGTTCTGGGAACGATGAAGATGACGGACTTGATTCTGGTGCTGACCAACGGCGGCCCCGGCGGTACAACGGAAGTTGTGATGACCTACATCTTCAAGTATTTCTTCTCCTACGGCGACAACGCCGCGCGCGACGTACAGTTTGGCTATGCATCCGCGATGGCAGTCGTTACCGCGGTTATCCTCGGTATTACGACGCTGATTTACCTGCGTGTCTCCCGCAAAATGCAGAGCTATGATGAGTAAGGAGGAGAAAGAAGATGCGTAAGGTTACCGCTGTTTTCAGTAAGACACTGACTTATCTCTTCTTGCTGATTGTTGCAGTTTTCGCGGTTTTTCCTGTAATCTATATTTTATTGGGTTCTTTCAAATCCAATACGGAAATTCTTGTCGGCGGCGTTGATTTGCTGCCGAAAAAGTGGCTTCTCTCCAACTATGAGCAGGCATGGACGCTTGCGCGGTTCGGCTCGCTTACGATGAACAGCATTTTTTATTCTGCCTGTGTCGTCGTTGGTTCGATTATCACCTGCATCACGGCTGGCTATGTTTTTGAGCGGGGAAAAACACGGTTTGTCAAGGTTATTCATACGATGGTGCTGTGTTCTTTGTTTATCTCCATCGGTTCGCTGTCGCTGTATCCGCAGCTTCAGCTGGCAAAGGTGTTCCATCTGAATAACTCGCTCTGGGGGCCTATCATCATCCGTGTTTTCGGCATGAACGCCACGCAGATTTTTATTGCAACCGGCTTCATTCGGCAGATCTCGCGTGAGATTGACGAAGCTGCGCAAATTGACGGATGCAGCTTCTTCGGCATCTTCGCCCGCATCATTTTCCCGCTGTGCAAGCCGCTGATTGCTACAACCGGTCTGATGGCATTCCGCACGGCATGGAGCGACTATCTGCTGCCGTATGTCTTTACGATTGCTGACCGCACGAAGTGGCCGCTGGTTGTCGGCGTGGTGAGCCTGAAATCCAGCGGTGAAGCAGCATCCAGCTGGAATTTGATGCTGGCAGGCATTTCGATTTCCATCTTGCCCATGCTTGTGGTATACTTGTTCCTGAATCGATACTTTATCTCAGGCTTGACGGAAGGATCCGTCAAGGGATAATACGATTTCCAGATTCACCTGCGCCATCTGCTTGCGCCTTTTCCCTTCTGGCGTCCGTTCATTCCACTTAGCGTAGCGCTGCTACGCTGCGTTTCATTCACGTTAGCCAGAATGAAAAATTCGCGGCGCATCTTGGCGCATTCTTATCTGGAAATCGTATAATCACCTTACGCGGAGGGAACAGGGATGTTTTACGGCGTTACGCTCATGCTGATTGTGGTGATTATGCTGCTGGTGCTGGACCATAAAAGCCTGTACACACGGTTTTTCGTGGTTATGTTTCTGGGCGTGACCATTGCGTTCTTTTTCATGATTCAGCAGCTTTCCATCTTTGCTGACTACGGCGCTTACAGAAATCAAAGCAATTTTGTTCAGCTGGATTGGCGCATTTTCCAATTCATGACGGGGCAAATGACAATCCCTATTCTCTGGCGGCTGCGCCTGATGAACATAGGCATCGCCCTGTATCTTCTGGGCATGACGCTGTTCAACCTCGCGTTTACGCTGGAATTGCAGCCCAAGCGTCCGAAACAGCCTGAGAGGCATAAAATCCGCTATCTGCTGCTGATTGTGCCCGCGATAGAACTGCTTGTGCAAGATCCCAACGTTTCCACCGCAATGTACTTGCTGTACCATACTGCGGCGAATCCGGCCGACATCCTGCTTGCATTCCGGGTAGGGGAGTGCATTTACAAGATGGTGCTTCTTCTGCTGCTGGCGCGCCCCGTGTTCATTCTCATGCGCTCCATCCGGAAAAACAATGTGTTCTTCCTCAAACGCCGCTTGTGGATGTTCAGCATCGGGATGCTTTTAGCAAACAGCATTTTCTTCGCGTTCTTCTATCTGGGCACTTGCAGCATTTCGGTCGCAACGGTCATCAAAACTGGTTTCTGGCTTTTTCAGCCGCTGGATGGCGTGATTCCGTACTCCTACATCATCGGTTCCATCATCATTTTCCTGATTCTCAGCTTCTGTGCGTTTGCTTTGCTCAGCTGCCAGCTGGACGTACTCATTTCGCCGCTGACCGAACGGCGGATTCAGCGCAACATCGCTACGCTCAACGAAGCGCTTGGCGAAACACTTCACTCGCAGAAGAATGTTTTTTTCTCCATGCAGATTCTGATGAACCGGATTGAACGTCAGGCGGATCTATCCAAAGTGCCGGAAGCTGCACGGCTGCATGAGCTGATTACTGCTTCGCTTGAGCGTACAGCAGAGATACTGGATGCCATTCGCCGCGTTGAAGCGCAAAGTGAGCAAGAAAACATTGTCAGCATTGTCTCCAACGCGATTGCGCAGCTGCATCTTCCGGATACCATCCATCTGCATTGGCATCCGGAGGACAGCGCAAAGGATAACACGACGGTTATGGTGAATGCATACAGCATGGAGCATGTGCTGGTCAATGTACTGATGAACGCCGTTGAAGCGATTGAAACCGCAGGAAACAGTCATGGCCGCATTCGCGTAGAAACCGGGAATTTCCTTCGCTGGGTGGTTGTTAGTATTACCGACAATGGCTGTGGCATCTCGCATAAGGAGCGCACCATGATTTTTGCGCCGCACTACTCCGGGAAAGAGGGTCGCCTGAATTGGGGAATGGGGCTTTCCTATGCATACCGAGTGGTGAAGGCGCACATGGGGCAAATCCACATTGACAGTCAGCCCGGTATCTACACGCGCGTGGTCATCATGCTGCCCGGTGGTAGACAGAAAAAGCACAAAAAGGTGGTTAGCGCATGATTCGTCTTGTTATCGTGGATGATATGCCGGATATTCGTAATTATCTTGCGGAGGAATTAGCTGCCGCGTCAGAGCAGTTTTCGGTTGTAGGCGCTGCGGAGGATGGTACAGAAGCTGTCAAGCTCGTTGATTCGCTCCTGCCGGACGTTGTCCTGATGGACATCCAGATGAAGACCCGCACAGAAGGAATTTATGCTATCCGCATCATTCATGAAAGGCATCCCGATATCAAGTGCATTGCCTTGACGATTCATGAGGATGATGAACTCATCTTCCAGGCATACCTTGCCGGTGCGGCAGATTACATCATCAAGACACGGAGCATTGACACCATCAAGAATTCCATTCTTGCGGTCGTCAACAATCGACTGCTTCTGCGTCCCGAAGTCGGTCAGCGGTTGATTCAGGAGTATCAGCGCGTTCAGAATCAAGAGAACCGCATGAAAGAAACCATGCAGGTGATGCTCAAAATCAACACGACCGAATATGAAATTCTGCGCATGGCATGTGCCGGCATGAGCTACAAACAGATGGCGCGGGAACGATATGTTGAAGAAACCACCATTCGTTCGCAAATCAACCACATTCTCAAAAAATTTCAGAAGAACCGCATGAAGGACGTTGTCACCCTGCTCAATGAACTGCACATTTTTTGAAAGGAAGGGTAACTATATGAAATATACTGAATTGGGCAAAACTGGCTTGCATGTTTCCGAAATTGGCTTTGGTGCGTGGGCTATCGGTGGACAAGCATGGGGAAATGACATCACCGACAAAAATGCCATGGCTGCGCTGCAAGAGGCTTGGCAGCAAGGCATCAACCTCTTTGACACAGCTGACTGCTACGGCGATGGCCACAGCGAAGCGCTGATTGGAGCATTCCTCCTTGGGCAGCGCGAAAAGGCCGTCATCGTTACCAAAGGCGGTACGAACTACCGCGTGAAGGAACGCAGCAAGGACTTTACGCGCGATTACCTGATTCGCTCATTGGATGAAAGCCTTGAACGGCTGCAAACGGACTATGTAGACGTTTATCTGCTGCATGTTCCCAACGCGCAGTGGCAGGACGAGGCGCATGTGCTGGATACACTGCGGGGAATCAAGAACAGCGGAAAAGCGCATTTTGTTGGTCTTGCCATGTGGGGGGCTGCGGATACGCTGCACGCGCTGGAGAAGGATACAGACGGCGTTATCGACGTGCTGGAGGTGCCGTTTAACATCCTCAACAAAAGCAACTTTGAGGTGCTCCGTATCGCCCGTGAGCGAAACATTGCCGTTCTGACCAGTGAACCGCTTGCCAGTGGCGTATTGACCGGCAAATACCATGCGCAGACGGACTTTGCAGACGGCGACCATCGCAAAGGCTTCTGGAATGATATGCGCTGGGAAACCATGGAAAGCTCTTTGCGGGAGATTGCCGCCTGCGCAAAAGAAGCCGGCATGTCGATGGCGGAGCTTGCGCTTGCCTATAACTTGAGCACACCCGGTGTTACCTGCGTGATTCCGGGTGGCAAAACGCCGGAACAGGTGCGCAAAAATGTGCAGGCAGCCGGTTTGCGTATTCCGGAGGACATGCGTCAGCGCCTGGCAGACGTGCCCGGCTTTGTGTACTGATTGCAGGCGGGAGAAGCAAGATGAGCTGCATTTGTCTTGATACGAACTGGTTTCTGAAAGGCTTGGAATCGCCTTGTCCGCCGGACTGGACAGCACTCAGCGCACTGTTTTCAGAGAATTCAGATGCCTTTTCTCTTCCGCGTTTTCCTATGCAAGTGCATGATGTCCTGCTGGCATATGGTATCATCGAGAACCCGAATATTCGGGGCGTCAATCGCGACCTCTGGATTCACGAGCGCGACTGGGTGTACTGCTGCCGCTTTTCCGCACAGGCAAATGTACCATCCTTGCTAACCTTCGATGGCGTGGATACCTTTGCGGATGTGTGGCTCAATGGCACACTGCTTGGCAGCTGCAGCGATGTTTATCTTTCATGGGGGTATGATGTTGGCCATCTGCTGCGAACGGAGAATACGCTGATTGTCTACTTTCACGCTGCGCAGACGGAGCTGAAAAAACTTTCCTTGCCCGAACGCTATGCAGGGCTTGTCCCAACGATTTCTGCGGCTCGCGTTTTTCGCACGGGGTATCATGATTACTGCGGCCCATCTCCCTGCCTCATTCGCTGCGGTTTGTATGCACCTGTCACCCTGCGGCAGGCAGAACCTGTCGCCTTGGCGGAAATCACCTGCGACACATGGCTGACGGAAGATGGGGATGGCGTGGTGCAAGTCCAGCTGACATGGATGGGTCAGGCGGATACGCCGTACGCTGTTTCGCTGGTGGATGCGCATGGAACCGTTGTTGCCGACGCTTCGGGGACAACTGCGCATGGCAGACAGCGGCTCTCCTTGTCTGTCCATCAGCCGGAACGCTGGTATCCGTGGACGCACGGCACACCGACTTGCTATACGCTGACGGTACGCGCCGAAAACGAAGATGTTTCCCGGCTTGTCGGTTTCCGGCAAATTGACATCAGCGATAGGCTTCTCTTCCGTGTGAACGGAATGCCTGTGCGGATGTGGGGTGCAAATCTCATGCATCTGGACACCCTGACGAACTGCTATGCCCCGGAGAAAATGGCAAGAATCCTTGACCTTGCGCAGCTGGCCAACTGCAATATGCTGCGCATTTGGGGCGAAGCAGATAAATTGCCGGAAGCCTTTTATGAGGAATGTGACCGCCGCGGAATTCTCCTCTGGCAAGATTTTTTTCTCGGCTGCTCTTTGTACTCGGAAGAGGAGGATCAGCTTTCGCTTTATCGGCAGGAGGCTGAAATGCTGCTGCGCACGCGAAAGCACCATCCCTGCATCGCGCTGTGGTGCGGCGGAAACGAGCTGTATCTGGCGCAGGAATATCAGCACCCTGAAGCGCCGGTATATGGAGAAAAAATCATTCGTGAGGTATTCCCAGAAGTTTGCGCGCGGCTTGACCCGCATCGCCTGTATTACCCTTCTTCTCCCTGCGGCGGTTCCTTCGCGAACGACCCGCAATGCGGCGATACCCATGGCTACACACACCTGTGGTTCGTACCGGGACGCGCCTATCCGCACTTTTTGAGCGAAAATTGTCGTGTTTCTACCCCAACATGGCAAAGCATGATTCAGATGATGACATCTGCTGAGCTGTGGGAGGAAGGAACGTACGCGCTGACGGCGCATCATCCCTGCGAAATTCCGGAAAGCTGGATGAAGCACACGCCCAACGAAGGCTGGCTGAAGCTGGGGCCTGTGGAGCATTATCGCGATGCAGAAACACCGCAGGAGATGGTGTACCGTGTCTGCGCTGCCCATGCAGAGTACATTCATGAACAGGTCGGCCGTTTTCGGCGAGGGCGTGCGCCGTGGGAAAATAGCGACATCCGCCATACCAACGGTCACCTGCTGTGGCGCTTGAATGAGAACAGCAACGTCATTTCCTTCGGGGTAGTAGACTATTTTTTGCAGCCCGGACATGCCTACTACGAAATGAAACGCTGCTATGCGCCCGTTTTCGCCAGCGTTGCGCTGGATGATCACGCAGGCATTTATCTGACGAATGACACAACGAGAACCATTGCGGGCACCGTCGAGGTTTCCCTTTTCCATCTTGTAAAAAATGAGCGAACGCACCAAATGGAGCTTCCGTTTACGATAGAACCGGATGCAACAGCACGGCTCTGCACATTGGATGAATGGGGACAGATCCGCAAAGAACAGATAGTCTGTGTACGCGTACTGGATAAGCGCAGGACGCTGCTTGCCGAAACGATTCAGCCACTGGATATTGAACGACGGCTGCCGTATCCCCAGCAAGTGGGGCTTTCGATGATTGCGTCGGCGGATACAGATACGCTGCTGCTGCGCTGCGAACACTATGCCCGCTGCGTCTCGCTCCATGGCGACGGCTTTGAACCCCTGTTTGATGATAATTTCTTTGATTTACTGCCGGGCGAGACCAAATGCATTCGCGTACTGCCCTCGCCCAGCAGCGGCGTCATCTATGCGGAAACGGCGTATGATCAAACCATCGTTTCCTGTCAATGGGATAAGGAGAAAGAAAAATGACCACGCAATTTTTAACGGAAACGGTGACGACTCCCGTCAACTACAACTGTGATGTGCTGGTCTGCGGCGGCGGCACAGCTGGCGTTACAGCAGCCCTCGCCGCAGCCCGCAATGGCGCGAAAACGATGCTTGTTGAACATGGCGGCTATGTTGGCGGTACGCTGGTGAACGGCGCAGGCCCGCTGCACAGCTTCTTCAATCTTTACCATGCCTATCCCGAAGCGGGAAAGCATCAGGTCGTTCGCGGCATTGCGCAGGAGATTGTTGAAAAACTGCAAGCGCGCGGAGAATCAACCGGCCATATGGAGCAAAAGCGCGGCGGCAACTACGACTCCGTGATTACGCTGATTGACTGGGAGGGCTATAAGGCGCTGGCGCTGGAAATGCTGCAGGAGGCGGGCGTTCAGCTGCTGCTGCATACGGATGTGGTTTCTGTATGCAAGGAAGACGACCGTGTACACGATGTTGTCGTTCAAAACAAATCCGGCCGCGAGGCAATCTGCGCAAAGGTTGTGATTGATACGACCGGTGACGCCGATGTTGCCGCCTTATCGGGCTGCGAAGTCGAAAAGCGACACCAGACAACCAGCGTCGGAATGCCGTTCAGTATGCAGCATGTCGATATGAAGCGGCTCGTTGCTTATCTGGAGGATAAGCAGCTGATTACCCAGCTTGTATCTGGCGGCAAACTTTCGGAGGGCAATCAGGCAATCCGCCTTGGCTTTGATTTGAAAAAAGTGCCGGAATTTACACAATTCATGGAGGAGAATGGCATCTGGGGGCCGCTCGGTTATTCGCTGCACGAAGGCGAATTCACCTATATCAACGGCACATGCATCAAAAATGTCGATGCGACGGATGCACAGGTGCTTTCGGATGCTGAAATCAAGCTCCGTTTGCAGGTCAAGCAGCTTTCTGATATGCTCATTCGCTATATTCCCGGCTTTGAACATGCTTATCTCAGCTGGACACCGGAAAAAGTGGGCGTTCGGCTGACACGGATTGTCAAGTGCGAACATGTCCTGACGCTGGATGAAATTGTTAGCGGCACACGCTTCCCTGACGAGGTTTTCCTTTACGGCTTCCACGACTGCGCGCCGAGGATTACCATTCGGGACGGTAAATGGTATGGCTTCCCGTACCGCGCGCTCGTGCCGGTAGGGGTGGAGGGGCTGCTGGTTGCCGGGCGCTGCGTGACCCGCGAGTGGGAAGCGCATATGTCCACCCGCAACACCGTTTCCTGCATGGCGCAGGGACAGGCCGTCGGTACTGCTGCCGCGCTGTGTGCCCGCGAAGGCGTGCTTCCGCGAAAGCTGGATGTGCAGCTTCTTCGCCGGACGCTGCGGGAGCAAGGGGTATTTCTTGACTGATACGATTTCCAGATTCAACTGCGCCATCTGCTTGCGCCGCGCTATGATACGGCAGCAGGCATCGTGATGCAGGGAAGGTGGTTCTTCACGGAATCTTGGGGGAAAGCAGCTTGGGGGCGCGTCTGCGGACGCGCAAAGTTACTGGCAGGGACGCTGCGCTGCCTGCACCTTTGTTGAACGCCTTTGGCATACTGGTCGCCCGCGGAACAGTTGGGGCGTTGCCCCAAGCCCCACAAGGGACGCTGTCCCTTGACCCTGCA
>ENA-OUOW01000824-OUOW01000824.1-human-gut-metagenome-genome-assembly--contig:-NODE-824-length-24490-cov-3.959566_pt1 | contig 24490 bp, 18 predicted proteins | sample MGYA00237938_ERZ548769 | MGnify/ENA primary metagenome ERZ548769 (study PRJEB26490, sample SAMN05356870) | human gut metagenome | biome: terrestrial biome; feature: human-associated habitat; material... | reverse complement strand
CTCCTCAACCACATCCTTGCTAACGACGAGGGAATCCGCGCCGCCGTCATCGTGAACGACATCGGCGAGATAAACGTCGACGCAAGCCTCATCAAGAACGGCGGCCTCTCTGCCACGGACAGCCTCATCCCCATGAGCAACGGCTGCATCTGCTGCACGCTTGCCTCCGACCTGGCGCAGCAGCTCACGTCCATCGCCGAGACCGGCGACTTCGACTACATCATCATCGAGGCCTCGGGCATCTGCGAGCCCATTCCAATTGCCTACACCATCTCGTCCATCTGCGACCAGACCAAGGGTGGCACTGCTCCGCTCGACCTGGACAACATCGTGGCCGTGGTCGACTGCGCCCGCATGTACGACGAGTTCAACGGTGGCCACGCCCTTCTCTCCGACGACATAGAGGAGGACGACGTCGAGAGCCTTCTCATCCAGCAGATCGAGTTCTGCACCACGCTCGTGCTCAACAAGTGCGACCGCGTGACGCCCGAGCAGGTGGCCGAGCTCAAGGCCATCGTGCGCGGCCTGCAGCCCCACGCGCGCATCGTGGAGGCCGTGAACGGCAACGTCCCCATGGACGAGCTGCTCAACACCGGGCGCTTTAGCTTTGACGAGGCGTACGGCTCGGCTGCGTGGGTGGATGCCATGGAGCACCCCGAAGAGCACGAGAACCCCGAGGTCCTGGAGTACGACGTCTCCACCTTTGTCTACCAGCGTCGCCAGCCCTTCGACTACCACGCGCTCTCCGAGTTCGTGAACAACTGGCCCGAGTCCGTGATCCGCGTCAAGGGCCTCATGTGGGTCAACAACGACCCCGACATGTGCTACGTGTTTGAGCAGGCCGGCCAGCAGTTCACGCTCACCGAGAACGGCCAGTGGGCGGCGCTCATGCCTGAAGACGAGCTCAAGCGCAACATGGAGGAGGTCCCCGAGCTGCGCCGCGACTGGGATTCCAAGGTGGGCGACCGCATGGTTCGACTCTGCGTTATTGGCCGTCACATGGATCGCGAGGCTGTCGAGCGCGGCCTTGACGCCTGTCTCACCACGTGGGAGGGCGAGGCGCCTGCCGTCGACGGCCTGGAGTAGGGCAGCCGTTTGGGCTTGGAGCTGAGCTGGATTCTAAGAGGGGAGGGCAGCATGGACGAGAGTGACGAGACACGCCTGATAGGCGGTGGTTCCGGGGTCGAGAACGATGCGACGCAACTGATGGGTGGTGGCGCAAGGGTCGCGGGTGACCCCGACGCCACGGTGTACGCCCGTCCCGGCGAGAACCCCGACGCCACGGTGTACGCGCCGCCCGTGGCCTCCCGCACGACTGCGGCTCCCCGGCGTGCCCCGGAGCCCGTGCGCAACGCCGTTCCCTCGCCCTCGCAGACGAGCTACTACGGCTATGGCTACGGTGGCGCCGCCGGCGGCGATGGGCGCGGTGCTCACCGCGGCCCCAACCTCAAGCGAATCACGCTTGTGCTGGTGGGGGCGCTGGTGGCTCTCTTCGTCTTTGCGGTGGTGTCAAGCTGCGTGAGCGATGCCGTTTCGAGCGTTGCCGCCGGCGCCTCCAGCGGCGCTACGTCAAGCACCACGACGATGGGCACCACGACGGGCACTACTACGCCCACGACCACGGGAACTAACGGCTCCGGCAGCACCGAAGGCACCAGTTCCGGCACCGATACGGGCATCGACCTCGGTGGGATTGCGGACGCCCTGGGAGACACTGCCATCACCGCGCAGGAGGTCGTGCAGAACGTGGGTGGCGTCGCGCGGGAGGTGGCGTCCCAGCTCCCCTCCCAGGTCAAGGGGCTTCTCTCCTCTCGCTAGGCCCTGGACGAGTCCGTGATTGCCTGCGGTCCGGCAAGATTTTGCAGATTTCGATTGGTTAGCGATTCCGGCGTTCGGTCTGCGAACTTGCGCGCGAACAGCCTGCACACCGAGCAAACCTTTGTCCGCCGCTCACAGAATTGTTGCTGCACTGCAACACAGGGCTGGTAACGTTTTGACAATTTAAAAGTCGGGCGTCGAGAGGGGCTGTCATGCTCAATCGCTTTTGCAAGAGTCCGTTGTGGGAATGCAACCGTACGCTCATCCGCGTGGCGCAGGGACAGGAGCCCGCTGACCTCGTCATTCGTCACGCCCGGCTGGTAAGCGTCACCACGCACGAGGTCCTTGAGGACGCAGACATCGCCGTTGCCGCAGGGCGCGTTGCGTACCTGGGCATTGGTGGCCACACGGCCGAGCACTGCATTGGCGAGAAGACCACCGTTATCGATGCCGCTGGCCGCTACGTGGCGCCGGGCTTCATGGATGGCCACATCCATGTTGAGTCTGCCATGGTGGGCCCCTCCGAGTACGCCCGCGCCGTGGTGCCGCACGGCACAACCGGCATCTACTGGGACCCGCACGAGGCCATGAACGTCGCCGGCCTGCCCGCGTTGAAGGAGCTCATCCGCGACTCCGAGCGCGTGCCGCTCAAGTGCATGGTCACGCCGGGCTCGTGCGTGCCCGCGGTGCCGGGCTTTGAGGACACCGGTTCCAAGATTGATGCCAAGGACATTCGCGAGACCATGGGCTGGGATGCCGTGGTGGGTCTTGGCGAGATGATGAACGACCCAGGCGTCCTTTCCTGCGACGAGGGTCCGCTCTCCGAGATGGACGAGACCCTCAAGGCCGACAAGACCCTGACCGGCCACTTCACCGTGCCGGACACGGACCGCCAGCTCAACGCCTACATCGCCTCCGGTATCTCCTGCTGCCACGAGTCCATCACGCGCGAAGAGGCGCTCGCCAAGCTCCGCCTGGGCCAGTATGCGCAGCTGCGCGAGGGCTCCGCCTGGCAGAACCTCGAGGAGCTGGCGCACGTTATCACCGAGAACAACATCGATACGCGCCACGTGAACCTCGTCTCTGATGACAACCACCCCGAGACCCTGGTCTCCGAGGGCCACATCGATCGCATCCTGCGCAAGGCTGTGGGCTATGGCATCGATCCCGTCTCGGCCATCCAGATGGTCACGATCAACGTGGCAGACTGCTTTGGCATGTCGCGCGACCTGGGCTCCGTCACGCCGGGCAAGTGCGCTGACCTCGTGATTCTCGAGGATCTCAAGGACTTCCGCGTGACGCACACCTTCATCGACGGTGAGCTTGTTGCCCAAGACGGCGCGGCGCTCTTCTCGCCAGAGTCCTATCCCTGGCCCAACTTCATGTTCAACTCTATGCACGTGGGGGCGGACATCAAGCCCGAGATCTTCCGCATTCCCGCCGTTCATGCGGACGGCTCGCCCATCGCGGGTGACCGCGCGCTGGTGCGCGTGATGACCTCGAGCGCCGGCTCCACCATCACCAAGGAGGAGCACCTCGAGGTGCCCGTGGTCGACGGCTGCCTGGAGGGATCGCCCGCAGACGACATCCTTAAGGCCTTTGTCTTCGAGCGCCACCACAACACGGGCTCGTTTGCCTACGGCTTTGCCAAGGGCTTTGGCATCCATGGTGCGCTTGCGCAGACCGTGGCCCACGATGCCCACAACCTGCTGGTCATTGGCGACAACGATGAGGACATGGCCCTGGCGGCAAGTCTCCTTGTGGACTGCGGTGGCGGCGAGGTAGCCGTTGAGGACGGCAAGGTGCTTGGCCAGGTGAAGCTGCCCATTTTGGGCCTCATGAGTCCCAAGAGCGTGGAGGAGGTCGCCGCGGAGGTCCGCGGCGCCGAGGCCGCTTGGGCAAAGATGGGCTGCACGATGCCCTCGCCGTTCATGACCATGGCGCTTCTCTCGCTTGCCTGCATCCCTGACCTGCGGCTCACCAATCGAGGCTACGTGGACTGCCACACGTACCAGTTTGTGCCAGTGGTTGTGGAGTAGGGCGAGAAGGCCGCGCGCGCCGGGATGTCCCGGTCCGCGCGGCCATAGCCGCTACCGTTGCGTTGCGCGCCTAGAGCAGCTGGTCGAGCGTCTTGCCGTAGCTGGGGAGAAACTCTGTCACAAAGTCCGCGACCTCGGGCATCTGCGCGGCCATCTCGTCCACCTTGGCGTGGATGCCCTTCTCGGCGGTCTTGAACTCGGCGTTTCCGGACTGCGCCTCGTCGACGCACTTGATGAGTGCCGAGATCTTGTCGGCGGCCTTCACCAGGCGGCGCAGGTAGACGTCGTCCTCGTCCGCGGGGTCGCCGCGAAAGATCGCCTTGTAGGTGGGGCGCAGGTCTTCCGGCAGCGTGTCAAGCAGCGTGTCCTCGGCATTACTCTCCACATCCTTGTAGGCATCGCGAATGCCGCGGTTGGCGTACTTCACGGGCGTGGGCATGTCGCCGGTCACGATTTCTGTGGTGTCGTGGAAGAGGCCGATGAGCGCGGCCTTCTCGGCGTCAAGGTGGCGTCCGTGGCGGATGTTGCCCAGGGTTGCCAGGCCGTGCGCGATGGCAGCAACCTCGAGCGAGTGCTCGGAGAGGTTCTCCGGGCGAGCGCTGCGCATGAGTGCCCAGCGCTCGATGTACTTCATCCTCGAGACGATAGCGAAGAACGTGGACTGTTCAGTCATGGCAATCCCTCCTCCCAGAATGGTACGCTCGGATGAGACAAAGGGACAGTCCCTTTGTCTCATCCGAGAGAGGGAACGCACATGAAGGTCCTAATGCTCAACGGGGGCGCGAGCCCCAAGGGAAACACCGGCATCGCGCTGGCGGAGGTGGCAAACACGCTTTCCGAGCAGGGCATAGATACCGAGGTCTACCACCTGCCCCTCACACCCACACGTGACTGCATAAGCTGCGGCAAGTGCTCCAAGCTGGGTCATTGCATCTTTAATGATGACGGCGTGAACGAGTTTGTCGAGAAGGCCGCCCTAGCGGATGGCTTTGTCTTTGGTACGCCCGTCTACTACGCGCACCCCGCCGGTCGCGTGCTGTCCTTCCTCGACCGCGTCTTCTACAGCGAGAGCGGCCAGTTTGCCTTCAAGCCGGGCGCCTGCGTGACCGTGGCGCGCCGCGGTGGCTGCACCGCGTCGTTTGACGTGATGAACAAGTACTTTGGCATCGCCAACATGATCACCGTGGGCTCGTCGTACTGGAACATGGTCTACGGTGCCAAGACCGGCGAGGCCGCGCTGGACATCGAGGGTTTGAAGACCATGCGCAACCTGGGGCGCAACATGGCGTGGCTGCTCAAGAGTATCGAGGCGGGCCGCGCTGCCGGTGTGCCTGCGCCCGAGGTCGAGGGTGGCTCCTGGATGAACTTCATTCGATGAGACAAAGGGACTGTCCCTTTGTCTCATCCTAGCGCGACGAGGAGGGAGACCATGGCTGCCGTGGCCGCAAATGCCGTGACATCGCGCGCGCCAAAGTGCAGCGGATGCCAGTGCGAACGCGTGCCGCCGCTCTCGTAGCAGCGCGCGTCGAGGGCGCGCGCGAGGTCGTCGGCATGGTGCATCGAGCTTGCCATGAGCGCCACAAGCACCGAACCAACCGCGCGAAGGCGCCGGCCCAGGCTGCCGCGTGCCACCTCGCCACCGCGTGCGACCTGCGCATCCATGATTGCCGAGGCGTCGTTTGCCAGCGTGGGGATGAAGCGCAGCATGAGCGAGAAGACCATGGCAAGCTCGTGGCCGGGAAGGCCCAGCCTGGTGAGCGGCGAGCAGGCGGCGTCAAAGGCGTCGCCCAGCTCGGTGGGCGTGGTGGTGAGCAGGAGCAGTGCGCCCACCACGATGGCGGCAAACACGCGCACCGGATAGAGCACCGCCGACCACGTGCCGCCCGTGGTTATCGTGATGGGTCCCGCGGCGAGAAGCACGCTGCCATCGCGAATGAGCAGCAGGTTGAAGACCGCAAGGAAGAGAAGCACCCAGAGCACGCCACGCACCGATGAAAGGACCTCGCCTGCCGGGACGCGCGCCGCAAGAAGCAGCGCGAGCACGCAAGCCGCAAGCGCTGCCAGCCCAAGCGGCGAGTGAACGAAGAACGTGGCGACCATGAGCGCCAGGGCGCAGGCCGCCTTGGTGCGGGGGTCAAGCCGGTGGATGGGGGAGTCCGCAGCGTAGTACTGGCCCACGGAGATGCGAAGCGCCATGGCTACTCGCCCCTTTCGTCGGCGGTCGCGGACGTACCGGCCGCGCTAGGAGCGCTGGGCTTGTCGGCCGCGCCGGCCGCGCGGACGATGGCGTCTGCCAGGGTCTCGTTGGTGAGCGGGTCTCCCAGTGGCGGGCAGCCGGCATCTTCCAGCGCCCGCGCAAAGGCGAGCGGATGGGGGATGCCCAGCCCCATGTTGTGGAGCTTCTCGGCATTGTCTACCGAGAAGACTTGGGCTGACGTGTCCGTGAGCACCACGCGCCCGCCGTCGAGCACCGCCACGAGGTCTGCCCGCGCGGCGTCCTCCATGGCGTGCGTGACCTCCACAAGCGTGGTGCCGGCGGCGTTGAGGCCATCGAGGATGCGTCGCAGCTTGCGGCGGCCTCGGGGGTCAAGGCCGGTGGTGGGCTCGTCCAGGACGAGAAGGTCCGGCTCCATGGCCAGGATGCCGGCAAGCGCGCAGAGGCGCTGCTGCCCGCCGGAGAGCTGGAACGGCGAGGCGTCGTCCTTGTCCGCAAGACCCACCAGGTCGAGCGCGCACCTCACGCGCTGGTCCACCTCGCTGGGAGAAAGCCCCAGGTTGGAGGGGCCGTAGGCCACATCCTGCGCTACGGTCTCCGCAAAGAGCTGGCGCTCCGGGCGCTGCATCACGTAGCCCACGCGGCCATGGAGCCGACGCCGGTCGCGACGGTCTGCCGTGGGGATGCCATCCACCTCAATGCGACCCTGGTCAGGTACCTCGAGTGCCGCAATGAGACGCAGCAGCGTGGACTTGCCCGAGCCCGTCTGCCCCACCAGCGCAACGTGCGCGCCATGTGGCACGTCAATCGTCACGCCGTCAAGGGCTGCGGGCGCGGCGTCAGCGCGGCGCCGGCGGCGGGACTGCTCGTACGAGAAGCGCACGTCCTCTGCGCGCACCACGGGTGCTCCGCCGGCGTGAGGCGCATCGCCTGGTGCAGAGGCTACACGCCCAGCGCGGTGGCCGCGCGTTCTTCTCGCCAGCTCGGCGAGAAGCGCGTCCTCGTCGCAGGTCCAGGAGACGTCCAGCCCGCGCTCGCGCAGCTGCGAGGAGAGCTGTCCGGCGAAGGGCTCCTCTAGGCCCAGGCCGCGTACCTCCTCTACGTGCGAGAAGACCTCCTGCGGCGTTCCTGCCAAGGCAACGTGGCCGTGGTCGAGCACCACCACGCGGTCAGCGCCCAGGGCCTCGTCCATGAAGTGCGTCACGTGGACCACGGTGCAGCCCACGCCACGGAGCTTCTCTACGACCTTCATGACCGAGCGTCGCCCGCGCACGTCGAGCGAGGACGAGGGCTCGTCGAGCACCAGCACGCGGGGCTCCATGGCAAGCGCGCCTGCGATGGTCACGCGCTGGCGCTGGCCGCCGGAGAGTCGCATCGGGTCCGCCTTTGCGTAGCGCTCCATGGCAACGCGGTGCAGTTCCCGGCGGACCAGGTGCTCGATCCTCTCGGGCGGAAGGCCCAGGTTCTCGGGGCCAAAGGCCACGTCCTCCTCGACCACGCTGGTCACGATCTGGTCCTCCGGGTTCTGGAAGACCAGCCCCAGCTTCCGGCGTGCGCGGCGGTAGGCGTCGAAGTCCGCGGCACCGCTTACGAAGACCTTCTCGCCCACAAGCGTGACCTCGCCAGCGTCCGGGGCGAGAAGCCCACAGATAACCGAGGCCAGCGTTGACTTGCCGGAGCCGTTGGCACCCAGGACACAGAGGTGCTCTCCCTGGCGCACGTCGAGAGAGACGTTGTCGAGTGCCCGCAAATCTCCATAGGAAAGCGTCACGTGCGCGAGCGAGACGATGGGCGTCTCGCTCGCGTTTGCGCTGGCGGCTGAGGTTGAGGCTGGCTGCGCCATCTAGCGGGCGTCTCCTGCGTTGTTCGCGCCGGGAACCTCGATACCCATTGCCTTGAAGGCGGGCCTCATGATGAGGACAAACACGACGCAGTTGATGACAATCTTGATGAGGTTGAAGGGCAGCAGCGCCGGCACGATGAGGGCGACCACGGCGTCGACGGGCATGCCGGTGTAGAAGGGCGTCACGATGAGGTTGCCCACGATGCAGGCCGCGAGGCACACGATGCCACCCGTGACCAGCCCGATGATGGCGCCGCGCATGGTGCGCTGCTTGCGGTAGATGAGAGACGCGGGCATGACCAGCGCGAGCGTAGCGAGGATTGCCATAACCATGCCGTAGACGCCGCTGGTTGTGGCGATGTGCACCAGGTACGGGATCACAGAGACCACGGCGCCGATTGCCGGGCCAAACGCAAAGCCGGCGATGAGGGCGACGATGCCCGAGGGGTCGTACTTGAGCCAGGTGACGCCGGGCAGGATGGGAAACTCAAGCAGCAGCGTGCAGATGGCGGCCATGGCGCAGAGAAGCGCGGTTACCGCGATGCGCCGGGTGTCCCAGCCCGAGGCTGCATGCGTGGAGTGGCTTGCGTTGCGTGATGAAGTGGGTGCCATAATGACTTCTCCGTTTCTTCCATCCGGACTGTAACCGTTGGTCCTGGAATCTCACCAGGTCAGCCGCCTTTTTAGCGGGTCGCGGACTTCGCGCGCCTGCGCGTCACCACCAGTGGGGAATCTCACCCCGCCCTGAAACTGTCAGAGGAACTATAGCACGTGAGAAGGAGCATGCAAGCGACATTTGGCCTCGTGGCTATGCCCGGGCGTTCTCCTTGGGGACGTAGGAGACGGATTCCTTGTCGGAAAATGTGGGACGGATTCCCGGGAAGAGGGCGAGCGCGGCGCACACCCACACCGCGGCACCCAGCGCGACCTCCACAGCGTAGAGCCACGGGTTTGACCAGGGCACCAGGAAGGCGAGAAGCACCACGGCGCCCGCAGGCGGCATCCAGGTGCGCAGGCCGTTCCAGGCGAGCACCAGCCCCACGAACGCAAATGCCGCCACGAGCGGGCTGGGCAGGCCAAAAGTGATCACGGCGTCTCTCGCCAGCGTGCCTATGACGCCTGCGATGGCAAGCACCGCCCAGGCGTGCCAGGGGCGCAGGCGCAGCGTGAAGTCGGGGCGGGTGAGCTCGGTGTAGGCTACGAGCAGCGGCGGAACTGCGAGGAAGAGGTTGCCGGTGGCATAGGCGGGCACCGCGAAAAGCGCAAACACCCCCAGGCGACGGGCCCAATTGGCGAGTGCCTGCTCGGCGGGGAGACGGAAGGGATGGTAGTCGATTGTCTCACGCAGGCCCACGCGCTCGAGGGCAACCTGGCCCAGCTCGACGAGGACCACCAGCACGAAGACGGCCACGGGGTAGATCCAGGAGTCGGTCCCCAGGAGCATGGGAAGGATCGCCGCCGAGAGCATGGGGGTCATGTCGGCACCGGCAATGTTCATGCACAGGGCGCAGAAGGCGTAGCCGATGACCGCGCGGACAGGCAGCGGAATGTCGGGGAAGGCAAGGTTCATAACCAGGCCAAAGACGGCACCGGTGGTCATAAGTGCGAGCATGCGAGGACGGTTGACGTTCCAGGCCTGCTTGGGCTGGATCCACGCGCCGCAGAGGATGGCGGTCATCTCGGGGAAGAGGACCTCGGGCGAGCCGATGAGCACCGAGGCACCCACCATGGCAACGACGAAGATTCCAGCCAGGAGGATGGGCAGCCAGCGCTTTTGGAATGACATGCGGAACGGCCTTCCGTGTTTGTGGTGTCGGGAGTGTAAGCGCAGGGTGAAGGCCCGCGCACAACATCCAACATCGTAGTCTACCTTGCTATACTCAAGAGCCAAGCGCGTGTATGCAGCGTGCAAAACCCAAACTGAGGAGCAAGATGTCCGAAAGTGGCACTACCGGCGACGACCACTTGCAATCGCTCGCCTGGAAGCTTCGCTCGATTGTTGGCGAGGACAACGTCCTTGTGAACGAGCCGATGAGCGAGCACACGTCGTTCGAGATTGGCGGTCCGGCCGACCTCTTTGTGATTCCCGAGGACTTTGACGAGGTCCATGACGTTATCGATGCCTGCAAGCAGGAGGGAGTGCCTTACTTCGTGCTGGGCCGCGGCTCGGACCTTCTGGTTGCGGACGAGGGGTACCGCGGCGTGATTGTTGCCGTGGCTGACGGCCTCGTTGGCGTGAGCGTCGATGACGACGAGATGTGGTGCCAGGCGGGTGTGACCCTGCGTGAGGCCTCCGAGATGGCATGCGAGCTGGGGCTTTCTGGCCTTGAGTTTGCGTGTGGCATTCCCGGTTCCATTGGCGGGGCCTGCTTCATGAACGCGGGCGCGTACGGCGGCTGCATGGCAGACGTCCTCAAGAACGTACACGTGCTGCACCAGGATGGCCACGAGGAGACCATTCCCGTTGACGAGCTTGACCTGGGCTACCGTCACAGCCGGATTGCGGACGAGGGCATGGTGGTTCTCTCGACGACCTTCAACCTTGACCGTGGCGACCCCGAGAAGATTCGCGAGACCATGGACGAGCTCACGCGCAGGCGCGAGGAGAAGCAGCCGCTCGAGCTGCCCAGTGCCGGCTCGACGTTCAAGCGTCCTGAGGGCTACTTTGTTGGCAAGCTCGTGACCGATGCTGGTCTGCGCGGCTACCAGGTGGGTGGCGCTGCTGTCTCGAAGAAGCACGCTGGATTTGTGGTCAACGTGGGCGGAGCCACGGCAGCAGACGTTCGCGCGGTTATCGCGCACGTCCAGGACGAGGTCGAGCGCCAGTTTGGCGTGCGTCTCGAGCCCGAGGTTCGCTTCCTGGGATAGCGCTCCAGGTGCGTTGTGCGCGCTTGATGGCACGTTTTTACGGTTGGTGGCAGTTTTTCGGGGTGTCCCCGAGTATTGGACGGCTCTGGTTCCGCGGAACCGCAGGTCAACGATTTGCGACTCTGGCTGTCTCACATAAGGTGTTTTCCGATTACTGCCACCAACCGTCATTTCTTGCAATGACTGCTCAAGAACCTAAGCGCAAGGGCCTTCGTGGGTGCTGCCTTAGAAGCTGACGGTTTTCTGTCGATATTCCTATTCCGCCTTATGCGTAGGTCTACCTGCGCGTTCATACGTTCATCACGACATTTCTCTACCTCTAGCTGCGGTGTCAGTTTCGTGCAAGCGGCTCAAGAACGTGCCTGTCCTCCGCGCGCTATTCTCAGCCAACAAACGTGGATGGGGATTGAGATGAGTGTAGTTCTGTGTCATGAATCGGCTTTGAGATATTGGTTGACCAAGATCTCTAACGAGGCGGTCCCATCTGTGAGCCCCTGCCAGAGTCTCTCGTTTTCAAGTGCCAACATGCGTGACGTGCGCCTTGATGCACTGTCCTTTGACTATTCCGAGAAACGACCGCTACACGTTTTGGTTTGCGATTCAGATTCGGTGCGAAATCAACGATGCCTGGTAGCACACCGCTGGAGCGGTGTGCTACCACCAGGATCGTTCTATGAACTCTCTGGTTCCAATCTCGTGAGTTCTCCCGAGTTCACATTTCTACAGATGGCAGCAGGAAGGTCTTTGCGAGAGGTCGTCGAAATCGGCGACTACCTGTGCGGCCTCTTTTCTATAGGCGACTCTGGCCACGGGTACACAGGTCAGCGTGACGCGCTCACAACACCTGAGTCGATCGCCGGTTTTCTTGATCAAGCCCCAGGAGCCTATGGCGCAAAGCAGGCGCGCCGGGCGCTGCGTTATGTCGTTGAGCGCACGGCGTCACCTAGAGAAATCATGCTCTGCAGTGCCCTTGTCCTTCCCAAGTCGGAAGGTGGGAGGGGGATTCGTCACATTGTCGCGAACCAAGAGGTCAAGGTTCCCGAGCACCTGTGGGAGTTCGCGGGTACCGATAGTTTCTACTGCGACGTGTATATCCCCAGTGCGCGTGGCGATGTGGAATACGATAGCGAACAGTATCACACGGGGCGCTACCGACTGGATCACACGCAGAAGCGCAGAAACATCCTGGAGGTCTCGGGTGTAAAAACGATGTCGGCTACGCCAGGGCAGCTCAGCTCTTTCGAGTACTTCCAGAACTTTATGTGGATGCTCAACAAGCGGTTTGGCCTTCGGGAGCGGGGCCTTACGGATGTGCAACTCGGTGCCCGACGTGACCTCTATGAATTTTTCAACGACCCGCACCGCATCCTTTTTTGAGTGCTGCAGACAATTAATCAAGAACCTGTTGCGAGAAATGACGGTTCGTGGCAGTTTTCGGAAAACCCTTTATGTGAGACCGGTGAAGCCGCAAATCGCTGACCTGCGGTTTCCCGGAACACGAGCCGCCCGATACTCAGGGGATCTCCGTAAAACTGCCACCAACCGTAAAAACGTGCCAACAGAGGGAGCATCTGACAAGAATGACGCAGGAGACACATCTTCCGTGAGCCCTATGATGACCTCGTCCCTAGTTCTTAAGGCTGTTGAGCGGGGCGGGGAAGCGACCGCCGCGATGTGCCAGCACGTTTCCGGCGAAGCGGTTCACGCTCATGACCGGCGCGCTGCCAAAGAGGCCGCCAAACTCCAGCATGTCGCCCTCCTTGTGGCCAATCGCCGGAATCAGGCGCACCGCCGTGGTCTTGGTGTTTATCACGCCGATGGCCATCTCGTCGGCGATGATGCCGGCAATTGCCTCCACGGGCGTGTCGCCGGGAATGGCGATCATGTCGAGGCCCACGGAGCACACGCAGGTCATGGCCTCGAGCTTCTCGATCGAGAGAGACCCGTCCTCGGCGGCGCGGATCATGCCAGCGTCCTCGGAGACGGGGATGAAGGCGCCCGAGAGCCCGCCCACGCTGGAGCTGGCCATGACGCCGCCCTTTTTGACGCAGTCGTTGAGAAGGGCGAGCGCGCAGGTGGTGCCGGGGCCGCCGCACTCTCCCACGCCGATGATCTCTAGGATCTTGGCTACGGAGTCGCCGGCGGCGGGGGTGGGCGCCAGCGACAGGTCGACGATGCCCTTCTCGACGCCCAGGCGGCGCGATGCCTCGCGGCTCATGAGCTCGCCGGCACGCGTGATCTTGAACGCCGTCTTCTTGATGGCCTCGGCCACCTCCATGAGGTTGGCGTCGTCGGGCAGCTGCTCAAGCGCGGCGGCCATCACGCCGGGGCCAGAGACGCCAACGTTTATTACGGCGTCGGCCTCGCCGACCCCGTGCACGGCGCCGGCCATGAACGGCGAGTCCTCCACCATGTTGGCAAAGACTACAAACTTCGCCGCGCCGTAGCAGTCGATGTCGGTGGTGCGGCGCGCGCACTCGAGAATGGTCTGTGCCGAGAGAAGCACGGCATCCATGTTGATGCCGGCCCTGGTAGATGCGATGTTCAGTGAGGAGCACACGCGCTCCGTGGTGGCGAGCGCCTCGGGCACCGAGTTGATGAGGCGACGGTCGGCGTTGCCGATGCCCTTCTGCACCAGCGCGGAGAAGCCGCCCATGAAGTCGATGCCCAGCGTCTGCGCGGCGCGGTCCATGGCGTGCGCAATGGGGGAGAGGTCCTCGTCTGCGCAGCACGCTGCCACCTGTGCCACCGGCGTCACCGAGACGCGCTTGTTCGCGATGGGAATGCCGTACTCGGCAGCAAGGTCGTCGGCAACGGAGACCAGATGCTCCGCCTGGTGCGTGATGCGGTCGTAGATCTTGTCGCACATGCGGCCCATGTCCTCATCGGCGCAGCCTGCAAGCGAGATGCCCATGGTGATCGTTCGGAGGTCAAGGTTCTGCTCCGTGACCATGGCAAGCGTCTCGGATACTTCCTGCGGCGTGATATCCATCTGGGCCCTTTCGCTGTGGCTGCTGGCTTCGTCACGCCATTATAGGTGAGCGAGCGTAGGAGCCGCTCCATGGCTCGCAATAGGAAAAGGCCTCGCAAAGTTGGCGCCAGGGAGGCCAGCCGTCGCCCTACCGTTGTCGTCCTACCGCAGTCGCCCTACTCCTGTAGCCGCCACTCGCGCGGGGTCATGCCCGTCTCGCGCTTGAAGACGGCATTGAAGTGGCTCTGCGAGCAGAACCCGAGGTACGTGCTTATGTCGAGAATGGATTGCTCGGTGTTTCTCAGCAGGGACTTTGCCTCGGCGACCTTCTCGCGGCGAATGTAGTCCGCAAGTCCCATACCGGTCTCCCGCTTGAAGCGAGACGAGAGAAACCCGCGGCTCACAAAGAGCGCCTGCGCAACGTCCTCGGTGCGGATGGGCTCAAAGATGTGACTGCGCACGTAGTTGGTCACGCCAAGCACCAGCTGGGACGGGTCCTCGCCAAGGCGCAGATGCCCCACGCGCTCGGCGTATTCTACCGCCATGTGGTAGCCCAGCTCGCTTACCTGCTGCGTGTCGCTTGCAAGCTCGCAACGATTGATATAAGAGTCGCTAAGGGAGAAGGCCTCGTCCGCATTCATCCCGCCGGCAATTGCCGCGCGAGAAACCACAGTCACGCTTGTCACAAAGGTGTCCTTCGCGTTGCGTAGCAGGTTGGGCGAGAGCACGCCTGCCCTGAAGGACGGCAACGCCGAGAAGTACGCGCGCAGCTCGTCGGGCCGGCCTTGGCGCACAAGGTCGCAGAGCACCTGCTCGACCTTGAGGGACGAGTTGCCCAGGGACTTCTCCTCGGGAAACTCCGCGGCGTGAAACTCCTCGTTGACGAGGTTGGATCCGATGGTTCGCTGTGCGTCGTCGTGAACAAGCACGCGGTCAAGCTCGACTTTCTCGCCCGTCGCAGCAAATGCGACGGCGCAGAGTACCTGCACGGTGGTAAGCAGTGGCAACGGCGTGAGCGAGCATATGCCCTCCTGGAACTGTGGGAGGTCGGCCGGAGACACCCCAAGCTGCGCTGCCATCTGGGTGACCTGTGCCGCCGGCAGCGGTGCCTCGGGGATAGGGCCAACCACCAGACGCGTGTCTCCCGCGCAAACGACGCCCACGTAGAGGCTGTCGCCCACAGACAGATAGCCAACGGGGCTCGCCAGCGCGAGGGCGTCCTGCTCGCAAAGGGCAAGCGGGTCTGCCGGCAGCCGCACCGGAATGTGGGCCGAGACGAGCTTCTCGCCTTGGTAGACGTGCACGGGTACCACTGCGATGCTCGCAAGGGAAGTGGCAAGGTAGTCAAGGCCATCAAGGTCCATCATGTGGTGTCCCTTCGGCGTGCGGAATCTGTAGGGTTCTCAGTAGAGGACAAAAGCATCAAAGCGAGAACAACAACGACAGTATAGACCGTGCGCCTCCTCTAGTCTGCTGCCATGCTCGAACACTCTGTCCAGGCGCAACGAAAGAGGGGGCACCATGAAGGTGTTCATGATTGGCGGTACGGGACTTCTGGGAAGCGAGGCGGCCCGCGAGCTCATCGCCCGCGGCCACGAAGTGACGGCTCTCGCGCTGCCTCCGGTGCCCAAAGGGGCAACGCTTCCGCCCGAGATGAAGATTGAGTTTGGCAACTATCTTGAGATGACCGACGACGAGATGCGCGCCCACCTCCGAGGCTGCGACGCCTTCGTCTTCGCAGCGGGTGTCGACGAGCGCGTGGAGGGGCCAGCCCCCATCTACGACCTGTACAAGAAGTTCAACATCGACCCCATCCGCCGCCTGCTTCCGCTCGCCAAGGAGTGCGGAGTCAAGCACGTGGTTATCTGCGGCAGCTACTTTGCCTGCTTTGCCAAGAAGCACCCCGAGATGCAGTTCACCCGCTGGCATCCCTACATCCGCAGCCGCATCGACCAGGAGAACGCCGCCATGGACGTGGCAGGCCCGGACTTTGACGTCGCCGTGCTGGAGCTTCCCTACATCTTTGGCACCCAGCCCGGCCGCAAGCCCGTGTGGGTCTTCCTCGTGGAGAGCATCCGCGGCATGAAGGGCGCCACCATGTGGACGCGCGGCGGCACTGCCATGGTCACGGTGCGCCAGGTTGGGCAGGCAATCGCGGGCGCCGTGGAGAGGAACCGCGGTGGCAACTGCTATCCCATCGGCTGGTGGAACATGACCTGGGAGCAGATGCTGCGCATCGTCCACAAGCACATGGGCTGCCCCGACAAGCCCATCCGCACCATCCCCAAGTGGATGTACGCCATCGGCGGCTGGAACCTCCGCCGCGACCAGAAGAAGCGCGGCATCGATGGTGGGCTTGACATGGTGCGCTATGCATATCTGCAAACGTCGGAGCTCTTCATCGACAAGTCCCTGGGCGCCGAGCCCCTCGGCGTGACCGACGACGACATCGACGCGGCGATTGGGGACTCCATCCGCCTCTCGCTTGCTGTTGCGGACAAGAAGGCCGACGTCATCTCGATGAGGGGAGAGTAGCGATGGTACAGGCAGGCGAGAAGAACAGGGCGGCCTCGGTAGGGAGGCCGCGCGTCTTCATGACCGGTGCCTCGGGCGGCATGGGCATGGCGTCGCTCAAGCAGATGCTCCCAGACGTGGGTGACAAGTTCGACCTGGTAGTTCTCGTGCGAGACTCCGAGAAGAACCGTGCCGAGATGGCGCCCTTCGAGGGCACGCCGGGCCTCGAGGTGGTGTGGGGCGACCTCGACGACAACGACGCCGTGCGCCGCTGCCTTCTCAGCACCAGCCTGGTGCTCCACATCGCGGCGTTTGTCTCGCCTGCGGCGGACTACTACCCCGAGAAGGCAATGCACGTAAACTTTGGCGGCACCAAGCGCCTGGTGGACGCGATCCACGAGCTGGGGCAGGATGAGACCACTGCCTTTGTCTACATTGGAACGGTCGCCGAGACGGGCGACCGCATGCCGCCCATACACTGGGGGCGCGTGGGGGACCCCATAAAGCCCAGCGTGTTCGACTATTACGCCGTATCAAAGGTGGCTGCCGAGCGGTACGTGATTGAGTCCGGGCTGGCGCGCTGGGCTAGCCTCAGGCAGACGGGCATAATCGGCCCCGCCATGGTGCAGATACGAGACGCCATCCAGTTTCACAACTGCCTCTTCAACGTGCTCGAGTACTGCTCGGACAGGGACTCCGGTCGTGCGATGGCGCATCTTGCGGAGTACGACGCGGCGGGCACGCTTGACCCCTCGTTCTGGTGCCACATATACAACATCGGCGGCGGCGAGCCGTGTCGCGTGAGCACCATCGGCATGTACCGCAAGCTCTACGGCGAGCTTGGCTTCACGAGCCTCGACCCTGTGGTGGACAACAAGTTCGTTGCCACTCGCAACTTTCACGGCCAGTACTACCTGGACTCTGACAAGCTGGAGAACTACCTCCACTTTAGGGGCGACTCCATGCAGTACTTCTACGACGAGTACCTCAAGGCCATGGGGCCGGCGGCAATTGGCTTTGCTCGCTTCCTTTGCCGCATCCCCGGCGGCCAGCGCCTCATGGGATCAATCATCAAGGAGTCAACGTTCGACGCACTTCTCGATGCCGAGCACGGCACACGCCACTTCATCCAGGCAGGCATGGATGACAGAATCGATGCCTACTGGGGGAGCCGTGCGGCGTGGGAGGCACTGCCCGGGAAGGTGAGCGACATGCCCGAGTTCACCGACTGGGAGCACGTGGTGCACATCGACCACGGCTACGACGAGTCCAAGCCCGAGGAGGAGCTCTCGCTCGAGGACGTGCGCGGCGCCGCGGAGTTCCGCGGCGGCAAGCTGCTCTCCACGCAGATGCGCACTGGCGACTGGCGCGGCAAGCTCCGCTTTAGGTGCGCCTTTGGCCACGAGTTCGAGGCGAGTCCGCGCCTGGTGCTGGAGGGAGGGCACTGGTGTTCCGTCTGCGAGGCCAAGAGCTGGAACTACGGTGCCCGCGCGAAGGTGGACCCCTTCTTCGCACAGGTATGGAACCCGCTCCACTCGCCAGACGAGATGCGCGAGTATCCCAAGGAGTGCTAGGCGGCACGCTGGGCCACAGGGGCCTGGTATGCCTCACTCACCCCATGGCCCGTCGCTTGGGAGGGCGTCCCGCGCGGGCGCCCTCCTCCTTTCTGCGGTCAATGCTTTCGCAGGTGACGTAGGTGTGCCGACCAACTCGATAGCCATCAAGGACTCCCGAGTCAATCATTCTCGTTATTCTACCGGGGCTTACCCCCAACTGACGTGCGGCCTCTGCTGCGGAAACATGCGGCCCGGGAAGCACGTAACCTGCGCTGGTCTCGAAAAAGACGTAGACAGACTCCGAATCCTCCGGGCACGGGGTGTTTGTGGGTGCGGGGGGCTGCTCTCCTTGTGCGAGAAGAGCCGCCACATACGTGCGCATGGCGTCTCCCGCTTGCGCAAGGGCTTCCATGCGGCTCTCGCCATAGGTGAAGCATCCGGGGAGGTCGGGAACGGTGACGTCCCATCCGCCTTCTTCGTCCCGCGTGAGAAGTACCCCATAGATGAACTTGGCCATGTTGCCTCCTTACAGCCATCCGGCAGTCTTTGCGATGTTGCGGTATGTCCCAATGGGTATCTCGTGCTTTGATGTGGGAACGACGAGCATCTGACCACGCTTGCGAAAGACAATGTGGCTCCCGCGTCCTGGAACTTCCGTCCATCCTTCGCGGCGAAGCCGACTGAGTACGTTGCGAACTTCGCGCTCCTTGGGCATACCGTTCACCTCATAACTATAAACAGTTGACAATTAATGTCAAGCAATATATAGAACGTATGTTCTATATTATCATCAAAAGGCCAGCTGCCAGTTACTTGCTCTGCCGCTGACGGCCAAAATAACGCCGCTTAGCGGTGTCTGTACAACAACGACAATTAAACGACAAATACGTAAGAACTCACCTACGCCTACCCCATACAGTACGCACAACAGGAATGCGGGCCCACAAGGCCACGCGCGGGAAGGGAAACGGCATGGCAGATTCTCGGCTGTCGTTCATCAACAAGCCAGTCTTTGACTCTCGGGTGAAGTCCGAGGAGGTGCGCCCTGCCGAGAAGATCCTCGGCTACCTGGTGGGGCCCGTTGGCCCAGCACTGGTAAACGCGGTGCTGGCCAGCTACCTCAACGTCTTCTACACCGACGTCCTTGGCCTCACCCTGCTCTGGGGCGGTCTCTTCCTTCTCGTCTTTCCCATCATCTCGAAGGTTGCCAACGCCGTGGTCAACCTCTGGGTGGGCAAGCTCATCGAGCGCACGCACACGCGCCAGGGCAAGGCGCGCCCGTACCTGCTCATCTCGGCACCCATCTTCCTTGTGACCACGGTGCTCTGCTTCACGGTGCCCCAGCTGGGCCTTGTTCCCGAGGTCATCTGGGTTGTGGTGAGCTACAACCTCTTCTACCTCTGCGCGAACTCGTTCTACACCATGGCGCACAACCTCATGGTGCCGCTCTCCACGCGAGACTCCGAGGCCCGCGGCAGCCTCTCGGTCATGAACAACATAGCCATGACCATGGCCACGGGCATCATCATCGCGATGCTCTTCCCCATGTTCGTACTGCCCGTGATTGGCGCAAGCCGCGAGGCATGGGCCGTGATGGGCTGGATTCTTGGAGCCGTCGCGCTTCCGCTCATCCTTATGGAGTACTACTTCACCCGCGAGCGCGTGACGGAGGAGCAGGGCGAGCAAGCCGCCGAGGATCCCATGCCCTTCCGCGAGCAGATTCGCACCGTGCTCACTGACCGCTACTGGGTCATCCTGATGCTCTACCTCTTCATCTACACGCTCTCGAGCAACTTCAAGAACCTGTCGCTGCTCTATTACTGCAACTACGTGCTGGGTTCCTACAACGACGGCATCACGCTCACGTTGGTCAACGTGATTGGCGGCATCCCCATGGGCCTGGGCATCTTTGCAGTGTGGCCCATCGCCAAGCGGGCGGGGCTTCGAAACACCACGCTCTGGGGCTTTGTGATCGTGGCAGTGGGCTCGGCCATCTGTGCCCTCTTTCCCACCAACATGCCGGTGGTTCTCGCCGGGCAGTTCATCAAGAACGTGGGGTGCCTGCCCGCGGCATACGTCTTCATGGCACTCTTCGCCGACGTGCTGGACCACTGCGAGTGGCGCTTTGGCTTCCGTTGCGACGGCCTCTCCAGCGCCGTGTACTCCATCATCCAGACCGTCTGCGTGGGTCTCGCCAATGGCATCTTCAACCTCATGCTGGGCATGACGGGCTACGTGCCGCCCTCGGTCGTGGATGGCGTGACCGTGGCTGCCGCGCAGAGTGACGCCACCAAGGGCGTCTTCATCTTCTTCTTCCTGGTGCTCGACATCATCACCTCTGCGGTGATCGTGGTCCTGCTCTCTCGCCTCAACGTGGAGAAGACCATCAAGCAGGAGCAGGAAGAGATCAAGGCGCGCCACCAGGGTGCCGCTGACGAGAAGCCCGCAACCACCGAGGAGGCCTAGCCATGCGTGCGACCAACCTTACCGCCGAGAGCCTCACCAACCCGCTGGGGTTGGGCGTCGCCTGCCCACACCTGGCCTGGGTCGACGAGGACGGCATCTCCCAGAGCGCCTGCCAGGTGGTCTGCGAGGATGAGAACGGCGCGACCCTCTGGGACACGGGCCGCGAGGAGTCGGCGTCCATGCAGCTTGACTGGCCGGGCGAGCCGCTTGCAAGCCGCCAGCACGTCACCTGGCGCGTGCGCGTCTGGGACGAGAAGGGCGTGGCGGGTGCATGGTCTGAGCCCGCAGGCATCGAGGTGGGGCTTCTCTCGCCCGATGACTGGTCTGCCCGCTGGATCAGCGGTGACTACGACGTGCCTACCCAGCGCGTGGGCGCCCTGGGCAACTTCAAGCAGATGATTGCTGCCATGCATCCCGCCCAGCCAGACCAGGTGGTGACCGAGCCCATCCTCGAGGGCCGCTATCCCGCGGACTGCTTCCGTCGCGCCTTTGATGTTGCGGCCGGCCTGGTGCGCGCACGCCTCTACATCACGGCCTGCGGCCTCTACGAGGCGCGCATTGATGGCGAGAAGGTCGGCGGCTTCTGCATGGCGCCTGGCCACACGGACTACCGCAAACGCGTCCAATACCAGGCCTACGACGTGACCGAGGCGCTTGCGGCCGGCGGACATGAGCTTACGGTGCAGCTTGCCGACGGCTGGTACCGGGGCTCATGCGGCGCGTGGGGGCTGCTCAACCAGTACGGCACCCAGACCAAGCTCCTGGCGCAGCTCGAGCTTACCTATGCCGATGGCATCGTGGAGAGCGTGGAGACCGGCCCGGACTGGCAGTGGTCGAACGACGGTCCCATCCTCTTTGCCGACAACAAGGACGGCGAGATCGTCGATGCCACGCGCATGCCAAGCTACTCCGGCCACGCCCGCGCGACGCACCACGACGTGGTCCCCACGGCCTCGAACAACGTGCCGGTCACGATGCACGAGCGCTTCTCGCCAGCGCCGGGGAAGACCCCAAACGGCAGGCTCCTCTATGACCTGGGCCAGAACATTGCCGGTTGGGTGGAGCTGGACTTTGATGCCCACGGGGGGCAGCATGTCCTTCTCCGCTGCGGAGAGATGCTGGACGAGAACGGCAACCTCACGCTCAAGAACATCCAGTGCACGCGCGAGGGCTTTGCCACGCCGCTCCAGCAGGTGGAGTACGTGTGCCGCGAGGGGCATAACCACTACCGCACCACGTTCTGCGTCTTTGGCTTTCGCTACGTGGAGGTCGAGACGGACGCCCAGCTGGGGGCTGGCTCTCTCACGGCCATAGCGCTCTACTCCGACATGGCGCAGACTGGGAGCTTCGAGAGCTCCAACGAGCTGCTCAACCGCTTCTTCGACGCCACCGTGTGGTCGACGAAGGGCAACTCGCTCGACGTGCCCACCGACTGCCCCACGCGCGAGCGCCACGGCTGGTCGGGTGACGCGCAGATCTTCTTCGAGACCTTCTCGTACCTCTTTGACTGCCGAACGTTCGAACGCAAGTGGCTGCACGACCTCTTCGACTGGCAGAAGCGTGACGGAAAGCTGCCGCAGGTTGCGCCCGCCGGCGGTGTGGACTCCTACATGCGCTTCCTGGATGGCTCGGTGGGTTGGGCCGACGCGGGCATTCTCATCCCATATCGCTACTGGAAGCACTACGGCGACGCGTCGGTGCTCTCGGAGTTCTATGACGGCATGCGTCGCTATGCGGAGTTCATGGTGGCGCGCTGCGGCAAGACCGGCCCCTTTGCGCCGCGCGTGCGGCTCTCGCGCGAGAACCGCCGCTATCTGGTGAACATGGGCCAGTGCTACGGCGAGTGGGCCGAGCCCGAGGACGTCCACAAGATGGACTGGAAGGACACCGTGGCGCCGCACCCCGAGGTGGCTACGGCCTACACTGCCTACGTGCTGGGCTGCATGGCCCAGATTGCTGCGGAGCTTGGCCGCGCGGAGGACGAGGAGCGCTATCGCGCCTACTCCGAGGGCTGCCGCCGCGCCTACCAGGAGCTGAGCCAGCTTCCTGAGTACACGCTCGACACCGACAGGCAGGCTCGCCTCGTGCGGCCGCTCGTCTTTGGTCTGCTCGACGAGAGCCAGACGGACTTCGCGCGGGAGCGCCTGGTGCGCGCATGCGAGAACTACGGCTGGCGTCTGGGCACGGGCTTTCTCTCCACGCCGCTTATCATGGACGTGCTTGCCTCGTACGACCTGGACGCGGCATATCGCCTGCTCGAGAACGAGCAGATGCCGGGCTGGCTCTTCATGCCCAAGATGGGGGCGACCACCGTGTGGGAGTCGTGGGAGGGCACTCAGGCGCAGGGCGGCATCGCGTCGCTCAACCACTACTCCAAGGGTGCCGTATGCGCGTGGCTCTTCCGCGTGATGTGCGGCATCGAGCCGGACGGCGAGCGGCACTTCACGGTGGCGCCCAGGCCTGGTGGGCACTTCTCGCACGCTCGTGCTGCCTACCAGAGCTCCTGCGGGCGCGTGGAGAGCGGCTGGGTCCGCACTGATGGTGGCTGGCGCTTCTCGGTCACAGTGCCTTCCAACGCAAGCGCTACGGTGGTGCTGCCGGACGGCTCGCGCTACGAGGTGGCCGCCGGCACGCACGAGTTTTCATGCACGATCCGCAGTCAGGAGGACTAGCGATGGATTCCGAGTACTCAAGCGCAGCCGAGAAGGCCGTGGCAAGCCTGAGCCGAGACCAGCTGCTTGACCTGGGCGTTGGTGCGGACTTCTGGCGCACGAAGTCGTACCCGGAGGCCGGCCTCCCGGCGCTCACCGTGAGCGACGGCCCCTCGGGGCTTCGCTACCAGAAGCCTGGGACCGACGCCAAGGGCATGGTCATATCGGAGCCCGCCACGTGCTTCCCCGCGCTGGCGACGGCCGCCGCCACGTGGGATTCGGATCTGGTGGAGCAGATGGGCGCGGCCATTGGGCGAGAGGCGCGCTCGATGGGCGTGGGCGTGGTGCTGGGGCCGGGGCTCAACATCAAGCGGAGCCCGCTCTGCGGACGCAACTTCGAGTACTTCTCGGAAGACCCCCTGCTTGCGGGCACGCTTGCCACGAGCCACGTGCGCGGGGTGCAGTCCACCGGCGCGGGCTCGTGCGTCAAGCACTTTGCCGTGAACTCGCAGGAGTACAAGCGCTTTAGCAACGACAGCCTTGTGGACGAGCGCACCCTGCGCGAGATCTACCTGCGCGCCTTCGAGATGGTGGTTCGCGATGCCAAGCCGCAGATGGTGATGAGCGCCTACGTGATGCTCAATGGCATCTACTGCAGCGACAACCGCCACCTCCTGCGCGAGATCCTGCGCGACGAGTGGGGCTTTGACGGCGTGGTGGTGACGGACTGGGGTGGCATGCACGACCGCGGCGCCGCCTACGAGGCCGGCTGCGACCTGGCCATGCCTGGCGGCGGCAAGCACCTGCAGAGGCAGGCGGCGGCCGCGCTGGAGGCTGGCACGCTGCACGAGGAGCGCGTGCGCGAGAGCGCCCGCCGGCTGGCGGCCCTTGCCATCGCGCACGCCGGCAGCGCGGACGAAGCCGCCGTGGACGTGGCGGCAAACCGCGAGGTGGCGCGGCGCGTTGCCGCCGAGGGCCACGTGCTTCTGGCCAACGATGGAACGCTTCCGCTTGCAGCAGGTGCCCGTGTGGCGCTCATTGGACAGATGGCCGAGAAGCCCCGCTACCAGGGTGGCGGCTCGAGCCACATCAACGCTCGCCAGGTGGCTACCATGCGCGAACTGCGCCCTGGCTGGACGTACGCCGCTGGCTACGACGCGCGCACCGGCGAGACGAATGACGCGCTGATAGATGAGGCAGCGCGCGTTGCCCGTGACGCGGAGGTCGCCGTCGTGGTGGTCGGCCTGCCCGAGACCATCGAGTCCGAGGGCTACGACCGCGAGGACATGCGCCTGCCCGAGGGCATGAACCGCCTGGTAGCCGCCGTGGCTGCTGCAAACCCGCGTACCGTGGTGGTGCTTCAGTGCGGAAGCCCCGTCGAGCTGCCCTGGGAGGCCGACGTTGCCGCGGTTCTCTACGCGGGCCTTGGCGGCGAGGCCGGTGCCGAGGCCACGGTCGACGTGCTGGAGGGCGGGGTGAACCCGTCGGGCAAGCTGCCGGAGACCTGGCCGCTGCGCGCGGAGGACGCGCCGTGTGCGGAGTGCTGGGG
>ENA-OUOW01000822-OUOW01000822.1-human-gut-metagenome-genome-assembly--contig:-NODE-822-length-24552-cov-4.393150_pt1 | contig 24552 bp, 22 predicted proteins | sample MGYA00237938_ERZ548769 | MGnify/ENA primary metagenome ERZ548769 (study PRJEB26490, sample SAMN05356870) | human gut metagenome | biome: terrestrial biome; feature: human-associated habitat; material... | reverse complement strand
GCTCAGGAGTCTCGTGGGCTCGGAGATGTGTATAAGAGACAGGTCCCACCGTGTAGACCGGTACGCTCACCGCCTCTTTGACCGCCCTGGAATAGGGTTCAAAAAAGCCGTATGGTTCGGCGCCCATCGGCGGGATGGTATCGCCCATATTCCCCGTATGGTTCGCCTGGGCCACATGGAAAAAGTCCACGCCCGCCTGTTCCAGACGCCTGGCAAGCTCCACCGCCTCCTCCGGTTCCAATCCCCCCTTGCCTACCCGTTCCGCCGTCAGCGGATTCACAGAGATCACGGGCAGCTTGTACTCCAACAGCAGCCCCGGGACTGCTTCCCGCAGGGTTTCCACCACCTGCAGGGCAAAACGGATGCGGTTCCCGAAGGAGCCTCCGTAGGCGTCCGTACGGTGATTGAGCACTTTGGAGCACAGCGCCCCCACCAGCCGGTCCCCGTGGATTTCAATGACGTCCACGCCTGCTTTTTCCGCCCTTTTGGCACAGGCGGCATAGCTTTTCAGCACCTCTCCAAGCTGGCTCTCCGACACCTCGTCGATAAAGTGAGTCATGTCATAGTGCAGCTTCTTTCTGGCTTCCTCCATATTCCCCTTCTGAAAAAGCTCCGTCAAACCCGGAACGTCATATTCAGGATAAAAAAGCTGGATAGCCAGACGGGCGCCAAAGCTGTGCACCGCCTCTGCGAGCCTTTGGAAACCTGGAATCTGCCGGTCGTCAAACAGGCGGGGCGTTGGGGAGAAGGTGCTGATGGGCGCCACATCCCCCAAGACAATATAACCGGTCCCGCCCTCCGCCAGGCGCTTATAAAAGTGAAAGCTCTGCTCCCCGATAGAACCGTCCCTCTCCTCATAGCCGGTAGTCAGAGGCGGGAACATAATACGGTTTGGAAACGTGACATTTTTAATTTTGATCGGTTCCAGCAATTTCATCATAGCAGCTGCCCTTCCTTTCTGAACATTCAAACCGCGGCGGCTCCAAACACGACGCTAGAGCCTTTTTTCTTATGTCCACTATAGTTCGATTATTTGACAAAGTCAAGAAATCATTGTAGAATAAGTATAGAAAAATAGGGAGATTGAGAAAAACAAATGAAAAAAACGCTATCTCTTGCCGTAACCGTACTATACAGGGATTTTTCCGACTTCTGTGAAAGCATCCTGCAGGAATCCGGGCTGTCCAAGGGTCTGCTCTTTTTTCTGCTTTATATTGGAAAACATCCGGGCTGTACACACGGGGAGGTTTCCGCCTACCTGGGAAGCGATAATGGACATACGACACGATGTGTCAACAGGATGATTGAGGGAGGATTTGTGCGCCGGGACGCTTCTGCCCTGGACCGGCGCGTACGCCGGCTGTGGCTGACGCCCCAGGGAGAAAAAACCTTTCACCGCTGCTATAATCTTTTTCTGCAGTGGGACCGGGAACGGTTTGGCAATGTACCGGAAAAAACAAAAACACAGGCGCGTCTGGCCCTAGCGGCTCTTCTGGAGGAAAGCGGGTGCTTCCCGCAGTTGAGTAGTGAAAGCCCATAACCGGAGGTGTGTTAGATGAAAGCCTACAAGTATTCCATTGTCTACAGCAGCCGTACTGGAAACACTGAATTTCTGGCCCGGGCAATCCGGGAAGCGCTGCCTCAGGAAAGCTGTGAATATTTCGGTCCTGCAGAACGCAGGGCCTTGAAATCCTCCCTGCTCTTTATCGGCTTCTGGACTGATAAGGGCGCCTGCGACAGCGACACTTCTCTTTTTCTTAACGCTGTGCACAACAAGCGGATTTTTCTGTTCGGCACTGCGGGCTTCAGCGGCAATGATTCCTATTATGAGGCCATCCTGACTCAGGTGAAAGAGCTAATAGACCCTTCCAACCGGATTCTGGGTTCTTTTCTGTGCCAGGGTAAAATGCCGGCTCCGGTACGCAGGCGTTACGAGGAACTGCTGCGTCAAAATCCTGGCGACAGCAAGGTGCGCCAGCTGCTGGAAAACTTTGACCGCGCAGCAGATCATCCCAACGCCGCGGACTGTGAAGCGCTGCTGCGATGTGTAGAGCAGGCGCTGAAAAAATTTTAACCTTTCCGCAGAAGCAGAGAATCTGTGGCTGGCGCCTGAAGCAGCCGTATAAAAATGCCCCTGAATTTGGCCGAAGCAGGCCGCATTCAAGGGCATTTTCTGTTGGAACGCTTTTCTTGTCACCAGGTTCTGCCGTAACCTTCTGATACGGCAGCCCAGTTTTCTTCTCTCTTCTCAGGAAACCCTGGTAATGTACTGACAATACACATAGATATTCTGAATTTTTTTTGCCGCAACCCCATCCTCAGTCTCTACTTCGGGTTGGGTTTCCGACTTTGTGACATACAGCTTAATGGCAATGGCATCCTGACCGACACGCATCTTCCTTACCGGCTTATAGGCGAAATCCCGCCGCTCTATCCCCACGTATTCATGCAGAACATCCTCAATGGACCGATCTGTAAAGCAGCGGAGAATATCCTCGGTTTCATACATATCGATGATAGCCTTGGCCTCTTCAAAGCTGAGATTGGTGGAATGATAGTCTCCGGCCCCCACCACATACATGGTGCTGTTATCGAGCAACAGCAAAGGTTCCTTCTTTTCTGGCATAAGACAGACCTCCTTCTTGAAATGTTCTGAAAAGATTGACAAAGTATTGACAGATTGCACATGTCATATATTTATCATCAAATTCATTATAGCAATTCTGCATAGGTAATTCAAGCAAAAAAGGCCTGTTAAAAAATTAATTAAAGCAGAGCGATCACAGCTCTTTCAAAATACCCGGTCCCTTTTTCAAAACCCAATGCCAGAGCACCGCGGCCAGCACCAAAAAGAGGCCGCTGCAGCAGAGAAGAAAGCTCTCCGCAGCCAAAAACGTTCCCAATTTCCAATAAACCAGCGCGGCTGCAGCAGGAATGAGCATACTGGCGAAGACGCCAATCATAGTAGAGGCGGACTGCTTGACAACCAGCGTATCGTTTACAGCGTCCATTTTGGGAAACCGGAGGTTGACCGCGAGACCGAAGCAGGGCACAAAGCACCCCAGCGAGGCGCAGAGGCAGAAAAGAGCCAGCAAAGCCTGGGGTGTGAGGGAAAAACCGTACCAAAGCAGGGGCAGGCACAAAAGTGCCGGTCCCCAGATCAGCAATGCGTTGAGAAGAGCTTTCACAAGAAACAGCGTACTGCTGCGGATCGGCGCCTCCTTCAGAATCCAGAGATATTTCCCTTCCAGGCTGATGGATGCACAGGCGGGCACCGTCATGAGAAACAGGAAAGAAAGTGCCGCCGCTACCAGCAAAACTGCCGGAACTCCCGGAATCTGCGCCAGCATCCGCTGCAGCGCATCCCTCTGAAACGCGGCAAAAATACTGCCCGCCAGAGCCATCATGGCGCCGATCCCCAAATTAAACAAATAGATGGGCGTTCCGAAAAAACGGCCGGCTTCCTTTTTCAGCAGCGCTGAAAACTGGCTGCCTGCAGCAAGAGAACCCAAACGGTAGTCGGAACGGGAGGAATGTGTTAGAAGCCTCGTCAGGATTCCCTTATAAAAACGGCTGAACAGCCACACCGCCAAAAGAAAGGGGAACAGCGTGATGGCCGCGAAACCCAGATAGGCCGGCAGGCTTCCGGCAAGGCCCAGACGCAGCAGGCCAAAAGGCAGCAGCCAGCTTCCCAGCGCTCCCTCGATTGCTCCCTGATGGGCCGCAATGTCCCCCACCGCCTGATTGATCTGAAAGGCTGCAACAAACACCAACGCCAGGAACACCAGATATACCAGATTTGTCACCAGCGCCTTTCCCTGGGAACGGCTTTGGATTAACGCCAGGAAGAAGCCCACCACTGCGGAGAGCAGGGTGGAAAGCAGAGACAGGAACAGGGTGGAGATCATCAGGGCCATACAGAACAGAACCCCGCCTCCCCCTCCGTATACCAGGTAGATCACTCCTGCCGGGATCAACAGAAACACGTTGAAAATCAGGTTTTCCAAATAGAGAGCCAACAACTTGGAGAGCATGACGGAAAAAGCAGATACCGGCAGGGAAAACAGCAAGTCCATATCCCTGCCGCCAAACACGATGCCGCTGGCTCCCATAGAAGCAAACATCAAAGAAGCGGCGCAGGCCACCACCGCCATGAGTATGGGCAGCAGCTCCAAAAGGCCCACAGGCTGCAGCGACTGCGCCAACAGTAAGCTGTACACCACAGAGATATAGACGGACAGCCCGCCCATCAACAATACGATCAACGCGCCGGAAGCCTTCTTTTTCCCCTGCTTGTTGTTGCTGAAGGAGGTGAGCATTCCCAACAGATTCACGCGCATCAGCGCCAGAGTTTCACGCATGGCTATTCCCCCCCTTTTTTCTGTTCCAAGCCGTATTTCCGGGCGGCGCCGGCACGGCCCAAAGGAAGAGCAGGGCAGTTTTCCCATATGCTCGGCTCAATGATTTTCATGTTATTCTCCAGCCCCTTCCTTGGCCAGCTCTAGAAACACGCTTTCCAGGTCGGAATTGCCCACCACATCTTCTGTACGGCCGATTTCGATCAGTCTGCCGCCGCGGATGATAGCGATGCGGTCGCAGAGCTTTTCCGCCACTTCCAGCACATGGGTGGAAAAAAACACGCTTCCGCCCTGTTCGCAGAGCTCTTTGAGGAATTGCTTCATGGTAAAGGCGGCGGCCGGATCCAACCCCACGAAAGGTTCGTCGAGAATGAGCAGTGCGGGTTCCCGGATGAAGGCGGAAATCAGGGCCAGCTTTTGTTTCATGCCGTGGCTGTAGCTGCCAACCCTGCTGCCCAGGGAACCGGTAAGCTCGAAGGCCTGCCCATACTTCCCGATGCGCGCTTCCCGTTGCGCCTTGGAAAGACCGTAGATATCGGCGATAAAGTTCAGATAGGCGATGCCTGTCATAAACTCGTAAATATCAGGATTATCCGGCAGAAAAGCCATTTTGCGCTTGGCCTCCACCGGCTGCTTTTCAATGGATTTCCCGTCTATCAAAACTTCCCCGGCGTCGAACTCCATGATCCCCGCCACACAGCGGAGGGTGGTTGTTTTCCCCGCGCCGTTATGGCCGATGAACCCCAAAATTTCGCCGGGCTCTACCGTGAGCGACAGATCGTCCACCGCCCTTTTGCCTCCAGGATAGGTCTTTGTGAGATGATTGATGGAAAGCATGTTATCCTCCTCTTTCCTCGGGTCCTTCTCTCAAACAAAGAAAACGGCCCTTTTTGCTTTTCTTCCCGATTATAGTCCCCTGTCCTTCCGGCTTCAAGGGATTTCGAGTTAACTTTCAGGCATATAAATCAACCGGAAGGAAACAATCCTTCCGGTCGCTGCTTTCGGTTCCGAACTGCACAGCTTCTTATTCAAAGCTGCCGCTTACAAAACGCCGCTTTTTTCTCTCTGGTCAAATTCCTGCACAGGGGCATAGAGGCGTTCATCCACTCTGGCTGTTATCCTGAGGCCTTCTTCCACATATTCCTCTGATAGGACGGCTCCCTCTTCCCGCAGCCTGGCAGCCAGACCGCTTTTGGCAAAAGGCAGCAAAAGCTCCACCTCGAAGGTTTTCTGCGGCAGGTTTTCCTCTACAGCCTTCAGCAGTTCCTCCACACCCTCTCCCGTAAGGGCGCTGATGCGTACCGCTCCTTGTACCCGTACAGCCAAAGCCCTGTCCTCTACCGCATCCCATTTGTTGAGCACCGGGATGACCGGCCGGTCCGCGCTGCCCAGCTCCTGCAGCAGCTCGTTGGTCACTGCCAGATGCTCCCCAGCCTCCTCGCTGGAGGCATCGCACACGTTCAGGATGATATCCGCCGTAGCTGCCTGCTCCAACGTGGATTTGAACGCCTCCACCAGGTGGTGGGGCAGGCGGCGCAGCAAGCCGACCGTGTCGATCAGCATCACAGTCTTGCCACAGGGCAGCTTCAGCGCCCTGGCCGTGGGGTCCAGCGTGGCAAAAAGCTTATCCTCCGCCAGCACGCCGGCCTGTGTCAGCTGGTTCATCAGGGTACTCTTCCCCGCGTTGGTGTATCCCACCAATGCCACGGTGATTGTGCCGTCCTTCTTGCGGCGGCGGTTGATTTCGCTCCGGGCCGCCTCCACACCTTTGAGCTGCTCCCGGAGGCTGTTAATGCGCCTCCGGATATGCCGGCGATCCGTTTCCAGCTTGGTTTCGCCGGGACCTCTCGTCCCGATGCCCGCACCAAGGCGAGACAGAGCGGTCCCCTGCCCCGTGAGCCTGGGCAGCAGATATTTGAGCTGGGCGAGTTCCACCTGCAGTTTCCCCTCCCTGCTCTGGGCCCGCAGGGCAAAGATATCAAGTATGAGCATGGTGCGGTCGATCACCCGGATGCTGCACAGTTTTTCCAGGTTCCGGATCTGGGTGGGAGAGAGTTCCCGGTCAAAAATCACCAGGTCCAATTCTTCCTTTCTGCACAGCTCAGCCACTTCCTGGGCCATGCCGGAACCCACACAGGTTGCGGTATCCGGCGCAGGCCGCTTCTGCACCAGGGTAAACGCCGGATCAGCCCCTGCGCTTTTGACAAGTTCGGAAAGCTCCGCAAGAGAGCTCTCCGCGTCATATTCTCCAGTATCCAGACAGACAAGGAGCGCACGCTCCTGTTTTTCTTCCGTTTCGTACAAAGCAATCCCTCCGTCACACTGACCTCCATGCGCCTCACGGCGCGGACGTCCTTCGGGGAAAACAGCCTTTCGCGCTGTTCCCACATTTTTGGAAGCAGCTGTTCAGCCGCTTTCCCCTTTCCTTTGCTCTTCTCCCGGAAACGCCGGGAAACAATTGCAGACGCCGGAAGAGCGTAAGAAAGCCTGTGGGAAGAATCCTCTGTTGACACGGCTGAAGATATACCACGGGGCTTCGTTTCACGCTCTCCGCTGCAACTGCCCTAATCATAGTATACTATTTTTCTCCCGTCAATTCTTTCTTTTCCCCCGGCCGGATCAAGGCCTTCTTCAAAAAACGCCGCACAAAGGCAAATGCTGTAAAACCCGATAAAATCCTGACATATCTCGATAAAAATCTTTCCTTCTTTAATTTTCTCTTACTTTGACTTTCCGCATATTGATTTCCAAAAAACCATAGTGTAAGATAGAACCAACAAAGCAAAAGAGGTGTCACTTGAATGGCAGACTATTATAATAACGGGAACGGGTACCAGCAGAACTCCGGGCAGCAGCCCATGTATAATCCTCCCCAGTATCAGCCGCAGACGGGCATGGAGCCCCCTCCGGGCTACGTGCAGAAGAGCCGCACGGCCGCCGGGGTGCTGGCGATCCTGCTGGGCACCTACGGCATCCACAGTTTCTACCTGGGAAACACCTCCCGGGGATTGATGCAGCTGCTCCTCTCCCTGCTCACCTGCGGGATCGGCGCCATTGTCATTTGGATCTGGGGCATTCTGGAGGGCGTAAAAATTCTCGACGGCAGAATCAACACAGATGCAAACGGTGTCTTTCTGAAGGATTGACGCAGGAAACCACTGGAATAAGGAGATACTATGATGAATAATGAATTTGAGAACAACCCCAATCCTCAGAACGATATTCCGCAGCCCACCTTTACGCCGGCTCCGGATTTCGAAGAGAGCGCCGCTCGTGCCGAAGAGGTTGCCGCACAGGCCGAGCAGGTAATTGCCGATGCGGAAGCCGGGGCCGCGCCGTCAGGAAAAGCTGAAGCCTCCGATAAAGCGCCGGAAGCCGCTGCCGGAAACGGACAGCAAACGCCTCCCCAGAACCCCTTCCCTTATGATTCCGTACCCCAGTACGGCGCGCCGCAGTATACCAATCCGGACCCCAACCCCTACGGCGGCTATGACAACGGCTCTTACGGAGCCCCGCAGCAGCCCTACGGTTCATCCCAATACCAGCAGTCCTACGGAACGTCCTATTACCAGCAGTACAATGTACCGCCTGCCGGTTATGCCCAGAAGAGCCGGCTTGCGGCAGGCCTTCTCGGCATCATCTTCGGCAGCCTGGGCATTCACAACTTCTACCTGGGCTTTAACACCAAGGCCGTTGTACAGCTCATTGTGAGCCTGGCAGGCGGGCTTCTCACCTGCGGCGTCGCTACCTTTGCCATGTGGGTTTGGGGATTTATCGAAGGTATCCTCATCCTTTCGGGTAACGGTCCTCGCCAATACGATGGAAACGGCGTCATCCTGCGGGATTGACAGCTTGCAGAAAAAAACAGGAAGAAGGGGACGCGCCAAACCGGCGCGTCCCCTCTTTCTGTCTTATTATATTCCCCTGCTGCGGAACCCTTCACTCCGGCAGCCTGCGCAAACGGATGGCCATATACTCTCTGCCGGGCAGCGGAATACGGAATTTACCGCTGTGAATTCCGGCGTCCGTCACCGTCATTCCCCAGGTGTCAATCACTTCCGCCTGATACCTTGCGTCAGGCTCTTTTCTGAATTCCCGGAAGGTGGGACGGCCAAAACCGTAATAATGAATCTCATAGCCGCTGTCAGGCGCCATGCCCTCCGGCACACCCACGGTTTCATCAAAGGAACCTGTCCCCCTCTTCAGGCCCAAGCCGGGGGTTTCACAGAGAATCTGATGCAGAAAACGAATCCTTTCAGGGCTGTCCCCGTGCAGCTTCCCCCCATGGCTCCACCACAGCACATCCTCTGGATTCACAAAGGTCTCCCCATGCCCTGCATAGCCGCCCCGGAGAGAGGCCTCCCAAAACCGCCGGGTCAGCTCCTGGCCCGAAATATTGCCCCAGCCCTGATCGATATTCCCCTCGTAGGCAATCTCATCCCACACCACAGGTTTGCCGTACCGGACGCGGTAATCGTCAGTGTATTCCACATGGCGATACAGGTCCTGCCGCTGCATGCTGCAATGGGTAATCCAGGGACGGGTATAGTCATAGAAATCAATGCAGTTATGCACGGAGCGCAGATGGTTGTAGGGATCCTTCTCACAAAGGATGGACGCATAACGCTCCCAGTCCTCCAGCGTTTTGGCACGCAGCAGGTCGTATTCGTTGGCAAGGCTCCACCACACATTCCGGTAAGCTGCAAATCTCGCCACCACATACTTCCAGTAAAGATCGTCCTCTTCCCTGCTCATGGCGGAAAATCCCCAGCGGTCATAGGGGTGCATCACAATGATGTCCGCCTCAATCCCCCTGTCCCGAAGCTCCGCGATGCAGGCTTCAAACCGTCGGAAATGCTCGGGATGAAAGCGTTTGAAGTCCCAGTGGTTCCCGCTGAAGTCCACATTGTAGGCAAAATTTTCCTCCGTCAGTCCGGAATTGTCCACCGGCGTACCCTCATAGGGGAAGGTTTCGGGATCGCGGAAATTGTGGATATAATGTTTGGGAAACACGCAGAATCTCATCTTGTTGAAATATCCCTTGGAGAGTTCTTCCAAGGTCTGCTTGCGAATTTCTTCCGGCTGGTGGGACCAGACATAACAGGTGGTGCCCACGCTGTAATAGGGCGTCCCATCCTCATAGGCAAAATGATAGGTGTTGGCCACCCGCACCGGGCCGTGGTTCTTCGGAGAAGGCGGCGTTACCAGGAAAGCGCCTGTGGTTTTTTCCTCAGAAAAACTGCCGCTTATCTCGTAGGTATATTCCCCTTCAAACGAAGGCATAAACCTTACCTTGTAAACGCCTTCTCCATCGTAGAAACCATCAGCCTCCACCGTCTCATTCTTCCCGCGGAAAATTCCTTTCACCGTATAATCTGTAAAGGGATTTCCCTCTGTGCGGCCGCTGGCGGACACTTCAAATATGTCCCATTTTTCCACTGTCTGCATCATACCGCTCCTTTTCCTTTCTCAAGGCCGCCTGACCGGCGGCCCTTTTTTATTCCGTCCTGCGAAGCAGCCGGAAGGCAGGGCGGCCTTCCGGCTGCTTCGCCCTTCTCATTCACAGCAGCATGTTCACCGCTGCCTTCCAGCCGCCATAGCGTTTTTCCCGTTCCAGTGAGGACATTGCCGGGACAAACCTGACGTGCGACATCCTTCTGAAAATCGACTTATCATAGAGGCCCACGGCAATTCCCGCCGCATAGGCTGCTCCGATGCCGGAAAGCTCTTCCTTTTCCGGCACCGCCACCGGTATGTTGAGAATATCGCTTTGAAACTGCATCAGAAAGCTGTCCCTGGTAGGGCCCCCGTCCACACGCAGCTCACTGATCTTCACGCCTGACTCGCCGCCCATGGCATTCACCACATCAGCGATCTGGTAGGCAATACACTCTTCCGCTGCTTTGACAAGCTCCGCCCTGCCGGTGCTGCGGCTCATACCGCAGAGAATCGCCCTCACATCGCTTTTCCAATAAGGAGCGCCCAGGCCTGTGAAAGCGGGGACCAGATAGGTAGAATCCTCCTGGTTGGCCTCCTGCGCCACCTTCCCCGATTCCTTGGAGGATGAAAGCAGATGGAGATCATCTACAATCCACTTCATCACGGCTCCGGTATAATTGATATTGCCTTCCAATACATAAGTGACCTTCCCTTCCATCCCCCAGGCAAGGGAGGTCACAACGCCCTTGCTGCTGAACACCGGGGCTTCCCCAATATTCAGCATCACGGAAGAGCCTGTGCCATAAGTTGCCTTAATCATCCCCGGCTCCAGGCAGCCCTGTCCGAACAGGGCTCCGTGGGAATCCCCAAGCACACCGTGAATGGGGACAGGCTGCGGCAGATAGCCCGCAAAATCCGTTTCGCCAAACAGGGAATCACTGAAGCATACCTCCGGAAGCATGTCGGAGGCAACGCCGAACATGCTGCAGAGTTCCTCATCCCAGCAGAGCTCCTGAATGTTGAACAGCTGCGTCCGGGAAGCATTGGAATAATCGGTTTTAAAGCTTTTCCCGCCGGTCAGCCGGTAGATCAGCCAGGTATCGATGGTACCGGCACAAAGCCGCTTATCCTCCAGGCCAGGCGTGTGTTCCAAAATCCAGGCCCACTTTGCCGCCGGAAAATAAGGGGAGAGGTTGATGCCGGTTTTCTCTTTCACCTTTTCCCCCTGCGCAGAAAGCCTTTCACAGATTTCTGCGCCTCTCGCGCACTGCCACACCACGGCATCCGCCACCGGCAGGCCTGTCTTCCTGTCCCAGATCAGCGCAGTCTCCCGCTGATTGCTGAGCCCCACCGCCGCGATTTCCGTTTTGTCGATCCCGGTCTTCTCCACCAGGTTTTTCACCGTCTGCAGCGTGTTGCGCCAAATCTCCATCGGATCGTGAGAAACCCAGCCGTTCTCGGAAATCTTCTGCTCATGGGGCAGGTCGCTCCGGTCCAGAAGCAATCCGGTTTCGTCGAAGAGCAGCGCCTTTGTGCCGGACGTGCTCTGGTCAATTGCCAGGATATACCGCTTCATCGGCCCATCAGCTCCCTGGCAGCCTTTGCAATTCCCTCTGCATTCAGGCCGTAATAGTCGAACACTTCCTGGGATTTTCCCGCGATTGCCGGCTCATCCGGCAGAGCCAGGTTTTTTACCCGCTTGGGACAGTACTCTGCCACCAGCTGGCTTACCATAGCCCCCATACCGCCGATCACGCTGTGTTCTTCAACTGTGACAAGGGCTTTAACTTTACGTGCGGAATTCAGTACAGCGTCCCGATCCAGAGGCTTCACACAGTACAGATCCAGCACCTGCACGGAGATTCCCTCTGCTGCCAGCAGCTTCGCCGCTTCCACAGCGGGCTTCACCATTTCACCGCAGGCTATAATGGCAAGGTCATCACCTTCACATAGTGTCACAGCCTGATCCAGTTCAAATTTCATCGAATCCGGCGTGTAGATATCCTCCACCGGATTTCTGCCCACCCGGATGTAAGCGGGCTTATCATCCTGCAGCAAAGCTTCCATCAGGGCTCTGGTCTGATGCCTGTCGCTGGGCAGGTAGACCCGCATCCCCGGGATCGAGCCCAGCGCGGCAATATCCTGGGCGCTGTGATGGGTCATTCCCAGCGCCCCATAGCTGACGCCTCCGGAGATGCCAATGAGCTTGACATTTGTACGGGAATAGGCCACGTCCACCTTCACCTGCTCCATGCTGCGGGTGGAGAGGAAACAGGCCGGAGAGGCTGCAAACGGCTTCTTCCCACCCCGGGCCAAGCCTGCAGCGGTGGAAACCAGGCTCTGCTCTGCAATGCCCATCTCAAAAAACTGTGTCGGGAAAGCCCCCGCAAATCCGGAAAGGGAGGCAGAGCCTCTGGAATCGCTGCAGAGAACCACAATATCCCGGTCTTCTTTCGCGTGCTCCAGCAGCACGTCGCAGATCACCTGTCTGTTCGGAATCTTATTCACAGCACGCCGCCTCCTTTCGTTTCAGCTCTTCCATAGCTTTCTGATATTCCTCGTCCGTAGGCACCTTATGGTGCCATACAGCCTGGTTTTCCATAAAGGAGACGCCATAGCCCTTGGTGGTGTCCGCAATGACAACCGTCGGTTTCCCGCTGCAGGCCCTGGACTGCTCAAAAGCCTCGTCGAGAGCCTCCACATGATTGCCCTCCGCGTGGAGCACGTTCCAGCCAAAGGCAGACCAGCGTGCGTCCTGGCTGTCCTGGGCCATCACCTCTTCGGTGCCTCCGGAAATCTGCAGTCTGTTGCGGTCCACCACGGCGCAGAGGTTGGAGAGCTTATAATGGCCGCCTGCCATGGCTCCTTCCCAAACGGAGCCTTCCGCCAGTTCGCCGTCCCCCATTACCACATAGACCCGGGCGCCGGAACCGTTCATGCGCTCCGCCAGGGCCAGCCCTACCGACACGGAAAGGCCGTGGCCCAGCGAGCCGGAATTCATTTCAACACCATTGACTTTGTTGTTGGGATGGCCGATATATTTGGAGCCAAACTGAGAAAATGTCTCCAGATCCGATTCCGGAAAAAAGCCCTTGTCACAGAGCACGCTGTACAGCGCCTCCACCGAATGCCCCTTGCTCAGGATCAAGTGGTCATGCCCGGGCCTATCAAAATTTTCCGGCGTCACATTCATCTGGCTGTTATAGAGCACATTCAGGATGTCGCACACACTGAAATCCCCGCCTATATGGCCGGTTTTTGCCCGGTAAACCATGTCGAGCGCTTTTTGACGGAGGGCAAAGGACTTTGCCCTCAACGCCTGATAGTTTTTTTCCATGCCAAAACATTCCTTTCCGGCTCATTCGCCCCGGAGATAGGCCTTTACCGCTTCCTCGTTGCCGTCGTATAAGTCCGGCTTTACCTTCATGTATTTACAGGCCTCATAAAGCACGGGAACCACATCTTTGTGAATGCCTACACAGTGGTGGATATATGGCCCCTCCACCAGCTTTGCCTCCAGCCTCTTCCAATTTTCCACCTCTATCCAGAGGTAAGTGCCTTTGGTATAGGGCCCGTCAATGCCCTTTGCCTTGCCCAGGAGCAGGCTGTACTCGCCGTTGTCGCCGTCGAACCGGCAGAGGGTCACTTCTCCGTGTTTTGCCTCTGCCTCTACCGCGCCGGGATGGTCGAAAGCAAGCGGATAGCCGATGCAGGGCTTCTCCTTGGCGCAGGAGATGGGCCAGGGGCCGCAGTGCTGCAGCAGTTCGCCGTTTTCATTGTCGGGATGGCGGACGGTCCAGTCCGCAAAGAAGGAGGGGGTGTTATTCATAGCGGCAGCCTCCGCCAGCACAGCTGTCACCGCGCCGTGAATATCGGTTTCGCACACCACCGGGATCCCCTCTTCATTCATCAGGGAATTGGCCGCACAGGGCATAATGCCCAGCTCGCCTTGCAGGGCGTTCCAGCACTGAATCGCCACGGCATTGCAGCCGTACTGGTCTGCCAGGCGTTTCATCGCCACTTTCAGCGCGGCCACATTCTCCAGCTCTTCCTCCTTGATTTTGACCTCCATGTTTTCCCGGCAGTAGTCCATAACCTGCCGGACTTCCGTTTTCTCTTCCTTTACCTTTTTCACCATACCGGTAAGCTCAGGCATGGGAATGGGAGAAAGCTGGATGTTAAACTTTTCTAGAAGCTCGCCCTCATTGCACATAGTGGACCAAAAATCAAACGGCCTGGGCGCAATCTGCAGGATCCGGGTGTGCCGGAACACCCGCACCACGTTGCACACTGCCAGAAAGTCCCTGATGCCCCGTTCAAATTCGGGATCTGTCAGGCGGCAGTTGGTCATGTATGTAAAGGGTACCTGAAAACGCCGCAGCACCTTGCCTGTGGCGAACAGGCCGCACTGGCTGTCCCGCAGGCGCACGCCGTTTTCATCGGGCCGCTCATCCCTGGGGCCCCAGAGCAGCACCGGAAGCTTCAGCTCCCGGGCCAGCCTTGCCACCACATACTCCGTTCCGAAATTACAGTGGGGCACGAACAGGCCATCCACGCCGGCCTCCCGAAATTTTTTCAGAATGGGCGCCACATCCCTATCGTCATACAGGAGGCCCTCCGGGTTGATGTCGTCGATGTCCACGAACTCCACACCCAGCTCCTGAAGCCGGTCCCGGGTGAGTCCGCGGTACTTAATGGCGTCCGGCGCACTAAAAATACTCCGGCGCGTGGGCGCGTAGCCCAGTTTGATGGTCGCTTTTGCCATATTCCTCTATCCTTTCTATTCAGGCGTTAAGATCCCGCACGCTGTCCCGCTCTACAAAGGTGTTGCACACCTGTACCTTCGTCTTTACGCCTGTATTGTTCTTCATAATTTCAATCAGCCTGCGCACGGCGGTTCTTCCCATCTCCTGCTTGTGCACACGGATGGTGGTGAGCGCCGGATAGGAAATCATCCCGAAGGGAAGGTCGTCAAAACCGATTACCGATACGTCTCCGGGCACCTTGTAGCCGCATTCCTGCAGGGCGCGCATGGCGCCCAGGGCAATGATGTCGTTATCGGCAAAAAAGGCGGTGGGAAGCTCCGGCTGCTGCCGGAGCAGGTTCTTCATATCCTCATAAGCGCCCTCCATTGTGGGAGTGAGGGAAAAAGTATACTTTTGTTCTACTGGAAGCCCAGCGCTAGACAAGGCACGCTGATACCCCATATCCCGGTAAAAAAAGTTCTTGATCCGGATATTCCCGCGCAGGTAGCCGATTCTCTTATGTCCCTTATTGATCAGATATTTCACAGCATTGCACACAGAATCCGTATTGCTGATCAATACGGCGTCAAAGGTCATCTCTTCAAACCAGCTATCCAGCACCACGATGGGGGCCAGGGCATTTTCAAAGGGTTTCATATCCTCTTCCTGCATTTCAGTTGCCAGCAGCAGAATCGCGCAGTTCGGGTCGGAAAGGAGCTGATCCCGCACCGCTTCAAAATTAGGATCCTTTTGGTTCAGATTGTAGATTGTGGTCTCATAGCCCGCGCTCCTGCTCTCCGCCTCAACGCCCTCGATCAGGGCGGAAAAGAACGGCGTATCGGAAACAACCACGCCCTGCTTTTTGTAGATGACAAGCTTGATGTTGTCGATCTTCAGTTCCGGAAGATACCCATGCTCCCTGGCCACTGCCAAAATCCGTTCCGCCGTCTCCTTGTTGACCCCGCGCTTGTTGTTCAGCGCGTTGGAAACCGTCGCCTGGGAAAAACCGGTCAATTCACTGATTGTTTTGATATTGATCTTCATAGGTAAGCCCGCCCTCTTTGTTTCTGTTTTTCTGCAGTAACTTTTTCTTATAAGGATACTATACCACCCGAGGTTAAAAATTGCTACTAAATTTTCAGTAGAATATTTAGATACTCAAAAAATTCTCTGCAGGCTGGCCCCGCTCCTGCAGAGAAACGATGAATCGCAGCAAATATTCCGCAGGCCGTGCTTTTCCAGCTCATTTCAGGCCGCGCTTTTCGGCCAGTTCCACTGTCAACTCAATCATCTCTTCCCTGTCCTCAGGAAGGAGGAAGCCCAGGGCGATCATCTCATCCGCTTTACCGGATACCAGTTTCCGGTAGTGCTCCAACGTGCCGTAAAGCGCCTGAAGCTTTTCCGGGGAGAAGGGAATCACCTGGCCGAACATGGCCTGATATTTTCCATTGGCCATTTTACTGCTGCTGGAATAAACGCCCACCGGATAATCCGCGCCCGGCGTGCGGATCCCGCCCTCAGCGTTCCCGAAGGAATCCGGCTTGTTGCGCACCCATGCGCCGAAGGGATCCGCTTCCTCCGGGGAAGTGAACTCTGTTTCGATTTTTGGCGCGTGCGGGGCCGGCATTCCCTCCCGCACCCAGAGATAAAGGTTCCGCCAGGCAGCGTTAAACACCAGCTCATAGGGATTGTCCAGCGGTTCTCCCTCCACGCCATCATAGGTCAGTTCCATGCCGATACGCCGGCAATTCTCCCTGCCCTTCCCTTCGTAGTAATCCAGCAGGTTATATTTGGAATCGTGGCTGGAAGCAGGGATCTGGTAGGTGCGGAATTTATAGTCAGGCCTGTCATAATCGTCCGACCAGCGCACCATCCTGTTCTCGCTTTCCGTGTTGATATTGATATAAGGTTCCCTGGCCCCCATCACGCTGCCCTTGGGAATACCGTTTGAGGCCATCATGGGCGTTCTGGGCTCGTAAGCATTCATGGGCGCCATATCAGCCCCGCATCCTGCGGCCAGATAGCCGTCAAAAACAGGGCCGCCCGCCCTGTTTTCCGGCAGGTAGGCAAAGGAATTGACATACCTGCACAGATAGCTGCCGGACTGGGACCAGCCGGTGAGATAGAGATATTTTTTGCCGTACTCCCGCAGCGGATTGGCGTCCTCTTCAGAACGCAGAAGTTTTGCAAGGTCTGTCAGCATATCCCAGAACAGGCCCGATTCAAACTGGGGCAGGAAGCCGAACTGATCCAGCTTTTCAGGAGCCTTGCGTTCCGGCATGGGATTTGCCCAATTGATGGGGGCATAGCGTTCCGGGTCAAACCGCTTCAGAGCATCCACCACATGGCCCTTGCTGGTAATTCCCACATAGATATCGCCGCTGCGGGTGAAGAATTTCCAGCTGTCCACCCACATACGGTCAATGTCCATCATGGCGGAGGCGTTCAGCACTTCTACCACCACATTGCCGCTGAACTTCGCGGGAGTTTCCGGCCTGCGGACCAGCACCCTGGTAGTGTAGGGCGCATCCGAACAAATGACCTCGGGCCTGTAATGTTCCCCTTCCCGATAGACATTGGCTGTACCGGACATAAAATACTCGTCCTCCACATAGCCAAATTCCGAAAGTCTACAATGGAAATCAGCCGTTTCAAACGGATAGGACTGTTCTGTCACGGGTATTAGTTTCATTTCCTTGAGCATATTTATAACTCCTTCCCATTGCCGCACGGGCTTTTCTCAGTATTTCCCTCCAAAGTTGAGTGCCAGCTTCGCATAGAAATCCTCCATGGTCAGCCGGGAATCCAATGTATGGTACACCCTGATTTCACGGTTATCCTGACTGTGGATATACTTCATATCCGGTGCAAACCGCGGGGCAGGATGAGGGTCCCAATTCATTCGCTCGCTCTCCTCCAGCAGCACAGTGACAGTTCCCTGGTCTCCCAGCCCCCAGCTCTCTCCATGGGGCCAGTGCTGTACCTGCGCGCATTTCCTGTTGAACTCCACCATCTGGGTAAACAGATAATTGCCGATTTCACCGCAGGGCTGTACCCGGTACTGCAGCTCAGCCAAGGATACGGCGGCCTGCTTATAGACGTTGATGGGGATCTGCCACAGAGGAATCTCAGAGGAAAACACCACGTTGGCGGCGTGGATGTCCTGCAATAGATTAAACTCAAAACCGCCCTCCGGCCACTTTCCGCCGCCAATCCAGATGGCGGTCATACGCTCCGCAATCCGGGGCTCCTTGAGGTAAGCGGACGCCAGGTCGGTGAGACAGCCCTGGAACACCACATACAGGGGCAGCGGATCTTCCCGCATCGCCTCTGCAATGATGGCGTCCGCACCCTCTGAAGGCACGGCCGTCCTCTCATCCGGCAGCGGTCCCCGGGCGCCCCTCCATACGGGATATTCTCCGGAAAGGCCCATCAGGCCCATCACCTTCAGAATCTCCTCATAGCTTGCGTCCACCGTGTTTCCGGGCCCGTACTCCTGGGGGTTCTTTTCAAAATGCCCGGCAACGATCCCCCGCACCTTGAATTTCGGCGTCATCAGGTGGTGTGCCAAAGCAAACTGGTCGTCAGCTTCATTTTTGCAGTCTGTGTGAATCAGCAGCCGGACTTTTTTATTCTCCGGCACTTCAAATGCATATTGGAACATAGGTCCTCCTTTTCCGGGCCGCCGGAAGCTTTTTTCCCAATTCCGGCGGCAAGACCGGGGATTTAATTTTCCTGTTTTCTTATCCCTTAACCGCACCCAGTGCAATGCCCTTGGAATAGTACTTCTGGAGGAAGGGAAAAACGAGGATGATGGGAAGAATGGCGACAAAGGCGATAGCCATCTGCACGCCGGTGCTGGGCACCTTGGATATCTCGGCCGCCAAGTCCGACGAGACGTTGCCACTGTTCTGCGACAGATATTGTAAGTCTGAGACCATCCTGTTCAGCAGGTTCTGTATCGTGAACAGTTCCGTTTTCTTATTGATATAATACAGACCGTTTGTCCAATCGTTCCAATATGCCAACCCGGAGAAGGTCCCGATGGTCACCAAGATCGGTTTGCCCAGGGGCAGCACAATCTTTGTGAAGATCCTCACCTGGCTGGCTCCGTCTATCTGCGCCGCCTCAAACAGCGTATCCGGGATGCTGGTGGAAAAATAGGTCCGGATCAAGAGGATGTTCATCGCCCCCATCAGCAGGTTCGGCAGCAGCAGGCCCCAGATTGTATCCTTCACTCCGACGTAGTTGGACCACAGGATGTAGGAGGGCACCAACCCGCCGTTAAAAAGCATGGTGAAGAAGACAAAGAAGGTAATCACCCTGCGTCCCGGCAGGTTTTTCAGCGACAGCGGGTAAGAGAACAGCGCAGACAGCGCCACGTTCACCACCGTGCCGATCACGGTCACAAGAATCGTCATGCCATAGGCCCTGAAGATTTTTTCTCCGGACCGGAAGATGTACTCATAGGCCCCCAGGCTGAACTTCTCAGGAAAGAACGAATAGCCATTTTTCAGCAGCGTGCTCTCATCCGTAATGGAGGACAGGAACAGCAGCAGGAAGGGCAGTACTACCATTACCGCTACAAGCATCATCACCACGTTCGCGGTGATCTGATACCCTGAATTCTTTTTTTTCATCTCTACTCCCCCCGCTCAGAACAACGCGTTCTCTTTGCTGACCTTGCGTACCACCAGGTTTGACAGCAGCACCAGCAGAAAGCCTACCACGGACTGATACACGCCTGCCGCCGATGACATCCCGATGTTCCCCTGCTTCATCAGGCCGCGGTACACATAGGTATCGATCACGTTGGTCGTCGAATACAGCATACCGCTGTCTCTCGGCACCTGATAAAACAGTCCGAAATCCGAGTAGAAGATCTTGCCGATGCTCAGCAGCGTCAGCGTAATAATCGATGGCAGGATGCAGGGCAGCGTGATATGCCAGATCTGCTTGAGCTTCCCGGCCCCGTCCAGTTCCGCCGCCTCATAGTAGGTGGGGTCGATTCCGTTAATAGCCGAGATGTAGATCAGGCAGCCGTATCCGATGCCCTTCCACGTGTTCACAAAGATCAGGATGGCCGGCCAGTATTTCGGCTCGTTGTACCAGAAGATGGGATCTTTCCCCAGCAGGGGCAGAATCGTCTTATTCACAATGCCGCTCTGCATGCTGAAAAACGCATATACGATGTATCCCACAATGACCATGGACATGAGGAATGGGAACAGGATTGCGCTCTGGTACAGCTTCTTCAGGCGCTTGTTGAGAATATCGCAGATGAAGATTGCGAACAGAATTCCCAGGGTGGTGTTCAAAAAGATGAACGCCACATTGTACAAAATAGTATTCCTTGTGATGACAGCCGCGTCATCGGACGCAAATAGGAATTCGAAGTTCTTCAGCCCGATCCAGTCGCTGGCGAAAATCCCCTTGGAGAAATCCACCTTTTTGAACGCGATGATCATTCCGAACATTGGGATATAGTTGTTTACGATCAGATAGATCGCTCCCGGCAGCATCATCAGGTACAGCGGAAGCCATTTCTTGACCTTCTCGCTCCGGCTTCCCCTCTTCACCGCCGCTCTCGCTTTCTTTTCCATTTCACACCTCTCAGTGATACATAACAGCTTTGATTTTTAAAACCGGATAGGAATGCGGCATCCGTCCCAGCCGCATCCTTTTGTTTCGTGATAAAGAAAGGGGAGCCTCCGTTTGCCACGCAAGTAGAGACACCCCCGTTTCATAGAATAACCGCCGAACCCGTCGCACCGGCAGCCCAGCGCGCAGCCTTCCGGATATATTTTAGAACCCTGCTGCGTCAAAAACATCCTAAACACGGAAGATTTTCGCCTGTTTTTCCAGAATGCTTCAAAACTCGCCCGTCAAAGGGCAATGTTTGTCGCTCTGCGCCCTGAATGCATCAGCGCTTACATAAAATCCTGATTGGGGAAGAGAACTCCCTTTTCATTTCCATCAAATAGGACATCTTCAATCAAGTTTCTGAAGAGAAACTTGATTTGATTTTCGGAACCCGAAAATCAGTTTATTCCTGTGTTGCCAGCCAGGCGTCCAGCTGTTCCTGTTTCAGATCCATCACCTTCTGCAGGCCCGCGGCGTAGAGCTTGTCGTTGAAGTCCTTCAGTGTCGCTTCCACATCGGAGACGGAACCGGTTTCCAGGGGCTTCTTGTACTCGCTTTCCACGCCGGAAAGTGCTGTAAGCTCGGTTGCTACGCTGGAGGAATCATAGAAGAAACCGAACGCCTTGGAATAAGTGGCGGAAGCATTAAAATCCTTATACTGCTGCCATACATCCTCAGGCTGGCCGTTCCACACATATCCCTTGAACTGGTTGGGCAGATGCCAGCCCATGTTCAGATGGTAGGCGGAAGAAGCGTCCTTGCCCTCCGGATAGTCGATATAGACCTCGCTGCCTTCTACCCGTGCATAGTCCTCGCCCTCGATGCCGAAATTCATCAGGTTGTTCCATTCGGGACTAGTATAGGCGTAATTCAGGAACTGCATGGCTTTTACCTTGTCTTCGGACTGCTGGGCGATTCCCCAATCTATGTAATTCACATTTCCAGAGCAGATGATGTTGGAGACGCTGCCGTCATCCTTACCGATATAGGCAGTGACCATCTCCTGGCCGCAGCTCACGTTTTCCTGTACCAGGAATCCTGGCTTGATAGGAGAAAGATAAGAGAATAGGGTTCCAGCCTTCACCAGATTTGAGGAAGTTTCCGTGGTAGTGGCTGCGTCCAGCTTGATATAGCCGGTCTGATACCAATCTTTAATGCGGTTAAGACGAACCTTGTATTCCTCCGTCTCATAGAGGTTAACCACAGTAGTGTCTTGTCCATCATTCATCAACACGCCGAAGGAATCGGAGAGCGGATCCCAGGTTTGAATCTGGCTTGCAATATTAGTGCCCGCGATGCAGTCCAGTTCTGGATGAGCCGCCTTCACCTTCTCGAAGATGGGGGTCAGATCGTCTAAAGTTTTGATAGCGTCCACGTCGATCTGCAGCTCGTCCACAATGTCTTTTCGCATAACAATGCCTGCCTGAGAGGCACTTTCCTTGTTGGAGGGGATTCCATAGATAAAGCCGTTGACCGCACCGCTTTTTGCCACGTCTTCTCCCATAAACTCCAGAATACCCTTCCCATACTCGTCTATGTAATCCGCCAAATTGACAATCTGTTTTGCATTGATATAAGAGTTGGCCAGATTACTCACAACAGGAAGAATGTCCAGTTTGTCGCCGCCGGAAAGCATCAGGTTCAGCTTCTGCTGGTATTCGCCGAAGCCCATCAGAAGTCCCTCAAAGGACATTCCCAAGTCCTTTTGAACCTGTTCATCGATCTTGGCCATGACGGCATCCTGATTGGGCTGTTCGTTGCCGAGATATGCCATGGTGATGGTGTAACCGTCTCCGCCCGCGGCGGTGGACTCTGTACTAGCCTCGCTGTTCTGGGACGCAGCGGAGGAGGTTCCCTTACTTTTTGTGCCGCTGGAAGCGCTGCTGCCTCCGTTCCCATTTCCGCAGCCCGCAAAGGCTGATAGCGTCATGGCAGCCGCCAGCGCCAAGGACAGGATTTTTGCTGTCTTTTTCATCGTTTGTCACCTCATAAAAAAATTTGGTTCAACCGTTCGTTCAAGTTTTATATTTCCGTTTATTTAAATTTAGATTTAAAAATTTTGATCGAAATTTTTCTAAACTTTCATATAAAACTTTACTTTATGGGCATAGTATAACAGCACTTTCCGTTGTTTTCAATAGTTAAATTCACGTATTTTCCGAATTAATTCTATACATTTTACACATCGTCACAAAACAGTAATAAATTCTATTTATTTTTATGCAGTACGCCCTTATGCGATAAATATAAAGTTTTAAACGTCATTTTATTTTCAGTTGGGTTGCTGCCGTTCTTTGTCACATAAAAAAGGAGCGGTTAAGCCCGCTCCTCATCAGTCGGTATTCTCTTCAATCCAATCCCTGCAGCAATTCACACAACGGCATCCGATAAAGACCGGAAAGCTTCAGCAGCATCGTAATATCAGGCAAGGTTTTTCCCGCCTCATAATACGTATAGGTGCTGCGGCACATATGAAGCCGTTCAGCCACCTCTTTCTGGCTCATTTCCCGCTTAATACGCAGTTCCCGCAAACGGGAAGAAATCAATCGCTTTACTTGTTCCCCATCGTACTCTTTTATTGCCTCTTCCATAAATAGCGCTTCCTTTCGTATGTTATAGTGCACTTACATCACTATTATAGCCTTTTTATAGTGAAATGCAAGCCACATTTGGCTTTTTTTCAATTTTTTTGTCCTCAATTGGCGTTTAACCGCCAGTTATGAGAAATTCTGTCGAAAAAATATGCAAAACCCCATGGACATCCTCACAGCGTCCCGGAATTTTCAGGAATACGCTCAGTTCATTTCCTATCAGAAGACTTTTTCCCTGCATAACAACCCCGATTCTGTAAAGGGGCAAAGTACGGCAGTTCCGGCAATAATGGTTCTTTCTTGTAAAAAAACAGGCAAAGGAATAACCGCCTTCCGGTCACCACGCGCCACTGTACTTCAGTGTTTCACTGCTGCACTCCGCTCCCTGACGCATGCAATCCTCCAAAGGCCTGCCCTCCAGAATCCCCTTTAAAAATCCGGCGATGTAACTATCCCCCGCCCCCATGGTATCAACAACCCGGCAGGGAACGATACCGCAGGAGACAAACCGCCTGCCATCGTAGGCCAAACTGCCCTTCTCTCCAAGAGTGGCAGTCACCACCTTTGGCCCGCGTGCCTGTATTTCCCGCAGAAATGCCTCTAATTCCGGGCCTCCGGCACAGTCCAGCCCAAAAAAGGCATAATCCACGCTGCCCACAGCAGCTTCCAGAACAGGCCCCCTGGGTTTATCGGCAAAATCAAAAGCAATGGGTACTCCCTGCGCCCTGATCCTGCCCAAATCCTGCTCCACCATGCCCCACAGCCCCGTGACCATCATATCATGAGAGCAAATGAACCGAATATCCTCCTCGGTCAGACGGAACCGGGGCAGCACCCCTTCTTCATACTCCCCCAACACCCGCTCTCCGTTTATCAGGCTCACATGGGTGACCGCCGTACTTCCCTTTAAGACCTGGATATGGGACAAATCAATCTTCTTTTTTTCCAGCGCCCGGGTCAGAAGACCGGCATAGCGGTCGGTCCCCACCGCACCGATATAGGAGGCGCGCCCTCCGATGCGGGTGAAGTAAACCGCCACATTAACCGGATTCCCACCCGGATAGGCTTCTCCGGTCTGATCGTACACATCCATGCAGTTGTCGCCTACTGCAGCAAGTCTCAGCATAAAAACAGACGCTCCTTTCCACTGAACCATAATCTTCCAGCAGTTTCAGCTGTTAAGACGAATTCCTTTCTTGACTGTTTAATAGTCGAGGCAGCGGTAATACCGTCTGATCTCCATGGGGTGGCGGTTCAAAAGTTCAATATGCGCGTCAATCCTCTGAGTGACTGCATGGGTCACCAGATGAGACAGGCTTCCTCTATACTCCGGACGGATACCCGCAAGTTCGTAGTCACGGCTGTCGATCAGGGTGAAGTTTCCGCAGATACGCGGTAGAAAATTCGCTACCCGTTCCGCCAGCGGACGCTCCGCATCCTCCCCCAGAAACACAGTGACCGGCGTATCCCTGTCTATAATTTCCAGTGTGCCGTGAAAAAACTCTCCCGCATGCACAGCCTTGGCGCGCAGCCAGTGCTGCTCCTCCCAATAACACATGGCATAGGAATATGCGGCTCCATACTGGCTGCCTGCGCCTACAAAATAATGGATGGGGTCGGCATGGTGCCGCTGGGCAAACTCCTTTCCAAATTCATCAGCCTTCTTCTCCGCCTCTGCCAACGCCCGCGGCAGATATTGTTCCATTTCCCGATGGTATTCCACATATTCCGGAAAATCTCCGTTATTCCAAAAGAAGCGGTCCGCCGCCATAAAAA
>ENA-OUOW01000820-OUOW01000820.1-human-gut-metagenome-genome-assembly--contig:-NODE-820-length-24615-cov-15.012622_pt1 | contig 24615 bp, 18 predicted proteins | sample MGYA00237938_ERZ548769 | MGnify/ENA primary metagenome ERZ548769 (study PRJEB26490, sample SAMN05356870) | human gut metagenome | biome: terrestrial biome; feature: human-associated habitat; material... | reverse complement strand
TCGTAGTACATGCCGATCAGGTCCTTGGCCATGTACATCACGTCGGCGAGCGCGATGGCGGACACCACGGATGATTCCTTGATGAGGAAGATCACATTGGCCAAGACGCCTGGAATGGAGGTGCTGATGGCCTGTGGAATGACCACGCGGCTTAATGTCTGCCATTTGCTCAAGCCCAGCACGTATGCGGATTCGCGCTGCACTTCCGGAATGGTCTCCAAGCCGCCGCGCATCGCTTCGGCCATATAGGAGCCGCCGAGGAAGCCGAGTCCGACGATGGCGCACAGTTCCGCGGACCAGACGAGTCCGAGTTTCGGCAGGCCAAAATACAGGAAGTACAGCTGCACCAGCAACGGCGTGTTACGGCTCAGCTCGATGTAGACGCGCACGACCTGCCGCAGGACGGGGATGCGCGCGATCTCGATGCCGGCGCAGACCAAGCCGACCACAATCGCCAGGATGATGCCGAAGACGGAAATGAACAGCGTCATTTCGGCACCGCTGACGAAGAACGGCGCGTAGTGCGAGATGAACGTCCAGTCGAACACGCGCGCCCCCTTCTCTTCTCAACGGATTTTTCGTATTTGTTCCGGCGAACGCGGCTCATACTATCGCTTTATTCGCCGCTACGAGCCAGTTTCGTTATCGGTTTTTCGTATAAGGACTTATCAGGTATCGCGAAACAGTCGTCCTGCGATCCCTCCAAGGTTCTTCTACAGTATGGCATGTTGGCGGATTGCGCCGTCGGCGCATATCGAAATGTGAAGATTGGGTATGCCTTGCGAGAGAGTATGCACATGCTCATTCGACATGCAACGATGGAGGATCTGGACGCGATCGAGGCTGTGGAGGCCGCCTGCTTCCCACCTGCGGAGGCCGCAAGCAACGAAAGCCTTACCGCACGCGTGGCCGCTTATCCGGACCATTTCTGGCTATTGGTCAACACCGATGACGACGATACCCCGTTCCCCTCGCGTGTAGAGGACGGCACGTTGGTTGGTTTCGTCGATGGCATGGCCACAAACGAGCCGAATCTTGCCGATGCCATGTATGACGACGCCGATATGCATGACGAGCATGGCGATTGGCAGATGATTTTCGGCGTGGATGTGGCACCCGTCTACCAGCATCGCGGCTGCGCCAGCTATCTGCTGCGCCAGGTGATTCTCGACGCGGCACAGGCCGGACGCAAGGGCCTCGTGCTCACCTGCAAGGAACGGCTGGTCGATTTTTACGCACGGCTGGGATTCGTGGACGAAGGACTGTCCGAGTCGACGCATGGCAACGTGGTCTGGCATCAGATGAGGCTCGCGCTGACGCACGCCGTCGGCACGGGAAACCCTACTGCGAACGGCTCCGCCAAGACCGCGGAGCGTACCAATGATGCGGATACGACCGCCATGAGCGGCGTGGACCACGACGCGGAAACCTTGGAGTTTCCGCAGGTCGAACCCACCGCGTGAAGAACGGCCGGCGAACTTCACGTGAACATCGCGACACGCCGACGATTTGCATTCCGCCGAGAATCCACGTAAGTTAGCACTCGCTTCGGGCGGTTGGCGCAGAGGTAGCGCACTTCCCTGACACGGAAGGGGTCACAAGTTCGAATCTTGTATCGCCCACTCGATGAATCGCCGGCAGAATGTTGCCGGTTTTTTCATCACAGGCTCGGGCGATTGGCGCAGCGGCTAGCGCACTTCGTTCACACCGAAGGGGTCGTAGGTTCGATTCCTACATCGCCCACCCGAGATTCACGCTCGTTGGCCATGTGGCCGCGAGCGTTTTTTCATAATCGACGTATTCCGATTATGCCGGTCCAATCGGAGTGCGGGCTAGAATGCCGCGGAGCCGGCAGAATGGCGGGATTCCGCCGATGCAACCTGTGGTTGCGTGCGAAATGCAACCTGAAGATGGTGGCGCGGAACTGGTTTGCCGTGGCATAGTGAGGGCATCGGCCGAATATGTCATGATGAGCATTACCTATGAAGGGACACTCCGATGAGCTTCCGCACCAACCTGCAATACCTGCGCGCACAACGCAACATGGCCCAGGAACAGCTGGCCATGCTGCTCGGCGTCTCGCGCCAGGCCATCTCCAAATGGGAATCCGAGAAGGCCTATCCCGAGATGGACAAGCTGCTTATGATATGCGACCTGTTCGGTTGCACGCTTGATGACCTGGTGCTTGGCGATGTGAGCGCGAGCGTGAACGTGGGCGCGGCCGCGCGCGGTGCGGCGGAGAGCGACCATGGCTCGGCTGCCAGAACCGTAACCGGGGAGGGCGCCGGGGAACCCGCGTATATGAAGGATGCTGATGGGAACATCGGTGAATCAGCGCGGTCCGGCGGTGACGGCATCAATGGCCCGAGCTCCGCAAATGCATTGCCCGGCGAAATGTTGCACGGAACCAGTTCATCACGTCCCGGCACGCTGGCTAATGTGGCTGCCTTACCGCAGGATCTGACCGGCTACGATGAACACCGCTGCCGATTCGCGCTACTGATTGCCGGCGGTGTCGCGGCGATTATCGCGGGAGCCGGCATCGGCAACCTGTTCGATTCCGATAATTCCATTCTCGGCGTGACGCCACTCAACGATTTTCTGACATTCCTGGGCATCTGCGTGGGCGTGATCATCGGGCTGGCGATGCTGATTCCGGGCGGCATGTCGCACACCGACTTCAAACGGCGGCATCCCTATGTCGAGGATTTCTATACTGAGGAGGATCGCAGCCGGGAACTGCGGCTGCTGGTCATCGGCATCGTCGGCGGAATCGCGGCCATCCTGATCGGCATCGCGGTGATGGTCTATGCCGATGATGTGCTGGGCGTCTCCGATGGCTGGCCGGCCGCGATCATGCTGCTGCTGTGCGCACCCGCCGTTTTCGGGTTCATCTACTGCGGCATGAGGTACAGTCTGCTCAATATCAATGACTACAACAAAGCGGCCGAGACCGACCGCAAAGAACACGCGGGCGAACAGGATTTCTACGCCAAACTGACCGGCGCGGTGTGCGGCATCATCATGCTGATAGCCACGGTGACCGGCCTGTGCCTGCTGTTTTTGAACCCTGCGGCATTGCGCGGCGATTGGTCGGCCGTCGGGTCGAGTGCCGCGGACGGGGCGATGTTCTGGCTGCCGTGGCCGATTGGCGGTGTGCTGTGCGGCGTTGCGGCCGTCGTCATTCAGCTGGTCAAGGATTATCGCGAGCGTAAGTGATCAAGTGGCGATGGTCCATCGCTATTAGGGCCCGTTGCAGGGGTTGCGAGATGTCGCCCGCGGCGCAGAGTTGCCGAGGACCGGCAAATCACTCCCGCGTCGGGTCCTTTTGCAGGAGCAGGAAGACGAGCGCCACGACGAGCAGGACGGCGATGGAGAGCACGCCGAGCGAGGCGTTGCCGGTCAGGGACGTGGTGGTGGCTACCAGGAAGGTGCCGATGATTGAGGCGGTCTTGCCGAAGATATCGTAGAAGCCGTAGTACTCGTTGGCGTGGTCCTTGGGGATGATCTTGCCGTAGTACGAGCGGGAGAGCGCCTGGATGCCGCCTTGGAACATGCCGACCAGAATCGCCAGAATCCAGAACTCCACGGCCGATTTCATGAAGAACGCGGCGAAGAGCACGATGCACATGTATGCCACGACCGCCGCCGTGATCATCACTTTGCAGCCGAACCGGCCGGCCAGACGGCCGTAGAGAATCGCGCAGGGGAAGGCCACGAACTGCGTGACGAGCAGTGCCACCACCAGCTGGGTGGAGTCGATGCCAAGCTCGGCACCGTAGGAGGTACTCATCGAAATCACCGTGTTCACGGCATCGATGTAGAAGAAGAACGCGATCATGAACATCCACAACGGCTTGTTCTTCACGATCTTGCCGAACGTGCCCGCCAGTTCGCTGAACGTGCCGCGCACGGCCGAGCCCAGCTGGTCGCGGGTGGCGCGATAGTGCACTTGGCGGTAGCTGGTAAGCAGCGGGATGGTGAATGCCACCCACCAGATGGCGGTGATGATGAACGAGGCGCGCGTGCAAGCCACCGTGGACCAGTCGAAGAGCGACGGGCCGCCGAAGATCAGCGCGATGCAGAAGATGAACGGCACGGTGGAGCCGATGTAGCCCCAGCCGTAGCCATGCGAGGAGACCTTGTCCATGCGCTCGTTCGAGGTGGCGTCGATGAGCATCGAATCGTAGAACGTTAGCGAGCCGTTGAGGCCGATGGTCGCCAGAATGTAGACGACTAGGAACGGTAGCCAGGTCAGGGGCAGGGCCATTGCGCAGCAGGTGACCACGCCAGTGCCGAAGAAGCCAAGGAAGAACTTGATTTTCATGCCTTGCACGTCGGCGATGGAGCCGAGCAACGGCATGAGCAGCGCGATGACCAAGGAAGCAATGGTTTGCGCGTAGCCCCAGGCGGACACGATGTTGCCGTCCGCCGGCATCAGCGATTTGGCGTAAATGGGGATGACGGCGGTGGACAGCAGCACGAATGCCGAGTTGCCGACGTCGTAGATGATCCACTTCTTCTCGCGGGCGGTCAGTTTGGCGCTTTGCGGCACCGGTTCGTGGACATTCGTGGGATCAGTCATATACACTCCTCGACAGTATTCAACTCAATCTATCGTAGAAGCGCGGACTAGGGTAGGGGAGCCATTCCGGTTGAACGGCGGATGAATAATGCCGGGCCTCTTTCTAAGGGGAGCCAGAGCAAAAATAGCTCCCCTCGCTGAGGGGAGCTGGCCGCGAAGCGGACTGGGGGGAGCTACCTATAGTCGACTATTCGCCGATCAGCGCGATGGCCTCGTCGTAATCGGGGCATTGCGGCACGCCGTTGAGGCTGTGCTGGATGGCGATGGATGCCGCCGCGTTGGCGATCTTTACCGATTCGGCCAGACTATGGCCCTTTGCCAGCATCGCGCACATCACGCCGGTGTGGCAACCGCCCGCCGAACGGGTGTGTACGGCCTTGGTCGGGTATCCCTCGATATGAATCGTCTCGCCACCTGGCTCACGAATCCAAGCGCCGCGGGCGCCGACACGCACCACCAGCGGCGCGCGCAGTGTAGCGCCCAAGCCGTCGCACAACTGGTGCATGAAGTCGTCAAGTCCGCCGCCAATGGTGACTTTGCTGTCGTCGATTGGCGCACCAAGTCGCTCGGCCAGCGTCATGGCCTCCTGACGGTTGCAGGACCAGACCGGGCGTGCGAGCACCAGGTCCTCAAGCATATGGTCGTTGACCAAACGCAACGTATTGGTGGGGTTGATCACCAGCGTGTAGTCGCGTGCAGCCGGGTCGGTACCGGCCTTGAGCAGGAATCCGTCCACGCCGGTGGCCGTGTGGTCCATCAGTGTGTTGCCGCTGATGTGCACCACGTCTTTGGGCTGCGGCTCCAGCGTGTCGAACGTGTCCGAGTCGCCATGAGCCTCGGCGCCATAGGAAGCGATGAATGTCTTCTTCGGCGCGCCGGAGCTCAGCACCACGCGGAAGCCGGAATCCTCATCAAGACGATCCTGGCCGATATGCGTAATGCCGTTGTCTTGGAATGACTGGCGGATGAAATGCGCCCACAGGCCGTTGCCCAGAATGCCGGCGTGCTCGGTCGGCACGCCCATGCGGCTGGCCGCCTGCAGCACGCGATAGCTGCCGCCAATGGAGGGCTTCGGATGATCGGCCACGGCGAATCCGCCCTGTGCCGGCACCTTGTCCACATTGAGCATAATGTCCACCCAGACTTGCCCCAGTGAAATCACGCTGGGCTCGTGAGTGCCGATACCTCGCTTGAGATTCAACATGACAGCCTCCTTCGTCGTAAGTTGCACGTCGCAAGTTGCACGAGGACCCCTTCGTCCCTTGCCGTCTCTTATACCGAGATTATATGAGAGTTTGCTGGATGCGGAAAAGGAAGGCCGGCGTGTTTTATCGGGTAAACGCTACGATTTGCAGCGTAATTCGCCGCTGGCGAACTGCTGACGAACTACTTGCGGACCGCTGGCGAACCAATGCCGAGCCGCTCGTGAACCGCTGATGGCCCACTCGCAAGTTACGCTCGAACCGCGCGTGAACCGCCGAGGTTCGTCCATGATACACGCAAGAGTTGCGGTTGTCGGTATTGGGCTATATATTTGTGAAGTTGTGTGTTCGGCATGTCGGGTGAAACCGGCGGTCGAATGCGTGAAAGACTTGACACATCAAGGTTAAGGGAGTCCATCATGGCAGCTCGTTGCGCAGTGTGCGGCAAGGGACCGCAGACCGGTTTCACCGTTTCCCATTCGCACCGTCGTACCAAGCGTAGCTTCCGCCCGAACCTGCAGTCTGTGCGCACCACGATTGATGGCGAGAACACTCGCCTGCGCGTGTGCGTCAAGTGCCTCAAGGCTGGCAAGGTTCAGCGCGTGGCCGCGTGAATCGCGTACTAACGTGGAGCAAAACCCGTTTGAGCTTCGGCTTGGCGGGTTTTGTTGTTTCTGCGGCCTAAAGAGGCCGTGCGAATAGAATAGGCCAATATGAGCATCACTATGGGCACCACTCTCGCTTCGCTGGTCACCAACAAGCGTCGCGTGTCCGCGCTCAAATCGCTGGGAATCGTTACTGTCGGCGACGCCCTGACCTACTATCCTTTCCGCGTCACCGAACCGGTGCCGCTTCGCGCCATCCGCGAGGCCGCACCCGGCCAGCAGATGGCATTTGCCGCCGTGATACGAGATATGCGCGTGGTGCCGATGAACGCTCGCCGCGGCTACCGACTCGAAGCGACGGTCGATGACGCCGACTTCGCCCGGTCTCGTCGCGTACCCGGCAGCACGGCCCGGCTCACGTTCTTCTCGTATCGTAAATCGTATGTGGATTGGGTCAGCGTGCGACTGCGCGCCGGCACGTCTGTGGTGGTCTCCGGTATGCCCGGCGAATACATGGGTCAGCTGCAGTTCACCCATCCCGAAATCCTCACTGTCGCGCCCGTGCCGGCCGGAGCAGGAGCGGGGCTTGAGGGTTACGCTCGGGGCGCGGCATCCGGCAATGGTGCGTTTGCGGGAAGTGCCGATCCGTATGCCAGTGCGCAGTCCGCGTATCCGCCGGCCGCGACTGCCCCTTCCGGGGCCGCGTTGAAATACGACGCCGATACCGTGCAAGAGGCGCTTACCCGCGTCTGCCGGCCCCGCCCGGTATATCACGCCAGTTCGCGTATCTCGTCCGAACATATTCATGAGACGATTCTGGGATTGCTGTGGATGATGGGGGCCCGCACGTCATCCACGCCTGACGGGCAACTCGCTGGCGCTGGGGCAGCCGGCATTGTGGCTCCCGCGACTGACACCATCGCCGTCCAAAACGGGGAAGAGAAGTCCGGCACGACCGCCGAATCCGGTGCTGAGGCGCTCTCCCAATCCATCCCAGATGTGCTGCCCGAATCGGTGCGCAAGGCCAAGAACCTCATGCATCGGGCTGAGGCGTTCCTGGCCATTCATGATCCGGCCTCCACGGCCCGGTTCAAGGAGGCCATCGAAACCCTGCGCTATGAGGAGGCTTTCGTTTCGCAGACCTCGCTGCTGAAGTCTCGACAGCACGCGCACAAGTCATCGGCGCATCCTTGCCCGCTGAACGAGGCGCTGGAAACAGCTCGAGCGTCGGTGGGCGAAGCGGTTGCGGAGCCAAGTACGCAACCAGAAGCATCGGAGCGCGGTTCTGCGACCGATCTGCCTGATCTGCCCAATTTGCCCAATTTGCGCGACCGCTTCATCGCATCGTTGCCGTTCACGCTGACAGCCGGTCAGAGTCAGGTGGTGGACGACATCGCGTCCGATCTTGAACGTGACTGGCCCATGCAGCGTCTGTTGCAGGGCGAAGTCGGCTCCGGCAAAACCGTAGTGGCGCTCGCGGCCATGCTGCAGGCGGTCGGTGCCGGCTATCAGGCGGTGCTGGTGGCTCCCACTCAGGTGCTTGCCGAACAGCATTACGAGACCATCAGCAAGATGGTGTCGGGGCTGACCCTTGCACAGCCGGGTGCCAAGGAGACCGATGCCGCGGCCGACGTTGAGGGCGCGATGGGCGCGTCCGGTGCTTCGACGGTCTCTTCTTCCAAGGTGCCTGCGGAAATTCCCGTCACCCTGCTGACCGGTGGCATGAAGCTTGCCGCCCGGCGTAAGGCGCTCGCTGCGGCCGCCAGTGGTGAGCCGGGCATTATCGTGGCCACGCACGCGGCGTTTTCCAAGACCTTCCAAGCCCCGCACTTGGCCTTGGTGGTAATCGACGAGCAACACCGGTTCGGTGTGGAACAGCGCGAAAGTCTCAACGCCAAAACCGATGACGGCACCACGCCGCATCTATTGGTGATGACCGCCACGCCCATCCCGCGCACCGCCGCCATGACTTGGTTTGGCGATCTCGATATTTCCTGGCTCACCGAATTGCCTGGCGGCCGCAAACCGATTCGCACCGTGGTGGTCAATGAGGCCGATGCCGCCACCATGGGCCGTATGTTCGCGCACATTCGCGCGCGAGTCGACGCGGGGGAGCGGGCCTATATCGTGTGCCCGCGCATTGATGCGGATGATGAGGAGAACGAAGGCGGTTCCGGCGTTTCGGCAGCAGCCGGTTCTGCCCGCGGACGCGCCGCAGCATCTGGTTCCAGTGCCCGCACAGCTGCGGGCGGCCGTGCAACGCGCGCTGCGCTCGACGCCATCGGCATCGACGACCCCTACGAAACCTTCGACGAAAATGGCGAAACCGTGGCTCGCCCGCCATTGCATGCGGTGGCCGAAATCGCCGATCGGTTGCAGAAACTTCCACAGTTCCAAGGCATCCGTTTTACCACCTTGACCGGTCGGGACAAGGATGATGTGAAAACCCAGGTCATGGCCGATTTTGCCAGCGGCGAGACTCCGATTCTGGTGTCCACCACGGTGATTGAGGTCGGTGTGGATGTGAAACAGGCCAGCTGCATCGTGATCTTTGATGCCGACCGATACGGCCTCTCTCAGTTGCATCAGCTGCGCGGCCGCGTGGGACGTGGTGGCACCAACTCGTGGGCGTTCCTTATTTCCCGTGCGGAACCCGGCTCCCCGGCCGAGCAACGGCTCGAAGTGATTCACCACTCGCTCGACGGTGCCGAAATCGCCCAAGCCGACTTGGAATTCCGTGGTGCTGGCGATGTGTTGGGCGACGCCCAATCCGGCGGAAAGTCCAGCCTGAAGCTCCTGCGCGTGGTCAAGGACGCCGACATGATCGCCGACGCCCGCACCCGTGCCGAGCAGCTTCTGGCCGCCGACCCCGAACTGGCAGGTGAGGTCCAACTCGCCGGTGCCGTCCTCGACTTCACCCGAGGCAACGAAACCTTCCTGACCTCCAGCTGAGGCACCTCCAGCTGAGGCTAGGGCTGCGCCCCCGTAATCGCACGATATAGTTTTTCCGTATGCCGATCGTGAGGAAATCACGGTCGGGAAGCCCTCGAATGTGCTTCAGTGGAGGCAAGACCATTCGTACATGAGGTGCTCGAAGTGCATATATCATTGGTGCGCTTCGAGCACCCCATTGTTGTTCATGATTGGTATGCGCAGATGAACCTGTACAGTGAAAGCTATGCGTGTAATTTCTGGACGATTCAAGGGTGTGGCGCTTGCTACGCCGAAAACGGGTACCCGGCCTACCACGGATCGCACCAAAGAGGCGATTTTCTCGCACCTCGACTCATGGGGAGTGCTGGATGATGCCCGTGTACTGGACCTGTTCGCCGGTACTGGTGCGTTGGGCATCGAAGCGCTGAGCCGTGGCGCGCGAGAACTCGTGGCCGTGGAAAGTTCCCGGCCTGCGGCGGCGCTGATTACCAAGACCTTGGCGCAGCTACAGAAGAATCGTTCGTGGGATGCTTCGCTCAAGGCCCGTGTGCTGGTCAAAAAAGCCGAGCAAGTGGCTGGCGGCTTCGGCGAACCATTCGACGTGATATTCATCGACCCGCCCTATGCCTATGAGACCGCTGAATGCAATCAGCTACTGTCCGATCTGGCGGCGGGCAGCGCCACCAACGAGAACACGGTGATCATGCTCGAACGCTCGGTACGCTCGGATGATCCCACTGCCCCCGGAGGCTGGCAAATCACCGAAAGCCGCAACTACGGCGAAACCGCCGTCTTCTACATCGAATCCGCGGATGACGACTCGGATATAGAGCGTTCCGACGATTCCGCCGCGTAGTGAATCTCCCACCGTGTGGTGAATTAATCGGCGAGCCGGCGCGGATGGGCGGCGGAGACCTCCCAGCCCAAGGCCATCAGGGTCTTGCGATCGGCCTTATCCAGCGCCTTGCAATCCAGTGCCGCGATAAGGTCTGGCCGAATCTCGGCGGTGCGGGCCAGCGCTTCGTCGCGGCGAAAACGGTCCACCTTGCCGTGGTCGCCGGACAACAGCACGTCCGGCACCGCAATACCGCGCCACACGGCCGGCTTGGTGTACTGGCGATGTTCAAGCAGTGCGCCCTCGCCGGTGTAGGATTCCTCAACAATCGAATCTGGGTTGCCCATGAATCCGGGCATCAGGCGGGTGATGGCCTCAAGCATCACCGATACCGCTACTTCGCCGCCGTTCAGCACATAGTCGCCGATCGAATATTCGCGTACGTCGACGCCTTGGGCGCGGTAGTAGTCCGGGATGCGCGCATCGTAGCCCTCATACCGGCCGCAGCCGAACAGCAGATGGTCGGCATGGCTGAGCTCGGTGGCGTCGCGCTGGGTGAACAACGGGGCCGATGGGTTCGGGAAGATGAGCACCGGTGCGCCGGATGGGGCGGAGGAGTCGGGTGCTGCAGAGTCGCCGGGGTCGCTTGTATCGACGGCGTCGGTTGCGGCGGACGGCTGCGAGAATCCCAGCAGTTCGTCCAGGCATTCGCTCCACACTTCGGGCTTCATCACCATGCCGGCCCCGCCGCCGACTGGCGTATCATCCACCGAATGATGCACATCGTGGGTCCAGTCGCGCAGGTTGTGCGCCTTGATCTCCAACAATCCCTTGGCCTGGGCTTTGCCCATCAGGCTGAGGTTCATCACCTCAAAGTATTCGGGGAACACGCTCACGATATCGATCTTCATGTCATCCAGCCTAACGGTAGCCCCTCCCGCATTACACGGCCACCACTACACTATTGCGGTGATGAATACGACGATGAACCTCCCCACCCGCAAAAAGCCCGAAGTGTTGTCCCCGGCCGGCAACCTGAGGGGCCTGAAAACCGCGGTCGATTATGGTGCCGATGCCGTCTACTGCGGCGGCAAAGCCTTCGGCATGCGATCGGCCCCCAAAAACCTTAGCCTTGAGGATTTCGAGGAAGGATCGCGCTACGCCCATGAACGCGGCGCTCGCGTGTACGTGACCTGCAACGTGCTGCCGCGCAACAACGAGATCGAAGCCATGCACGAGTACGTCGGCCAGCTCAAAGACACCGGCGTGGACGCGCTGATCGTCTCCGATATTGGCGTGATGATGATGGCCCGTCAGGTGGCTCCGAATCTGGAACTGCACGTCTCCACCCAGGCCGGCGTGACTAATTATCAGGCTGCGAACGCCTTCTACGAGCTTGGTGCTCGCCGTGTGGTGTTGGCCCGCGAGATGGACTTGCAGGCCGTGCGTGATATTCGCGCCAACATTCCCGATGACCTCGACATCGAATGCTTCGTCCACGGTGCTATGTGCATGGCCTTCTCCGGCCGCTGCCTGTTCTCCAACTATCTGACCGGCCGCGATGGCAATCACGGCGAATGCGCCCAGCCATGCCGCTGGAAGTATTCGATCGTGGAAGAGAAGCGCCCCGGCCAGTACTTCCCGATCGAGCAGACCGAGAACGGCGCCTATCTGTTCAATTCGCAGGACATGAATATGCTGGGACACTTGGATGATTTGATTGACTCCGGTGCCACCAGCCTCAAAATCGAAGGCCGCGCGAAAAGCGCCTACTATATCGCCGCCATGACCAACGCCTACAAAACCGCGGTTAATGAATACATGATTCAACGCGGTTTTGAAGACGCTGATGGCAATGTTTTGAAGCCTTTCCATGACCGTGTGATTCGCCCGGGCGACCCCGATTTTGGCCAAGGAACCGAAGATCAAGTGATGCGCAATGCTGATGCCGCGTTCGCCGGTGTGGCCGATGAGGGATATGACCGTGGCTCTGATACTGCGGTTGCCGATTCGGTCACCGGCTCGGTTGCCGCAGAACGTGACCGCGTGACGGTTGCTGATGCCGTCGACTCAACTGCCTCTGGTACGCCGGCCGGCACCGCCGTCGAACCCGACGGCATGAGCTCTCACGCCCGTTCCACGCGCCGCAAGTCCAACACCGCGGTCGAACAGATTGAGACCGATTGGAAACATGCGGCCGTTCGCCCGGCCCCACACGTCGAACTGCCCGAATGGCTGCTCGAGGAAACCGACAAGGTGGCCCACCGCGACTACTCCACCGGCTTCTATTACCCGGAGCACAAGGTCACACAGAACACCGACCGCTCCGCCTACTTCCGCTCATGGCTGGTAGTGGGCGAAGTGCTGAGCTGGAGCGCGGACGAAGACGGACGTGTCACGCTGATGAGCCGTAACAAGATTGAGCCCGGTCAACAGGTCGAATTCCTGCTGCCTGGCGAGAGACCATTGGTCTTTACCGTGCCGGAAACCGGCCTGCGCGATGCCGATGGCGCGCCAGTACCCGCCATCAATAATCCGGCGCACGTGTTCTCGATGCCCTGCCCGCACCAGGTGCCCATCAACGCCGCCATCCGCTCGCGCACCAAAAAGCCCACCCTCAAAGCCGAATAACCTACCACTCCGCCCCCCGCTGACTGGGGGGTGGTCATGAAAATCATGAACACCGCCCGCACCCAAGAAAGAATGCCTTATGCCTGAATACAGCGAAGAAATCCTCGATTCCAACAGCATCAGCTCTACCGATAAAGCCGGTCGCCCTATTCCGGTGACCATCCCCATCGCACTGGCCCCCGGCATCAAGGTGGTGTACACCACGCGACTGGGCGGCCTGAGCGCCGGCGATTACGGCAACCTGAACCTCGGCGGCAAGTCCGGCGACGAACCTGAGGCCGTGCTGTCGAACCGCATCGCACTCGCCGAAGCGGTGCAAGCCCGCCTATCGCTGGTCTCCCAAGTACATTCCGGCGTGGCTGTGGACGTGGACGACTCGTTCGTCATCAACACCCCCTTCGGCTTCGACGTGTCCGGCACACATGGTGAGACTGACACTCCGCACGTCATCGAGGCGGACGGCCAGGTCACCGCACAATCCGGCATCGCCCTAGGCATGTTCGCGGCCGACTGTCTGCCGGTGCTGCTGGGCGACCCGGTCACCGGTATCATCGGTGCGGCCCACTGCGGCCGTCGTGGTCTGGAGCGCGGCGTGATCGGCGCCACGGTGGACCTGATGAAGAGCAAGGGTGCCGACCCGGCGAACATCGTGGCCACACTCGGCCCGCGCATCTGCGGCGACTGCTATGAAGTGGGCGACGAGATCGCCGACCAGTTCATCAAGCGCTTCCCGCTGACCAAGACGAAGACCCGTTTCGGCGGTGCCGGCATCGACATCGCCGAAGCCGCGATGATCGACCTCGCCTTCGCCGGTGTACATCAGGTGGTCGATTCGATGCCGCGCGTGCACGCCGCCACCCAGTACCTTGAGGAAGACCCGGAACTCGCCGAACTGTGCCGTACGGACGGCGAAGGCCCGGCCGAGCTCGCGGAGCGCATCGACAACATCAGCCACAGCATGTGCACGCTCGAAAACCCACTGTGGTACTCGCACCGCCGCGCCGCGCTCGCCAACAAAACACACGAAGGCCGCCTCCTCGCCCTCATCGTGCGTGACTAAACGGAGAATGCGAGCACATTCCGTGGAGAAGATGTGATGCAGTTCACGGACGGCCAGCCCTCACCTTACGGTGGTGCCTATGACTGAGAGAGATTTCGATACCCCCGTCGAGACGCCTACCGTCCAACCGGCCCCCGCTCAGGGTGCCAAACCGGCGCAAACCGTGCCGGTGGTGGCCGTGGTGCTGGCCGCCGGCTTCGGTACGCGCTTCGACCCCGATAATCCCAAGCAGCTTGTCTCCGTGGGCGGCAAGCCCATCGTGTGCTGGAGCATTGATGCCTTTGAACATTGCGATCGCGTCAGCGACATCGTGGTGGTGGTCAATCCCAAGGTGCGCGGTGAAGTGGAAACGTTGGTTGGCGAGATGGGCTACACCAAAGTCCGCGTCATCATTGACGGTGGTGACGAACGTGTGGACAGTACCGCCGCCGCGCTCGACATGCTGGCTACGGCTGGCATTCCGGACGATGCCAAGATTCTGATCCATGACGCCGTCCGTCCGTTCGTGGAACAGTCCGCCATCGACGGTTCGATTGATGCGCTCGACCAGTTCACGGCCGCGACCGTGGCCTACGCCTCAACCGACACCGTGCTGTTGACCGAGGATCTGGGCGATTTGAAAGTGGTCAAGTCGGTGCCGGACCGCCCGAACACCTTCCGCGCGCAGACCCCGCAATCCTTCCGCTTCGCGACGATTCGTCACGCTTACGATTTGGCTGCCGCCGACCCGGACTTCCATCCCACCGACGACACGCGCGTAGTGGTCGATTATCTGCCTGATGAACCCGTCGCCATTGTCTCCGGTGCGGAAACCAACCTGAAGATCACCACGCTGGAAGATATTCCCACAGCTGAGCGTATCGCCGAGGAGATTCTCGGTCGTGATCCCAAGGAAGAGGCCCGCGCCCGCATGCACGCCCTGCTGGCCCAAGCGGCCGGCCAGATGCATCGCTAGACTGGCATTATGCGTGAACTCAATGTTGTGATCTCCGGCTTCGACCACTATGACGGCGTGGAGGTCAATCCCGCCGTCGAAGTGCCCAAGGCCATCGCCGAGCAGGGACTGGGCGTCTCCTCTGCTCCGGACGATCCGTTGGAGCAGGTCGCCGTCACCGTTCATGCCGTCAGCATCCCGGTGAGCTTCGCCAAAGCCTGGCCCACGCTGAAAGAGACGATTGAGGCCACCAAGCCCAATATCGTCATCGCCACCGGGCTCAAGCACGCAGCCCGAGGCGTGATGCTTGAACGATGCGCCACCAACCTGATGGACGCGATCAAGCCAGACGCGGACAACGTGATCCCACGCCGCGAACCCATCGACCCCAATGGCCCGGCCGCCTATTGGACCCGCCTGCCGTTGCGCTCGATCCTGAATGATTTCACGGACGATTCGATTCCGGCCACCTTGAGTTCGGACGCAGGTACGTTCGTATGTAATTCGCTGTTCTACAACTTGCTCAACTGGACCGCCACCCAGGAGCGGGTGCTGGGCGGATTCGTCAGCTTCCCTCCGGTCGTTCCGGCGCATTCCAGCCAGCATGGTCTACCACTCGACCAGCAGATCGCCGCTGGCCGTGATGTGGTGCGCGAAGCCGTGCGCTACTATCTCAAGCCCTCCAGCTCCGACATCCTCATCGCCTAGCACGCTGTGCGCCACGCCGGAATAGAACATGGTTCGCACGCATTGTAACGATTGCGCGTCGCTCAACGCTCAGCGCCAGTGCGATGCGCTAGAGTGCTGCAAGGATGTGCCAAGAGCTTTATGCGTGTGCGAAAGGAATAAACAGCGATGGTGGATCGTTTCCCGGTGGTGCTGCGAGGATATGACAAGGAGAAGGTTGATGCTGCCTTCGACGCTACTCAGGAGAGTATGAAGCGTGCGCAGCAGACGTTGGCCAGCATGCGTGAGCAGATTGCGGCGGATGACGACCGTATTCTGCAACTGCAGGCCCAACTTCAGGAAGAGAAGAACAAGAAGCCGGAAGGCAACAGCTTCGCTTCCTTGGGAGCGAACGCCCAGCAGATGCTTGCCTCCGCCGAACAGACGAGTACCGAACTGCTGGAACGCGCCAAGCAGGACGCGTCCTCCATCCGTACCACGGCTCAGGCTCAGGCCGAAACACTGATCAACAACGCCAAGCTGGATGCCCAGCATATTGTTGACGACGCCAATGCCAAGGCCGCCTCGATTCTGACGAACGCCAGCAATCAGGCCGAATCAGTGACCACCTCCGCTAACGAGGATGCCGCACAACTGCGCTCCGAAACTGCCAAGACCATCACCGAACAGCGTCAGACCGTCGAGCTTGAGCTCAGCAACGCGCGCGAAGAGCACACCAAGAAGATGGCTTCCGAACGCTCCACTCAAGAGCGCGAAATCGCCGACATGAAGGCGGAGGCGACCCAGCAGGTTGCCGCAATGCGCAAAAGCGCCAATGAGGAGATCACCAAGCTTAAGTCTGATTCCAACGATCAGATTGAGGCGGCGCTCGCCGAGGCCAACAAGAAGCTCGCCGACGTGCGCGAGCAAGTGTCCAAGATGATGACCGAAGCCCAGCGCAAGGCCAGCGAAATCATTGATGCGGCCAAAACCAAGGGTCAGGAAATCACTGATGAGGCCGAGGTCAAGCGCACCAGCACGATGAGCCAGGTCAACGCCGAGGTCGAGCAGATCCGTCACGACATCGCCGCTCAGCAGGATGAGGCCACGAAGAAGGTCAACGAACTGCTGCAGCACCTCGAAGAGCGTCGTGTGGCGGCCAAGCGGGAAGCCGATGAGTTGGTCGGTCAGGCCAAGAACACTCGCGACCAAGCCGATTCGTATGCCGCGTCCAAGCGCGAGGAGGCGGACATCCAGGCCGCCGCAATCGTACATAAGGCGGGCGAGGAAGCCGATGCGCAGATCGAGGAGCGTCGCGCCGCCGCCCAAAGCGAGCTTGACGGTCTGTCCAAGCGCATCGCCGATCTGCAGGAACGCGAGTCCGTCATCACCCAGCGTGTTTCGGAACTGCGTTCTATGTTCTCGCAGGCGTTCTCCGGATTCGCTTTCGGCGGTAATGCGGCGGCCTCTGGCCAGGATCAGGAAGCCGCTGCCGTGGCGGCATTGCCGGTGGTTGCGCCCGTCCCGGAAGTCAAGCCTGTACACAACGAGGCCGATGACCAGCCGGGTGAGTTGAGTGGAAACGAGTCGGCTGCCGACGATCACAATGAGACAGATGCGGCACCGGCTGATTCGGCTGATTCGGCTGATTCGGCTGATTCGGCTGATTCGGCTGCGCAGAATGAGCAGTCCGAATCGTCTGAGCCGTCCGAGCACCAGACACAGGGCGAACCGGAGGCCCCGACTCAGGAGAATCCGGCCGTATCTGAGCAGAACGGCGAATGACAGGCCTTCGATTAGACTACTAGCGGTAAGAATTACGGCACCTGCGCTTTCGAGCCAGGTGCCGTATTCGTTTGAATCTGCGCCACAAGCGCACCATCACAGAAGGAGTATGACATGAGTGAATTGACGCCTCTGACCGACGAAGCGTTGAATACCCTGCGCGGCGATTTCGCACAGAGCGGCACCAACCGTCTGGCCATGAACGCGGTGACCACCGCCGGCATCGACAAGGTGGCTCGCAATTATGACCGCGCTCGTCTGATGCAGCGTCGTTTCTCCACCATCGTTGACAATGGCGAAGCCACCCATCAGGATCGCTCCGGCCGCTGCTGGCTGTTCAGCTCCCTGAACGTGGCCCGTTTCGTGGCCAAGAAGAACATGAACTTGAAGGAGTTCGAGTTCTCCCAGAACTACGCGATGTACTACGACAAGCTGGAGCGCGTCAACTACTTCCTTAAGGATGTGGCCGCTCTGGTGGCTGCCGGAGAGCCTTCCGACTCCCGCCTGATGCAGCACCTGCTCGCCGACGTGATGGGCGATGGCGGCCAGTGGACCATGGCCATGAACGTGTACAAGAAGTACGGCGCTGTGCCCAAGGACCTGTTCCCGGAGACCGAATCCTCCAAGAACACCGGTGAAATGAACATCCAGCTGCGCCACATGCTGCACACCGCCGTGGCGCACATGTACGCCGCTGACGGCGATGCCTCCAAGGTCGAGGCGATTATTGCCGACGCCACCGCTGCTGGCCACCGTATTCTGACCATCCACCTGGGCGAGCCGCCGGTTTCCTTCGACTGGGAATGGACCGACAAGGATGGCGAATTCCACCGCGACGGCGAGATTACGCCGGTTGAGTTCTGGAAGAAGTACGTGGGGCCGGCTGATCTTGAGGACTACGTGTGCCTGGTGGACGATCCGCGCACCGAGCACGCCAAGGGCAAGAAGATCGGCATCGAGCACCTCGGCAATGTGGCTGGCGGCGACGCCACCGAGTACCTCAACGTGCCAAACCAGTTCATGAAGGACTGCGTCAAGCAGATTCTCGTTGAGCAGGGCATTCCGGTATGGTTCGGTGCCGACTGCCACCCGTTCATGGACCGTGAGAACGGCGCTTGGGCCACCGACCTGTTCGAGTACGGCCGCGTGTACGACGTGGACTTCGATTTGGACAAGGAAGCCCGCGTGCGCTTCGGCGACTCCGCCATGAACCACGCCATGGCTTTCGCCGGCGTTGACGTGGCCGACGACGGCACCACCCGCCGCTGGCGCGTGGAGAACTCTTGGGGCACCAAGATCGCCGACAAGGGCTACTTCACCATGTCCGACGACTGGTTCACCGAATACGTCTACGAGGTAGCCGTCCCGAAGGCCCTGTTGCCCGAGGAATACCAGAAGGCCCTCGAAGAGCCAGCCACTATGCTCCCCGCATGGGATCCGATGGGCGCTTTGGCCTGACTTCGTCAGCCTCCCGGAATCGGCCTGACGGCCAATGCTGTGTTTTCTCGCAGCCTGTCGGCTGCTAGGGTCTCTCCCTCTGTCAGCGCGAAGCCGCTGACAGAGGGAGAGACCGCGGTCGCAGGCCGCACAACAACACAGCATCGCCGCAGGCGAGTCCACACAGGCGAGTCCACCCAAAGTCCATAACTGCCGGCCCAACAAGCAGTCCCCGTAACAAACTGCTATAGTTGGGCTTTTGCGTCTATGGCGACATACCGACAGTACGTATACAAGGAAAGGAGTCGAGCAATGGCAGCACTACGTGGTCCGGATAGTTCCGAGGATGAACGTCGTTTGGGGGAGCAGGCCGTCTTTCCTGAGACCGTCGATGTCAACATTCGTCAGCTTGACCCCATTCCCGCGCCGCGTGCTTTCCTCAGGGAGCAGCCGCTCACCGATGAGATGAGCGAGCTCGTGCTCCACTCGCGGCAGGAAATCCGCGATGTGCTCAACGGCCGCGACGACCGACTGCTCGTCATCGTGGGCCCCTGCTCAATCCACGACCCGAAGGCCGCGCACGAGTACGCAGAAAAGCTGGCTGCCGTCAAGCGCGAGTTGGAAGACCGACTCGTGATCGTGATGCGCGTGTACTTCGAGAAGCCGCGCACCACCATCGGCTGGAAAGGCCTCATCAACGACCCCGATCTGGACGGTCGCTTCAATATTCGTAAGGGCATGTGGCTGGCCCGCAAGGTGCTCACCGACGTGCTGAGCCTCGGCCTGCCCGCCGCCACCGAATGGCTTGACCCCATCACCCCGCAGTACATCTGCGACGCGATCAGCTGGGGTGCCATCGGCGCGCGTAACACCGAATCCCAAGTCCACCGCGAACTGGCCAGTGGCCTGTCCATGCCGGTGGGCTTCAAGAACTCCACCGACGGCTCCATCAAGGCCGCCGCCGATTCCTGTTTCGCGGCCGGCTTCGAGCATCACTTCCTGTCCATTAACTTGGACGGTCGCGTGATTTCCGCCGAAACCAAAGGCAACCCGGATTGCCATCTGGTTCTGCGCGGCTCCAGCCACGGCCCGAACTACGATGCCGAATCCGTGCGTCAAGCTCTGGAAGACCTCAAGGTTTCCAAAGCGTCCGGCCCGAGCCAGCATGGCCTCGTCATCGATGCCGCCCACGGCAACTGCGGCAAAGACGAAAACCGCGAAGCCGAAGTCATCGAAGAGATCGCTGAGCGCCTGGCGCACGGCGAACAAGGCATCACCGGCGTAATGATGGAAAGCTTCTTGGTCGGCGGTCACCAAAAGCCGGCCCCGCTCGACCAGTTGGTCTACGGTCAGTCCGTCACCGACTCTTGCGTGCCGTGGGAACGCACCAACGAACTGCTGCACACCCTAGCCGACGCCGTCACCGCTCGCCGCTCGGCTGAATAGCTTTGTCTTTGTAAAAATGCTCACTGAGACCCACTCAGTGAGCATTTTTTGCCAATAACGGTGGTCATGTCAGTTTGTTCCCGTGACACCTTATCCTTGGGAAGGATACTGACCCAAGGAGAGATGTTATGCAGCAGCAGGAGGAAGCAGCACATTCGCTGCATCCGTTGCAAGTCGGTCCGCAGCCGTTGAACACCCCAGAAGAGCTTCGCGCCATTCGTCAGGCGATGGGGGAGGGGAAGAACCCGCTCGTTGCCACTGATGTGCCGCGTTGGGAAGATCAGGTGGGTGTCAGTCGCATCATCAACCGCCGCGTATTGGAGTTGGAGCCGCTGCCCACGCCCGCGCAAGTGCTCGCTGAACTCCCGCTGACTGATCAGGCTCAGGAAATCGTCGCCTACTCGCGTGATGAGATTCGCGCGTGCCTGTACGGCCAAGACGACAGGCTGTTGGTCATCGTCGGCCCCTGTTCGGTTCATGACCCGAAGGCCGCGCTGGACTACGCGCGCCGATTGGCCAAGCTGAAAGATGAGCTCGGTGAACAGCTGCTCATCGTCATGCGCGTGTACTTCGAGAAGCCGCGCACTACCATTGGCTGGAAGGGCCTGATCAACGACCCGGATATTGATGGCAGCCACAATATTCGCAAGGGCCTGTTGCTTGCTCGCAAAACCTTGCTTGGTGTGCTGAAGGAAGGATTGGCGGCCGCCACGGAATTTCTGGAGCCCACCAGCCCGCAGTTCATCTCGGACGCGGTGAGTTGGGGCGCCATTGGTGCGCGCAACACGGAAAGCCAGATCCACCGCCAATTGGCCAGCGGGCTTTCCATGCCGGTCGGCTTTAAGAATGCCACTGACGGCTCGGTGAAGGCAGCGGTCAACGGTTGCTTCGCCGCTGCTCAGCAGCACACGTTCTTCGGCATTGACCATCTGGGGCGTGCCTGCGCAGTCGAGACCCTTGGCAACCCGGACTGCCATGTGGTGTTGCGCGGCTCGATTCACGGCCCGAACTACGATGCCGAATCCGTGGCCAAAGCCATGGAAGACGTACGCGCCGAAATGCCCGCCGAATCCGCAGCCTCGCATGGTCTGATTGTTGATTGCTCGCACGGTAACTCCGGCAAGGACGAACATCGTCAGGCCGAAGTCGTGCGCAATATTGCCAGCAGAATTGCAGCTGGCGAACAGGGTATTACCGGCATCATGATGGAAAGCTTTATTGAAGGAGGCAATCAGAAGGCCGCGCCGCTTGATCAGCTGGTCTATGGCAAGTCGATTACTGACAAGTGCATCAGCTGGGAAGAAACCGAGGCCTTGCTGCGCGAGCTTGCGGAAGCCGTAGCCACACGGCGTTGGCACTGAGTTGCGTCATCGGCTCTCTCGCGGGAGCAATGCAACGAAACGTCTCTACCCCTCAGCCTGCCATTCGGCGGCCATCTCCCCTGACAAGGGGAGCCGAAAGTGTTGTGAAAGGAACTTACGTATGGGTATGAAAACTGTAGCTATTATTGGCGCATTGGATGAGGAAGTGGCGCTGATCGCCAAATCGCTCACGCATGTGACGCACACCGCCAAGGGCAGCCTTGACATCGTGTCCGGCACGGTCGACTCCTTCGGTTCTGACGTCATCAAGGTTGCCGCAACGGTAGGCGGCATGGGACTGGTCAATGCGGCCGCCACCACGCAGCTGCTGATTGACGAGATTGCCCCGGACGCCGTGATTTTCAGCGGCATCGCCGGCAACCTCAACACCCACCTGTACATCAACGACGTGGTGCTCGGCGGCACCCTGCGCTACCTCGACACTGACATGCGGCTCGTAGGCCAGTGGAAGCCCGGCACTGCGGACGCTCCGGTGGAGGAATTCCACTCTGATGACCGTCTGCTGGAAGTCGCCGACGAGGCGCTTGCCAATGCGGGCATTACCCACATCACCGGCATCATCGCCTCCGGCAACTACTTCGTGGACACGCCCCAAAAGGTCGAGGAGGTCATCCGACTCACCGGGGCTGACGCCGTGGAGATGGAAGGCGCCGCCGTGGCACAGGTCGCCGCCCGCAATAACGTGCCGGCACTGGTGATTCGTGCCCTTTCCGACAACGCCGACACCGATTACGAGGTATTCAAGGAGTTCGACATCTCCGAATACGCCGATACCGCCGCCCGTCTGGCTGTCGACATCGTCAAGCGCCTGTAACTGGTCACCTCCAAGTTCGGCGTTGCCGGTGTGGGCTGGTACATGGCCATCATGACCGCCCTCGCTCTGCTCGCTCTGTTCCTGATCAAGGAAAGCAAGGACAAGGACTACGAGCTGTAAATAGAGCTCCCCATATTATGCTCCCGCCAGCGGGAGCATTTTGTTATGTCGTCCCGCCAAAAATGAACAATAGACGAACTTACGTAGTTTAGGCATCTCACTACGCCTTGCACGTTTTACTCTGGAAATCATGGATATCTGGCAGATCGTCGTGATTGTGGTGCTCGCCGCGCTGATACTGGTGTGGGTTGCCGTCATCGCCTACAACAAAGGCCGCGTTTCAGGCCGGCTCGTCGCCGAACAGGACCTGTCCGGCGACGAGGATACGCATTCTCTATTCGGTGATGATGCGCCCGTGCGCCCCACCGAGCGTCGCCTGATTGAAGTCCTGCCCGAAGCCCTGATCGTCACCGACCGCAACGGTCTGGTCCAATATTCAAGCCCCGGCTCAGTGCCATTCGGCCTAGTCTCCGGCGACCGACTCAACTCGCGTGAAGTCGAGGACATCCTCACTCAGGCCGCCGCCGACGGTGGCATGCGTGAGCGTGAGGTTCAGCTGCCGGTCAATCGCAATTCCTATCCGTCCTCTAATGGCCGAGGACTGGAGGCCGGCCAGTCACGCCCGTCCAACACGCTGTATTTGCGTGTGCGCATTGGCGATATCGGCGATGACCTGTACGCCATCTTCATCAACGACATGTCCGAGCAGCGCCGTTTCGAGGCCGTCCGCCGTGACTTTGTGACCAACGTTTCGCACGAACTCAAGACTCCGGCCGGTGCCATCGCGCTACTGGCCGAAACCGTGACCGACGCCGCCGATGATCCGGACGCCGTACGGTATTTTTCCGGTCGTATCTCCAAGGAATCCGCGCGCCTGACCGAACTGGTGCATCATCTTATCGACTTGCAGAAAGCCCAAAGCCCGCAAAGCGTGATCGATGCGCGGCGCATTTCCGCGCTGGATGTGGCACGCGCCGCCATCGCCGCCAATCAGACCCAAGCCGACTCCCGCCATGTGGATATCCGACTGAGTGTCAACGGACAGTCAGTACCCACGAAGGTCGAGGAGCCGGCCGATGGCGAAGGTTCCTTGGAAGAATCAGGCAGCCCAGCCACGAACGGTCCGATGATCAAGGCCGACAAAGAGGCCATGCAAACCGCCGTCAAGAACCTCGTAGAGAACGCCATCCATTACTCGCCCGAACACACCACTGTGGCGGTCGGCGTGGGGGAGCGCGATGGCAAAGTCACCATTCGCGTGGTCGATCAGGGCATCGGCATCCCCGCCAAATCGCTGGACCGCATTTTCGAGCGATTCTACCGGGTCGACCCGGCCCGTTCGCGCGAGACCGGCGGTTCGGGACTCGGCTTGGCCATCACCAAGCACTGCGTGCAGGAGAACGGCGGTCGGATTTCGGTCTGGTCGCGTACGGGGGAGGGGTCGACGTTCACCATCGAGCTGCCGGCCGCCCCGGATGAGGATGACGACGAGGTCCGGCCGGACGAGTCGACACAAGCGTAGGGCCTTGGTTGGTGCCCGATATGGTGCCATTCCATTGCCACACAATCACACAGTGAGCGAGGTGCGCACACCGCGCGTAGCCCAATTACGCAATTACGTACTTTCGGGAAACAGCAGGCTAACGGAGAACAAATGGTTACGATAATGTCGGAAAACTTTGCGCCTATGCGCACGGGAACATACCCAAGAAAGGCTACTATGACACGCATTCTTATCGTCGAAGACGAGGAATCCTATCGCGAGCCGCTGGTATACCAGCTCACACGCGAGGGGTACGACGTGTCCGCCGCCTCCACTGGCGAGGAAGGTCTGGAACTGTTCACCAAGGGCGGCATCGATTTGGTGCTGCTTGATTTGATGCTGCCGGGCATTGACGGCACTGCACTGTGCCGCCGCATTCGTGAGCAGAGCCGTGTGCCGATTATTATGCTCACCGCCAAGAGCGCCGAAATCGATAAGGTCGTTGGCCTTGAGATTGGTGCGGACGATTATGTGACCAAGCCGTACTCTTTCCGTGAGCTGCTGGCACGTATTCGTGCCGTGATGCGTCGCAATCAGGCCACTGCCCAGGCTTCCGGCACTGTGGATGACGATATTCCGCTGGTGTGTGGCGATATCGCCATGCAGGTTGGCCAGCATCAGGTCACCGTACGCGGCGAAACCGTGTTCTTCCCGCTCAAGGAATTCGAACTGCTCGAATACCTCATGCAGAACAAG
>ENA-OUOW01000801-OUOW01000801.1-human-gut-metagenome-genome-assembly--contig:-NODE-801-length-25045-cov-8.926050_pt1 | contig 25045 bp, 20 predicted proteins | sample MGYA00237938_ERZ548769 | MGnify/ENA primary metagenome ERZ548769 (study PRJEB26490, sample SAMN05356870) | human gut metagenome | biome: terrestrial biome; feature: human-associated habitat; material... | reverse complement strand
CCGCCAACAAGGCTCAGGGCAAGAACCCCTTCACCCTGACCTCCAAGGCTGTGGACAACGAGAAGTATCAGGCTCTGCTGGCAAACGAGACCCGTTACAGCCGTCTGACCCGCGCCTTCCCCGAGCGTGCTAAGGAGCTGTTCGCTCGCAACCAGGAGGTTGCAAACGACCGCTACGAGCACCTGACCCGTCTGGTCGAGCTGTACAAGTAAGCTGTTTTTAAGCAGCGGCAGAGACACCAAATGAACCAGCGGCCCCTGCTCTTTCCCGTGTGAAGAGCGGCAGCCCCGCATCGGCGGTTACTGCGCAATGCAGCGGTGCGGAACTGTGGAATTTGCCTTTGCCGTGCCAGAACAGGCTGAACGTTTTGCCCTGTACCTGACAGAACGGTCGAAAAACCTGATTTCATTCCCCTCCTTTTGCGCAGGGGCTTGAGATACCAAAGCGCCCGCGAGGGCCCTTGAGAGCACACCCCGCGTGTGTCAGGAGCATAAGGTCTGCGTGCAGATACCTTGCTCCGCCTGCGGCATAAGACCTGCCTTGCAGGGATCTTGCCTCAGTGAAAAAACTGCATCAGTTTTTAGCGCCCCGCTCACCGTAAGGTGACCGGGGCGTATTTTTGTGTAAATGAAACTATAAGCCCGGAGCGTCCGCAGACGCTCCGGGCTTATATATTGACGAAATAAAAGTTATTTGTTCGTCACAAATTCAATTTTGACATTCATCCCCATACCAGCGGCAAGGCGCTGCAAGGTGCGCAGAGAAGGGTTTGCATTTCCCCGTTCCAGTTTGCTGATATCGGCCTGTGCAATGCCGGTGCGCTCTGAAAGCTGCTTCTGGGTCAGACCGCTTTCCTTCCGGGCATCGATCATAGCTTGCGCAATGGTAAGCTCCGGCTGAAGAGTATCCCATTCGGCCTTAAAAGAAGGCCGCTGTAATTGTTCATTCAAATAATTCCGAAAATCACTCATGAGGAACTCTCCTTTCGATAAAAATAGTCCGCACGATATTTTTGCGCCAGTGCAATTTCCTCCGGCGGTGTTTTCTGCGTCTTTTTGACAAAGCCGTTTGTCAGGATGATTTGATGCCCGACCACGAAGAAATATAAAATGCGCGTAATGTTGCTGCTTTGCTTGGCACGCAATTCAAAAATGCCATCTCCCAATGATTTGGAATAAGGCTCCCGCAGTTGTGTGCCGTTGGTTTCCAATAGGGAGATCGTGCCTAAAAGCTTTGCCAGCATTTTGTCGTCCAGTGTATCCAGAAAATCACGAACCGGGCAGCTGCCGTCTGCTTTATAATAAAAATTTACTTCAAAAGCAGACATTTTCAGCATCCTTTCCGTTTGGTGGTATCCTACTATTATAATATAGGATAAAACAAATATTGTCAAGAAAATTTTTTATCACAAAATCTTCCAGAATTTTCCGCTTCCTTTTTACAGTTTCTTCATAGCTTCTTAACGAAATGAATTGTGAAAGCTGTTATACTTTTGCCATGGGAAGCGGGGCCGCAACCACTTCCCAAGTAACATGATTCCTCCTCACACCAAGGCAATATCCAAGCAAAACACCCTTCTCTGTGTGCCGCAACACGGAGAAGGGTGTTTTGTTTCTGTAAGACGCCGTAAAAATCTTTGCAAAACTTCGCTTTAGGGTTGACCCCATTTTTTTGCGGCGCTATAATAAAAAAGGATATAGCTAATGCAGCGCCCGGCGCGGGTGCTGCGGAATTTACGAAAACTGGGAGGTGAACGCAGGACAATGGACCCTGATCATAGTCGAAGTAGATCCACCGATGCGGTAGATCGGACAACAAAAAGTACTGCGTTCGCCTTTTTGCATCCGGCGGCTTAAAAAGCCCCCGGCATAGGAAAGGCGCGGCTTTGCGTGCGCGGAAACGGCTGCATTTGCGGCATTCCGGCACCGGGCGGCGCGTTTTTTGTTTCCCGACCTGCTGCATCCTCCGGCGCGGAGAAAGCCCTCCGTGCCGTATAGTGCCCAGAGGAGGTAGCCCATGGATATGGAAGAAAAGAAGCTGGAAACCAACACGGAACAGAACCTGCCGGTGCAGGAACTGCCCGCCGATATCCCCGCCGAGGTGCGTCAGAAGCTGGCGGAGGATCTGAACGAGGAAGCCACCGAGGATCTGAAGCAGGATATGCGGGAGGCAGAGCGGGAGGAAGCCAATGACGAAGAGGTCAAGGCAAACCCCGAGATGCTGACCAAGAGCCGTCTGCTGAAGCTGCTGATCAAAAAGCAGTACGTCAAGCTGCGTGAGGTGACCGAGGAAGAGCAGCCCGCCGACCTTGCCGAGCTGCTGGAAGAGCTGGACGAGAACAACCGTCTGGTGGTGTTCCGTCTGCTGAAAAAGGAAGTTGCCACCGAAGCCTTTGCCTATATGTCCGACGAAGCCCGGGACGATCTGGTGAACGCCTTCTCGGACGTGGAGCTGGTGAGCGCCATCGAGGAAATGAGTCTGGACGATGCCGCCGACCTGCTGGAAGATATGCCCGCGGGTGTGGTCAAGCGGGTGCTGGAAAAATCCTCCCGGGAGACCCGCGAGAGCCTGAACAAGCTGCTGAACTACCCGGAAAGCTCTGCCGGCAGCCTGATGACCCCGGAATATGTGCGTCTGCGCATGGATATGACGGTGGAACAGGCCTTTGCAGCCATCCGCAAGCAGGGCGAGAATGCCGAGACCGTCTACACCTGCTATGTGGTGGAGAGCAACCGGCTGCAGGGCGTTGTCTCTGCCCGCAATCTGCTGCTGGCAGACCCCAAGACCCCCATCACGGAGATCATGGAGGACAATCTGGTCACCGTGAAGGTCACCGACGATCAGGAGTTCGTGGCGCGTGAGATGCAGCGCTACGACTTTACCGCCATGCCCGTTCTGGACAACGAGGGAATGTTCGTGGGTATCATCACCATCGACGATGCCATCGACGTTCTGACCGACGAGAGCACCGAGGATATGCAGAAGATGGCCGCCATTCTCCCGGATGACGACGCTACCACCTACTTTGGCACCAGCGTGTGGACCCACGCCAAGCAGCGTATCCCTTGGCTGCTGATTCTGATGCTGTCCGCTACCTTTACCGGCATGGTCACCACCCACTACGAGGAAGCCTTTGTCAGCCTGCCGCTGCTGGTCTCCTTCATGCCCATGCTGATGGATACTGCCGGTAACTGCGGCAACCAGATCAGCACCTTGATGGTGCGCGGTCTGGCACTGGGCGAGGTAGAGCCTGCCGACTTTATGCGGGTGCTGGCCAAGGAGCTGCGGGTGTCTGCCATCGTGGGCGCAGTGCTGGGCATCGTGAACGGCCTGCGCATCTACCTGATGTACACCTTCCTCTTCCCCGGCCAGTACGCCAACGTGATGGGCTACGCCATCGTGGTCAGCGTGTCGCTGTTCTTCAGCGTCATTCTGGCAAAGCTGGTGGGCGGTATGCTGCCGCTTGCCGCCAAAAAGCTGGGTGCCGACCCCGCCATTATGGCTACCCCCTTCATCACCACCATCGTGGACGCTTGCAGCCTGATCCTCTATTTCCAGATCGCACAGCTGGTGTTCCGCAATATGATGTAAAGAATAAAGCAATGCCGGACGGTCTGCGGACCGCCCGGCATTTTTGCATCCAACCCTTTGGCGCATTTGCGCAAAAGGACGGCGATATTTTATATGCTCTGTCAATTGACACACCACGGGTGTGATGATGTAAAATAATAAAAGAGGTCGTTTGAGTTCCAGTACGTTGGATAGAACCTGTATTTTTGTTACCGGAGATGTATCATGAAAAAGACAAGACGCTTTGTAGCACTTTTACTGGCCGCAGTGCTGGCCTTGGCATTGTTCACCGCCTGCGGTGCAGCAGAACAACCTCAGTCTGCCATTGGCAAGGTATACGAAGATTGGTTTGTAGAGCAAATCAACAGCAAGCGGCCGGGCAAACCGGTACAAAAAGTTGACGTCAAACACTCGGAGATGAGGACTGCTCTGGCGAAAATCAGCGAGGACGGGAAGTTCAAAGCCGGAGACGGCGGGGATCATGAGACGAACGGGTGCGGATTTGGGGAGAGCTGGTATTGGATGATCCTCTCAGACCCGATAGCATTGAATGTTTCGGGCGAAAGTACCGTTGAGGCAGTTAAGCTGACTCTGGAAAATCTGACGCAGTACGGACCTGCTTACTTTGTTGATAAAAAGCAGCTGTCCCGGATCGATGAGTATGATATTGTCACCCATGTTATGGATGACAAGACCTACGTTGCGGTGTATCTCCACTTAGAGGAAGCGAAAAGCTGACCCCTGCGCCGCTGCATACCCTAGTGGGCGCCGCTGCTAAGGCATAAAATATGGTTTTATAAGCCCTCTCAGGCACTTTGTCTGCCCGAGAGGGCTTATTTTTGCATCCAACCCTCTCAGTCTGCTCCCGATGGTCGCCGCAGGCGACTGAGAGGGTTCAGCCGGGATAAAAACAGTGTGGAAAATCACCGTTTGTGTCCGTTTTCCACACCGGGCTTTTCTCCCCGGCGGTTTGTGGAAAACTGCCCGGGGCAAAATTCCAGATTGGAGAAAAGCAAACCCGTAAGCCGGAGTAAACTGTAAAAACAAAAGAAAAACCTTCGACTTTCTTTTTTATAAAAGGCAGATTGCCCACATTTTTGCCCACAAATTTCCAGAATGCGGCGGCATCCATTACGGCTTGTATAGGGCTTTCCTTCGTCAGATGTGGAAAACTATGTGGAAAAGGTGGAAAACATCGTTGGAAACTGCGCTTCTTTTTCACAAAAACGGTGGAAAACCCGGTGGAAAAAGTGAAAAGTTCATTCCAGAACGGATAGTCCATACAATTTTCGGTTGTCGTTTTGGGACTTAAAACCCGCATGAATGCTGTGCTTTTCCCGCCTTTTCCACATCCCGGCGGCTGCGGTGTGAAAAAACTGCGCGTGCAGCCTGTCTGCCGGGAAAGAAAGTGCAGTTTCAACGCCTTCCGCGTGGATTTTCTTGAATGCGGGGGCCTGTCATGGTAAAATAGGGGTAACATGAAACTGGCGGGGCATCCCGCAACGGAGGCGAAACACATGAACAACTGGCTGAATAAGCTGGAGCGCAAGTATGGCCGCTACGGCATCCCGAACCTGACCAATATTCTGGTAGCGGGGCAGATCTTAGTGCTGGCCATCGAGCTGTTTGTTGACCGCACCATTTCCTTCTGGCTGGGGCTCAGCCGCAGCCTGCTGCTGCAGGGGCAGGTCTGGCGGGTGATCAGCTTTATATTCATCCCCTTTTCTGGTGGCAGCATCCTTAGCGTGGTGCTGGGCATCTACTTCACATGGTTCATTGGCACGGCGCTGGAACGGGAGTGGGGCGATTTCCGCTACACGGTGTATCTGCTGTCCGGTGTGCTGGGCACGGTGCTGGGCTGCCTGCTCACCGGCGTGACCGCCAGCACCTACTGCCTGTCCCTCTCGCTGCTGCTGGCTTTTGCCATGCTGTACCCGGAGGTGCAGCTGCTGCTCTTCTTCGTCATCCCCATCCGGGTGAAGTACTTCGGCGTTTTCGCGGCAGTGCTGTGGGTGTTCAGCTTTCTGGGCGCATCCTTGCCCGGCAAGCTGGACTACCTGTTGTCTATGCTCAACGTCTGGCTCTTCTTTGCCCCCATGGCCTACCGCTCCCTCCGCGCATGGGTGCGCCGGGAGCAGTGGAAGAGGAAGAATAGAAGGTAAATCCTCCCGTGAAAATGCGTTTGGAGCGCTCCGCAGGGCGCTCCAAACGCGAAATTATAAATAATCTTTCCTTGAATCATGCCCAGAGCAACGCGGAGGGCATTTTAAATCGTTTTACTGTCTCATAAAAGGAGTACCCCCATCATGATGCTGGACCGCATGGAAGGCAACGCAGAACTGAAAACCAGCGTGCAGCAGATGCTGGCCACCCGGCGGCTGACCCATAGCGTGCTGCTGGTGGGCGAAGCCGGTCTTGGCACCGGCTTTGCCGCCCGCTGCATCGCCGCCGACTACCTCTACCCCGCCGGCGGTGCCGCCGCCGAAGCACTGCTGCGGGGCGAGTGCTGCCGCGCCGTGGCAAAAGCCGGTAAGCGCGACAGCGGCACGGTGGAGACCGGCATCGTGCGGGAAGCCATCTCGGTGTCCGGCATGGGCAGCGGCGGAAAGTATCTGGTGGGTCAGGTCACCGCCATGCGCAGCGAAATTTTCAACACCAGCCTCTCCGCCGAGGGGCGCGCGGTGCTTTTGTACCATGTGGAGCGGATGAACGAGGAATCTGCCAACGCTCTGCTGAAGGTGATGGAAGAGCCCCCGGAGGGGGTGCTGTTCCTGCTCACGGCGGATTCGCTGGCCAGCGTGCTGCCCACCATCCGCAGCCGCTGCGTCAGCTTTGCGGTGGCACCGGTGTCCCCCGCCGACTGCACCCGCTACTGCGCAGCGCAGGGGGTGGACAAAAAAACAGCCGCACTGTACAGTGAGCTGTTCGATGGTCATATTGGCACGGTGCTGGCGGTCGCCCGGGACGAAGCCCGTGCCGCACAGGTGGAAAAGGCGCTGGAGCTTGCCCGCGCCGCTGCCGCCCGGGATAGCTACACCGCTGCTGTGCTGCTTGCCGCCTACGAAAAGGACAAGGCGACGGCTTCTGCCCTGCTGACCGATTTCCGCGCCGTGGCAGCGGCGGGACTGCGCAGCAGCCCCCGCGCCCCGGTGCAGGGCACACAGGCGCGGCAGGCGGTACGTCTGGCAGACGCCGCATTGCAGCGGCTGGGCGCACAGGTGAACCCCAAGGTGGTGCTGACGGTGTTCGCGGCAAAACTGCGCACCGTTTAAACAACGAAACAACAAGAAACCCCTCCGGCGCTTGCGGTACACCGGAGGGGTTTCTTGTTTGGGGTATTGCTTTGGTGTGAGGAGGAATCATGTGCGGGGAAGTGGTTGCGGCCCCACTGTCCCTGCAAGATAGAGTATACCCGATTTTACGAAAAAAGTCATTACATTTCTGTGAAAAATCAAAAAAGTTCTTGAAACTTTGTACCGCACTGCGAAAAAAATACAAAATGAAACGTTTGAGGAAGCCCTCACCCGTTTTTCATCTGCTCTGCGTGCAGCTTTCCGTGCTCTACATAATGCGCGGCGTTGTGCAGGTTGGCTTCCACCTGCGCGGCACTCACCTGCTTGATGACCCGGGCGGGCACGCCCACCGCCACCGAGTTGTCCGGGATGACCATACCTTCCGGCACCAGCGCTCCTGCCCCGATGATGCAGTTTTTGCCTACCACGCAGTGGTTCAGCAATGTGGCGTGCATCCCGATTAAACTGCCGTCCCCTACGGTGCAGCCGTGCACCAGTGCGCAGTGCCCTACCGTGACGTTTTCGCCAAGGGTCACGCAGCCGCCGATGTCGCAGTGCAGCACCGCGTTATCCTGTACATTGCTGTTTTTGCCGATGGTCAACGTGCCGTCATCCCCGCGCAGCACCGCACCGTACCAGACGGTGGAACCGGGCTTTAAAACCACATCTCCCTGCACGGTAGCGCTGGGGGCTACAAAAGCTGCGCCCTCATCGCGGGGCGTTTTTCCACAAAAGGATAAGAACATTGTTAAAAACCACCTTTCTCTTTTGGTTCTTTTATGGTATTCTTATAAGTAAGGAACAAAAATGTGCGCGCCGGTTTTGCCGGAGCGGGATTCAAGGGGGTACGCTCATGCTTCACAACACGTTCTGCCGCCGGTTGGCGGCGCTGGTGCTCACATTGGCAGTGGCTCTTTCGGCAGTGCTGCCGGTATTTGCAGTATACCCCATGCCCGTCCAGACTGCAACAGAGACCGAGGCAGTGTATCTGTTCAACGCGGACACCGGCAAGACGATCCTGAGCCAGAACGCCGACCAGCAGAAATATGTGGCCAGCCTGACCAAGCTGATGACTGCCCTGCTGCTGGTGGAAAGCGGCAAGGACCTGAACGGTGAAGTGACCGTGCCCACCGACCTGACGCAGGAGTTCAAGGATATCCAGAACGCCAACGGCACCACCATGGGGCTGCGCATCGGCGAGACCGTGCGCCGCATCGACCTGCTGAACGCCATGCTCATCATCAGCGCCAACGATGCCGCCAGCGTCATTGCGTGGGACGTGGGGGGCAGCGTGGTGGGTTTTGTGCAGCAGATGAACGCCAAAGCGGCAGAGCTGGGCTGCACCGGCACGAACTTTACCTGTGCTCACGGCCTGTTTGACTACGGCAACGTGTCCACCGCGCAGGATCTGGCAAAGATCGCCGCCGCCTGTGCGGCAAACCAGACCTTTGCACAGGTGGCGGGCACCGCCAGCTATGTCCTGCCGGCCACGAACCTCCGCAAGGCTGAGCACACCATCAGCAGCTCCAACAGCCTGATGAACAGCGAGAGCGCCAACTACCGGGAGTATGTCCGGTGGGTCAAGGGCGGCTTTACCACGCTGGCAGGCCGCTGCATCGTGGCCTTTGCGGAAAAGGACGGCCACACCTACGGGCTGGTGATCCTTGGCTGCGATACGCCGGACCACCTCTTTGCCGAGTGCGATGATCTGTTCGACTGGGCCTTTGCCAGCTTTGCCGACCGCCCGCTGGTGGACACCCAGACCGTGCTGACCACCGTAGACCTGACCAAGTGCCGCACTGAACCGACGGTGGCGCTGTATGCTGCCGCACCGGTCAGCGGCTACGGCCACGCGGATGATATCGTCACCTACTCCTTCGACCTGCCGGAGAGCATTGCGGCCACCGTTAAAAGCGGCAGTGTGGTGGGTACAGCCACCGTGTATCTGGACGGCGATGAAGTGGGCACGGTGGACCTTGTGACCCACAAGGAGTATGTCTCCGACTTCCGCACCGACATGAAGGCCACAGTGCTTCTGCTGTGTGCACTGCTGTTCATCCTCGCTGCATTAACGGCGGTCACTCTTGCCGCGGGCGGTGGCTCGCTGAGCCTTAAAAGGAGAAAGCGCCGCAGATAAAGTGCATGGGCTTGACAATTTTGGAAAATAAGCTATACTGAAAATACAAAGGCGCTGGCCCACAAACGGCTAGTTCCTTGCCATACTAGTCAAAAAGAAAAATGACCGGTCGTGTTGGGGAACAAGAGGCGGTCATTTTTTCTTTTTATCATCACTGTGAGAAACAGTCCATGTAATTTCAAATGTAACGTAGATCGCTCCGCCAAGAAGCGTGAGCAGAAGCACGACCTGTTCAAACGTCATGGTGCATCCCCCCTTTCTGCCCTTGGGCAAAACCGGGGGTGCGAAAGATCCAAAGAAAAAATCGCCTTGCCCGGCGCGCCTAGGTGCCGGTAAGGAACAGCCGCCTGCGTTTTGGGACACAGCGCCTTCGTACCGCAGATGCGGCAATTACAGAATATCACAGCAAACTGCAAAAAACAATAAAGAACAGCGAAAAAGCGGCGCTCAGTGCCTTGCAACAGGCTCTGAGCGCCGCTTCTTTTGCGCTTATTGGTTGAGGAACTTGATAAAGTGGTAAGATTCCACGATCTGGAAATACTTGATGATGCGCGGGTACAGGGGTTCGGCCTTTTCGCCGAACTGCTGCTTCATGCAGTCAGCAAGCTGTGCAACGGTCTTCTGGCCGTCAATCAGCGGCCAGAGATAGCTGCCGGTCTCGTCCAGATGCACCTGTGTGGTGCGCGGTTTATGGAACACTTTTTGCGCGATCGTATTGAACACACCGGTGTTCTCCACCTCAAGGGTGATAAGGCCGGTGGCTTCGTCTGTGTGCCAGCGCAGGGTTTCCGCCCGCTGCGGAATGAGGTCCAGATAGTTGATGGACTGCTTTTTCTTACTCATCAGTTCTTCTTTTTCTTCATGGAGAAGGCCAGCAGGCATGCGATCATCACGATCATCAGGACCACGCCGCCAATGTTGCCCAGATCAATGCTCAGGGCAGTGCTGATGCCGAACACGGCAAACACAGCCAGCAGGATGCCCACAAGGCCCTCGCCTGCGATCATACCGGCACAGAACAGGGTGCCGCGGGTGGTCTGCTCTTCCTTGAGCTTCGCGTCAACATTCTTGCGGCTGTCCATGAACCAGCGCACAACACCGCCGATCATGATGGAGGTGTTCAGGTAGATGGGCAGGTACAGGCCGATGGCGAACGGCATCACGGGGATGCGCAGGACCTCCAGAGCAATGGCAAGGAACACACCGGTGAACACCAGGTTCCAGGGCAGGTTGCCGCCCATGATGCCCTCGACGATCATCTTCATCAGGGTAGCCTGCGGTGCGGGGACCTCGGCACCGCCGTAGCCCCATGCGCTGTCCAGCAGGTACAGCACACCACCGATGGCCAGACCGGCGGCAATAACGCCGATCAGCTCACCGATCTGCTGCTTGACCGGGGTCGCACCCAGCAGGTAGCCGGTCTTCAGGTCCTGAGAGGTATCCGCAGCAATGGCAGCGCAGATGCAGATGACAGAGGCGATGGCCATGGAGCCGATCATGCCCTCGATGCCAACGTTGCCGGTGGCCTTCAGGATCATGGTAGCGATCAGCAGGGTGGCAATGGTCATGCCGGAGACCGGGTTGTTGGAACTGCCGATCATGCCGACCATACGTGCAGAGACGGTGGAGAAGAAGAAGCCGAAGATGACGATCAGCAGAGCACCCAGCGGGCTGACGGGGATGGCCGGAGCCAGCCAGATGATGAGGATGATGAGCAGGATGCCGCCCAGAATAAAGGGCATGGGCAGGTCCTTCTCGGTACGGGAGGTGCCGGAAGCACTGCCGCCCTTCATGCTCTTCATGGCATCACGGAAGGTGGATGCGATCAGAGGCAGGCTCTTGATCAGCGAGATGATACCGCCGGTAGCAATGGCACCTGCGCCGATATACTTGACGTAGTTGGACCAGATGGCGTCTGCACCGCCTGCTGCATACAGATCAGCAATGGTGGTGCCGGCTGCTGCCGGGTACAGGGAGATGTTTGCGCCGAACAGGCAGATCAGCGGGATAATGACCATCCAGCCCACCAGAGAACCGGTGAACATGTAGGAAGCGGTCTTGGGGCCGACGATGTAGCCCACGCCCAGCAGAGCGGGGTACACTTCCATGCCCAGAGCACCCTTGAAGGAGCTGAAGGCCACGGCAATGTCGGCGGGGATCATCTTCAGGCCATCGACGATGAACTTGAAGATGGCTGCCAGACCCATGCCGGAGAACACGGTGGAGGCGTTTGCACCGCCCTCTTCACCGGCCAGCAGAACGTCTGCACAGGCGGTGCCTTCCGGGTACAGCAGGGTGGCGTGCTCCTTGACGATCAGGGCGTTGCGCAGGGGCACCATGAACAGAACGCCCAGAATGCCGCCGCACAGGGCGATCAGGGTGATCTCCAGGATGCTGGGCTTGTCGCACAGGCCCTCTTTTGCCCACAGGAACAGTGCGGGCATGGTGAAGATGGCACCGGCGGCCAGGCTCTCGCCTGCGGAACCGATGGTCTGCACCATGTTGCTCTCCAGAATGGAGTTCTTCTTGAGCAGGACGCGGATCACGCCCATAGAAATGACTGCTGCCGGGATGGAGGCAGAAACAGTCATGCCGACGCGCAGGCCCAGATAAGCGTTTGCAGCGCCGAAGACCACGGACAGGATGATGCCCATGATCACAGAGGTCGCCGTCATTTCTGCGGTGATCTTTTCCGCAGGAATATACGGCTTGAAGGATTCTTGATCTTTCATGTTTGCTCTCCTTGCGACAGCACAAGCGCCTTGCTTTTTGGGGCAGGGCGCTTGTGCTGTCCGTTTTCCGATTTCCTAAACACGCGCATCCCATCCAAAAGGACGCGCTGGCACGTACTCTATTATACTAAAGTATGACTGAATTGGCAACTGGAAATGTACACAAGAAATTTACAAAAAATTCGTTTATTCAAGCATTTTGCGGGAAATTTGGGCAAAAGCGTGCGAAAAATTTCCATATAATTCCAAAACTGTGCGCACATGAAGAACAGTTCTGCAGGAAAAGAATGCCTTTTAACAGCGTGCGCGCCTGTCCGGAGGATAGCAAAAAGCTCCCCCTGAGAGGAAAGACTTCCCCCGCTCCGGGACAGATTCTCCCCGGCCGGGGAGAAATGTCACCGTAGGTGACAAAGAGGGGAACGGATGTCACCGCAGGTGACAAAAGGGGGAGTCTGGCACGGCGTAAGCCGTGACTGAGAGGGTTTACCTATCGCGGCTGTCCTGCGCCCTCATCAGTTCCCTGCGGCGATATTTTATGATAAAGAGTGCTTTTACACGGCCCCATAGATGCCGTGCACCGATACTTCGCCGGTAAAAACGTGCACTTCGCCGCTGTCGGTGCGCACCACCAGACGGCCCTCTTCGTCCACATCGACGGCTTCGCCTGCACCCTGCCCGCCGTCCGGCAGGTCGAAGGTGACCCGGCGGCCCAGATTGACGCAGGCGGCCTTGTATTCCTCCCGGAAGGGTGCAAAGCCATCGCGGGCAAACACATACATGTTGCGGTCAAAGCCAAAGTCAGTCAGGCCCTCGGCCAGCCATGCGGGGTCGGTGGAAAGATCCACCTTTGCGCCCTGCAGCGCCAGCGAGGTGCCGTTGGGCAGACCGGCGGCATCAAAGTAGCTCTGCGGCTGGGCCAGATTGATGCCGATGCCGCACAAAATGCCCCGGCCCTGCTGCTGGTAGCCGTAGCTCACGCCCTCGCACAGGATGCCCACGATCTTTTTGCCGTTGAGCAGAAGGTCGTTGGGCCACTTGATCTGGCAGTCCACGCCGTAGCGCAGCTTGAGCTGGGTGCGCACGGCAAGGCTTGCCAGCAGCGGCAGGGTGGTAGGCTGGGCCAGCGGTTCCCGGATGGCTACTGTATAATACAGGGCCTTGCCCTCGGCGTTCACCCAGCTGCGGCCCAGACGGCCCCGGCCTGCGGTCTGGTTCTCGGTATACACCGCACCCACCGGGCCGAACTCTTCAAAATGCTCCTTCACGTAAGCGTTGGTGCTGCCGCATTCCGGCAGATAGCGCACCTCATTGATGCTCATTGTTTGGGTACCTCTTTATGTTCATAGGCGGTCACTTTGCCTTCGTCCAGCGTCAGGATGCCGTAGGTGTCCGGCCCGGTGTAACACCGGCCGCAGGAGCCGGGGTTGAACAGGAACACCCCGCTGCGGGTCTCTGCATGGGGGATGTGGGTGTGGCCGAACAGCGCCACCTCGGCACCCCGGGCAGATGCGGCATCTGCCAGCGTATCCAGATCGTATTTCACACCGTACATATGACCGTGAGTGTAAAAGATCACCACGCCGTCAAAGGCGGCAAGGCCGTCGGTGGGTTCCAGTGCACCGTAATCGCAGTTGCCCGCCACCGAGTAGGCCCGCAGCTTGGGGTACAGCGTCAGAGCCAGTTCCAGATCCCGCAGGCCGTCGCCCAGAAAGATCAGGGCATCGATGCTTTTGCTCTCTTTCATCAGCACGCGCTCAATGGCGGCACGTCCGCCGTGGCTGTCGCTCAAAACCAGAAGCTTTGTCACAAAAGGGGTCCTCCTCTATTACCATTTACCTGAGATGCTGTCATTCACCAGCCTGCTGGCCCTGTTGCAATACCAGCAGCTGCTTGTACACTTTGCTTTTAGAATAAGGTGTGCCCTGTGCCGCCGCCTTGGCTGCGGCGGTGGGGCCAAAGCCCTGCCCGGTCAGCTCCAGCGCCCGCTGCGCTGCCTGCTCCAGCGTCAGCTCCTGCTCCGGGTCGGCGGTCTCCGGCGCACCGGCCATCACCAGCACATATTCGCCGCGCGGCTCGTTGGTCTTGTAGTGCTCCACCGCCTCGCCGAGGGTAGTCTTCCAGATATCCTCGTGCAGCTTTGTCAGCTCCCGGCACAGGGTGATGCTGCGGTCTGCGCCAAAGGCATTGGCCAGATCGTCCAGCGTGGTGCGCAGCTTGTGGGGCGCTTCGTAAAAGATGGTGGTGCGCTTTTCCTGCAAAAGCTCAGCCAGCCGCTCTTTTTTCTGCTTGCGGTTCACGGGCAGAAAGCCCTCGAACACCCAGCGGGAGGTGTCCTGCCCGGACACGGCCAGCGCTGTGACGCAGGCGGAAGCCGCCGGCACTGGCACTACCTTGATGCCCCGGGCCAGTGCGTCCCGCACGATCACCTCGCCCGGGTCGGAGACGCAGGGCATGCCCGCATCACTGCACAGAGCACAGCTCTCGCCTGCTTCAATGCGGCGCAGGATGCCCTCACCCTTCTGCAGGGCGTGCTCATAGTAGCTGACCATGGGCTTTTTCAGGCCCAGAAAGTTCAGCAGCTTCATGGTCACACGGGTGTCCTCGGCGGCAATAAAGTCTGCCGCGCCAAAGGTGGCCGCTACGCGCGGCGGCATATCGTCCAGATTGCCGATGGGCGTTGCCACGATATAAAGAGTTCCTGCCATAGTTTACCTCCCATATAACGCCGCACCGGCGCTGATCAACACATCCGGCTCCACCCGCAGGCCGGTCTTGCGGTTCTTCTGCGCTTCCACAAGGAAGAGCCATGGCGCGCCGTCCGCCCTGTTCTTTACAAAGGCCAGCCGCTTCGGCTCCAGCCGGTTGGCCCGCAGCACCGCCAGCACCTCCGCCAGTCGTTCCGGCCGGTGGCACAGCGCAAAGCGCCCGCCGTCCTTCAAAAGGCGGAACGCACACTGGCACACATCGTCCAGTGTGCAGGTGTTCTCGTGCCGGGCAAGGGCGTGGGCTGCGTTTTGGCTTTGGGGCCCATCCGTAAAATAGGGCGGATTGCACGCACACACGTCAAAACTGCCCTCGCCCTGCCGGAAAGCGCGCAGGTCGGCACAGACAGGCTCAATGTGCCCGATGTCCTGCTCCTGCACCGCAGCGGAAAGCAGAGCGCTGCCCTCGGGCTGGAGCTCCAGCCCCATGCAGGGGCCCCGGTGGCCGCGGTCGTGCCATTCCAGCGCCACGATGCCGCAGCCGGAGCACAGGTCTGCGACCTTCTGGGCGCGCTTTGGCTCACAGAAACGGGCCAGCAGCAGCGCGTCGGAGCCAAAACGATGCTCCGGCGAGCAATAAACCATAGTTCTATTATACAAGACTTCGGTAGAATGTTCCATAGATAAGTGTGCCGTACCCTCTCAAAAAAATGCGTGGAATTGCTCGGGGAATTTGTGCGAATTACTGCAAAACAAAAAAGCAGCAGACCTGCTTTGGACAGGCCTGCTGCTTTTGATGCGTTTTTTGTGCAGCTGCTAAAATTATTCAGCAGTGATAGCACCGGTGGGGCAAGCACCCTCGCAAGCGCCGCAGTCGATGCAAGCGTCTGCGTTCACAGAAGCAACACCATCAACGGTGATAGCGCCAACCGGGCAAGCGCCCTCGCAAGCGCCGCAGCCAACACATGCGTCAGAAACCTTGTGTGCCATAATAAACTCTCCTTTTTATCTCCGTGCCCGAAGTATTGTATGAAGAGTCATGTATGGCACGGCTGTGCATGTCTCTCCGGAAATCATATCCTTGCCTGCATTTTAACAAAGCAGGTGAGAAAAGGCAAGACTAACCGTGACCCGAAAAACACAAAAGTCTGTTTTTTGTTGGGTTGCACAAAAGCACAGGCTAACTTATGGCCAAATTTGCAGGAGTTTTTTGGCAAAAATCACGAAGAACAGTTAGTTTTAGCAGACTAACTCCTCAGAACCTCCGGCGCGTCCCTCACTCCTTTTCGGCAGCGCGCTTCCGGGCGCAGCCGCAGCCCGCGCAGCGCTTTTCGCCATCGTCGGAGGAAGCCACCACCGGGGCCGGGTTGCGCACGCCGGAGTAATCGTCGTCCGGGTCCGGGCGGCGGGGCGCACGCTTGCCGCCGCTGATATATTCGCACACACCCACCTTATAGTAACGGGGCGAAAGGCTCTCGGTGCCGCAGCGCACCCGCAGGTAGCCGGAGACCGGGTTCACCTCCAGCACGGTGCCAAGACCGTCCGGCGTGCGCACGGTGCTGCCCACCATGGGCATGATGCTGTTCAGGTACTCGTAGGCGCTTTCCTCGTAGGCAAGGCAGCACATCAGCCGGCCGCAGGCACCGCTGATCTTGGTGGGGTTCAGCGAAAGGCCCTGCTCCTTGGCCATCTTGATGGAGACGGGCTGGAAGTCCTTTAAAAAGCGGCTGCAGCAGAAGGGCTGGCCGCAGATGCCAAGGCCGCCGATCATCTTGCTCTCGTCCCGCACGCCGATCTGGCGCAGCTCGATGCGGGTGTGGAAGATACCGGCCAGATCCTTGACCAGCTCGCGGAAGTCCACGCGGCCATCGGCGGTAAAGTAGAACATGATCTTGGAGCGGTCGAGCGTGTATTCCGCTTCCACCAGCTTCATTTCCAGGCCGTGGCGGGCAATGCACTCCTGACAGGTGCGGTAGGCGCGTTTTTCGTCCTCACGGTTCTGGCGCATCCGGCGGATATCCACGCTGTCGGCCATGCGGGTAATGGGCTTGAGGGCCTTGGGCACTGCCGCATCGGCGATCTCCCTCACGCCCTGCACCACCTCGCCGCACTCAATGCCGCGGGCGGTCTCCACGATCACGTATTCGCCGGTTTTGATGTCGGCCCCGGCGGGATCAAAATAATAGCTTTTGCCGTTCTCTTTGAAACGGACGGAGATGACTTTTTTCATAGTGTTCCTCGTTTTTATCGGTCGAATCTATAGGATAAGGCCCGAAAAAGAGCCTGCTGATCCATTCTGTACTCTAGTATAACATATTCAAATGCACATTTCCACGCAAAAAACAAAAAGCGGCTCTGGCGCTTCAGCAGAAAAATTTTAAAAAGGTGCAACAATCTGCCCTGCTGCCGCGTATCCATAAAGGAAGACTGACCGAATTTGGTCGCACCCGCAGCCGGAAAATGGAAAAACGGAACGGCAAATGTTAAAATCTTGCGAAAGTATCCAAAGAATCGCAAAAGAATCCCACCCCGCTCTTGCAAGGCGGGGGCTTGCGTGTATAATAAAAATGTTGAAGTGTAGCCTTTCCCGCAGGGAAAGCAGCTGTCCTGCTTTGCGGCAAGGCAGAGAAACGGTAGGAGAAAATGGAAAAATTCAGTGTCAAAAAGCCGTTTACGGTGCTGGTTGCAGTGGTCATGATCCTGATCCTGGGCTTTGTGGCGGTCACAAAGATGGATACGAACCTGCTGCCCAACGTGAACACACCGTATCTGATGGTGGTCACCGTGTATCCCGGTGCAAGCCCGGAGCGCGTGGAGAGCGAGGTCTCGGATGTGCTGCAGAACTCGCTCACAGTGCCGGGCGTGTCCAAGATCACCGCAACATCGGCAGAAAACTACAGCCTGCTGCTGATGGAGTTTACCGAGGATACGGATATGAACAGCGCGCTGGTCAAGGTGTCCAACAAGCTGGATCAGGCCAAAAGCGACCTGCCCAGCACCTGCCTGACCCCCTCCATCATTGAGTACAGCCTGAACATGAACGCTTTCATGACGGTGGCTGTCAGCCGCGAAGGTGCCGACCAGTACGAGCTTTCTGAGTTTATCCAGAACACCCTTGTGCCGGAAGTGCAGCGCAAGGGCGGTGTGTCCAGCGTTTCGTCCAGCGGTCTGGTGGAAAAGCTGGTGCAGGTGCAGCTCAATCAGGATAAGATCGACGAGATCAACGCAAAGCTGCTGGAACTGATCGATACCCAGCTGGCTGAAGCCCGCTCCCAGCTGGAAAGCGCCGAGGCACAGATCACCGCCGGACGCAGGGAATACGAAAAGCAGCTGAAAAACTTTGGCAGTACGGTGTCCAACTCGGTCATGAGCCAGATGAGCACCGAGGTGGGCGCCGCAGTGGAAACGGTGCGTGCGCAGGCGCAGGCTCTTCTGGAAAGTGTGAACAGCCTGATCGCCGTGGTCAAGGAGCCTGAGATCCAGCAGGCCCTGATCGAGGTGCGCGGCGGTCTGCAGAAGGTCATGGACAAGTTCAACGAGACCGGTATGCGGGATATCGACTCTCTGATCGATATTGTGGCTGAGCTGCGCACCATTACCGATAAGCTCACTACCGCCCTGCAGAAGCTGCAGGAGCGCGTGAACACCGAGACCGGCTCCGAAGGCAGCACCGCAGAGGATCTTGCCAATGAGATGCAGCTGCAGGAAAGCCTGAATGTGGTCTATAACACGCTGGAAAGCACCATCAAGGCCATGGACAATGTGCCCCAGCTGATGACCGAGTTCTCCGGCGCACTGGGCAGCTTCTCCCAGCAGCAGCTCAACGCCTATATGCAGTTCACCGAAGCGCGTGAAATGCTGAACGAGTACGAAAAGCAGCTGGAGGCTGCCAAGGCAGAGTACGAGACGGCCAAGACCAACGCTCTGGCACAGGCCGATGTGACAAAGCAGCTGGACATTGAAACGCTGGCGCAGCTCATCTATGCCCAGAACTTCTCCATGCCGGCCGGTTACGTGCAGGATAAGGACGGCGAGTCCTGGCTGCTGAAAGTCGGCGAAGAGTACAACAGTGTGAAGGATATCAGCGGTGCCCTGCTGCTGCATGTGGAGGGCTACGGCGACGTGCGCCTTTCTGATGTGGCGGATGTGGAGGTCATTGATAACTCCGCCGACAGCTACACCCGCCTGAACGGCGAAAAGGCATCCATCCTCAAAATCTATAAGAATGCGACTTCCAGTGCAGGCGAGGTCTCCGACAACTGCCTGACCGCATTTAAAGAGCTGGAAAAACAATACGACGGCCTGCACATGGTGGTGCTGTCCAATCAGGGCAACTACATCACCATTGTCATCAACAGCATCCTCACCAGCATGGTGGTGGGCGCTGCACTGGCCATCATCGTGCTGGCCATCTTCCTGAAGGATATCAAGCCCACCCTCGTGGTCGGCATCAGCATCCCGCTGTCCGTTCTGTTCGCGGTGGTGCTCATGTACTTTACCGGGCTGGACCTGAACGTGATGACCCTGGCCGGCCTTTCCCTCGGCATTGGTATGCTGGTGGATAACTCGGTGGTCGTCATTGAGAACGTCTACCGTCTGCGCAGCCGCGGCGTGCCTGCGGCCCGCGCTGCCGTGCAGGGCACAAAACAGGTGGGCATGTCGGTGGTGGCCTCCACCCTTACCTCGGTGTGCGTGTTCCTGCCGGTGGTGTTCTCGGCCAGCATTGTGCGCAGCCTGATGATGCCCATGTCCCTGTGCATCGGTTACTGCCTGATGGCCTCCCTCATCGTGGCGCTCACGGTGGTCCCGGCGGCATCCTCTACTGTGCTGAAAAAAGCTGAACCCAAGCGCCTTGCCTGGTTTGAAAAGGTGCAGGAAAAGTATGCCCATAGTCTGGAATGGTGCCTGCAGCACCGTGCCCTGCCCCTGGTCGCGGCGGTGGTGCTGCTGGTGTTCAGCGGCTGGCAGGTGCTGAACATGGGCGTGGAGCTGCTGCCCAGCATTACCAGCAACGAGGCGCAGATCACCCTGTCCACCGCCGACGGCCTGACCAAGGAGGAATCCTATGCCATTGCGGGTCAGGTGGCAGAGGCGGCCCTGAATGTAGAAAACGTGGAAGAGGTGGGCATCACCCTCGACACCAGCATGGCCGGTCTGGATATCAGCCAGCTGGGCCTGCCCACCGCCATTACCGATATCCTGAACTCCGCCAATGCCTACGGCAGATACAAGATCAACGTTATGATGAGCAAGAGCCTTTCCTCCCGTGAGGTGGAAAAGACCCGGCAGGCCATGGAGGATGCAGTGTCCCAGATCGAGAATTGCACCGCTGAGGTCAAGCTGTACGGCATGACCGATGATCTGACCAGCCAGCTGGCCACCGGCCTGTCGGTCAAGGTCTACGGCAAGGATCCGGAAACGCTGACCACCGTTTCCGAGAAGGTAATGGAGATCGTCAACGATACCGAGGGCTTTGCCAATGCGGACAACGGCCTTGGCAGCGGCGATGCCACCGTCATCCTGAAGGTGGACCGCGACAAGGTGCGCGCCTACGGCCTGACCGTTGCGCAGGTGTACCAGCAGATCGCGGCAAAGCTCACCACCACCGCCACCGCCCAGACCCCCGTCACGGTGAACGGCACCACCATGGATGTCCAGATCACGGACAATCTGGACCCCGTCACCAAGGAAAACATGATGGAGCTTACCTTTGAGACCACCGAAATGTCGGCAGACGGCACAGTGACCAATGGTACCTGCACCCTGAACGATATCGCCAGCTGGACCACCGGCACCGCACCGGATGCCATTACCAGCGAGAACCAGACCGAGTTTGTCACCGTTACGGCAGATACGCTGAAGGGCTACAACACCATGGTGCAGTCCCGCGTGCTGCAGAAGAAGCTGGATGAGTACGCGGCCAGCGGTGAGATGCCGGAGGGCTGCAGCACCACGCTGGGCGGCGAGACCGAGGGCACCGACTACATGGTGAACGAAATGGTGCAGTGGATGGCTCTGGCCCTGCCCTTTGTATATCTGGTCATGGTGGCACAGTTCCAGAGCCTGCTGTCCCCCTTCATCGTGCTGTTCACGGTGCCGCTGGCCTTTACCGGCGGCCTGCTGGGCCTGCTGATCACCGGCCAGCAGCTCACCATGATCTCCCTGATGGGCTTCATCGTGCTGATGGGCACTGTTGTCAACAACGGCATCGTGTTCGTGGACTATGCAAACCAGCTGCGCATTGGCGGCATGGAGCGCCGCGCTGCGCTGGTGGCTACCGGCAAGACCCGTATGCGCCCCATCCTCATGACCACCCTGACCACCGTGCTGGCCATGCTGCAGCTGGTGTTCAGCGGCGATATGGCAAGCCAGCTGATGAGCGGCATGGCCATCGTCATCATCTGCGGCCTGAGCTACGCTACCCTGATGACCCTGTATATCGTTCCGGTGCTGTACGATATCCTGTTCAAGAAGCCGCCGCTCAACGTGGATGTTGGCAGTGACGATGATCTGGACGACATCCCGGACGATGCAGCCGAGTTCATTGCGGCGCAGAAGTCTGCGGGCACGGCACAGCCGGAAGCCTGACGACAGCATGACGATTTAGAATGCACGCCGCTTTGCTTTGCGTATCATCAGCGGAAGAATTATTTATAATAGAGCAATGCCGGGCGGTCTGCGGACCGCCCGGCATTGCGTTTTCACGGGAAAGGTCGTAACGGGAAGCGGCATCTGCTGCTGTCGGCGTACCGCCGTCGCGCAGCGACTCAAAATCGGCGCAACACAAAAAATCCTCTAGCGGAGCGACTTGGATTTTTTGTATGGAGCCTTTCTGCTTTGGGGTTACTAGGGGCGAGCAGCCCCTAGTTCGTGCCTCCCGCGCCTCGAAAGTAGCGGGCACTTTTCTGGTTCTCTTTTGGTGCGCAAAAGAGAACTTAGCTCTGCGCAACAGCGCTCTATACCTCTATTATACACCAAATCCCCCTAATTTCTGTGACCAAGTCCCAAAAGCCTCCATTTTCCGCCCGAGCGCCACTTTGCAAGGGCGGGCGAGTGTGTTATACTTTCTATGAATGCGATTCAATCTTCCTGATGGAGGCTTTTTTATGTCCACAAAGCAGCGTCTGCTTTTTATCACCACCGGCGGCACCATCGCCAGCGTCCGCACCCAGCAGGGCCTCAAGCCCGTGCTCACCAGCGAAGAGCTTCTGGCTCATCTGCCTGAGCTGAACGAGCTCTGCTGCCCCGACACGCTGGCCCTGTGCAGCATCGACAGCACCGACCTCGGCCCGGAGCACTGGCTGATGATGGCGAAGGCCGTGCAGGAGAACTATGCCCTCTACGACGGCTTCATCATCTGCCACGGCACCGACACGCTGGCCTACTCGGCGGCGGCGCTGTCCTACCTCATCCAGAACGCCGACAAGCCCGTCATCCTCACCGGCGCACAGCAGCCCATCTCCAACGAGATCACCGACGCCAAGAAAAACCTTCGTGACAGCGTCATCTGCGCCCTCGACCCCGGCAGCCGGGGCGTCATGGTGGTGTTTGGCGGCCATGTCATCGCAGGCACCCGCGCCAAGAAGAACAAGACCATCAGCTACGACGCCTTTGCCTCGGTGAATTTCCCGGCGCTGGCACTGGTACAGGGCGACCGTCTGGTGCGGTATGTGCCTTCGCCCTGGCCCACCGGCCCTGTGGAGTTTGGCCGCTCGCTCAGCCCCCGCGTCTTTCTGCTCAAGCTGACGCCCGGCCTCAGCCCCGATTTGATCCCCGACATTTTCCGCCTCTACGACTGCGTCATCGTGGAGAGCTTCGGCGTAGGCGGCATCCCCCAGCGGCTGATGGACGCCTTCGCCGAGGGCCTCGGCGACTACGACAAGACCCACAAAGTACTCATCCTCACCACCCAGGTCACTTACGAGGGCAGCGACGTGGGCATCTACGAGGTGGGCAAGCGGGTCAAGAACCGCTTCCGCTTCCTCGAGGCCCACGACATGACCATTGAGGCCGTCGTGACGAAGATCATGTGGCTGCTGGCGCAGGACTGCGACAGCTTCGACCAGCTGCAGCAGCGGTTCTACCGGCAGGTCAATTTTGATACATTCTATCACTGAGCACGAACACTGAGCACGAAAAAGGACACGGCAGTGCCGTGTCCTTTTTGCATTCTCAAAACACCATCTGCACCAGCAGCACATAGCACAGCGTGCCGCCGGCGATGGAAACCAGCGTCTGATGCTTCCACTTATGGAGGGCGACGGTCACGCCGATGGCGATGGCCTCCGGGATGCCGTGGCTGCCCGAGGTGAGGCTGACGCCCTTGAGGCAGTAGACGATGAGCATTCCGAAGATGGCGGCGGGCAGCACATGGCCCAGATACTCCACCACCTCAGGCACCTTGCCGCCCCGGGAGCCGAACACCAGAAAGGGCAGAAAACGGGTGAGCATGGTCGCCGCCGCGCAGACGGCGATGGTCAGGATGAACTGGATCTTGCTCATTTTGCCGCCTCGCTTTCTTTGGCCTCGATGGGGCGGCGGAACAGCAGCAGTGCCGCAAGGATGCAGACCATCGAGGGGATGAGGAAGCCGCCTGAGCCGAAGATGCGCAGGCAGACCAGCGGCGCGGCAATGCCGATGATGGCGCTGGCGTGCTGTTTTTCCTTTTCCCACTGGTTGAGGAAGATGACCACGAACATGGCCGTCATGACGAAATCGACGCCCTCGGTGCTGAAGGGCAGGACAGAGCCGAGGGCCGCGCCCATGGCCGCGCTGGCGACCCAGTAGATCTGGTCCAGCAGGGTGATGAAGAACATGAACCAGCCCTTATCCACGCCCTCGGACGGCTCTGCCGAGCAGGTGATGGAGAAGGTCTCGTCGCTCATGGCGAAGATCATGTAGGCGCTGCGCAGGCCGTAGCCGCGGTAGCGCTGCAGCATGGTCAGGCCGTAGAAAAGATGCCGCGCCTGGATCATCAGCGCCATCAGAAAGGCCGACACCGGCGCAAAGCTGCCCAGAAGCAGCGACGCCAGCACGAATTCCAGCGAGCCGCCGTACACTACCGTACCCATCAGGGGCGGCAGCCAGACCGGCAGGCCCAGCGACTGCACATAGATGCCGTAGCCGAGGCCCAGCACCAAATATCCGGCAAACACCGGCAGCGTCTGAGGCGCTGCGGCCCGGAAGGCGCGCCACGCCGGCGCGCGGTTCAAATTTGTTTCGTTTTGTTCCTGCATTCGTTTCAACCCTCCAATACAGTAGTATAACAGGTTTATCTGCATTTGCAAGAACTATTTATAAGGCAAAGAGGGTTCTGTGCGGCCGCACAGAACCCTCTTTGCTTTCTATCTTTTATTTTTTGGTGAGGTCTTTCGTGTAGAGGGCGCGGGTCGCGTTCAGGACAGCGAGGACCATGACGCCGACGTCGGCAAAGATGGCCGCCCACATATTGGCGATACCCAGAGCACCCAGCAGCAGGCAGGCCGCCTTGATGGCCAGAGCAAAGACGATGTTCTGGTAGACGATGCTCTTGGTGCGGCGGGCAATGCGCATGGCGAGGGCGATCTTGGCCGGGTCGTCATCCATCAGGACGACGTCGGCGGCCTCAATGGCGGCGTCAGAACCCAGAGCACCCATGGCGATGCCCACATCCACACGGGAGAGAACAGGGGCGTCGTTAATGCCGTCGCCCACCATTGCCACTTTCTTGCCGTTCTTCTGTAAGTTGCCGATAAAGGCTGCTTTTTCTTGTGGCAAGACTCCTGCCTTATAATGGAGGATACCGGCTTTGTGGGCAATTTCCTGGGCGGTGGCTTCATTGTCGCCCGTCAGCATATAGACTTCGATGCCGGCTGACTGCAATTCGCTGACGGCCTGTATGGATGTCGGTTTGATGCGGTCTGTAATGCCTGCTATTGCCAATGCTTTTTCATGGTCGGCAAACCAGATGACGGTTTGTGCATCCGCCGTCAGGCGGGCAGCGCCCTCACACAGTGATTGACTGATGCTAATCCGGTGTTCTTCCAGCAATTTCCGGTTACCGTTTTTCCATTCCGTTCGCCTCGTACGCCTCTGCCGGTGATACTCTCAAAGTTATCGATCTTCACAGTCCGGGCATTTCTAAAGTGGCGGACTACCGCTTCGGCAAGCGGATGTTCCGACAATTTCTCCAAGCTGTAAAAAATGTCTTCTGTGTCCGCCGCCTGCGCAGCTTGTATCCAATCACCGACCACCGGCTTTCCTTCGGTCACTGTTCCGGTTTTGTCCAGCACCACCGTATCAATCTTTTTGGCGGTTTCCAGGCTTTCGGCGTCTTTTATCAGAATGCCCCGTTCCGCACCTTTGCCGATGCCTACCATGATGGCGGTGGGTGTGGCAAGTCCCAGTGCACACGGGCAGGCGATGATAAGTACCGTAACCAGCGCCAGCAATCCGTGTGTAAAACCGTTCTGCCCATCCAGCAGCATCCATGCGATGAAGGACAGCACGGCAATGCCGATAATAACCGGCACGAAGATGCCCGCAATCTTGTCTGCCAATTGCTGGACGGGGGCTTTGCTGCCTTGCGCGTCCTGCACCATGTGGATGATTTTAGCGAGCAGCGTATCTGTC
>ENA-OUOW01000794-OUOW01000794.1-human-gut-metagenome-genome-assembly--contig:-NODE-794-length-25170-cov-7.362771_pt1 | contig 25170 bp, 38 predicted proteins | sample MGYA00237938_ERZ548769 | MGnify/ENA primary metagenome ERZ548769 (study PRJEB26490, sample SAMN05356870) | human gut metagenome | biome: terrestrial biome; feature: human-associated habitat; material... | reverse complement strand
CTCAGGAGTCTCGTGGGCTCGGAGATGTGTATAAGAGACAGGTATATGTATATGTGCCGGAACGGCAATTGGTGGACAGAACAATATTTTTCTCCGTGTCAATGATGGCATAATTTTTATAGTCATTGCTGCCGCCGAATGTGTATGGAGCATAGATCAATCCATTGCGCTCAAAAATGCACTTGGTGTAGCCCGGCTGGAAGTTTGACGGGGTTGACATCCTTGTGACATCACCACTTGCAGATAATCTGATTTTATATACAGCATCGCTTTTGAAACAATACAAATATCCGTTGTACACATAGCAGTTAGCCGGCACAATGGATGTGCCTGTTGTGTTTGTGACTAACATCTTAGTCAGTTTAAGCGTATCTAGGGGGATGCAGTATATAATAATGTTTTTTCCGGAATCAATAGGGTTGCCGGTGTTGTTGACCACAACATAAATCGCATTGCTGATTCGATCATAGTTTATAGACGAATAATAAGAATAGAAATTATCGGTTGACAGTTCCACTTTTTCCATTAGTGGATGATAGCTGTAGATGTTCCGGAGAATTGTGATATTCTTCAGATTTGCCCAGCGCTTATAAACGATGATTTTATAATCATACGAGGTGGACTCTGGATTTTTTTCAAATGCGACAGAGTACATCACATCGTTTTTTTCGTCTATGGCAATGGTATATTCCCCATTGTGTGCCATGTATCGGCTGCCGCCCAGTGAGTACAACAAGCTCCCGGACTGATCGCCGCTTGTGGTATAGTTGTTTTCAGCTGCTCCATATCCATCGAATCCAGCCCACTTTGACGTTAGGCATACGCTTGCAATTTTGCCGTTTCCTTTGGACGTGGGGAAATCATAGACATACTTCATGGTTTTTGCATCTAAGTCCAACCTGGATTCCTCGCTATTATAATCTCCCCGAAGCAGGCTGTTGACGGTATTCTTGATACCATACACGCCAGATGCCGTCAGACGCACACCCGGCGGCGCATAGTACTTGGACGCATCTTCTTCCAGTGCTGTGTCAAACAGCAAAATGCCGCCCAGCAGGGACGTGTACAGCGGCTGTCCGATGCTGCTGTACATCACGCCGCAGTCTTTCATGTAGCCTTCCTGCCGGAAAATATCTGACAGAGCATTGGTCACCATGTTATGTTCCAACACTTTTTCCTGTGATCCGGTGCGGACATCGGTTAGGATCAATTCTGTTTTTCCTTTCAGCATGTGTCCTCCTTTATAGCGTGTAGTTGATTGCAAATTCTTTAAGTGTGGCGTTGCCCTCCAGCCATATGCGCAGGGCAATTGTTCTGGCTGTGGTCATGCCGCTGTAGAGTGCGTCAAGGTCTGTTTGCAGGAAGTCTGCCATAGCTGCCTGCTCTGTCCATGTGCTGCCATCGTAGCTGTACTGGACAAATACCAGCCCGGTGTAGGTGCATTCCAGAGATGTAATGCCGGTAATGCTGCTGTCAGACAGATCGGCAGTCTTTTGAATGCAGCCGGATACAGACTGATCTGACAGCTGATATACGCCGTCAGAAATTGTAATGCTGTTGTCGTATGTGCCTTTGTTGTTCTTGGCATCGATCAGGAAACGAGTATCTGCCAGAGAGTTGGAGATCGATTCTGAAATACTGCCGAACGTCATTTCCGTTGCTGTAACGGACAATGTGATCTTGTCCGTGATTCCTGTGGTAACCGGATTTTGTCGGCTTTCGGATACTGTAGTCTGCTTGATGTGCATTTTCATATCTGCCGGATCGGTGAAAATAGGCGTGTCCAGGAAGTCTTCCGCAGAGATAATGCCGTCCCATGTGCCTTCTCCGGCAAGGAATGTGCCTTCCATGGTGGCGTTGAGTGCTTCTGCATCAATGGTGATCGTGCAGTCCTGGGTATAGAACCGCACGGAAAATTCCTCGGTGGTCGTGCCGGACACGGAAAAGTGGAAGAACAGGTGCAGGGTATGCACACCGTCCTGCAATGTCCACTGCGGCCGAACTCTGCCGATTTCTTCACTTCCCAGATAGTAGGCGGCAGTCAGGATGCCGTCCGTGCAGATGTACTGGTCATCTGTATCTGTTTCTGTGGTTTCTGATTGCAGCTTGATTTCCGCAAAAAAATTGACCTGTGTGGTTTTCGTAGAAATAAATCGCAGACTGACAACTGTTTTCTGACTGTCGGTTCCCATGAAGATTCTGGCGGCGTTGGTGTAGTTGTAGTAGTGCATCTGCTGTGCATCGAGTGTACTGCTTAACCCGCTGAGAGCCTTGTCTTCGGCAGACTTCGCCCAGTCTATGGTTGGGTCGCTGCCATATCCGGCAATCTCATATTCCCCGTGATATGTCCACGTGTATGACATAATGCAGCCAAATGTATCATCAGGTGCAATGCCACCGGTAAACGCAATCACATCGCCTAGATCATAGGCGGGGTCTGCAAACATTGATGCGGTAAACGGCGTGTAATGCAGGGCGTGGGCGGTGTCTGATGTTGCATCATCGCTGCTGTAGCTTGTCAGTGCATAGAGTATCGTTTGCAGGAGTTCCGTTTTCTTGGCAGGCAGCCCGTATTGTAAAAACGGGTTGGTGCCTAAGTCCATGTAGGTGCCTACCAGCTCCGGTACCTTACAGTACAACTGTTTTTCCTGCACTTTGTCATAGCAGATAATACGGTTGTATTCCGTTCGAAAGTCAGAGAACTTTGCTCCGGTCAGCCGGTGTTCGCTGGAAACCGTGTCTGTGGCTGCTGTGGAGAAACAGCGAAAGACCAGCTTTCCGCTGCGGTCAATGGTAGCAAATCCGCCAATCAGCTGTGCCAGATAGGAGATGATGTCACGGTAGGTGTCAATGTCGTTTTCCGGATACAGCACAAAATAGCTGTATGTACCATTAGGCAGTGCTTGTACGGCGGCTCTGGTCATGCCGAACTCTATGCCGCATAAGCTGCATGCCAGTGTTGCCATGTCATAGATGCTGCCGGAAAATGCTTGTCCGTCATAGGCCTTATCCAGTTTGGACATGTTATCATAAGCAACGGTTTCCCAGCCGAACGCTGTTTTTTCCATGGTAGACATCGTGTAAGGTGTCAAGGGAATTTCTTCCCATGTGTCATCAGCCAGTCGTCTGGATATGTATGCCGTGATCACAGTGCCTTCCTGATAGGGATTCCAGCGAAACCATGCAGGCAGTCCTGTAAATGCCGCCGAAAGTTCGCCGACATATACACCTCCGATTTTCAGCGTACTGGAAGCAGTGCACTGATTGGCAACGCGAAAATTCAGGACGTTTTTATCCGTAAAGGACAGCACTGTGCCCCTGTTGTTGTCGATCGTGCCACGTATGCGGAACTGCTGTACCGGTTGTTTCATGGCTGCTTTGTATTTTTGAGATACCGCATACACGGCACAGCACCTCCTTTATCATATTTCTTCGATTGTGAAGCTGACATTCCATAAACCGTCTGTTCTGGCGGTGCGTTCAGAGCCACTTTCCAAAGATTTTTCAAAATCCCGAATCATGACTGTGCGGCTTTCTTTCGTATCGCCTTTCAGCTGCATCGTCAGTGTATCTTTGATGCTCAGGGCATACAATTGGTTTGCAAATGCAGAGCTGCACTGATAGCTTACGGATACGCTCAGCTTGTCATAGCGTGTGATGATCGTTGCAGTAGTTCCTGCTTCGGTTTCCTTGCTGTTCTCTACTACATCGTGGCTTTCTTTCCACTTCTGTGGATTCGGCAGCTGTACGCCGTTTAGTTTCAGGTATTTTCCCAGCATATTATCTTCCTCCGGAACGGTATTTCATTCGCTGCTCTTGTGTGACAACCGCCTGATAAATTTTACTGCCGTCCAGATAAATCGGTATGATCGTATCACCAGTGTCGCCGCTGTACTGTCCCGCTGCCAATGCAGAGCGTATCGCAGAGGATATGCCACTTGTGTCGATTGCCATGCTTTGTGTGCTGATCGGCACGCTTGGAGCTGCAATTGCCATTGTTCCGGCAAGTCCCTGCATGGCATTTGCCACAAGATACTGATTCTGTCGGATACCGTCTGCCAATCCCTGCATCATATCCGGCATCCACTTCTCATAATCTCGCAACGGTCCGATGTCCGGACGGGAAAAGTGGATATACTGCTTGATAATGTCAGCGACTTCGCCGGCTGCTTCGTGCACCTTGTGAATAAAGCTTTCGATGCCGCCGACAAATCCGTCAATGAGGTCGCTGCCCCACTGGAACGCCTTTGCAGGCAGTCCGGAGATATAACTCCATGCACTTTCAAAGCCGCTGTAAATGTGGTTATACACGCCTACAGCCGCAGATGCAGCACTGCTGACAATGTTGCTGAACTGGGTGGATACCGCACTGTACATGGAAGATGCATGGCTTGATACTGTGCTGTACGCATTTCCCATGGCATTGGAAATCGTGGATTTTACATTGTCCCACGTGGCAGATGTCTGTGACTTGATATTGCTCCATGTTGTGCTGACAGAATTTCGCAAGGTCAGAAATGATGCCGCACCAAATGTAACCAGATTGTTCCATGTACTTGACAGATATGTTTTCACACTTTCCCATGCAGATGCAGTGCTGGTGTAAATGGTCAGTCCGAAATTTGCCCAAAACGTAGAAAAGTTGTTCCAGAAAATCGCAGCCTCCTCAGAAATGTTTTCCCATGTCTGAGAAGCTTTTTCTTTGATCGTGTCCCATGTGTCAGACCAGAAGGTAGAAATGTTGTCCCAGGTGATTTGTGCATCTTCTGCAAGCGTGTTCCATGTGTCAGACAGCCATGTGCTGATTGTATCCCAGTGTTTTACAACGGCAATCACCGCAGCGATGGCTGCCGCAATTGCAAGAATAATCAGCAACACCGGACCGAGTGAGATATTAAGTGCAGTATTGGCTACGGATATGGCTGTAATAATCGGCGCAATCTTTGCCATGGCAACAATCAGCCCGGCAAGTATGGCAACAAAGGATTTCATGGAATCCGGCATTGCGCCGAAAATCGTTGCTAAAAACTTGACTGCCACAGTCACAGGGGGCAGAATTGTATTCAGCCCGGTCATAAGCGCTTCGCCAATGGGGACAAGTGCCTGACGCAGCGTGCGGAGATTTGCTTCCAGCATCTGTGCTGGGGTGGTAGACTGATTGTAAAAGTCTGTGGCTGCACCTGTGACATCTTTGTATGTATCCCCAACAGATGTCAGTGCGGTGATAAATTTCAGGCTGCCGTCTTCCGCCATTGTGCCAAACGCTGTTGTAGCAAGATTTAGCTTGTCTTGTTGTGTGGTGGCATTGCTAATATCGTTGACAATGCTGTCAATAACGTCCTTTTGTGTGCCGTTCCCATTCTTCCACGCTTCAAAAAACTGCTTGGTACGGTCAGAGTAGGAATCCAGGTTTCTTTCGATTGTGCCGTCTGCAATGCGGTTTGTAACCTCGTTGATTGCGTCATTGACCTTATCCAGGTTGTATGCGCCATTGTCAAGGCCATTGTTCAGCAGCTGGAAATACTCACCTGCGGAATATCCTGCCTGTGCAAACTTCCCGGCATATTCAGACAGATTATCGCCTAGTTCATCTGTCTTGTCCAGTCCATTTTGTGTGCCTTTGACCACATAGTCAAGAGCCTCAGCTGATGTCAAGCCAAACTGCTCCATTAGGCTGTTGACACCACGCATGGTTTCTGACAGGTCAATTCCATAGGATTCTTCCAGTGTGGTTCCGATCTCAGTCAGATGTGTAAGGTCTGCCTTGGACAGATCTTCAAAGTTTTTCTTAACCGTAATCACAGAGTCAGCCACGGTGTCCATGCTGTCACCAACACCATTGCCGTATACATCTTGGATAATGTCTGCTGTTTCTTCTGCTGCCGTTCCTGTTTCTCCAAAGTAGGATACCACTTTTCTGGTGGCATTTTCCGTTTCATTGAATTCGTCCATAGACGCTTTGCCAATTTCCACGATCTTGTCAGCCACACCGGACAGCTTTTCAGATGCATCCATAAACGCACTGCTTTTCAGCGCTTCTCCAGCTTCGTCAATGCTTTCCTGCATCTTGTCTGCGGCATCTGCCATGTCCTGCATACTGTCTGCTGCCGGCTCTGCGGCATTATCCATTTCTGATATGCTCTGTGCAGCACGTTCTGCGGATTGCTCCACATCACGCATATCCTCTGTAATTTCAGTGACACCGCTGCCACTGTCCAGATTCCGCAGATCATCTTTCAGCTTTTCCAGAGATTTCGTTGTCTGAATAATTTCACGCTGCATGGCGTTTTGCTGATCTGTATTGTCTACACCTTTTGCCGCCTGCTCTTTCAGCTGTGCAAGAACTTCTTTTTGCTTTTCCAGCTTTTCTGCGGTTTGTTCTGTCATTTCACCCAGATACCGCTGTTTTTGTGCAATGAGTTCCATATTGCCGGGATCCAGTTTCAGCAGCTTGTTGACATCGTTCAGCTGTGACTGCGTAGATCGCAGGCTTTTTCCAATGTCAGACAACGATTTCATCAAACCAGATGCATCACCGTCCAGTTCAATTGTAATGCCACGAATCTTTTGATTTCCGTTTCCTGCCATGATTTCACCTCCTAAAAAGCATCAAAGTCTGCCTGCACCGCAAGGCTAGGATAATCGTAAGAATCGTTCAAGGATTCTATTATCATATCACTCACCATGCCGATGGTCAGCAGACTTAGATCTGTCATATGCAGTCCCATTTGCGTACACCGCAGGAGAAACAATGCGGTATTTATTTCTCGGTCAATGGGTCGTTCTTTTTTTTTACTTCTGAGGTGGACTTTGTGTTGATTCCCCACAGTTCCATGATCTGCGGCAGAATCTGCACCATGGACGTTACGCCAAACTGTGCAAGCCAATCCTCAATATTGTCCGGTGTATGTTCCTTGTCGGCATGATATGCCATGATATATGCCATGTTTTCCAATACTTCCGTATCCATGCTGCTGATGTCCAGCTGCTCTTGAATTTCCTCCACTTCCTGTTCGGCAAGTTCTTTCGGTTTTGCATTCGGTGCGATTTTCCGCATCAGACTGCCCATATCTGCAAATACGTCACGCCCGAAGTGGATACGATACAGACGGGGGATAGACGCATCTGCACGGAACAGTACCGGAATACCATCAATCATGATTTCCTTGGTCATGCCCTTATCAATTTTTACATTCATTCTGTCGTCTGTACCTCCGTGGTTGTGTCGGGCATGTATACTTTGCCAAACCAGCCATTGTATACGTCAGCAGTGGTTTCAGAACCGGAACGGCACTTTACCAATCCGTTCGGCAGCGGTGTTGCAGACAATTTCAGCGTATCTGTCTGCGGTGTCTTTGTGGCTTCTGTGGTCTTGCCTGCCACAGACGGACGGGAAGCACTGCAATTGTACAGCCAGTGTCGGATGTGCTTACGGTCGCCCTTGAACTGGAATCCAAGTGCAAACTCTTCCAGCTGTGCATCAGCATTCTCGATCAGCACGCCATTCTTGTCCTTGGTCTGATTCAGGATGTCTGTAGCAAATGACTCCGGAATCATTGCAATTTCCAGATCACCATCATAGCCGTTGTTGTTATTGATAACGAAATACACGCCGTCATCTGCGTAGAAGTTCTCCGGTTCGCCGTTGGCATCCATGGACAGGTTGACAGCACCCGGAATTTTGACCGGTGTTGCATAGGTGATTTCTCCTGCTTCGCTCACTGTCTTTTTGGCGTAGACAACGTTTTCCAACCCGTATTTCACTTTGTTTGGGGTATTGGTATTAGCCATTGATAATCAGCTCCGTTTCGTATGTGATTTCATACATCTTTTCCGATGCGATATAGGTTTCTTCCTTGGTGTACACAATGCCGTTCTGTTCCAGCACCTGTTCCACCATTGCTTCTGTTTGCAAGTCTTTTCTGTCGGTATACAAATCTATTTGCAGGGCAGTGATCTTCTGGTAAACGCTGTCGTCTGCAAGAAAATCATTCTGTTCCGGATAGTCAAACACGATCCACGGCAATTCCGGTACGTTTTCTTCGTCCCAGTGATGATAGGTATACGGCAGACCAATTGCATCGAGCAGATCTTTGATAGATTCATAGGTCATGTGCCGTTCTCCAATCGCCGCTTTACGGATTCTACAAATTCTTCGGTATACTCTGCTTCTGCTGGTCTGATATGTTCAATACCGTCTACCATGCCGCCATTCCGCTTTGCGTGTCCGTATTCCAGAAGGTGGGCAATTTGCGGCTTGTTCTTGTTGTGGACAACTGCCGTCTTGATCAGACTGCCAGTTTCTCTGCGGTCTACCAGTTTGCACGTCCAGCCGTTTCGGTACGGTTTCCGCTTTGATCCGCCTTTCGGGGAACTTTTCCGCAGTGCCTTTGCACAGGCTTCGCCGGATTTTTCGGCTTCTTCGTTCAGCACCTTTACGGCATGATCGCCGTAGTCTGCCAGAATCTGTGCGATTTCATCAGCCACCTGTCCGTAGTTGACGCTGCCTTTCATATGGCTCATGGCTGCACACCGCCTTTCTTTTTGACATACAGTTCCAGTGTGTCGTTTTTCCCTTGGTACGTTCGGTATACGCTGTAGCGGCTGCCGTTGTACTCACAGACTGTTTCACCGGCATAGTCCGGTGCAAATACGGTGAACCGGTATTCCGGCTTAATACCGTTCCTGCCGGCTTCCAGCCACTCCATACCGGATACACTGGACACATTGCAGAATACTTGTCGCTTGGATTCGTCCTGCTGCTTTTGAATGCCGTCTGCACCCTTGGAGATACTCTGCCGGATCAGTGTCAGCACATCACTGCGATCCACTCGAATCCCTCCAATCTGTGTATCCGGTAGCCATGGACAGCTGTGCCTTTTGTTCATCGTAAGATGCTTTCAGTCGGTCGTAATCGTCCGGCTGTCCGAAATGCATCCGACAGTAGGTGACAATGGCACGACTGACCAGATGGTCTGTTTCTTCGGTTTCTGATACACCGGCAATGCCCAAATCCAGCTTTGCCGCTGCGATCAGATCTAGGATTTCATCGTCAAACGCATCGGTGCAGACACGCAGTGACAACTTTGCCTTATCCAGCATTGCCATGGTGCATCACTCCTTACTCGCCAGTAGTTTTGAATGTTACCTTGACAAATGCCTTTGGATTTTCCAGACCGGCATCAAACAGGGAATAACCGCCAACGACAGTGTTGAACGTCTTTGTTTCCTGCTGATTGGAGATGTACAGTTCCTCAAAGTTGTTCGCCAACAGACTGGACGGCACGCCGACATAAGCGGTGTTGTCCGCTACATTTTCATCGATCTTGACGGCTGCACCATAGATATAGCCTGCAATTTTAGGATCACCTGTCTGATCCGGCAGGAAGATCGGTCGCTTGTTTGCGTCCTGAATGCCAAACAAACCGTTCCACACGGTGTTGCTGTTGGCATAGACGCATCTTACGCCTTCTTCCTTTACCTTTGCCATAATACCACGAATTGCCGCATCATCGTATGCCTGATCGGTCAGCACATTGTCAGTATCAATGCCGTAGGTGGTGCTGTCCAGCTGTGTGATGCAGCGCTTGTCCTTTGCATTACCGATACGCCGTGCCAGATGTTCTGCGATCCATGTTTCAAATGCAGCAATAGACTGCCATGTCATCTTTCTGGTGATGACCAGATGCTTTTTGATCTCTACGCCGTCCAAAGACAGCTGATCCCATGTGTCCTGTTCGTCATCGTTTGCCACGCCTTCGGCAGTTTCTTTGGCATCACCCTGTTTGATAGACTTGATTCGGGGAATTGCAAACCCGCTTGTCATGCCGGACTTGGTAGCATCGGAATAGATTGCAGTAGACGACTGTACCAGGTCAACAATGCGGTTCATGATCTCTGTCGGGACAGGTGCAGCAGTGTTTGCAGTAGTCATGGTATATGCCGCACGTTCCTGCTTGGTCATTTCGCCCAGCAGATGTACACCGTCACGCACAGCCATGTTTTTCAGCCATGCTGTGCGGTATTCCGGGCTGCTGCAATTGTAGGACTGCTCAGGTGTGTCGGTGTTGTCTGCGGCAAATGCTCTGGTGACAGTGCCTTCTGTGCCTGCTGCGATACGGCTGCGGAGTGCTGCACGACGCTGTGCCTGTTTCCGCAGTTCGGTACGGCGTGCTTCCAGTGCGTCCACTTCGCTTGTCAGTGCGTCAATGTCGGCGCTCTCGGATTCCATCTCAGTGCGGATCGCCGCAATACGCTGCTCTACGCCATCAATAGTCAATACTCTGATTTCTTCCGGTGTCATATCTCATACCTCCATAAGTCTTAGTTTGAGTTCCAGTTTCTTTCGTTTGCGTATGTGATCCAGTGCTTTTTTGCGCTCCGCCGCAATCTCTCTGATTAATCCGTCAGAGATACTGCGTGCACTGATCTGTGTGGCATCATTGGCAGGGATAGACACTGCACTCACATCGTACAGTTTTCGGATTTTTGTGATAGTCCGTGTCACCGTGACGATGTTGTTTGCCTTGTCTTCCACATACTCTGTTTTTTGTTCGCCAACAACAAATCCAAACGACATCTTTGCCGTGTAGCCACCTTTGATTTCTTCGTACAGCTGTCCGCCGATCGTTGTGCCGGAAAGATCTGCTTTCACACGCAGACCGATGTTGTCCAGTGTCAGCTCTAGTGTGCTGTTTGACGTGCGTGCAAATACACGTCCTCTGTGGTCATATTGCATGATTACATCAGACATATCGCAGTCATCAAGCGCTTTGCTGTCGATCTGCTCATAGACCTTGTAGTCACCCCAATCATACAGCAAATATGGCTGGTCAAATGTCGTGGCATAGCCTTCTACAATTTTACTTGTATCTGCTGTAGGATCACTTCGGATTTCAAAATTCCGCATCATGCGGTATTCCCGTCCGGCACTGAGCCGCTGCATCAGCTGTTCCATTTCCTGTTCTGTCATTGTTCCACCTCGTCTTTCTGGTTTTCTTCGGCATCTTCCAGTTCCTCTGTGCACTTGTACTCGCCACGAATGGTGCGGACATCGCCGCCTTCCACTGGTGCTGCGTTGAATATCTCACGCACTTCATTGATAGAAAAGACACCTCTGTCCATCATCTGAGATGCCACTTTCAGCTTTTCTGTGGTGGACATATATTGCAACCGGTTAGATGTCAGCATGATGCCGTTCCCGTTTGTACGTTCCACAGGTGTGTAGACGCATTTCGTCATCACATCGGAAAACTGTATTGCAAACGGTTCTATGCAACCCTCGTAAAATGCCTGCCACGCATCGCCGTATGCCTTGCTTTGCAGCACATCTTCATTCACGCCAAAATAGCTGTATACGTTGTTCTGGATCTGTGCCGCCTGCTCTTTGTCTACCGTGTAGGACGTTTGGGACAGCTGCTTGATGTCGCTGTAGGTATTCGGGAACAGCAGGATTCCGCCGCCGTCCGCTTCAAAATTCTCCCGTGAGAATCGCTTTCGCTCTTTCGCAAGGTCTTCCGGTTTGGTGAAATTGTTGATTCTCGCCATGAACCGGTAGGTGTTGCTGTTCTTGACTGCTTCGGTGATCGCCTGATTCTGCAAGTGGATCAGCTCCATGGTCGGGGTCAGAGCCGCATTGCTGCTGCCGAAGAAATCGTCTTGATACTGAAATTTGGTCAGTATCCCACAGCTGAGAAGTTCCACCGCTGCTGTTTCACCGGATGAAAACCGATACCGCAGAAACGGTTCGCTGTGTACATCAATGATGCTGCACTGTGACGGAAGAACTGGATAGTATCCGGTGATTTCATCGTATGCTCCGAACACAGGGACAATAAACGCCGTATTCTGCATATCCAGAATGGTGGACAGGCGATAGAGAAACTGTCCCCACGTCTGCCACTCGTTTGGGCTTTGTTTCAGTCTTGTCCGCAGCTTGGGCTTTGCCGTGCCCATGATGTCTGCTTTCAGCTTGGAAATGTGCCTTGCCCGGACATCAATGGCAGACCGCACAAGTGCCGATTCGTATAGGCACCCGTGCCAGTTGGTGAATACCGGTGCATATCCGGTCAGCGTGCGGAAATACGATGCAGCTGCCGCAGTGGATTTCGATGGACGATTGCCCCATAATTTTTGAAACAGCCCCATGTACTCACGCTCCGTTCTGTAGCTGTATGCCGTATTGGTCGTAGTATTTCTGCCGGACAGTGAAGGCATCTGCCAGAGCCGCACAGCCGTCAATGTGTGCGTTAGCAGACAGCTTTACCAGTTTGCCCCGTCCTCGTTCGTTGTTCATTTTGATTGCTGCATTCAGCAGATGCAGCTTTAACAGGTCATTGTCACCGATGCAAATTTTTTTGTCCTTGAACAGTCCTTCCATTTCCAACAGCACCGGATAAAGGTTGTCACCCTGATACACATCATCGGTGCAGAAACCATACGTTTTCAAGTCCTGAATCAGATACTGTGCAGAATAGCGGTCGTATCCCACCATTAGCGGATAGATCTCATACTGTTCGATCATGTCGCACAGCCAACGGTAGCAGTCATGATAATCCACAAAGTTTTCGCCGGACAGTTCCAACAGTCCACGCTGCACATAGATCTGATAGGGGACACCGTCCCGTGCAGTGGCTTCCTCCAGCTTTTCCGGCGGCAGCCAGAACTTTGCAAACACATACAGCACACCGCCTTTTTCAATGACGATCGTTGCCGCTGTTAAGTCTGTGGTCTGTGACAAGTCTACGCCGGCAACGCAATAGCTGCCCCGGAAGTCTTCCAGATGCAGCGGCTTTCCGCAGGCGTGCTCCACCGCCGTTGCATTTAACCATGCCTGAGAACTGGACTGCTTGATGTTGCAGTATTTCGTAAGAAATTCCGCTTTCTTGGACAAGCTGCCCTCTGCAACTGCGATTTCTTCCAGCATATAATCTACTGAAACAGATACACCCAGATTCGGGTTAGATTTTCGCAGTTCGTTGATGTCGTTCCACTTCTCAATGTCATCGATCATGTACAGCAGGGGAAACAGCCGTTTTTCCTTGCTGTCACCTTTCAGAAATCGGGTACACCGCTTGATCAGTTCATCATAAATGCCGTCATTGACGTATCCGGAAGTAGAGCAGCTCAGCAACAACGGCTGCCGTCTGGCTCCCAGTGCCGATTTCATGACCTCATACTGTTTCAGTCCGGCATCTCCCACCCAGCTTGCAATCTCATCACAGATGACCAGATGCGGATTGAATCCATCAGACTTCTTAGCGTTAAATGCAATTTTCTTGACGCTGCTGTTGGTGGATTCCACATAGTAGTCAGACTTACGCCGCTTGATTAGATCCATTAGTTCCGGTTCGCTGGAAATGGTTTGCCAAATATCGTGATAGACAATATCTGCCTGATCCAGCTTGGGAGCAACGCAAAATATACGGGCACCATATTCGCCGTCCATGAATAGACAGTACACAGCAATGCCGGATAAAAACAGTGTCTTGCCGTTTTTCCGCCCGACAACAATCGGGACTTCCCGAAACTGCCGGTTGCCATTGTGATCCAGAATGCCGAAGATGACCGAAACGCAGGCACGCTGCCACAGTTCCAGCCGGAGCAGCTGCGGTGCAAGTGAACCCTCGCTGTGGTGGCAGAAACTTTCAATGAACCGAATCGCACGAGAAGCTTTCTTTTGGTCAAAGGTAAACTCGCCGCTTTCCAATCCATGTATCACATAGCGATATGCCAGCCGTACCCATTCGCCAACCGGGATCGTGCCGTCTTCGATCTGCTGATAATAGGAGTAAATGTCATTCGTCATTTGTAAATGCGTCCAGCTTGGATTTCTTTTGTTCCGGCGGCAGCATCTTATCTAGCTTTTCAATGATCGTGGTGTAATTTTTCAGGGACGTGTTGTAGGCAGAAATTTCTGCACTGGCTTTCTTGCCGGATTGTGCCTTGCCGTTCTGGTAGGTGTCCACACACCCTTGACTGTTGATCTCGGTTTGCAGATCTTCCAGCGTGACTTTCAAGAACGCTGCATTCTGGATCAGCGGCGTGACGATCTCCAACTTGTTGGCAGGCAGGGCAGCATATAGTTTCAGCAGTCTTGCGTTTTCTTTTCGGATTCGGTTCTTTACGGTCACTTTCGGACATCTCCTTTCCGGACACACCCCTTACGCACGCATGGAGAGGAAAATTGACATCCACCCATCGGTCTCCAAGAGGGTATCTCAAATTTCAGAATAGGGGGGACTACCAGCGAGCCGAAACGCTGCCGTCTGCATTGATGCGACAACGTTTGCCGCCGTGCAGTGCGGCATGACAGTCACGACAGACCAGCTGCAAGTTGTCCCAGCACAAGGACACAGCTGGATCATGGATATTGTCCGGTGTCAGATGCACCTTGTGGTGTACGATCACGCCGGCAGTGTGCAGCCCTCGTGCAAGGCAAGGTTCACACAGTCCGCCTACCGATGCGGCATACGCATCACGGCATTCACGCCATGCACGGGACTTGTAGAACGATTCTGCAAACGCCTGCATTGTAATCCTCCTAACACAAATACCGGCACGTTTCCGTACCGGTATCTTGGTTTCTATTCTCATTATACACAAAACAGGACTGCCATTCAATGACAGCAAGTGCCATTCAGTGACAACTTTTCCAAAGCGTCTGTGTGGCGGCGTAGTATCGTCCGGACAGAGTAGTGCATTTCCTCTGCGATCTGTTCCCAACTTTGGAATACGATGTATCGCCGAATCAGCACAGCTTCCAGTTCTGGATTGTTCAGAGCGGCAATGCAGCGTTTGATCTCTCGCTGTGTCTGCTGTACGACCTGCTCTGTCTGGGAACATTCTGTTTCTGTATACTTGCCGCACATCGTCATAGCTTCCAGCTTCTGCGTTTCGTGCAGGCAGCGTTGCAGCCATTCTTTTTTCTTTGCCTGTTCCTGTGTCATGGCTTCACCTCCGGCCTGCTCTTTGGGTGTAATCTTCATTGCTTCCTGCTTTCCTTGTGCATAACCCAATTCCAAACCACGAGAAAAATTTTTTTCCATTCTTTTTTCGTACTCTTCTTGGGTTAGATCACAGTAGTCAGCTGTGGCTGAGAAAACACAAAATAACGTTGTAAAGACAGTGATAATAATTATAATGGCTGTTTTCATTTTACCCCCTTCGATTGCGTTAAAATGTCACTGTCACATTCAGAACCGCTGCCGCAACCCAGTAGACAACTCGTCTGTAGTCCCTGTGCCACAGACACACTGCCGCTGCACCAACGTCTAGCAGGATCATGGCGATTGGCAGTATTTGCGTGGCGTTGATCTTTATCATTCTTTCACCTCAACAGTTCCCGAAGTTTCGCAAATGGAGTCAAAAGCAACCATGCAATTCCGGTTACAATATCCCAGATCTGAAACAGCACATACAACGTGACTTCCCGGATAAATTGCAGGACAAACTTTCTCATACAAGAAACGCAATCCCTGTGTTTGTTCCAGATATGCCGCAATTGCAGCAAGAAAAATATCTGGTCTGCTGCATGATAGCAAAACAACTTACGCTCAATCTGATACTGCTTGCCGCATATGGAACACCTCATTCGGATGTGGCTTGACATTATCATCATCTTACCTCCACTGATTTACTTACCATAACGCCTTACACAGCCAAACAGCACCGCACATCAGAATGGTTGCCACTAACACCGTCTGTGCAGCCTTGTCATTGCCTATCCTGCTCAAAATTTTTGCAATCAGCAGACCACTCAACACAAGCAGAATACTCGTTGCCGTTATCCTTTCCATATCGCATTCACCTCCGCACCATGATTTCTTCCACCTTTTCCGGCTCATGTTCAAATCCAGCAAGCAGCGCGTTCAGACAGTCTCTTGCTTTCTCGTATTCTCTCCGTGCCCGATTTGCGCAGTTTTCTGCTTCTTCGATTTTTCTTGCCGTGGAGAGCATATCGTCAATCAGTCGTATACCGCCAATATCCCAGATCAGCGCAATGTCTGCATGTGTCACAATGCCTGGGTAGTAGCAATACACGTAGTGGATCTTCTCAAACTCATTTTCTGTAAATGGTTTATCTGTCAATCTCCGAAATTCTTCTTGCAGCATTTTCCTGCTCCTTTCTCATGTCTTTTTTGTAGTACTCTGCCATATAGGTTCCGTAGCTTACGCCGTAGGCGGCTGCCTGTTTGATGTACCAGTTCAGTGTGCCTTTCTGTGGTTTCTTTTGTGTCATGTCACTTCCTCCGTTTCTTGTATAGATCCCATTTCACTTTCTTTGCGGACTCCGAAAGAAATACAGTCGGGTCGGCAAGCTGTTCCTGCATCCGCTTTTCCCGTATCTTCTCACGCTGCTTTGCGTACCGGATATATCGGTCACACATACTATGGCAGCCGATTTCACGTTCCGGACAGTTCTTGCATGGTGCTGTCATGATTGTTCTCCTAGGTTGGTATTTTGCTTTTGATACGGTTTTGGCAGTGCTGCCCAGTAAAGCACCTCAAATGGCCGGGAACCCGGGTTTATACGCCACCCTTCGAACGCTGTCAAAAAACCGGAAGTTGTGTAGATCTCTTTTGACCTGCAATCCATTACAGTCAGCAGCAACAAACGATAGCTTGGCGGCGTAACTTCGTTGACATCAATCCATGTGATTGCTGCCAGATGTACTGTTACTTTTGATGCTGCCATGTTGTTTTCCTTTCATTCCATTTAATTCCGTATTCTCCGATATAACCTGTGTCTGGGTTTGCGTCTCCTGCTCCAATGACAAAGGGCATATTGATTTCATCCAATATGCAGTTTTCTTCGTGATAAATGTCATAATCTTCATGCAAATAATACTGCTGTACAAATTGCTTTCCGTATTTGTTTGTGTGCGTTTCTTTGTAAAAGACCATCTTTCTGCCGCAAAACGGGCACGGACTCAGTTTTTCACCTAGATTCTTTATTGATTTCTCGCCGTCTTCGTTTTCTATTTGCCGCTTGTTCCAGTCCAGACAAGCCCTATACTTATTCTCGAACCAATTTCCGCAGCTGTTGTGTACTCCACATTTGCTGCAAAACAGCTTGTAACAATGCTCAGGGTTAGGATCTTTGTCAATATTCGCAGTATCTGATATTTTCGGAACAGCACCGCATACTGCACACCGCATCAGATGTTCCACTAGTTTTCCCATGTTACCACCTTTCTTGTCCTTTTGGGCTTGATGCCATTGCTTCTGAAATATCCACGATTCGCACATACAGTCCGGGATGTTCCTTGTGCCAGATCTTTTCGATGTGTTCTCTGGCAACCAGGGCATCATCTTTCCAGTATCCCAGATCGGTCATGACATCCTTTAGCGCCTTGTCCAGATTGTCCGTGTCCGGTCGGGTGGTCTTATACTCGCCGTCAAAATGCGCCTTGCCCTTGTATGGAAACCGCCATGTGACATACAGTGCAACAGCTCCAGTCAGCGGATTCCTGGGCGTATACGGTGCAAGCACCAGCCGTAGCAGCTGCTTTGCTGCCTTTGCGTTCGCCGTTTCGTAGACAACGACTCTGCCATTTCGGACTGCATATTGCTTTTCCTGGGCTGTAGATCGTGGTGGATCGAATCGGATATCAAATTCCATTGTCATTCTCCTGCTCCATGTCAAAGATCAGCTGCCGCACAGCATCATCTTTGCCGCCCCACTGGCTTGCCATTGCGTTTGCAATTCCCAAAAATGTTTTTGCCCTGTCCTTTGCTTTTTTTACGCCACTTTTGTGCCAGCTGTCATTTTTCTTAATTTTTCTGTGATCGGTGCAGTTTACCCACCGGCCAGTTGGCGTAACAGGATTGCTTGGAATAAGCCTTGGCAATCCTTTTAGCCATAGGCAGGTTGTTTTAAGCCATGGATCGCCAAAAAAGCAGGGCTGTATGATCTGATCGTACTTCGGCAAGTTGAAAATCTTCATGGGTATCGGATTTTCAATTGCTATTTTTTCGCAATTTGCATGGTAAAAACGCATAAAAAACTCTGCGGCTTTGCAACCCTGCTCATACCGCTGTTGCTGTAGCACTCCGTTGATTCGCAACCGATTTCCGCCAGATTTGCTGAGATAAGTACACGGTGGGTGTGCTATCATCAAATCCCACTTGTCAATAAAATGCGTTTTGCCATCCAGTGTAACAATCACGATGTCATTTTCAAGCATTTGCTGAGCGTCTTCTACAACATGCCACTCCGGATGGCCACCGGAACACTCCTGCACGTCACAGCTGTACGCTTCGTGTCCTAGTGCTCTAAATGCGGTACACACTCTTTGGGATTCTTCACACGCAATCAATACTTTCATGCCGTCACCTCAATCTCCAATTCTTTTCGTCACTTCTCATTATTGCGAACAGATACCCGCCGCAGCGTTCCTTGATACGTCCTGCCAACGCCTTGTCTGCCGCGAGCAGGTCACGGAAGATACGTTCACTGGAAATAATTGTGACCATATTTCGAGTGTACCGTTCGTTCAGCAGCTCAAACGCAATGCTGATTTCTTTTGGATTTGTATCACTGACATTGCCGCCGATCGGCTTCAGGAAGTCGTCTATGTACAGCACTTGTGCCTGTGTCAGCTGCTGAAAACGTTCCTGTCTGGTAGCAAATTGGCTTAGATTGCGAAAAATTGTCTGCCACATCTCATACCGCACTTGCAGTCCTCTCTGGAGCAGGACACCACAGACAGCTGTACACAGATGCGTTTTGCCTGCTCCACTTTGCCCGCCGATATACAGCCATTGCGGACGGTTCTTTTCAGCATAGTGCATCACGTTTTCTTTCAGTGCAGTTTGCCAGTCTTCTTTGCACTGATATGCATCAAATGTTTTGGTGCGTATCGTTTCTGCCAGTCCGGACTGTGTGATGTTGGACTGATTCTGCCGGATCGCCATGCACTCACAGATACGGTGCATTTCTACGCCGTCCTGCAAGTAGGCGATGCTGCCCTTGTTCCGGCACTTAGGGCAATCATATCCGGTAAGGTTGCCCCGTGATTGATTGTACCAGTCACACCGCATCTTGTCATAGGATTCCGGTGTGATTCCGGCATCAGAATTTTGTTTCCCATCGATCTGTAACAGGTTCTGAATTGCTTCCATACTTTTCACCTCCACGGTTCCACTCACTCCGCTCCCACGTTCTCACGGCTGCTTTCCAGTCTTTCATGGGAGATTTCCCCACACGCCAGCCGTTGGATTCGTAGTAGTCGTAAAAGCGTTCTGCATCTACACCATTCTGCCTGCTCTGACAGTAAGCTCTGATTTCTTCCAAAGTCGGTTTCACAAATCGTTTTGCTTTGGGAGGGTGTGTGTCAGTCGGCTTGTCCGACTGTGCACCTGTACTCTCCCTCTTATCTACTCTTATCTTCTCTACTCTACTCTTCTCTACGTTACCTGTAACGGTGCAAGGTGTTTCTCCTGTGTTACATTGTAACAGTTCAGGTGTTTCTGCTGTACAGGGCAATGCAACAGTAACTTCTGCTTCCAGTTGCTCCTGCTTCTGTTTTTCACGGAATTTCCGTACTCTTTCCGCACTGCTGCTTTCTGAGCCAATGGCTTCACTGGCTTCCGGCATAAAGTAAACTGATTTACTTTTTTCGACCAGCTTTCCGGAACGCATCAGGAAACCAAGTGCCACTCTGACGTTTTCTTCATCTTCGTCCAGTGCAAGTGCCAGCTCGTCCGCAAAGTCGTTTTCGATGCCCTCAAAGTAGAGTTCGCCGCCTGTCTGAATGCTCATCAGCATCATTTTCAGATAGATGACCACATAGGTGTCACCGCCTGCAATCTTCCGCATTTTCTTCATGACCTTATCTCGAAAGAAGTCCTCTTTCAGTTTCAGCCAGTAATATCGTTTTGACATGATGATACCTCCTTTCGTTCTACCTTGCAGCCGTGTTCCTTTGTCCAGTCACAGCTGCTTTCCGGACAGATACTGCACAGCAGCATGGATTCACCGCAGAATGGGCAGTGCATGACATGTCCGTCCTGCTCCTCGTCCCAGTATACCGTGACTTCCTTGCCGCAGTGCGGGCATTCTTCGGTGACGAAATCCTGTTCACAATAGAAAGCCATTTCTTTTCCTCCTTCCTTGATTTATTTGTGGAAGTGCACTGATCTGCTCAATGCACCGGAAGCACCGGCACGGTGTATCGTGTAATCACGGGACGATATATAACCGTGCAGCTACAGGTAATAAGCCGCCTGTGGTCGCTGTTGCGTGTGTGCCAACGGATTCCGTTCGTTGTCTGACTGCCGGCAACTGGGCATGGCAGGGCGTTCCGGAGTTGCACCGGAAGATGTGGGGTGATTATTCCCACATCATGACTGCATCGCCCGATATGCGGCGGTGTACTATACCGCCGCACGGAAAGGAGTACCTATGACATTGGAGATGTTGGGGCAGTGTGCCGGAGTTGCACCGGCAGTCTGGGGGTTGTCATTCCCCAGATATGACTGCATCACTGTATTTGCGGCGGCTGCCAGTACCGCCGCATAGGGGAGATAAAAAATGGAGGGTAGCCCCATTCGGGGCAGTGGAGAGCGGTTTTACGTCATGCTCGGGACGTGAAGCTTATCTGTGGGCTATCATCTCCCGCACTCTCTCGATAGCCTGATCAAGTGTCAGATACTCATGCGGCTTCTCAGGCGGGTCTGCTTTCGGTATGCGTGACGGCTCATAGTAAACCCACCAAAAAAGCCGGCATACCGGTTCACTGGTGTCGATAGCGTAGACAGTGGCGAACATTTCACCCTTTGAGTAGTCAAAAGAAAGCCTGTCCTGCTCTGGCAGGACATCGTTTGCGATCAGTACGAGATCAAATAACATCTTCACCTTGTCGCGATTTTCTGCGGTCATGCTAACACCTCGTTATTTGTACATTCAGGTTCTTCATCGGCATGGATATACCTGCTCAGGTCTTGTCCGTCATAATCTTCCAAAAACTTTAGAAAAGTGGATACACGGCACTTGTAAGAACCAAGCTTCATGAAGCGGATCACGCCGGCTTGTCGCAGTTTATGTACCGCAGCAATGTTGCATTTCAGCAGAGATGCAACATCTTTTACTGTGAGCAGCTGTTCTGGAATAGGCTGCAAAGTGATTGTCGTGTCTTTCGATGTAAACACATCTTCTTTAATGATTTCTCTCATGGGTTACTCCTTCCTTGAAAATGTCCGCTTGTATGGGACTTCCGTGCTTGTCCAGCTGTGCAAATTGCTGGTGTGTTGTGTACCGGCATCCGGATTGACAAATGGCTTTGTTGCAAATGGTGTTCTTCTCTGGATTGCACAGGAATACGGGTTTGATGTATGGAATCCTGTTCATTCTTCAATTACCTCCCCATAGAGAAATTCTTCTAAGTTTTCCAGTGTTGCACCAAGTTCGGCAAGCTGCTTTCCTCTTTTTTCGTAGTACCGAAGTTGATACAGATATTGGCGGCGTTTGTACTTGATTCGCTGCTCTCTCTGTGCAAGCTTTACATTGTCAGAATCACGAAGGTTTTGAATCTCCATTTCTACTTGTTCATCAGTCATGTTCTTCATAAAAACGTTCCTTTCAATCATGGATTTTAGATTCATCGGATTCACCTCCTACAGAACCTAAAATTTCATCCGTTGTACAATGCAGGAGTTCCGCCATTTTCTTCACGTTGTTCAGACTTGGATTCCGTGTGCCTTTTTCCCATTGCGTAACAGCATTCGGCGTTACGTTTAGACGGCTTGCAAGTTCTTTCTGGGTCATGCCACGTTCTAAGCGAATTTTGCGTATGGTTATCATGTTGTCACCTCACTATTCCTAACGTTCTGTTAGTATTGTAGCACACATTATGTGAGGAAGTCAATACTATTCCTAACATTTCGTTAGTATGCACAAAACGTTAGCGTTTTGATTGACAATCCTCACAAATTGTGATATTATAACAACAGACGGAGGTGATTGCCATGTTGGCAGATAAACTCAAAAAATTACGTTCAGATAGTGGAATGACGCAGGCTGAATTTGCGGACGTTTTCTCTATTTCCAATGGAACTATTGCTATGTGGGAAACAGGGAAACGAACGCCTGACATTGAGACGATCAAGCGTATTGCAAACTATTTTCACGTTTCTGTAGACTATCTTGTTGGAAACGAAACAGAGAACGAAAAAGACCCAGTGTCAGAAAACGACATCAAATTTGCCTTATTCCACGGTGCTGAGGGAATCACCGATGAAATGTATGCAGAGGTCAAGCAGTTTGCTGAAATGGTCAAGCTGCGTGAGGAAAATAAGCGAAAGGATAAAAAATGAACCTCGATGATCTATATCATATTGCAGACGTTGAAAATATAGAAGTCATACCGTTTCCGCTTCCAAAGACAAAATCCTTGTCGATACAGACAGATGATTTTGATTGCTATATTGGCATGGACGACAGCGAAATGCCAACCAATGCAGAAAAAAAGATCCGGCTCGCTCATGAGCTGGGTCACTGCACACAGGGTGCATTTTATAATCGTTGGAGCAGCTGCGATCTTGTCAGCCGGCATGAATACCGTGCAAACAGATGGGCTTGCGAACAGCTGATTCCGAAAGAGGAAATGGAAATTGCTATGAAAAAAGGGTATTGTGAAGTTTGGCAACTTGCAGAATACTTCGATGTGACGGAAGAACTGGTGCGAAAAGCGTGCTGGATCTATTTTGATAAGATTTTTTGAGATGAAACGGGGTAAAATACAATGATGAATACATTGGGATTGACAGAGCAAGAAAAAATAGCTCTGAAAATAATAGAAAAGGCTTTTGAATCGAATAACTTGGATTTTGCAAAAATCTCGTTGGATCGCAGAAGTTCCAGCTATCTTTCTTTATTGACAAAAGAAGAATGGGAGCCGGGTGCTGATTTTTGCAGATTAAAAGCTGGTGTAAAATCTGTATGGATTTCTCTGGATACTTGGTGTTGTCCGAAAGAATTTACTTCGAGTGACCGATTCTCTAATGTTGTAAATAAGAATCAGAGGCATTGGAAAATAGATTTGCCTTCTTTGAACAGCATTGCTGAAATTTGCGATCTAATCATAGATGTGTACTTGTATTCTATCGGGGAATCTCCTTTAAAGAATGCATTGCAAACTCCTGATCTTACTGAAGAAAGTACTTCCAATAGTCAAAGTACATACAGAAAGAAAGGGCATCGCTTAACAACATTACCGCAGGATTATGTGGTGATTGATTTGGAAACAACAGGCTTAGATACAAGATTCTGCGAAATTATTGAACTGTCTGCTGTTCTTGTACGTAATGATGAAATCGCAGATACTTTCCATTCTCTTGTGAAGCCAGTTGAAAAAGTGGGAGAGTTTGTTGAAAATTTAACGGGAATTACAAACGAAATGCTGACAAATGCACCTAGTGTAGATGCTGCACTTCCAGAGTTCCTGCGTTTTGTTGGAGATAACATTGTGATAGGTCATAATGTTAATTTTGACATCAATTTTATCTATGATTATAAAATGAAAATCGATGGCAATCCATTTCGCAATGATTATGTTGATACTCTGCAAATTGCAAGAAAAGCATTGCCGCAATTATCGCATCACCGATTAAAAGACATTGCTGAGTATTTATCCCTTGATTTTGCTACACAGCATAGAGCAACCGAAGACTGCATGATGACATATCAATGTTATCTGAAATTAAAAGACATTGTAATTGAAAATGGTATCAATTTGACAAGCTTAAAAAAGGATCACAACAAGATAAAAGCCAAAGATGTACTGGCTGCTACTGAAAATTTTGACGAAAACCATTTGCTGTTTGGAAAAGTTTGTGTTTTCACAGGAAAGCTTGAAAAAATGGATCGTGCAAAAGCAATGCAAATTGTTGCAAATATCGGCGGGATCAATGCAGATAACGTTACGAAAAAGACGAATTATTTGATACTCGGAAACAACGATTTTTGCAGTTCACTAAAAGGCGGGAAAAGCTCGAAACAAAAGAAAGCAGAAAAGCTTGCATTAGAGGGGCAAGATATTCAGATTATATCTGAGAATGTATTCTATGAGATGATTTCAGAATCACAGGGATAATCTATGAAATACTGTATGAATTGCGGTACGCAAAATGAGGATGGAGCAAAGCATTGTACCAACTGCGGCAAAGCATTCCCAGCTCCGCAGCCAGACTTTATCGCTCCGAATCTTCCGGATCCGGATGACTGGCAATGGGATAAGTCGAAAAAACGGCATAAAAAATCCCACCATTCGTCAGGACGAAAAGTGGGTGCTGGGTTCGGCTGTCTGGTTGTCATTGTCGTAGTTGCCGCTGTGATCACAGTGCTGTGTATGCTGTTTTCCAATGGGAAAAGTAAGAACGATGCCGCTGTAAAGCCGCAGTCCAGTTCAGAAGCGGAACAGCCGGCTGACAGTGATGCGATTTCTCCGGAACTGTTTCGGGGTATTCTGGAAGATTCGTTTCAAAACCAAGAGGGGTTGTCTGATGTATCTGTACAGTATGACAGTGATCTGAACTACTACACAATCAACTTGACAGCAGACGGGATTTCCATGGACATGGCAAAGTCTAAATTGACCGGAGATGTGCAGGAATGGGAAACAATGCGGTCAGGCATAGAAGATACAAGCAATGCTCTGTATGAAAAATCGAAAGAATATGGCATCAACGCATCTATTTGCATCAATGTGATGAATGACATAAATAGTGACAAAGTGTTGCTGTCTGTCATGAATGGTACGACATTGTATGATTGCATGGAGGAATGAGATAATATTTTAAAACAGCAGCGAAAGGGGGTGAAAAATTAAAATGTCAAAAAAAGTTATGACACGAAAGCGTGGCAACTGGTGGTCATATCGTTTTGAAGGTGCAACAGTTGATGGAAAGCGTCAGTGGATCACACGGAGTGGCTTTCACACGAAGAAAGAAGCCTATGATGCGGGGATTGCAGCGTATCAAGAGTACCAGAGCAGCGGCTTGAAATTAACGCCTACAGAACTATCTGTTGCGGATTTTATGGACTACTGGCTCAAGGAATACTGTGAAGTGAACCTAAAAGAAACGACTGTTTTAAATTACCGCAAAAAAGTCAAGAATATCATTAAGCCACATATCGGGAAATATCGTACTGTCTCTTATACACATCTC
>ENA-OUOW01000765-OUOW01000765.1-human-gut-metagenome-genome-assembly--contig:-NODE-765-length-25756-cov-25.983814_pt1 | contig 25756 bp, 23 predicted proteins | sample MGYA00237938_ERZ548769 | MGnify/ENA primary metagenome ERZ548769 (study PRJEB26490, sample SAMN05356870) | human gut metagenome | biome: terrestrial biome; feature: human-associated habitat; material... | reverse complement strand
TTGCGACAGCTTGTTTATTCTATCAAAATGTTTTTCATTTGTCAAGAACTTTTTTCATAACTTATTTAATCAGCTTATTTCAAAGCAATATTATAAAGTCATGTCTGTAAATTGCAACTCACAAGCTCTACAACTCAATGTGTCCCGCGAGTCAGCTTTGATATAATATCATCCCGGCACACATATGTCAACGGATTTACTGCAATTAATTAAAGTAGTAAAACTATCTTAAAAAACACAAATTTTCTAAATTGTCTGTTTATTATATGCAATTCTCACAATTACTATCTGACAGCCTCTATCGCTTCCTTGATATTTGCCACACCGACAATCTCAATTCCACTAATATGTGACACTCCTGCAAGACACACTTTGGGAACAATACACTTTTTAAAGCCAAGCTTCTTTGCCTCAGCCACACGTTGCTCGGACATGGTAACTCCGCGTACCTCTCCGCTTAAGCCCACCTCTCCAAAGCATATGGTATCCTCACGCACTATAATATCCTTTTTGCTTGATGCGATTGCAAGCACTATCCCAAGGTCTATCGCCGGTTCGTTCATCCTTATACCGCCTGCTATATTCACATAAGCGTCACAGTCTGACAGTGACAGGTTGGCTCTTTTTTCAAGGACCGCCATGAGTAGATTTACTTTATTATAATCTGTACCATTTGCTGTACGCCTTGGATTATTAAAAAAGCTGTGACATACAAGAGCCTGTATCTCGAGAAGTATCGGGCGGCTTCCCTCTATGGAACATGTGACAATTGATCCTGATGCTCCCTCGGGCTTACCGCTAAGCATATACTCCGACGGATTTTCCACCTCAACAAGTCCCTCCGCCTTCATTTCAAATACGCCTATCTCATTGGTCGAACCAAATCTGTTCTTAACACCTCTAAGTATCCTGTACGACTCATACCTGTCACCCTCAAAATAAAGCACAGTATCAACCATATGCTCTAACGTCCTCGGTCCCGCAACCGCACCATCCTTTGTCACATGTCCTACTATAAAAACAGAAATACCCAGAGTCTTTGCAAGCTGCATAAGCACTCCGGTTGTCTCCCTGACCTGTGAGACACTGCCCGGTGCCGACGCTATCTCCTCATTGTACATAGTCTGGATGGAATCTATTACAACAACCTCCGGTTTTTTTCGTTGAATCACGTCCTTTGCTATATCAAGACTTGTCTCACATAAAAGCTCCAGTGAATCCGTAAAATCACCAAGTCTGTCGGCACGCATCTTTATCTGATGCAGTGATTCCTCACCTGACACATAAAGTAATGGCACCTTTTTTTGTGAAAGTTCCCTGCATACCTGAAGTAGAAGCGTGGATTTTCCTATACCCGGATCTCCTCCCACAAGCACAAGTGACCCCCTCACAATTCCTCCACCAAGTACTCTGTCAAACTCGGCTATACCTGTCACTATACGCTCCTCTTTCTCGCTTTTTACTGCCGAAAGAGGCAGAACCTGTGACGCCTTTGATTCTTTTTTTACTTTTCCCGACGAGCTTATCGACTTTTTATCTACGGTTTCCTCTACAAATGTATTCCATTCCTTACAGGCCGGGCACTGTCCCATCCATTTTGCCGATTCATAACCACATTCCTGGCAGAAAAATACAGAGGTCTTTCCTTTTGCCATATTGTTCTCCTTTATAAAATACAAAAAGCCCGGCTTTCACCGGGCTTAAAAATATGCTCTATTTTCTTGATACTTTGATATCGACTGAATCAACACCCTCAAGCTCTACGCTTAAGCTGAGCTTGCCGCCGAGATTTGTCTTCATAGTACCTGCAACAGCTCCAGCTATATCAATTTCGTACTCCGTCTCCTCTTCAAGGCCAAGAGTAATCTGAGCATCCTCAGGTCCCTCCACAGTAAATGTCACTGTATCAGCAGTCTCCTCGAAATCCATAACCGCTGTTCCCGGAACAGACTCGTATACAAAGAGTCCGTTTCTTTCGAGCTTTGTAATCTCCTTAAAGGTCTTTACCTTGTAGATATCTCCATCCTTCTCAAAATTGTCAAGCTTTGCCTTTGCAGCCAATGTATAATCTCCGAAGCTGAGCTTTCCGTTTTCCTCAGTACGGATTAATTCACTTATTACAGCCATTTTTATCCTCCCGTAGCTATATTGATATATTAATTATAAATCCAATTCTACTCAACAGTCAATGAAATTTGTTTGTTTTTCGTAGAAATTATTACCTTATTGCCGCGCTTAATTTTGCCGGTAATAATATCCTCTGACATACGGTCTTCAATCTCCTCCTGAAGCTTTCGTTTAAGAGGTCTTGCGCCATATTTTCTGTCATAGGCTTTGTCCACGATAAAGGATTTTGCACTGTCGCGCACTGTGAGCTCTATATCAAGCTGTTCTTTACAGCGTTTCTTAAGCTCCTTTACAAGAAGTGTCACTATATGCTTCATGTCATCCTTGTTGAGAGCTCTAAATACAATAGTCTCGTCGATTCGGTTCAAAAACTCAGGTTTAAATATACGGCGGACCTCCTCCATGACACTGTTCTTCATACGCTCGTGATCCTGCTTTTCATCCTCACCAGCGCCAAAGCCAAGGCGCTTTGGTTCTATAATAGAAGAAGCTCCTGCATTTGATGTCATGATGATTATTGTATTCTTGAAATCAACCGTGCGCCCCTGTGAATCAGTGATTCTACCATCATCAAGCACCTGTAAAAGTATATTGAACACATCAGGATGTGCTTTTTCTATCTCATCAAACAGTATAACAGAAAAAGGATTGCGTCTGACCTTCTCTGAGAGCTGTCCGCCCTCCTCATGGCCCACATATCCCGGTGGTGAACCAATCATCTTTGAAACACTATGCTTTTCCATGTACTCTGACATGTCAACACGTATCATGGCATCTTCTTTGCCAAAGACAGCCTCAGCAAGCGCCTTTGACACCTCCGTCTTACCTACTCCTGTCGGTCCCAAAAACAGGAATGAGCCAATCGGCTTCTTAGGATCCTTTAAACCAACACGGCCTCGTCTGACTGCCTTTGCGACAGCAGAAACAGCCTCCTCCTGTCCTATTACACGCTTGTGAAGTATCTGTTCAAGCTTTGCAAGTCGTCCTGCCTCTGACTCTGTAAGCTTATTTACAGGTATTTTTGTCCATCCCGATACTACATCCGCTATCTCATTTTCGCCGACTACAGGCTGGTTTTTGGCTCCTGTGCGACGGTTCTTTCTGATAAGCTTCTGCTGTTTATTTTCAAGTACTTCCTTTTCTGACATAAGCGCGCCGGCAGCTGCGAGATCTCCTTTCGATAAAGCATTTTCCACCTGGTTCTGCTTATCTGTTATCTCTTTTTTCAGAGCAAGCAGCTCGTCAGATGATGTCAGATTCTTAAGCCTTATCCTGGCTGCCGCTTCATCCATCAGGTCTATCGCCTTATCAGGTAAAAATCTGTCATTTATATATCGTGCAGAAAGGTTTACTGCTGCTTTCACACCCTCATCTGTTATGATGACACCATGATGCTTTTCATAGATTCCCTTTAATCCTGTGAGTATCTCTATTGTCTCATCCACACCCGGCTCCTCAACCATCACCGGCTGGAAACGGCGCTCAAGCGCAGCATCCTTTTCCACGTATTTGCGGTACTCTTCTATGGTAGTGGCGCCGATTACCTGTACCTCGCCTCTGGCAAGCGCAGGCTTTAATATGTTAGATGCATCTAACGAGCCTTCTGCTCCTCCTGCACCTATTATAGTGTGAAGCTCATCAATGAAAAGCAGTACATTTTTGGCATTTGAAACCTCGCTTATCACCTTCTTGATACGCTCCTCAAACTCACCACGATACTTTGATTTGGCTACAAGCCCGGACATATCAAGGGAAACCAGTCTCTTTCCCAAAAGAATATCCGGAACATTGCCACTGACTATATCCTGTGCAAGTCCTTCTACTATAGCGGTCTTGCCCACTCCCGGCTCTCCAATCAGACATGGATTATTTTTGCCACGGCGGCAAAGTATCTGGATAACGCGCTCCATCTCCTTTTTTCTGCCTATAACAGGGTCAAGAAGCCCTGCCTCTGCCATATCTGTCAAATCTCTGGAATACTGATCTAATACAGGAGTCGCAGAATTGTATGATGTACCGTAGCTTTTCATCAGATCCCTGTATGCAGACGGATCCTCACCCATCGCACCAAGAATATCTATAAACATCTTCTGACTGTTAACACCCATGGTGTTTAAAAGTCTTGCAGCTGCACAGTCTCCCTGCAGTACTATAGCCATTAGCAAGTGTTCTGTACCTATCTCATTGCACTCAAATCTATCGGCTTCCTCCGATGCACGCTCCAATACTCTCTGTGTCCTTGGTGAATAGCCATCCCTGTCCATCACTTCGATGTTATCCCCCGGTGAAATCAGGTCTTCAATCATCGAAATAAGCTTATCATATTCCACATTGCAGGCTGTTAGAACCTCAGCTGCCACACCGGTGCCCTCTTTTATAAGGCCAGCCAGTATGTGCTCTGTTCCAACATAGCTGTAATTCATTTTCTTTGATATACGTGTAGCCAAATCTATTGCTTTTTTAGCCTTACTTGTATATGGTTTCAAGTCATATCCTCCAGTCATATTTACTAATTTAAGTCGATGAACTGCAAATCATCATCCTCGCTATCATCTTCATTGTCATCCTTTGCACTGCTATCTATAGTCTCAGACGGCTTATTTCCATCATTGACAAAGCCATCAAGTGCCATTTGAAGCTGTTTCTTTAAAGCATCCTCATCAGCATCGTTTTCTGTGTCAGAAACGTTTTCCTGCCTTGAATCGTCTTTTAAATCAAACTCAGAGTTTTCATTATCAACAGCTTTCTTAGAATCAGGTGTAATTTCTACGGTTCTTCCGACATAGGATGCATTTGATATATTTTCATCCGTAGCCATCTTTTGCTCATCTGCAGCACCTTCCGCTGTTTCTTCTGCGACTTCATCTGCCGGCTCTTCTACAGCTTCATCTGCTGTTTCTTCTGCGGCTTCACCTGCCGACTCTTCTGCAGCTTCTTCTGCCACTTCATCTAACGGCTCTTCTGTAACCTCTTCTTCCAGCTCATCTGCTATCTCGTCCGCAGTTTCATCAGTTGTTTCTTCCAAAGCTTCATTTGATACATCTTCTGCTGCATCATCATCGTCATCATGATAGTCCATTGCCTTATATTTTCTGTTTTTCACAGCTGATACAATAAGCAACAGTAACAGAATAATGATAATAAGAACCAGTATTGCAGCTAAAACAAGATATTTATTGGCAATTCCCGGAACAAGCTCACTCTTTACCGCATCCTTTTCCTCCTGTGCCACTGTAGGTGCACTGAGCTCAGTCCTCATATATGTGCCATCTACGCTATCATATGTGTACCAGCCACTCTCGCCATTGTCATTCATGGCGTATACAAGGTAAAAATCCTTTGTCTTATCATCTGTTTTTTCGGCTTTGGTCTGGTATGCTGTTGCCACGCCCTTACCCTCTATGGAGAGAGAGACCTCATTATATCCTTCAGGCACATCATCCACCTTAGGCAGTAAAACTACGATAAAATGCGACTCGGAATTGATACGGACATACTCATACGCTGCATTCTGGGCAGCATCATATACAAAAAGCCTATTGCCGCTTTCCGACTGTAAATACACAAGCGTGATATCACCAAAGGTGCCATGAAGGGTATTGTATTCAAGGCCGTCAATCACTGTCTTTGAGTGCTCAAAGCCTTCCGGAACAACATCCTCAGGAATGTCATTTACCATAGTCCACTCTGTGCCATTTATATTGAACCTCTTCCAGTTATCCTGCTTATCCGCATTCTCCGGATCATCCTCGGCTCTTCTGGTAACTACTATATTGTATGTGCTTGTGCTGCCGTCCTCTGCTGTCACAACAACGCTTACGGTATTCTCTCCAACCTCAAGCGAATCATTGCCTGTGACAGATGTCACACTCGCCTTGGAATCAGCCGGATTTGCTGTAACCGCAAGACTTGAACAGCTGTAATCTACAGTAGCTGTGTAATCCTTTGTCGCAGCAGAAAACTCAGGTGAAAGTGTACCTGCAGAGATAACAAGTGAGCCAAGAGATGCGTTTGAGGACTTCTTTTCCTCTTTGTTTTCATTATCTTTATTTGCATCGCTGTCATTGTCTGTATTGCTGCCGGAATTGTCCTTGTTATCCTTGTTGCTGTTTGAATCATTGTTTGATGAAGGACTTGTTACGGTCACATTAGTGCTGGCACCGGTAATTGTGCCTCCGGCATCGTTACCCTCTGCATCTCCTACTACTGTACAATACGCCTTTATAGTGCAGCTTCCTGCGCCCTTCGCCGTAAATGAAAATGACTGTGATGTCGGATATCCCTCAACAGCATCACCAATATTGGCCACACCATCGCCTCCGTTACTCAGCACTTTCTCGTCAGAGCTTTTGATAACTACTGTACCAAAATATCCTGACGGCATAGAAACCGTCACCTTGACTGTTTTTCCAACAGCTACAGAGCTTGAGCTGACACTTAATCCAAGTCCCTGCGCATATACATGCTCGCCAGGTGTGAAAACAAGCATTACTGCCATAACAAGTGATAATATACATCCAAATAATTTCTTCATATCTTTCCTCACGTTTCTAATTCTGCGATATCTTTGATTTGCCCAGTATGTGTCTGTTCATGATTATCATATCAAGGGCATTTCCACCATCGCCCTTTCTGTTAGCATCAGCTGCCTCCAGATAAGAACCGGTGAGTGTTCCCTTTCCTAAAATATGTCTGTTGAGCTTAATCATATCAAGTGCATTTACAGCACCGTCACCATTGATATCTCCATATACAACAATATCATATGTCTTTTTCAGGTTACCCGAAGCATCATAAACAGCCACTTTATTGCCTGTTGCAACCTTTCCGCTGTTTTCTGAGCCTGAGCTTGTCAGAAGCTTTACAGTTCCTGATGCTGATACTGCTATATTCTTCACAAAATCAGCTGCACCGGTTCCCGGCTCAATGCCTGTAATGTAAGTGCCTATACTGTATTTACCTGATGTAATATTTATATCTGTATTATTCTGGTTATTATTGCCACCGGAATTATTATTATCTGCCGGTGCCGCCTGCCTGTTAATATTGATAGTGTATGTTCTTGTATCACCGCTTTGCGACTTGCAATTTACCTTAATTGTATTATTTCCGACAGCAAGCGAATAGCTTCCTGTGCCCGAAACGCCACTGTTACCGGATACCGCATCTGCAGAAACAGTCACTGAGCTAATTGCATTTGAAACAACAGCAGAATAGCTTGTTGTAGCTCCATTGAAGGCCGGTGTGAGTGCTACTCCGCCTATTGCAAGCGACTGCAGATAGTTATTGGTATCACCGGCTTTATTAAAGCCCACTGCTGACGATGGCATATTATTGTATACAGGTATTTTGAATACGAAGGCCTGATTCTTGTCTGAATATCCCTTGGCCAGGCTCTGTCCCTCAGTAAGTGCAGCTGTGACATTGCCCATATACTGATGAAAATACAGTGAGCTTGTATTTACTACATTAAACTTCTCAAAATACAATGTATTCTGGCCTTTATTGATATAGTTGCTGCCCACCTTTACTGCTCCGCCGCTTATGGACTTTGCTCTTGTATTCCAGCCCTGCTTCTTTGCGAATGACAGTCCATTTTTATAAATCTGGTTTTTCGTGCTTCCGGTTGCACTAAAATTGAAATAATTATAGTACCCTTCATATCCGGAATATGTACCCGAAATAAGCGGGCTCGTTCCTTTTTGTCCCTGCTCCTGCTTTATACGCGATGCTATATGGTACGCACTTACTCCACTGCTCTTTGCCACATCCATGAATGTACTTGCGTAATTGATTTTCTCGCCATTGTTGGAATATGTCTTTGTGCCCTCCATAAATGTGCCTTTTATTATGGACTGAACACCTGCAATCGCCTCGTTTGGACTGTATGCAAGGCTTTGGAACTGGAAAATATTGGTCTCATCAAGGAAATTCCTTGGATCCATGAGATAAGCAATATAAGCACTGCTTGCTGACACCCAGCCCGGCTCATACTCAACCCACGTATTTGTTGACCAGTTATATGCTCCGGCAGCTGTCGATTTCTTGGCATTGTCTGCTGATTTAGATACCAAATTAAGTCCGTTTACGCTCTCATTTTTAATCACCGTATCCCAGTCAAGCCCTGTATTTACAGCCTCAAAGGTCCAGCTTGGATACTTATTGTGAAGTGCTGTTAGGTTTGGAATATAGCTGTCAGGAAAGCCTGCATTCTTCATAGCCGTGACAAAATCAGTATTGTCTCCGCTATTATTGTATGTCACCTTTATGTATGTACTGATAGTCCAGCCCGTAAATTCCTTGCCGTTTAACGTGCCTTTGACATTGTACCAAACCACACCGTTTACCTTTGTCTCTCCGATTATGTCAACCTGATGATTCCAGTCAAGTGAGACAAGCTTTTTTGTGCCGGATGTACCTGCTGCATTGCGGACATACACATTACCGCCGGTAATCGTACCGGTAGCATATGCTCCCGATGCTGTCGCAAGGGCAAGCTGCTCCTCATTATTCTGCTGTACGGCATCCGCATTGCCGGGGTCTGCCGAAGCATCCCCTGTCACTGCATTGTCTGATGCAGCTGTGCCGGTACCTGCTGATACGAAATCAGACCTGATATAGCTGACACACTCCTTGTTATTTGCTGCCAGATTGTACTTTGCCTTGTACCACACCTTGCCGTCTGCGCCTGTGGTCTGCTCAAGAATAGTGATATCCTTGCCGTTTGACAGCTTGTGCTCAAGCTCATATTCTGTTCCCGGTCCGCTTCTCGCCGCTACCCAGTATCTCTCATCGCATACAACCTTCGCCGCCTGGTCCGCATAGACTGCCATGCTGCTGTATGGCACCATGTCACCTGCGACTAATGACAATGTAACGGCAGAGACTGCCAGAAATTTATTTATCTTAATCATCAAATCCCATCTTTCTTATGTGCATTGTTTACATTAATCCATTATCCATTTAATTATAATAGAATATGACCTTTGTATCAACGTATTCGGCAGAAATTTATTATTTTTTTATCAAAAATATAAAAAACTCCCTTCAACGCAGCCTTTATGCTTACGTTTCCGGGAGTTGTCTGATTCATATTCTGCTTATTCTTACTGTTTTCTTTCACTTTTCTAGCTGAACAGGGATTTTATCTTATCCCATAAGTCCATAAAGAAGTTACCAAGCTTTTCCCAAAAGCCCGGATCATTTATCTTGTCACCAAGCTTTGATGCCCAGTCCTGTGCCTGATTGATGACTGAATCCCAGTCGATATTGGCATCCTTGAGCTTCATTAAAAGAGATGTAAGCTTTGCGATATCATCGTCAGAAAGCTTCAGGTCATAATCCTTTGCGGCTTCCTTTATCGCATCCTTTATCTGGCTCTCATCCTTAAGTCTTCCATCGGCGAGCTGCTTCTTTAGGTCTGCAATCATTGCCTCGATATCCTGTGAATCACCATCAATGCTCTTGTTGAGCTCGCCCGTTGTGACAAGCTCATCCATCGCTGCGTCTGTCACCTTGTCGTCAAGCTTCTTGCCTGTCATCTCCTCGTATGCCTTTAGTGTGCCTACAAGTGCTGCCGTTCCGGAAATAGGGAAAGGTCCTGCGACTATGATTTTAGCATCAGCTATGCCTGCTGTGGCAAGCGCATTCTTGTACATTCCTACCGTACAGTAATTGATATTGTGTGTGGAAACACTAAGACCCGCACCCTTTTTATCCTCTGTAATGAGTACTGAGGAAAGTGACCTTGTGCCAATCTCGCTCTTGCTGATGTATGAATCGAGGTACTTGTGTTCCTCATCATTATTTACATAGACCACATCGTAATTGTCCAGATCAGTGAGCTCGATTCCCATAAATCCAAGCACTGTCGCTCTCTGATCCGGTGTGAGGTCTGCTCCAAGACTTAAGTATGGCTTATCATTTTTGCTGATGGTCACCTTGTCGTTTGCCTCACTGCCGGCTGTCGTTGTGCTGTCTGCATTACTGTCTGCGTTACTCTTATCAGCTGCGTCACTGCCTGATACATCAACGCTTGAAACTGTATCAGTCTGCGTAGCTGTCTCTGTTGCAAATACAGCCGGATTCATCGTAAACAGTGTAACCGCAGCAAGCACGCTACATACAATACTCTTTGCTTTTTTCTTTATTAATCTAATCATTTTTCCTCCAATCTACTGCTCTATATCATACGAAATTGTAAAACTGCTTCCGTCGAAGCTGACATCTGCCATGCTTCCGCATACCACAGGCATCATCGGCGACATATGACCTATATCCAGATCCATGATGATTGGCACATTAAACTCTCTAAGCAGTGATGAAAGCGCCTGTCTGTGGTCTATGCCAAACATTTCCTCTCCGAAGTGCGCCGGGCGTCCGATAAGAAAGCCCTTTACATTTGAAAACCATCCTGCATTTTTCATCTGCCACATAGCCCTTCTCATGCCCATCACATTAAGGTCACAGGCCTCAAGGAACCATATGATACCATCATCACTGTAGCGCTCATTAAATTCCCTTACATGGTCAAACGATGTACCAAGCAGATTGATAAGACAATCCATGCAGCCACCAAGCAGCCTGCCTCTCATGGTAAGCCTGCTTTCCTTTGCCACCGCAGGAATAGAGCTGATGCACGACTTTTCAGTCAGGTTGTAGCCCACAAACGGAGCATTCTCATCCTTTATCGATTCCTTCTCCCACATAGGGTAATTGGTAAATGAAAGCTTCCTGCCACAAAGCAGATTAAATGCATCGGTAAGTGACTCATGCCACACCTCCATGCCAAAGCTGCCCGCACACGGCCCGTAAATACCTGCTGTATCTGCAATAGTAGCCTCCAAAAATGTGAAATTCGTGTTGTCGGAATAGCCCATGTACCATTTCGGCTTTGACTGCTTCACGCGCTCAAAATCAATATAAGGCACTACCTCGCACATCAGCTCGCCGCCACCGCAGGATATAAGCACATCGCTGTCAGCAGAAGCATAGCTCTCATTCAGCTCCTTGGCACACTTCTTCGGTGTATTGCTGATGCCTATGCCGCTGTCACACCTGCAGTTAGATCCTTCTATGGTCTTATAGCCCATGCTGTGAAATCTTTTGATAGCGTTGTCAAAGGCGCTCTTATACGGCTCTGTAGTACAGCCCATCGAAGGCGCCACAAAGCCAATTGTTCCTCTATCCTTTAGAAATTCAGGGTATCTCATGTCTCTATCATCCTATCGCTGTTATTTACATATCTAAGCTTCTGTCTGAAATAAAATATGTAGGACTTTATCATTTCTGTCCAGGTCATCTTACTGTCATAATTAAATGTCGTCGTATACTGTACATTCTGTCTGTTGCACCAGTTATATATATCGTGCAGGCTTAGCGAATCAACATGCTTCATATTGTTCATAAATACCTTTACCTTTGAAAGCTCATCCTCGCTGTCAATGTACAGATGAAAGATGGTATTCGGACATTCAATTATTATCTGCTGTTCTTCTATATTTCTCATCCCCGTATCCCCTACTGAATAATGCAGCCCGTGTGATTTAAACACATCATAGTTTGTCACATCAGGATGTGAGTAATAACAAAATATCGTAACTGTTCAGTACCTTCACCATTACAAAACATTACATAACCATAGTACTACACTGGCGTCGCAAAATCCAGTCATTTTTTCCTGCCAATTCTTACTATTTTATTAAGAAATCCGGTAAATATTATACCCCCTCACCGTCAAATGCCGGTATGAAGCTGTCCTTCGCCACGTTCCCCTCCTGTATAAATGCATTCGTGATACCTATTTTAATAGCATAGTCAATAAGCCTTTCATACTCTCTCCTCGTCACTGTTCGGTTTATCTCGGGATAATCCTTTAGTGCAATCGGCGTAAACTGGCTCATCATGCTTATGTATATGCTATCTTGATATGTGTCATGCAGATATTTAAGTATAGCCTTTGCATCATTCACATGCCCCGGCAATAGAAGCTGTCGCACTATAACGCCTTTTTGTATGAGTCCTGTCGCATCGTCAATCACGACCCTTGGCTGCTGTCTGACCATCTCTGAAATTGCCTGCTTTGCGACAGACGGATAATCCTTTGCTCTTGAATACTTTGCAGAAAGCGCGCTGTCCATATATTTAAAATCTGGAAGATACACATCCACTATCTCTTCAAGCTGCTTTAATTCATCTGCATTTTCATATCCACTCGTATTGTATACAATAGGAAGCTCCATGCCGTAGCGCCTTGCATCGCTTACCGCCCACACTATATCCGGGATATACTGCCCCGGTGTGACAAGATTGATGTTATTGGCACCTTTAGCCTTAAGCTCCAAAAAAATATCCCTAAGCCTCTCTTTGCTGATTATCTTTCCCACTTTTCCGTCAGAAATCTCCCTGTTCTGGCAGAACACGCAGTGTAAGCTGCAGCCCGAGAAAAATACTGCTCCGCTTCCTTTTTCCCCTGATATGCATGGTTCCTCCCAGTAATGAAGCGCTGCGCGCGCCACCCTTATTTCAGCTGAAACGCCACATACACCTGTTTGTCCTGCTGCTCTGTTAATGCCACATTTTCTGGGACACAACAAGCAATTCTCGTATTTATTCATAATTTTCATTTTAACCCTTGCTAAAAATAATGTTTGATACTACAATCTATATGATTATGCGGTGCATATGCCATGCGCCTTTAGTAATCATTTTAAACTATACCATAACTATTCTTACAGCAGAGAATAGTTAAAATACACAATAAGGAGATTACAATGAATCAGTCAAACTGTATCGTCGCCCAGTCAGGCGGCCCAACTGTTGCAATCAACGCAAGCCTTGCAGGAGTCATCGCAGGAGTAAAAAGCTCTGAGAAATACGATATCTGCTATGGCGCCGTAAACGGAATACTCGGCATATTAAATGAGAATTATCTCAATCTGTCAGATATTTTTGCAGATGATGCTAATCTTGAAAAGCTTAAGACCACACCTGCCATGTATCTTGGCTCATGCCGTCACAAGCTTCCTGATTACAAGGATGATGATTCACCATATGTATACATCTTCCACCAGTTCGATAAGCTTTCTATAAAAGCTTTCTTTTACATCGGCGGAAATGATTCGATGGATACCGTATTAAAGTTATCCGATTATGCCAAAAAAATCAACAGTGATGTGAAAATTGTAGGAATTCCAAAGACCATCGACAATGATCTGTGTATGACAGACCACACTCCGGGCTTTGGCTCTGCCGCCAAATACATCGCATCAAGCATGCTTGAGATAGCCCATGACACCTTTATCTATGCTGTTAAGAGTGTGACAATCGTTGAAATCATGGGTCGTGACGCAGGATGGCTCACTGCCGCTTCCGCTCTCGCTCGTAATGATTACAATACCGCGCCTCAGTTTATCTATCTGCCTGAGGTAGATTTTGACAAGGACAAATTTGTTGCCGATATAAAAGAGGCTCTCACTCACACCAACAATGTAATAGTTGCCGTATCCGAAGGAATACATGACGAAAAAGGCTCATACATTACATCATCAAAGGCCGCATGCGATCAGTTCGGACACCAGCAGCTAAGCGGTGCCGGAAAAGCTCTTGAGTTCATCGTGAAGGAAAATATCGGTGTTAAGGTGCGCTCTGTAGAGGTAAACGTGCTCCAGCGCTGTGCCTCACACCTTGCATCATTAACAGATATTGAGGAATCATTTGCTCAGGGTAAAAAGGGTGTTGCGATTGCAGCAGAGGGTGTGACCGCATCAATGGTATGCTTGAAGCGCATCTCAAATGATCCTTATCAGGTGGAATACACATATTCTGCTATCAAGGATATCGCAAACGAGGCCAAGTCTGTGCCAAGAGAGTGGATTAATGATGTAGGCAATGATGTGAAGCCTGAGCTTATCGAATACTTAAAGCCACTTATTCAGGGAGAAACCGCTGTAGCCTACAAGGATGGTCTGCCTGACTATATGGATGTGTCACATCTTCACAAATGTAACTGATTTTAGCTGCCGCCTACACCCCGATGTAGGCAGCAACAGCATATCTCCAAGGAGGTCGATTTACATGAAGAAAAAAGTGCTTATAACCTGTGCCGTTATACTTGGTGTGCTTTTGGCTGTTTATCTTGGCTTTGCCTTTTATTTTAGCAGCCACTATCTGTTCAACACAAAGATTAACTCTGTAAAATACGCAGGTAAAACTGCAAAAGAGGCATTAGAAAAAAATACAGCTCTAAGCCGCGACTATCTGCTCACAATCACTGATAGAAAAGGCAACAGCTTTTCACTTAAGGGACCTGATTTTTCCTATGAATATGTCTCAAACGGTGACGAGGAACAAATCTTAAAAAGCCAGAATGCTTTTACATGGCCTGTCAGTCTCTTCAAAGCTCAAAACTATACTCTAAAGGGTTCGTCCAAATATAACGATGCCTCTTTGGCGGAAAAGCTCAAGGCTCTTGATATTTTCAGTGATGACTACATTGAAAATCCGGAGGATGCCCATATCGAGATAAAAGACGGCGAATACAATGTGATTGAAGAGAAAAAGGGCTGTAAGCCGATATATGACAGCATACTTGCCGAAGTAAAGGATGCCTTAGACAACGAGCTTCCAAAGCTAAACCTAAGCGATAACTGTTATGAAGCTCCCGAAATCACAAAGGACAGCGATACAATCAAAAATGAAAAAGAGGCACTCGACAAATACACTGCTTCAACTGTCACTTACAAAATTGAGGGTGCTGACGAAAAGCTTGACTCTGCCAAAATCCTTGATATGCTAAGCATCTCAGATGACGGCAGCGTGAGCATAGATGATGCCAAGGTCACTAAATATGTCCAGCAGCTTGCTTCCAAATACAACACCTTCGGCCGCAAGCGCTCATTCAAGACATCGTCCGGCGACACTATTGAAATAGGCGGTGGTGACTACGGATGGGTAGTCAGCAAGAAAAACGAAAAGGCACAGCTTCTTTCCGATCTTGAAGGAGGCAAGCCTGTGGAAAGAGAGCCTGTTTATGAGCAGACCGCACTCCACCGGGGTGCTGACGACATCGGCAATACATACATAGAGATTGACTACACAAAGCAGCACATGTGGTATTACAAGGATGGTGCTCTCCAGATGGAGTCTGATTTCGTATCAGGTAATCTTGCCCGTCAGAATGGCTCAGTAGATGGTGTATACAAGATTGTATACAAGCAGAGAAATGCTACTCTTGTCGGCGAGGGCTACTCTTCTCCTGTCAGCTATTTCATGCCGTTTGCCTACAATATAGGTATCCATGATGCCAGCTGGCGTGATACCTTCGGAGGAACCATTTACAAAACCTCCGGCTCACACGGATGTATCAATGTGCCTCCTGCTTTTGCAGAGCAGCTGTTCAATGCTGTGGATAAGGGCACTCCTGTTGTTGCCTACTACAGAGAGGCTGTCACTCTGACAAACAATGCTGCAAAGATGTCCAATGCATACTCGTATGTGGCTCCTGATGCTGCACAATAATTAATAATATTGGCCCGCCCGGCAGAGGTGCTCCCGACGAGCTAACGCTACGCAGCTAAGGTACTGCGCTAGTCGCTCTTTCGGGAGCACCTCTGCCGGGCGGGCCAATCCCCATGTGCCGGTCGCTTTTTCTTACTCTTTCGCTATATTCATGCGATTCTTCCATCTGAAAGTGTGTTAAAATCTGCTTACATTGAAGTATTTTCCACTACTCCAGTAACAAAATGTCAATAGTTTTTTAATCATTGCCTGCCACTTTATCAAGAAGTCTTGCGGAAGTCCGCTTTGCTTCCCTTGTAGCATGGGCATAGACATTCATGGTGGTACTCACGTCTGAGTGTCCTAACAGTTCCTGCACATCCTTAGGCTGAGCCCCGTTGGATAAGAGGTTTGTCGTGTAGGTATGCCTTAATGTGTGGAAATGGAAACCTTCAAGCTCCGGCACATTTTCTGTCATTCCCAAATGGTAATACTCGTAATGCACCCGATTCTTTTCCATTACCTCTCTGTAAAAATTCCGCTGATAAAGTTCTCCATACTGAAAACGATTTACTTACTAAGAAAAAAGAGCTTGAAAGCAAGATTGCCACCAAAGAGGAAGAGATCCGAACTCTCAAAGCCAGATTATCCAATATCGTCAGACAGCATGAATTTGCAACAGTACAAGACTTCTACACAGCATTCTATACTGCACAGCGTGCCTTTGACGCATATCAGAAAGAACGTTCTAAGTGGGAAGAAGCATACGGAGAGAAAGTTACTCCAAAGTTCGAAACCATACACGACAAAATAAAAAGGTATCAGGAAAAGTCTGACAACCAGAACGCCAATCGACCTTATCAAAGCAAAGATAAAGGGGCGAGATAATCGCCCCTCAATTTCATTGCTTAATTTTTTCAAAAATGAAGTTCAGAACACTCATCATCAAGAAATCACACTAAACTTCCATTATTGAAATCAATTTGATTAATTGCTATAGTAATCAGCTCTTCAATATTTGATAGCTATATAATTTTTTCATATTTTCACTTTTTCTTCTCTCAGCCTCTTCCAGCGCCTCATTATATAAACTCTTGTCAGAATATACTTTATCCCGAGGATATACAATACTTTCGATAATACCATGAAACAAATCATCATAAGCCATTTCTTTCGTATAGCCATCACCAACATTTCCTGCATCAATTTGTGCGTATAATTCATCCAGATGCTGCTGGAAATATGTTTGAAAATCATCATGGTTATCTGTTTTAATCAAGACAAGAGATTCCCCTTCAAAAGTATCACATGCGCGCAATTTATTAATCGAATATTCCTTTAAAAAATCAATAAAAGAATCTAAATCATAAACTCGATTGAATATAGGCATCAAACGTTCCTTCACATATAAAGCCGTCGCTGAAATAATCTCTTCCATTGTATCTTCGGTATATTCAAAACTTACTCTTGCTTCATTTCGTGGAAGGAATGAATTTAAATCCTGTCCAACATACAATATTGATTTTTTATCGATAGAAGAATGATAGGTAGAAATAATTCCTGCAGTAAGGAAAAATCCTTTTGCCCCTTTATTCCATGCCGGAGCTGTTTTTACTCCAAAAAAAGCCATCAAATCTTCGTTGAGCATTTTAACAAAAACATTCAATTTTGAGCAATATCGAAAACCCTCTGTTTGAAATGTTTCACCAAAAATAAGTTTAAACTGTGAATTAAACGACATAAAAAATCTCCTTTGTTATAGTCCAAACATCAACCTGTATGCAAGATAGAATGATGCGGCATAACCTGCAATTCCGCCACCACCTGTAATCACATCTTCTGCAAGTGTTCCTCCAACGATAAGAACAGCTGCTACAGTTCCTGCGCTCCCCCTTTTCTATCAAATTGACTTGTACAAAAACACTACTATTGTATGATATAATTCGTTATATTTCAATAATTTTCCACCTCTTTTATATCTTTTGCACTTTTGCAAAAAACGCAGTAACATCGTCATTATAACCGACAATGTATTAAAAGCATTTCATCCAGTTACAATTGCCATTTTTATAATTTGTTATTAGTTGCCACCAGATTTTCTTTCAAATGAATTTCAATAATTCTTTCAAAATAACATAATCACTTTAATATAAATAAGTTATGTTATTTTAAAATATATCTGCCTTCTTCTTTATATATTTCTTGCTTACCGTCAACACAAAATGCTGGTCTGATACCATTCATATCGTATGCATTCGTGCTTCCAATTTCACCTTCCGGTCCTACTGCATATACACAAGAATCATATGTAGAATCCGCACTTCTTAACCACCAACTTACAGTAAACTTTCCATTATTCGTAGTAGCAAAACGATTCTTATTATCTTTAAAATACAACAATGGCACCCCTTCAACTCCGACATGCCCATTTTTTTTATATCCAAGTTCAGTAAAAGACAACAAAAACACTTTTCTTACAATAGTTATCACGCTATCATCTATTTGATTCAAGCATCGTTCATCTAAAATCTCTATTTCCGAATCTTGAATTAAGCAACGAGTTTGAATAGGTAAATTATCAAAAAACTCTCCCATTAAGTAATTATCAATTTCACTTTCTTCATAGTAAGCCGAATAATCACTAACTCTTCTATTCTCTGGAAGAATTTCTTTTCTTAACAAAAGTGTTTTACCATTATAATCATTAGTTAATACAATATATGGAACAAATCCTGTTTTTTCTTCAATATATATGATTGGTTCAATTTTACATTTTTCAGAATATGCCAAATCACTTATTGTATTATATTCCTCGGTTACTGCTTGTCTTTTACTACAAGCATTTAATAGAACTCCAAGAACAATTGCTAATACTACTACTTTATACTTTTTTCTGAACACTTATGTGGCTCCTTAATTTCTCTGCTTTTTACGTCTTATTTTTGTAAATGCCATACACATCACTATACTTACCATGATTACAGCCATTAGACTACAAAATCCAACTGCAGATTCGTCTCCTGTTGAAACAGATTCTATCTTTTCTCCTCCATTTTCATTTATTCCCGAACCAGAATTATTACCTGTATTATTATCTTTTCCCGAATCAGGATTTTCTGGGTTCGCTGGATTTTCTGGGTTCGCTGATTCTCCATCTTTTTCAAATTTTGCAACTAAAAGGGTATCTTTTTCTACACAAAAACGATATTGTGTTTCTTGCGAAATTAATTTATCATTCTCATACCAACCAACAAATTGGTAACCTTCTTTAGCAACCGCTTCAACTTTTGCAAAATTTCCTTCTTGTCTAATTCCTTGACCTATAGCAATACCATGTTCATCCGAATCAACTTCTACTGTCACCATATAATAAGCAGATTTTGCATCTTCACCACTTAAATTTTGATCAGGATTAATTTCTTTACCATCAGGTGACTTCAACTCATACTCTGTAGTTGAACCTTCTATTTCATTATTTTGTTCATCATCTACATAAGCAGGAACAACTGCATTAAACACATCATTTTTATTCAAATTTATATCTTTATAATTAACGACTCTTGTAATATCACCTGCTGTAGAAGAAAATTCATTTATCGAGTAATTCATTGTTCCGTTATCTGTAGCTGTTAATTTTATCTGATACGATGCATTTGTTGGAAGATAAACTATTTTCTCACCATCTTCATTCAAACTTGCCACAACAGTCCCATTTTTAATTTCCTGTGGTATATCATCTACAATCCTTGCTTGTAATATATTTTCACTATCATATACTTCTACATCTATCGGACAATTAATATGTATAACACGATAGTTACCATTTCCGTCAAACTCTGTTGGTGAAGAAGTATAGTTCTCATCTTGTGACATTAACCATGCCATACATAATTCTGGATAATGAGCTGCTCGATAAATTTTTTTGCAGAAGCTTTAACATAATCAATAGCCGTATCTGCAGTGTAAAATATATTACCAGAAGAATCTAAAAAACTAGAAGAAGCAGAAGTATCCAGAACCAAGACATTATATCTCTGCTCATCATTCTCTTTACGAACTTTAGATTTACTTTTGATTTTAGGAATACCTTCCATATTAATTTTAGGTGTATTATTCGGCAAATCAAACATTTCCACTGCATTATTATCTAAAGAATAATCATCACCAGGTGAAAATGCTTTCGTGTCATCTGATACCTTCCTTTCTAATAATTTAGCTTCGTTTTCTCTTTGCACTTGATCAAGAGATTTCTCTGTAATTTCATCAGACACATTTGCCGAAACCACATTCCCCCCTAAAGAAAAAAGCATCACAAATGCTAAAATCAAGGCAATAAATTTTTTCAACTTTCTTTTTCTCATCCTGAGTCCCACCTTGGTAAAATACTATTTCTTTTACTATATCACATATTTATATTAAAAAACACACATATATCCTTTTTTATTTACTATTTATATCATTTACTCAAACTTCGCACATAAATTTTAGCTATGCACCTTGAAAATTCAATACCTGACAGTTATTCAGTTGTCAATGTTCAGACTTTATGCAGCTTGCAGTTGTGTTTTCAACATGTCCGGAACTGTATTCATAAATGTATCCACCAATTCGTTGATTTTTTCATCTGAAAGCTCGGTGTTATCTAAAAGCATTGTCCGGAACATTTGAAGTAACATTTGTTTAGGAATGAGCAGTCCGTCCTTTGAGAACTCTGCAAGTACATCAACATATACCTTATTGCTCAATGTAATCACCTTCCTTACAAGATTGCTATTGCTCTGGAAGCATCCATCTTCCTTGCTATATAGCCTTTTTCTTCTAATATTTTCAGATGTGCATAAACACTTGAAGTCGATGCCACCCCTACCATCTTGCATATCTCCCTGATAGTAGGAGCATAACCATTCACTCGCTGATATTGCATAATGCTTTCATACACATTCTGCTGCTTCTCCGTCAATGGTGCTCTGTCTACCAGATCTATTCTTGCTGCTTCGCTCATGTTCCGCCTCCCTCTTCTTTACTCTATTGGCACTTCTCGTTGCTAACCTGAAAAGTACCCATGTGGATGTACTGTGTGTTCTTCTTTTGCATTGACTGCCGATAGAATCCTATCCCGGTACATGAGTCCCCTCTGGATAATGTAAAATCCAAATCTTTTGCGTATCTCATCCACCGCTGAATCCATCTTCATCTGCTTTTCACGCTTCTCCACACTTGAGAACAAATCTATCTGTTCCCAATAATTATCTGTTACCAGGTCTGCACCTCGGACACCAACACTGCGGATTGGTTTGCTCCAGGTATAGTTTTCCTTAAATATCTGATAAGCATATGCAGCTATCTCTCCGGTGATATTTGTTGCATGGTCAATCTTTTTCTGACGGGTAAAAGAGAATAACTCATTATCCCTGACACTTATCTCAACCACTCTGCACCGGAATCCATTCTCACGAAGTCTTGCTGCAACACTCTCTGCCAAAATATAAAGAACAATCTTTACATCCTCATCGCATACTAAATCCTTTGGTGTCGTTGTACTGTTTCCCACCGATTTGATTGGAGCGTGGGTATTCTCCAGCTTGACAGGTGAATCATCATAGCCATTAGCAAACGACCATAAGATACTGCCCATCTTTCCAAGGTGACTGTTAAGCACTTCTTCATCTGCCCTTGCAAGATCACCTATGGTTTTGATGCCAAATAATGCAAGCTTTCTGTTCGTACTTTTGCCAACGTATAGGAGATCTGCCACCGGAAGTGACCAAGCCTTCTGCTTAAACTCACTCTTATACATAGTTGTGATTGCATCAGGCTTCTTATAGTCTGAACCAAGCTTTGCAAATATCTTATTGAAAGAAACACCAACACTTACTGTGATGCCAAGCTCTGACTTCATTCTCCTGCTGATTTCCTGTGCAATGAGCAATCCATCTCCTTTAAGGGAGCTGCTCCCTGTCACATCAAGCCAGCACTCATCAATCCCATATGGCTCCTGTCTGTCCGTATATTCTGCATATATCTCATGTGCCATCCTTGAAAATCGAAGATATAAGTCCATTCTTGGTGATACAAATGTTATGTCCGGACAGACCTCCTTTGCCTGCCAGAGTGCCATTCCTGTTTTCACACCGTACTTCTTGGCAATATAGTCAGCTGTTAAGACAATCCCATGTCTTGCCTCCGGGTCACCGCCTACTGCCAGTGGCTTTCCTGCAAGCTCAGGATGATGCAGATGTTCAATCGAAGCATAGCAACAGTTGATATCCGAATGAAGTATTACCCTGTCTCCCATCTTCATCACCTCCTGCATTTAATCTGTCACTACCATAACCTTTAGTCCAAGTATATGAGTAATGTTTCTTACAGGGCATAGTATAACCCCAAGAATAATCGACTGTCAACGGACACATGTGTCCTTTTTCTCATTATATTGGATTTTTAACTTGAATAATTGCTACTATTGCTATATACTATGGAGTGAAAAGAGACATTTGAAATCAACAAAATGAAAGAAAAGAGGCGTATGTATGTACTCAATCGGAGAAATCATTTCATCATATAGAAAAAAGAAAGGCTTGCTCCAGCAGGATCTCGCTGATGAGCTGGCAAAGGAAGGCATCACTATTTCCTATAAAGCCATATCCAACTGGGAGAGAAATCTTGCTGAGCCAAGCGTTACCATATTTTACAAAGTATGTAGAATCCTTGGTATTACTAACATGTATGAAGCATATTTTGGAGTAAATCCTGCTGATCCTTTCTCATCACTTACTGATGAAGGCAGGGAAAAAGCTATGGATTATATTAATCTGCTTCACGCATCCGGAATGTATGAAAAGCAGACTGCCAAGATAATTCCATTCCGAAGCATTGATATTTTTGAAAATGCAGTATCAGCCGGAACCGGTAGCTTCCTTGTAGACGGACCGAAAGAGACTGTACGCATAGATGAATCTATCCTGCCGGAGGATACTACTTTCGGTGTACGCATTAGTGGTGACAGTATGGAACCTGAATTCCATGATGGTCAGATTGCATGGGTATTACAACAGGAATCTGTTGCTAATGGAGAAATCGGCATCTTTGCTCTTAACGGAGCTAGTCCAAGAAATCGTCCGCACCCCGTCGTGTTTATTCTTACACAAAAATATCCTTAATTTATAATATTATTCTGAATTTATGATGTAGCGTTAACTCTTCTAAAAATGCAATTATCTCTTCCTATCATTGTTATACTACCTTGAATAAGATTAATTAATGTTTTAATTATACTCATTGATCTTATATTAGATGAAATATTCAAATCCATAAGTTTCTGTAAAGCATCATCCAACGCCTGATACTTTGGTGCTGCTTCATCGGTCATCATCTGCTGAGCCTGTAATGATTTCGCAGTATCAGTCGTTGCACCGACCTCAATTACTTTTGCATCCACTTCCTTATACTCTGCCCATGCTTTATCAATAGTGTCCATGCAGGCAGTTCCCTCTTTTGTTATCATTGTTGGGCGTATTTTTACATCAAGGTGGTTTCAATATAAAAGGCACATTTCAATTATGCACTAACGTATAGCCCAAATGTGCCATATACAATCTGAACATACACTATACATACATTTACATGCAATTGCTGCATATATTCTTCCTACTTTGTTTACTATCTCTGCTTTGTTAGAATATAAATAAAAAAGGAGACTATACTATGGAAAATTTCAATACTAAATTTAATAATTATATTCATTTTTGTAAAACTCAAAAATGCCTAGACTTAAAGACCATTCGTGCATACACAATTGATTTATCTCAATTTTTCGATTACATTGATAACATTAATATTGAAGATATCGAATCTGCAGATATAGAATCCTATATTGCCCATTTACATTCTTCCTATAAACCCAAAACAGTTAAGCGTAAAATCGCATCCCTAAAGGCATTTTTTCATTATTGTGAGTTCAAAGAAATAATCAGTCATAATCCATTTAATAATGTTCAAATTCGTTTTAGAGAGCCTATCACACTTCCGAAAACAATTTCTTTGCCAACTTTAGAAAGTTTTCTAGCTACTATTTATAATCAACGAACTTCCGCGAGTACACCGTACAAAAGGAAAAACGCCTTACGAGATATTGCTGTTTCAGAACTTCTATTTTCAACTGGAATGCGTATATCAGAATTATGCAATCTAACTCCTTCTGATGTTAATTTTAATGATAATATCGTGCTTATATATGGAAAAGGTTCAAAAGAGCGAAAAATGCAAATAGGAAATGTAAATGTTATAAAAATATTACTTGAATATAAAAGTGCATTTATATGTGAAATTAATAAGTGTAATCATTTTTTCGCAAATCAGTCAGGTAGACCATTATCAGATCAAACTGTAAGAAGAATGATTAACAAATACACCTCTCTTGCTTCCATAGAACAACATATTACTCCACATATGTTTCGCCATACATTTGCCAGCTCACTTTTAGACGAGGATGTCGATATTCGATATATACAAGAAATGCTTGGTCATAGTTCAATCAGCACAACTCAGATTTATACACATGTTACAATGGCAAAACAGAAAAAAATATTAACAACAAAACATCCTCGTAACAAGTTTAACCTTTAGTCTATTGTCCGTAATTGACTGATAATCGAGTATTATCAGTCAATTATACGCTGTTGTTTTATAACTGCAACAGGGAGAAATGAATTATGCCAATGGAAAAAGAACAATTTTTAGAGCAATTTTCAAAGCAAGCTCTTGATGAACGAATTTCGTTATTTTTAGGAGCAGGTGGTTCTTGTGATGCTGGTTATCCAACATGGTCAAGTTTATTTGAACCACTTGCAAAAGAATTGAAGACTACTATTGATGGTTCAACTGATTATTATCTATTAGCACAGTATTATGCAAATACATTTGGAAGACCAGAACTAAGGAAAAAAATAAATAATTATATTAACAGAAATAAATTTGAAAGCCCATTATTAAACGAACTTATGGAAGTGGGATTTACTAATATTTGGACAACAAACTTTGACAATACAATAGAACTTAACTATCAAAAAAGAAATATATTGATAAATAAAGTTTTTCAGGATGCTGATTTATCAAATGTTGAATTGAACAAAAGAATTAATATTTTTAAACTCAATGGTGATATTACTAACCTTGAAGGAATTATTGCAACACAAAGTGATTACGAAAAATATATAGACACTCACCATATTATGTCAATGTTTTTTAAAAGGGAATTAATATCGAGCACATTTCTTTTCATAGGTTATAGTTTCACAGATCACCTGGTATTAGATTGTTTAAGTGAATTGGCAAGATATTTGGGAGAATCAACAAATTGTCATTATACTATCATTAAACGAGAACCTAAAAATCAATATTTTGATTATTTCATTGATGACTTGGAAAAAAGATATAACCTTAGAGTCCTCCTTGTAGATGAATACAAAGAGGTTCCCCAAATTTTAGCTGAGCTAAATCAAAAAATAAGGAATCGACGAGTATTTATTTCTGGTGCCTTTCGTTCATATGAAGCGGATATAGAACGATATTCCCATGACTTAGCAAAATCATTAGCTTTTTCTTTATTGGAAAACGATTATAGAATTGTAAATGGCATTGGCAGACGTTTCGGAACGCATTTAATAGGATATGCAAATGAGTACTTAGCTAAAGAAGGCGTTAAAGATATAGAAAAATATCTTATTGTACTGCGGATAATAAGATAATACTTATCTTCTTCATAGTAATCACCCATCCCTTCTCCGCAAGAGGGACGGGCTTTGTGTTCCGTGCCATCCACCCTTGCGGTGAACTATTTATCTGTAATGCACGGGACACATAGGACTGTCCCGTATTCTGTGCATCTTAAACTCCTTTCATTATACCAGCTGCCTCACAGTTCCGACCTTATAGAACTTTCCTTCATACTCAAGTACATCACCAAAAAGTGCCGGAGTTGTTGTAATCTCCTTAACTCCTGTGACAAATACCTGAGAGATTGTTTTCATCATTGACCAGCCATGATCAATGCCGATTACTTCTAACTTGTTATTCATGTGTTTTGCACATCCTTTCTTCTTAAACAGCCACTTGAACATCTTAACCACCTACT
>ENA-OUOW01000757-OUOW01000757.1-human-gut-metagenome-genome-assembly--contig:-NODE-757-length-26021-cov-3.976354_pt1 | contig 26021 bp, 18 predicted proteins | sample MGYA00237938_ERZ548769 | MGnify/ENA primary metagenome ERZ548769 (study PRJEB26490, sample SAMN05356870) | human gut metagenome | biome: terrestrial biome; feature: human-associated habitat; material... | reverse complement strand
GTGCTGGGGCAAGCCGCACCGCCAGTCCCAGTACCGCGAGGGCGTCTTTGTGGGATACCGGTACTACCGGACCGCGGGCGTGCCCGTGGCGCACTGCTTTGGGCAGGGGCTCTCGTACACGAGCTTCTCCTACGACCGGCTCGCGGTGGATGCCGCCAGCCGGACGGTGAGCTTCGACATAACCAATGCGGGGCAGGTGGTGGGGGCCGAGGTGGCGCAGGTCTACGTTGCCGCGCCCGAGGGCGGCCTTCCGCACCCGCGCGTGCAGCTTGCTGGCTTTGCGCGCGTGGAGCTTGCCCCCGGCGAGACCCGCCGCGTGGGCGTGCCGCTTGACGAGAAGAGCCTCTCTGTGTGGGACAACGGCTGGAAGGTTGTTGGCGGCATCTACCAGGTGCTTGTTGGGTCCTCGGTGGAGGACGTGCGGCTGCGTGGTGCGCTGGACATTGCGGGCAAGGGCATCGCGGCGCCGGGCAAGTACGCAGGGACCTGGTATCGCTCGCCCAAGGGCAAGCCCACGGAGGCGGACTTTCGCGTGCTTCTCGGCAGGGCAATCCCGCCGGAGGCACATCACACCAAGGGCACGTACGACGAGACGGACTCGCTGCTCGAGATGGCGGAGACCTCCGGTACCTGCCGCTTTGTGGCAAACCAGATTAGGGGTGCGGTCGAGCGCCAGTACGACGACCCAACAGACCCGCAGTGCCGCATGTCCATCGCGTCGAGTGCCGGCTGCGCGCTGTTTGGGCTGGTGAACTGCTCCGGTGGCGCCATGCCCGAGGGCGTTGCGCACGCGCTTCTCAACCTGGCAAACGGCCGCGCGCCGTGGCACAGGGGCTAGCCCAGGCTGTGCTACTTGGCAAGCTCCTCGAAAGAGTGGAAACGCTCGTCTGCCGCCGGCAGCTCCTGCGGCACGCAGGAGCCCGTGAATCCAAACGTGTAGACGCCGGCTGCCTGCGCCGATGCTACGCCGGAAGGTGAGTCCTCAAACGCCACGGCCTCCGCGGGGGTCGTGGCGAGCTTCTCGAGAGCGCGGGCGTAGGGCTCCGGGTTGGGCTTGTGGTGCTCGACGTCGTCCCCGCCAATCACGACGTCCACGAGGTCGGCAAGGCCAATGCGCCCGAGGGCGGTCTCCACAAGTGCGTGCCGCGTGGTCGAGACAACGGCGATGCGTGCGCCGGCAGCGCGTAGACGGCGCATGACCTCCCGAGCGCCCGGCGAGGCCTTTATGGGTAGCTCTTGGTAGATGACGTCGCTTGGGCGGCGGTGCGCGAAGAACTCCTCGGCGCTTACCCCAAGGCCGTGTGCATGGAAGAGCGCTGGAATTGACTCCAAACCATCTGTGCCCGAGAGCGATGCCTTCTCGGCCTCCGTTGGCGTGATGCCGTAGTAGGCGTAGGCCTCCTCGTCCAGCTCGATGCCAAAACGCTCGGTGTCTGCGAGCGTGCCGTCAAAGTCGAAGAGCGCTGCCTTGATGTGCGCGGGCCCGAGCGGCTTGTCCATGCTTTCTCCCAGGTTTCGAGGGTGTGCGTGCCCATTGTAGTGTCAGTTGCCTTTGCGATGACACATCCTGCCTGCAGAGTGATGCAGAATGGAGCCGAGGATTTGTTTGCGACGTTAGGGGCGACATGGGCAAGAAGCATGGTGGCAAGGGCGGCAAGAAGGATGTTGTCTGCGGCTGCAAGCACGTTACCAGGGAAGACGTTGAGGCGGCGGTGGACGCCGGCGCAACGAGCATGGCAGACGTCAAGCGCATGACCGGCGCGACTACCAAGTGCGGCAAGTGCAAGGGTCGCGTGAAGGAGTGCCTTGAGCAGGCGCTTGAGACGAGGGCTGCTGTGGAGGCTGCGGCGCCGGCACCGTCGGAGCCCGTGCCTGCGACTGAGCCCGCCGTCGAGAATCCCCTCGTCATCCACGGAATCTACCGCCACTTCAAAGGCGACTCCTACCTCGTGGAGGACGTTGCACATGACTCTGAGACCGGCGAGGAGGTCGTGGTCTACCGCAAGCTCTACGGGGACGGTTCGCTCTGGGTGCGGCCGAAGGCGATGTTCCTCTCGCCCGTCGATCGCGAGAAGTACCCGGAGGCAACGCAGCGCTGGCGCTTCGAGCTTCAGCACGTAGAGAGCGTGGCCAGAAGGGCGTAGGAGTGCCGTGTTGGCGTGAACTGCCACCAACCGTAAAAGTATGCCAATCTCGGGTTGCTGTGCCCCCCGGCCGTACAAAACCCTCCGGCTGTGCTAACGCATCCTCGGAACGGAAGCCCAGCGTGTTTCACGGCTCAGCCTCCGACCTGGAACTCAGAACCCAGAGTAGAAACCATTCTGGGCGGGTTCCAACGCTTGGAACCTGCGGAGTCGATTATCACGTGCTGCAGGGGGTGGCTCCCGGCTCATTGGCGATCCAAACTCAAGTCTGCAAATCAGAATCTCCATAGGGCAGAATCGAGCCAGGCAACAGAGGGGGGGCGGGTTGGTGGCACGCGAGGACATGCTGGCGTTTCTCGGCGGCACGGGCGCGGGACTCTCGCCTGCGGCGCAGACGGACCTTGCGCGGGCGGGGCTTTTGCTGGACGAGAAGGACCTGCAAGCCCTTGACCAGCGGCGACGCGCGGCACTGGGCTCGCTGGAGCGCGTCGAGCTGGGCGGAGGCGTGCTCTCGGTGCTCGTCGAGGCATTTGCGGACTCTCCCTACCTTGAGCGGGGCCGTCTGGCCGAGCAGCTGGGGGAAATCCAGGATGCCTTCTACGAGCTGCGCGACCAGGTTCCCATGGGCGTGGCGGACGCGCGCGTGGCGGAGGCGCTGCGCGAGGCGTTCGACTCGGCGCAGGGAGATGTGGACGCGCTGTTCGGCCTTTCCGCCGCAGACGTCTGCGGGCCCGGGGAGCTGGGCGTGGAGGACGCGTGGGAGCATAGCCCGTGGCGCACGGAGGAGGACTGGTGAGCAGGGAGATTGCGGAGACCAATGGCGCTGATGTCAGCGGCGGTGACCTTGACCGCGCGCGCCGCGGGGCTGCGCAGGTTTTCTCCCGCCTGGTCTGGCTCTACACGGCGGGGGAGTCGACCTCGATTGCCGAGGGGGAGGCCGAGCTTCTGCTTGGCTCGATGGCGTATGTGCTGGGCGTGTACGGAAACTCAGTGTCTGCCAGGAAGTTGTTGAGCGAGGTCTCGATGGCGTCCACCACGGCGTCGTAGTAGCTGCCCGAGGTGTAGGCTCCTTCGCCACCCTCCTGGAGCACCAATGTGGAGCCATTCTCGTTAACGAGTCCAAGGTCGTTGACGTAGGCGGCGAACTTCTCGGCAAGGTCGCCCGAGAAGAGCTTTGTCCACGTGCCTTCCGCGCGGGTGCCGGTGGTTGCAAACTGACCCATCATCCACTCGTAGGCCTCGTTTGCGATGTCGAGTGAGGTGATGGGGCACCAGCACATGGAGCCGGTGACGGCGTCGCTTATCGCGCTGCCGGAGGCGTCCGTGAACAGTGCGCCAATGGACGAGAGGTACGGCGCGTAGAGGGCGGAGTCGCCGGTCGCGCCCATGAGGGCGCTCTGGGCGCCGCCGCCAGAGTGGCCAAACGTGAAGACGCGCTCGGCGCCGCCGGGGATGGCGGAGGCGTTGTAGCGCAGGTAGCGCACGGCGGCCTTGAGGTCGGTGACGCCCCAGGGCGCGCCGCCGGCGAAGCTCGTGCCGTCCGAGTTGGTGCCGTTGCTGCGACCTCGGCACCCGGGTTAGGCGTAGACGAGCCCGGCCTCTGGGTAGTCCGTGAGGCCGTCTGCGCTGTATTGGGTGGGCGCGGCTTGGGCCGAGTAGCCGGCCGTGTTCACGGGGATGACCACGGGAGCCGTCGCCGCGGTGAAGTTGCCCACAGCGGCGGATGAGTTTACCGTGCAGGTATAGGTGCCGTCACCGTTTGAGGTTGCCGAGAAGTACGCGCCGGGGACGTAGATGCCCATGGTCTCGTAGTCTGTGGCGGCTGGCGTCGCGCAGTACTGGACGCCGATCTGGTAGTAGATGTCGTTCGTCTCGTCGTAACTCCACGCGGCGGGGTCTATGGTGACGGAGGAGAGGTCCGCGGGGTTGGTGCCCAGGGCCTCCGACGTGGCGCTGGTTGCGGAAGCGCTTGTCTCGCTTGCCGTCGTATCCAAAGACGTGCCGGTGGAGCAGCCCGCGAGCGCAATGGCTCCGAGAGCGCCTCCCGAGCCGGCTATAAAGGACCTGCGCGTGATGGTGCTGGTAGTTGCGTTGCCGTGAGAGGTTGCCATGATGTCCCCCAATCTCGAACCGCGTCGCGCCAAGGTGTGAGCCGGCTGTGGCACGTTCTTCGTCTTGTGGGGTTAGCCTGCGGTTAGGGGGATTCTATCCAGCGGGTCGGCGCGCTTGCCTTGCTTTGGCACCCAACATAACAGAGGCACATGGCTCAAGATCCCTGAAAGACCGTTCTCTGGGTCCTTCGATAATCACGCCAGGTCGTGGGATACTGTACTAAGAGAGCCACTACGAGTCCGGAGGCAGCATGACTTCAGGGACAGGGCGAGTACCCATAGAGGATGTTTACGCACAGGTAGTGCAGTTCTCGCGTGAGTCAGGCGCCCAACGAGTGATTTTGTTCGGCTCGAGGGCTCGGGGGACTAATCGTCCGAAGAGTGACATAGACCTCGCCGTCGAAGGATGCTCCGACTTTGCGGGGCTGTGCGACCGGCTTCAAAATGAGCTGTGGTGTCTCTTGAAGTTGGACGTCGTCAATCTTGATGATGACCTCCCCGCAGATTTGCGTGGCGAGATCAGGCGGGATGGGAGGGTGCTGTATGAGAAGGTTTGATAACTATCACAATGTCCTTGCCGCGCTTGGACAGGCGCCCAGCTAGGACATTTCCAACCCCTTCGTTCAGGGCGGCATTATCGATAAGTTCTTCATTCAGTTTGAGCTTGGGTGGAAGCTCTTCAAGGCTCTTCTTGCGTACGAAGGCGATCCAGTCTCAGCTTCGGGGTCTCCTCGCGACATCATCAAGGCCGCCTATCAGTACTTTGATTTCATGGATGAGACGTTGTGGCTTGAGATGTTGAGAGATCGAAACAACACTGCGCATGTCTATGATGAGAGCAGCGCGTTGCTGCTGGTACATGCTGTGGTTGATGCGTATATCCCGGAATTCCAGCGCGTTGAGCAGGGCTTGATTGCTCGATATGGAGATGTGCTCACGAGTTCTGATACACGCTAGTCGCGCTGCCCCCTCGACGCATGGCGCGCCTTGGCGTAAGGTTGGCGCATGGAGAAGAGACTCACATACCAGGATTACGCCCGCTTTGCGCGGCTATGCTTGACGGAGCTAGCACGCCAGTGCGAGGCTGAGGCGTTTCGTGCCACCGGTCCGGGTGGTCAGGGCGTCAACACGACAGACTCTGCCGTGCGCATGCGCCACGTGCCCACCGGCATCACCGTTGTGAGCAGGGAATCTCGTAGCCAGCTCCAGAACCGCGAGTGCTGCCTGGAGAAGATCCACGCCGAGCTGCTGCGGCGTTCGCGCAGGCCAAAGAAGCGCCATGCGACTAAGCCCACGAGGGCGTCCGTGCGTCGCCGTCTTGACGAGAAAGGGCGTCGTGGGGCAGTGAAGCGTCTTCGGCGCCGACCCGGTATGGACGAGTAGGGTAGGGGACGCATCCCCATCTCGCTTTGACTGGCTCTGGGGGATGACTCGGGGCTGCCTTACTGCACAAAATCGGGCTATCGAACGGAGATTTCTATGTTGCTGCATGAAAACGCCCTATCGGACGGCGCTTCGAGCTCGCTGACATCAAGGTTCTAATTAAGTATTGACTAGAGTGCATATTATATTTGAAATATGCAAAATTATGGAACAGTAATTTGACATTTGATGACAAACGCAGATGGCAGCCGTCCGATAGAGCATTTTTATGCAGCGACTACGAGAAAGCCGTCCGATAGAGCGTTTTTGTGCACAAAGTCATTGAGATTGGGCCGGCGAGAGGCCTGCGAAGCCAGAGCTAGACCTCCGAGACTGCAAACGCCAGCCGCGCTACCCCTCCTCCTCCGCGAGGAAGTCGAGCAACCGAACAATGCGCAGGTCGGGGACTATCCACAGCAGAAACGCGATGACCAGCGCCACAAGCGCAAGGTGGGAGCTGGGCAAAACCAGGGCAATGACCAGTCCAACTACCTCAAGCCCTAGAGTGAGACGCTCTTTGAGCAGCGACCGCTTTTCCACCATCGCACGGCGCTCTGCCTCCCTCTCATTGGCAGGGTTGGGCGGGCAGGACTGGCTCAGGTCGCGGCGAATGACGCGCTCGAGGTTCATGTATGTGAGCGACACCAGCATGTTCACAACAACGTAGCAGGTGGTGGGCAGTGCCGCGAACCCGGTCTTCTGCATCCAGTCGGTGGCAAGGGGGAAGAACGAGAGCACAAAGAGGAATGCGAGGTTCGACCAGAGCATCCGCCCGCTCACGCGGTTCACAAGCTTGAGCAGGTGATGGTGGTTGTTCCAGTACGTCCCCACGCCAATGAAGCTCACTGCATATGCGGCAATCGCCGGAAGCAACCCCAGCAGGTCGGCCAGCCTGTCTCCCTCCGGCGCGGTTATGCCAAGCACCATGATGGTGATGATGATGGCAATCACGCCATCGCTGAACGCCTCCATGCGGCCCTTGTCCATGCGGCTCCTCTCGCTGCAGTTACTGCGGACTCAGGATAGCGCGAGAAGGACGCGCCCCGCGGCGACGTTTCTGGAACTCTCGGTGCTACCCTAGAGACCTATCCAGAGAGGGGATGCCATGACAGGAAGCGAGACCCACGGAGGGGTCGTCGACGCAATTCTCCAGCGCTACGAGGGCCTTTCGGATGCCGAGAAGGCAGTTGCGGACTTCATCCTCAACCACAAGGGGACCGTCTCGTCGCTTTCGGCGGTAGAGATAGCCCGTCTGTCGGGCATCTCCAACACAACCGTCTCGCGCTTCGTCCGCTCGCTGGGTTACGCAAGCTTCGCGGACATGCGCTACGCCCTCGCGCGCGAGGAGACCGCGAGCAAGGAGCGCTCGTTTGACGACTCACGCGGCATTGGCCTTGCCGACGTCCAGGGCTCGCTCGACTACGTGCTCGAGACGAAGGTCGAGGAGCTGAGAAGCACGTTTGCCGCGCTGAGCGAGGAAAGCGTCACCAAGGCCGTGGGCATCCTCTCCTCTGCTCGCATTGCCATGTTTGTTGGCGTGGGCAGCTCCCTGCCCATCGCGCAGAGCGCTGCCATCAAGTTCTCGCAGGCAGGCGTCAACGCCATCTCTCCCTCCACGAGCGACGGCGCCATGATCACCGCATCGCTCATGCAGCCGGAGGATTGCCTGGTAGTGATTTCCAACTCCGGCCGCTCGGACCGTCTGCGCAAGGTCATGAACAACGCAATCGACCGCGGCGTCTCAACCATCGTGATCACGCGCAACGAGGAATCGCCCCTCGCCGAGCGCGCGGACGTTGTCCTTAAGGTGGTCTCGCGCGACCACCTGCTCGTGAACGACTTCGACTTCTCCCACAACTCGATCAACTACGTGCTGGAATCGCTCCTGCTGCTCCTTTTCCACAGCTCGCGCGACGCCAACGAGTACAACCTCGAGCTCTTCAACCGCACCATTGCAAGCGAGAAGGAAGGCTAGCGAGAAGGAAGGCCAGCGAGCGAGAGCGCCGACAGGCAGCAACGCTGACGAGCAGCAACGCCGGCGAGAAAAGCCGGCCACGTGGGATTTCCCTCACCATCGGGCGGCGCTTCCCACAGGGGAACCCCGCCCATTTCCATGCAACGGAGATAACGCCAATCGGTGAGACATTGCGCTCACAGACGCTCGCGGTACCACTGACGGAAAATCATTTTCAGAAAATCTAGCAAATATGGCATGCTTTTTTACGAAAACGGCATGAGTGCCGCAGAGACTGGCCGCATGGATGGGCCGCGCAAGCGGCGGATGGCTTGCGGCCGGCAATCACGCAGTTGGAGGGAGCAATCGGATGGGGATAGAACAGAAGCAGGTCACGCGCCGCGGTGCTGTTGCCCTTGCGCTGTCTGCCGGCCTCGGGCTGACGGGCGCACATGGCGTCGCTGATTCCTGGAGAGGGACCATCGACTCTGCGCTGGGTACGACGAGTACCGAGCAGACTGCAGACGACAAGTTCACGCCGAGCATCGCTTCGACGGACGACCTCGTGAAGGCCCACGAGGACCTTGGCCGTCGCGTTGGTCAGGAGGGCACCGTCCTCATGAAGAACGAGGGCCAGGCCCTGCCGCTTGCCAAGGGGGCCAAGGTCACGCTCCTGGGCATGGGCTCGATGTATCCCTTCCTGGGTGGCAAGATGGGCTCTTCGATCACCACGGAGGACGCCGTCGACCTTGTCTCGGCGCTTGAGCAGGGCGGCTTCGATATCAACCCAACCATGACCAGCATCTACGAGACCCTGGGCGCCGTTGAGGACACCACGGCGGTAAACCCCACGCCCTGGATGCAGTCGGTTGCCTACAAGTATCGTCCTGCCGGGTTCGCGACCCCGTACGTGCCCAACGAGCCCTCCTTTGACACCTATGTGAGCGAGGGCGGGGCGAGCGAGGACTTTGCCAGCAGCTTCGCCGAGTACGGTGACGCGGCAATCGTGGTGATCTCTCGTCCCGGCTCCGAGGGCAGCGACTACTACCCCGGTGCTGCCGGCATCGACGCCGAGACATACGGGACAAAGAACCCGCTGGGCATCTGCACCAACGAGCGCGCGCTCATCCAGCTTGCCGAGGAGAACTTCGACAAGGTCATCGTGATGGTCAACAGCGGCTCGACCATGGAGCTTGGCGACCTCAAGGATGACCCCAAGATCGCGGCGATCCTGAACATCGGCTTCCCGGGCGCCTACGGTACGCTGGGAATCGCGGATATCCTCAACGGCACCGTGAGCCCCTCTGGCTGCCTGGCGGACACGTATGCGGTGGACACCGCCATGGCGCCCAGCTCCCAGAACTTTGGCTCGATCAAGGTCGCCGATACGAGCATGGTCACCTGGCCAGACTCCCTCATGGGTGCCATGGGCACCGACATCGCGGGCGGTTTCCTCGGCGGCGAGAACAGCACCGCCTCGGCCTACTACGTCATTGAGGCGGAGGGCATCTACACGGGCTACAAGTACTACGAGACCCGCTACTACGACTCCGTCACGGGTTCCGGCAACGCAACCGGAGCGGCCGGCGCCTCCAACGGCGCGTCGTCGTGGAACTACGACGACGAGGTCGTCTACCCGTTTGGCTACGGCCTCTCCTACACCACCTTCCAGCAGACGCTCGACGACGTCCAGATTAACGCGGACGAGAAGACCGTCACCGCTAAGGTCACCGTCACCAACACCGGCTCCGTTGCCGGCAAGCACGTGGCCCAGCTCTACGTCTCTGTCCCTTACACCGACTACGACAAGAAGGCTGGCGTCGAGAAGTCCGCCATCCAGCTGATTGGCGTTGCCAAGACCGACGATCTCAAGCCTGGCGACGACCAGCAGCTCACCATCACCGCCGACCTCTACGACATGGCAAGCTGGGACTCCTCCGCCAAGGGCGGCAAGGGCGGCTGGATCCTCGATGGCGGCGACTACTGCTTCGTGCTTGCTGAGGATGCCCACGATGCCGTGAACAACGTCCTGGCGGCGCAGGGCAACGGGGCCACGGGAGACGCCTCCCTGGTGAGCATCAAGCCCATCGGCTCCGAGGGCACGGTCGATGAGTCGACGCTCGCCAAGTCCAAGAACGGCACCGAGATTGAGAACCAGCTCGCAGATGCCGACGTGAACTACTACCAGCCCGGCTACGCAACACCTCTCTCGAGAAGCGACTGGAACGGCACCTTCCCGCGCACCTACGACGACCTCACCATTGGCGGAGGCAAACAGGAGGAATGGGTCAGGAACCTCTGCTGTGAGGAGTACCAGATCACGAAGAACGGCGAGGTCACAGACGTCAACGGCGCACCCGCTGGCCTCACGCTCTCCAGCCTTGCGGGCGACGACAACATCGACGACGCCCAGTGGGATAAGCTCGTCGACGAGATCCCCGTGGACACGCTCTTCGCGAAGATCATCAAGGGCGGCAGCCAGTCGGACGTCATCCCCGAGATCGAGAACCCCGTGGTCTACCAGAACGACGGCCCCAATGGCTTTGGCACCACGCTCGCCGGCCGCGGCCTGCACACCGACGACGCCAACGCCAACTACGTGCTCAACACCATGGCTAACGAGACGACCATCGCTAGCACCTTCAGCGAGGACATCGCCAAGAGCTGGGGCGAGCTTCTCGGCAATGACGGCCTCTGGAGCGGCAACTACCTCCTGTGGGGTGCTGCGGCGAACCTGCACCGCTGCCCCTACAACGGCCGTAACTTCGAGTACTACTCCGAGGATCCGGTGCTCTCGAGCCTCATGTCCGCGCGTACGGTCGAGGGCGCGCTCGAGTACGGCATCATCATCGGCCCCAAGCACTTTGCCTTCAACGACCAGGAGACCAAGCGCGCCGGCGTTGCCCCGTACATGACCGAGCAGAAGGCCCGCGAGGGCGAGCTCCGCGCGTTCCGCGCCTCCTTCGAAGACTCTGGCGCCCTCGGCATCATGACCGCCTTCGGCAGGGTCGGCGCAACCCCCGTCAACGGCTCCTGGGGGCTTCTCCGCAACATCTTGCGAGGCGAGTGGGGATTCAAGGGCCTCATGTCGACCGACATGGTGAACAACCCCGGCTATTTCCGCCCGGAGACGTGCATCTACGGCGGCGTCACGATGATGGCCGACTTCTCGACCGACGAGACCCTCACCGATGTCCAGGAGAGCTGGCCGTACATGACCCACGACCTCATCGCCAGCGACGCGACGCTCGTCGAGTATGCCCGCCAGAACATGAAGTACCAGCTCTACGCATTTGCCCAGAGCGCTGCGCAGAACATCAAGACCGTGCGAGTGACGCCCTGGTGGGAGATGGCGCTCAACGGCGCCACGGTGGCCGGCTACGGACTTGCCGCAGTGTTTGGTGCGCTCTACGTCCGCGATGCCGTCAAGGGTGCGCATGACGCCACGGAAGCCAAGGAGGAGAAGTAATGGGATCTGCCAAGAAGTCCATGGGGGCAGCCGGCGTCTTCTACGCCATTGTCTGCCTGCTGAGCATCGTGACGTTCGTGCTCTACGTGATGAACGCGACCCGCGCGTACTACGTCGACCTCAATCCGGTCATCGCTGCCCTGCTCGTTGTTGCCATTGCGGCGGAGGTCATCGTCCTTGCCCTTGGCCGTGGCAAGGAGGGCTATGCCCTGGCCATTGTCTCTGACGTGCTGCGCGTTGCCGTGCCCTGCTGCCTTGCGGTTGCCGGCGTGATGTTCATCTCCGCCCGCGTCGAGTCCCTGGCGCAGGTCTTTGGCTCGAACCTCGAGCTGGGCAACGTCGAGGCGCACGAGGCGGCCACCCAGGCCGTTGCGGTTATCGTCATCTCGCTGGTGACCTGGCTCTTCTCCGTGATTGCCGCCTTCCTGGGCCACGGCAAGAGCACAAAGTAGCCAGATCTTGGCCGGCGGCCGCGCGTCGGCGAGAATTGACCGTACTGGGCGGGCAGGGGATGCGTCCCGTGCCCGCCTTTCTTTGAAGTGGGGGATTGCATGCTGAAGCTACGGCGTTTTGCCTGCGAGGGCCTTGAGACCGGTTGCGTGACAGACGAGGCACGCCCTCGCTTCTCCTTTGCCTTCGAGAGCGACCGGCAGGGCGCGAGCCTGCGGGAGGTCGTGCTTGAGGTCAACGGCTGGACATGGCGAGGCACAGACCAGGTGGCGGTGCGCTACGATGGCGCGCCCCTCTCGCCATGCACTGTCTACCAGGCACGTATTTGTGCAACGGATGACGCCGGCGAGTCCGCCGAGGGAACGCTTAAGTTTGAGACGGGGCTTCTCGGAGGCCCGTGGGAGGCAGAGTGGATCAGCGACGCCGCTTACCACTTTGGCGAGAAAGGCGTGGCGCCTGTGCCCATGGTCTTCAGGCATAGCTTCACGCTTGGCGGCGAGGTGCGTCGCGCTCGCGTCTATGCCACGGCCTTGGGCATCTACGACATCTCGCTCAATGGCCAGCGGATGGAGGAGCGCTACTTTGCGCCCGGCTTCACCTCGTACGGCTCGACGCTGCAGTACCAGACCTATGACGTGACGGACCAGCTTGGCTCCTCAAACGAGCTGGTAGTGACCGTTGCCGGCGGCTGGGCTGTGGGGCCCTTCTCCTACACGCGCAAGAATAGGGTCACCGCAGACAGGCAAGCCCTACTCCTTGAGGTGCGCGTGGAGTATGCGGATGGCACAACGCAGACCCTGGGTACTGGCGAGGACTGGCAGGTCACCGAGGATGGACCCTGCCGCATGGCCTGCTTCTACGATGGCGAGACGTACGATGCCCGTGTGAGCCTGGGCAACGTCACCTGGCGCCCTGCTGTGCGCGAGGCCCTGCGCGTGAGCCCCGTGCTTGTCGCCGAGGATGGCGCCCCCGTGCGCGCCCATGAGGTCATGCGCCCCGTGAACTGCACAAAGGTGGGCGACGAGCTGGTCTATGACTTTGGGCAGAACTTTGCCGGCGTCGTGGACCTTGCGGTTGACGGGCACGAGGGCCAAACCATCACGGTGCGCCATGCAGAGATCTTGAAGCCAGACGGCACGCTCAACACTGACTTCCTGCGCACGGCCAAGGCAACCCTCACCTACGTGTGCCGAGAAGGGCGCCAGGAGTTCTCGCCGCACCTCACCTACATGGGATTTCGCTACGTTGCGGTGAGTGGCGTCGACGAGGGAGACATCAAGATTTGCGCCCACGCGCTCTACTCGGACCTTCGCACCACCGGCGAGTTTGGCTGCTCTGATGAGTGCCTCAACCGCCTGCAGCAAAACATCGTGTGGAGCTCAAAGTCTAACCTCATGGACATCCCCACCGACTGCCCGCAGCGAGACGAGCGTATGGGCTGGACGGGTGACATTGCCGTCTTTGCCCCAACTGCCTGCTACAACTTTGATATGGGCCGCTTCCTGCGCAAATGGCTGCGCGACCTGCGCTCCGAGCAGTACCGCACGGGCGGCATTCCCGTAACGGTGCCGGCACAGGGCTTTGGCTTTCCCACAACCATACCGCCCATGGCGGTGGACTTCTGGGGAGACGCCTGCGTCCTGGTGCCGTGGGCGCTCTACCAGGCCGAGGGGGACGTGGAGGTCTTGCGCGAGAACTTCGAGACCATGAGGCGCTACGTCGACGCCTGCCGATTCTGGGCGGGCTTTGGCGTGGGCGACTACCGCTACATATGGCACACACCGGCGGTGCTCCACTTTGGCGACTGGGTTGCCCCCGACGTGCCCAAGATGGGCCAGTGGCAGGCTCGCAGCAAGTGGACGGCAACGGCAAGCCTCCAGCACACAAGCGCTCTCGTGGCCCGCATTGCAAAGATCCTTGACGAGAAGGACGCTGCCGAGAAGTACGGCAGCCTGAGCAAGTGCGTCTCCAGGGCGTACCGCAACGTTTTCACCGACGGTCATGGCAGGCTCAAGCAGGAGTTCCAGACTGCCTATGTCCTCCCCATCCAGTTTGGCATGCTCGAGGGAGACGAGCTTCACGCGGCAGTGGAGCGTCTGTCTCAGCTGGTTGAGCAGGGCGGCTACCGCATTGGGACGGGTTTTCCTGGCACGCCGTACATCCTCTTTGCCCTTGCGGATAACGGCGAGAAGGATGCTGCTTACCGGATGCTCGAGTGCACGTCCTGCCCCTCGTGGCTCTACGAGGTGGTGCATGGTGCAACGACCATCTGGGAGCGTTGGGATGGCCTGGACGAGAACGGCAACTGCCCCATCGGCGACGACGGCACGGACATCATGATCTCGTACAACCACTACGCAAGCGGCGCAGTGGGAGACTTTCTCTACCGTCGCGTGGCAGGCCTAGAGCCTCTTGAGCCGGGGTATCACAGGTCACGCGTGCAGCCGCTTGTTGGGGGAGACCTGCGCTCTGCCCACGGCGCGGTTGAGACGCCCTACGGCCGGCTGGCAAGTAGTTGGAAGCTTGATGGCACGTCCTTCTCACTAGAGGTCGTGGTGCCCCTGGGTACCATCTGCGAGGTCGTGCTGCCCGACGGGAGCACGCACGAGGTAGGGTGCGGCTCGTACTCGTTTGCATGCGAAGTGGAAGGTGCATGATGAGGAGCCTTTCGTTCAACGAGGGATGGCAGTTCAGGCGCATTGCCCTTGACGGCGAGAAGGATGCGCCGTTCAAGGCGGTTGCGCTTCCCCACGACGCGATGATTGGCGAGACGCGTAGTCCCCAGGCTGTCTCGGCCCAGAACAGCGGCTGGTTTGAGGGGCGCGACTACGAGTACGTCAAGACCTGGACCCCGTCCGAGGAGCTTGAAGGCAAGTCCCTTCTCCTCGAGTTCGAGGGCGTCTACCACCTTGCCCAGGTGTGGATTGACGGCAAGCTTGTTGCCGAGCGGCCGTACGGCTACACGAACTTCTACGTTGACCTTGCTGGGCTCGTGGAGCCTGGAAGGCCCTGCGAGCTGCGCGTTGTTGCAAAGAACTCCGACCAGCCAAACAGCCGCTGGTACTCCGGGGCCGGAATCTATCGTCCCGTCACGCTGTGGGTGGGGGAGCCGGTTCACCTGCTGCCAAGCGGCATTGCCGCACGGACGCTCTCTCTGGACGGCAGCAGCGCCCGCGTCGAGGTTTCGCTTGAGGCAAGCGGTTCCGGGCTGGCAACGGTCGAGCTGCTCCCCGAGGGTTCCCAGGAGCCAGTGGCAACCGGTCACGTTGAGCTGGGCGCAGACGGCTCTGGGTCGGCGGTGCTCGAGGTGCCGCAGCCCCGCACCTGGTCGCCGGACCATCCGGACCTCTACCTTTGCCGCGTTGACCTTGCGGCAGGGGGCGATGCCGTCGACCACGGCGAGACGCTCTTTGGCATCCGCACCCTCGAGTGGGGTGATGACGGGCTTCTTCTCAACGGCGACCGCATCGTGCTTCGCGGCGCCTGCATCCACCACGACAATGGCGTGCTGGGTGCCTGCGCCTTTGCCGACGCGGAGTGGCGCAAGGTCCTGCTCATGCGCGAGCAGGGCTACAACGCCGTACGCTCTGCCCATAACCCCTGCTCGAAGGCATTGCTCGACGCCTGCGATCACCTGGGCGTGCTGGTCATGGACGAGTACGTGGACCATTGGTACATCCACAAGACGCTCCACGACTACGTTGAGTACTTCGATGCGTGGTGGCGCCGCGACCTTGCCGACATGGTCGAGAAGGACCGCAACCATCCCAGCGTCGTGCTCTACTCGATTGGCAACGAGGTTGCCGAGACTGCCCAGGAGCGCGGCGTTCTTCTCACCCGCCAGATGGTCGAGCACCTGCATTCCCTGGATCCCACGCGACCCGTTACCTGCGGCGTCAACATCTTCTTTAACCTGCTGAGCTCGCTCGGGCTGGGACAGTACTCAGACGAGAAGGCGCGTCGCGAGGCCGAGCAGGCGGCGCATCAGGGCGCCTCGCCACACCGCGCGGTAGGAAGCGAGTTCTACAACAGGCTGGCCGGGCTTCTCGGCGCGGGATTCATGAAGAAGGGCGCTGCGCTGCCCGCATGCGACCGCGTCACGCGGGATGCCTTTGCGCAGATGGACATCGCGGGCTACAACTACGGCATCGACCGCTACAGGCATGACCTTCGCGTGTACCAGCATCGGCTTATCCTGGGGAGCGAGACTTTCTGCTCCGATGCGCAACGCTTTGCCGAGCTGGCTGAGAAGGAGCCGCGGCTTATTGGCGACTTTGTCTGGGCTGGCATGGACTACCTGGGCGAGACTGGCGTTGGCGCCTGGGAGTACAAGGACTACGCCCCGCGCGAGAGCGGGTTTGGATGGCTTACGGCGGGATCCGGGCGTGTGGACCTTACGGGCAAGCCGTTGGGCGAGGCCCTCTACACGCGCGTTGCGCTTGCCGGGGAGGCAGGCCCTTACCTGGCCGTTTGCCCCGTTAACCACACTGGGGAGCGGCATTCGCCGAGCGCCTGGAAGATGTCGAATGCCATCGAGTCGTGGAGCTGGGACGGCTGCGAGGGGAGAGCTGCCAACGTCGAGGTATACGCGCGTGCGCACGCGGTGGCGCTGCTCCTTAACGGGCGCGAGGTGGGGCGGAGGCTCCTCAAGGGTTCTTGCGTGGCTCGCATGTCCTGCCGCTACGAGCCGGGGACGCTTGAGGCCGTTGCCTATGACGAGGACGGTCGCGAGCTGGGCAGGCGCTCGCTGAGGAGCGCAGACGATTCAACGGAGCTTCGTACCGAGGTGGAGTATGCCGGCGTGCCGGGCGGGTTTGTGCGGCGCGACGTCTGGCATGATGGTGCGCCTGAGGAGGCCGCGGGTGTTGGCGCCGGCAGGCTGGCATTTGTGCGCGTGCGTTATACCGGGGCGAATGGCGAGACCCGGCCACTAACGAGGGGCGTGCTCACGGCTTCGGTTGAAGGTGGCGATCTTCTCGGCTTTGGGTGTGCCTCGCCCTTTAACGAGGGAAGCTTTGTTACGGGGGAGACCCAGACCTACTTTGGCGAGGCGCTTGCGGTGGTGCGCCCGGCCCCGGGGTCGGGCTGCGTGCGCCTCTCCGTTACTGATGGCACGCTTTCGGCGTCGTTGGAGCTGCCTGTCGTGTAATTTGCGGGCGAGGCCATCTTGTTGCTGGGGCTGCCGGGCCGTTTTCGGACAGATTGCACACCTTGGAGTGTCCATTCTGTCGGAAATATGCCCGGCAGCCCCACTTGCTTGCTCGCACTGCGGGCTCTTTGCGCGCGACCTCCCCTTGGTGCAAGAAATCCCCTCCGGCAATCGCTCACCGGAGGGGACGGGGAAGGGAGGGGCTTGTTCAGGTGGCAGATGGGCGGCTTGGCTGCCGCCTGCGGGGCCTACGCGCGCTCTGCCTCGGGCGCCGCGCCCTCGTTGCGCTCCTTGAGGGCTGCCTGCTCTGCCGGGAGGTTCTTCTCGACCGTGAAGAACAGGAGCAGAACTCCGCAGATGGCAAAGGCAACGGTTTCCACCCAGATGTAGCAGCCGGCGATTGCCGTCTGCGCCGCGGCGGTCTGTGCCGCAACGCCCAGCGCGACGTCGGCGGCCTGGTCGTAGCCAACGCCAGCAAGGATACCCGAGAAGATCGCGTTGCAGATGGGCGTGGCGGCCACGGCAATGCAGCTGTAGATCGACATGGTGAGGCCGTCGGTGCGGATGTGGTTCTTGTACTCGATGTGGTCGATTACGTCGGCGAGCATGGCAAGGATCATGTAGCCAAGCGGCGCGGACCCAAGGCACTTGATGGCAACGCCTGCGGCGACGGGCACAATGCTGCTCCCACCAAGCCCGGCGATGATGCCGCCAATCACGCCCACGATCATGCCCACGATGCACACGCGCTGCTTGCCAAACTTGTTGCACAGCGGGATCACAAAGAGGATGGCCGCCGCCATGGGAAGCGCGCCCATAATGCTGAGCAGCGACTGCGACGCTCCCCAGGCCTCCGCAGTGCCAAAGTAGCTGTTGTCTAGGACCCACTTGCAGAAGTACACCATTGAGCCGTTCTTGAAGGCGCCGCTGAACTGGTAGAGCAGGTAGGCAACAATGATGATCCACCACATGGGCTCGTGTGCGACAGAGGACAGCTGGCGCGCGAGGGACGGCGCTTCCTTCTGCTCGCCCTCGGTCTGCGAGGCGCTTACCTCCTCGGTAATGCGCTCGCGCGTGAAGCGAAACTGCAGGTAGACGGTAATGAGGGTGAAGAGGGCAATGGCACCCATCGCAAGAAGCCAGAGGTTCTGGTCCTCCTTCAGGAAGAACGAGACCAGGATGGGGAAGACCATGGTGCCGGCGCCCATGACGCCAAAGCCAGCGATGTTGGTGAAGGAGGCCATGGTCCCGCGCTTCTCGGTATCGCGCGTTGAGACGGCGACAAGGGTCGAGTTGGCGGTGTTGTAGATGGGGTAGGCCACCGAGTAGTACAGGTTGAAGGCGATGGCGATCCACACCATGCGCGCCATGCCCTCAAACGGCACAAAGAACATGAGGACTGTGGACACAGCAAGCGTGAGGGCCGAGAGCAGAATCCACGGGCGGGCCTTGCCGGCAAGGCAGTGCGTGCGCTCGATGAGCTGGCCCACCATGAGGTTTGCAATGACGATAAGAACCGTCGAGACAAGCTGCAGCGCCGTGAGGAACGAGAGATCAAGGCGCAAGACGTCTGTGAAGTAGTTCTGCAGCTGGCTTGTGAAGATGCCAGAGGCGAGAAGTCCGCCAAAGGGGCCAAGGAAGTAGCCAAAGATCACCTCGGGCGGCGTGACGCGGTCACGCTTTGCAAGCGAGCTGGTAAATGGGCTTTCCCAGAGCCCCTTGCTCTTCTGCGGAGCTGTTGCTTTCTCGGTCATGTGATCCCCCTGTCAGGCTGCGGTCCTGAGGTCCAACAATGATGACGAATTCGACAGATACTTGTTATGGGATATGTTAACAAGATTCTAGGTAAACGTGAAAACGATTTGCAGACGGTCGGGTTCTCCCGGTGACAGGTTTTCTGGAGAGGAGCCTCATGCCGATTAGAAAACAATTACCAACGTTTAGCGAAATTTTGGGATGAATTACCAAATTCCTGCTTGGAAGCCGGGAACAGGCAGGTATTGTAGACGCCAACAGGGGGCTAGACCAACATTCAGGGAGGCACCATGGCTTCGCGCCATCTTGCAATAGACATCGGAGCGTCGAGCGGCCGCGCCATCGTGGGCGAGCTGGACGAGCAGGGCCGCCTGCGCCTCACCGAGGTCCATCGCTTCGAGAACGGCCTCCTCCGCCGCAATGGCCATCTGTGCTGGGACATCGACGCCCTGTGGGAGAGCGTCCTTCACGGTCTCACTGCCGCGCACGAGCAGGGCCTCACACCCACCACGGTAGGTATCGACACCTGGGGCGTGGACTTTGTCCTGCTCGATGCCCAGGACCGTCGCCTTGGCGATGCCGTGGGCTACCGTGACGCGCGCACCCAGGGCGTTCGCGAGGAACTCGAGCGCACGGGCGCCCTTACCTTCCAGGAGCACTACGCGCGCACGGGCATACAGTACCAGCCGTTCAACACGGCCTACCAGCTCTGCGCCCTCAAGCGCGAGCACCTCGAGCAGCTTGCCGCCGCCCACGCCTTCCTCATGGTGCCCGACTACCTCAACTTCCTGCTCTGTGGCGAGAAGGCCAACGAGTACACCAACGCGTCCACAGCCGCGCTGGTGGGGGCCACGTCGCGCGACTGGGACCGCGAGCTTCTCGGCCGCCTGGGCCTTCCTGCAGACATCTTCCTGCCCGTCCGCATGCCGGGCTGCTCGCTGGGCCACCTGCGTCCCGATGTCGCGCGCCGCGTGGGCTTTGACGCCGAGGTGGTGCTTCCCGCCACGCACGACACCGGCTCGGCCTTCCTGGCCGTTCCCACGCGAGATGACCATGCGGCCTTTCTCAGCTCCGGCACCTGGAGCCTTCTGGGCACGGAGCTTGCAGCGCCCGTGACCACACCCTCAAGCGCGGCCGCAAACTTCACAAACGAGGGTGGCTACCAGGCACGATACCGCTACCTCAAGAACATCATGGGCCTCTGGATGATCCAGTGCGTGCGGCACGAGTCCGCGCGCCCGGACGGCACCCTTCCTAGCTGGGGCGAGCTTGTCTCTGCCGCCGAATTCGCCCACAGGCAGGGCTTCCGCGCGCTTGTGGACGCGGAGGACACGCGCTTCCTCTCGCCGCGCTCGATGGTGGCCGAGGTCCGCGCCGCATGCTCGGACGCCGGCCAGCCTGTGCCCGCCACGACGGGCGAGGTTGCGTGCGTGGTCTACGATTCCCTGGCCGCAGACTACGCGCGCACCGTGCACCAGATGGAAGGGCTTACCGATACCTCGTTTACCAGCGTGAACATTGTTGGCGGGGGCTCCGCTAATGCCTACCTCAACCAGGCCACGGCCAACGCCTGCAACCTTCCGGTCTATGCCGGTCCCACCGAGGGCACGGCTCTTGGCAACCTCATCGTGCAGATGATCCACGCGGGCGAGCTTGAGGACCTCGCGTCCGCCCGCGCGGCCATAGCAAGCAGCTTTGACATCAAGGAGGTACTACCCCATGAGTGACGCAGGTATCACCGCCTACGAGGCGGCACGCGCGCGCTATGCAGCCTACGGCATTGACACCGAGGCCATTCTCGCACGCCTGGCGGCAAAGCCAATCTCCATGCACTGCTGGCAGGGCGATGACGTGCAGGGCTTTGACCAGGGCGATAACCCCGCCTCGGGCGGCATCATGACCACGGGCAACTATCCAGGCCGCGCCCGCAACTTCGAGGAGCTCACGGCGGACTTCGCCTACGCCGCAAGCCTCATCCCCGGCGCCAAGCGCGTGAACCTGCACGCAAGCTACGCGGTCTTCTCGGACGAGAACCCCTGGCACGACCGCGACCAGCTCACCTACGAAGACTACCGTCCCTGGGTCGAGTGGGCGCGCGAGCAGGGCTTTGGCATCGACTTCAACCCCACGTTCTTCTCGCACCCGCGCGTGAACCACGGCCTTACGGTGAGCTCCCCGGATGCGGAGACCCGCGAGTTCTGGATCCGCCATGGCATCTGCTGCCGCCAGATTGCCGAGAGGATCGGCGAGGAGCTAGACGACGAGGTCCTTCTCAACTTCTGGATCCCCGACGGCCTGAAGGATACCCCAACCGACCGCTATGGCCTGCGCAAGAACCTGGTGGATGCGCTTGACCGCATCTATGCCGAGCCCGCGCCGCACGTGGTGGACGCCTTCGAGCAGAAGGTCTTTGGCCTGGGCGTCGAGGGCTTCACGGTGGGCGACCAGGAGCTCTACGAGGGCTGGGCTGCGCGCCACGGCGGGAGCGCCTGCGTGCTTCTCGACACCGGCCACTTCAACCCCATGGAGAACGTGGCAGACAAGCTCTCCGCGCTGGCGCTCTTCTTTGACCACCTGCCGCTACACGTGACGCGCCCCATGCACTGGGACTCGGACCACGTGACCCTCTTCAACGACGACCTGCGCGAGCTTGCCGGCGAGATCGTGCGCGTGCCGGGTGCTTGGGAGAAGTCGATGATTGGCATGGACTTCTTCGACGCAGCCATCAACCGTATTGGCGCGTGGGCGTGCGGCATGCGTTCCATGGAGAAGGCCCTGCTCTTCCAGCTGCTCCAGCCCACGGACCAGCTCAAGGAGCTGCAGAACACGTTCCAGGACTCGCGCAAGATGCTGGTGCTCGAGCAGTTCAAGTGCATGCCCTTTGGCGACGTGTGGGACGAGTACTGCCGCCGCGAGGGCGTGCCGCTCGAGGGCGAGCTGTGGGACAAGGTCAAGTCGTACGAGGACGACGTTCTAAGCACTCGCGCATAAGCGCAGGCGAGAAGGGAAGCAACACTCATGGCAATGGTTGATCTGGACTTTGTGCAGGGCTTTGTTCGCATGTGCAACGACGGCTGGCTGCAGGGCTGGCACGAGCGCAACGGCGGGAACCTTACGTACCGTCTGAGCGAGAGGGACGTGGAGGCCGCGCGTCCGTTCTTTGGCGAGCCGCGCGAGTGGCACGAGATCGGCGTTGCCCTGCCAAACCTGGCGGGGGAGTACTTTGTGGCGACGGGCTCGGGCAAGTACCTGAGAAACGTGGCGCTTGACCCCGAGGCAAACATTGGCATCTGCGAGTTGGACGAGAAGGGCGAGCGCTGGCGCGTGGTATGGGGCCTTTCTGGCAGCGTCCCCACGAGCGAGTTCCCCACGCACCTCATGAACCACAGCGTGCGCAAGCGCGTGACCGACGGCGCCAACCGCGTGATCTACCACTGCCACGCCACCAACGTGATTGCGCTCACCTACGTGCTGCCGCTCACCGACCGCGACTTTACGCGCGCGCTCTGGCAGAGCGCCACGGAGTGCCCGGTGGTCTTCCCCGAGGGCGTGGGAGTGGTGCCGTGGATGGTCCCCGGTGGCGTTGACATTGCGCGTGCCACGAGCAAGAAGATGGAGACCTACCAGGCCGCAATCTGGGCCATGCACGGGCTCTTCGTGAGCGGACCGGACTTCGACACCGCGTTTGGGCTTGCGCATACCATCGAGAAGAGCGCTGACGTCTACGTGCGCGTTCTCTCCTGCGGCGGCGTGAGGCAGACCATCACCGATGACGACCTGCGCGCCATTGCGCACGACTTTGGCGTGACGCTCAACCCGGCGATGCTCTAGGGTCGTGGGCGCCCGGGGGTGCGGGCGGAGAGCCAGGCGGTGGCCTAGTCGATTGGCATCGAGACGACGATGAGCCTGGTGTCCCCCTCCGTGCTGGAGCTGACCGACCCACGGTGCGCGTCGACCACGCGCCTGGCAAGGCGGTCCAACTCGCGGCGCGTGACGCGTCTCTCGTCCTCGCTCTGCTCCGCCTCGTAGCCCTGCGCCGAAATCGTGACCATGTCCCCGCGTCGCCTCACGATGAACGAGATGTCGCGCTGCGAGGGGTCTCCAACGTGCCGAACCTGGTCGATCACAAGGTCAAGCACCCCGCCGACCAGCACGTATATCTCGGCCGGTCTCAGGAACGCCAGCGCCTCGCCATCCGCGATGGGCGAGAGGCTCATCCCGTTCGACTCGCAGACGAGGCTCTTCTCGGTGAGCACGGTGTCCAGCGCCTCGTTTCCCGTGCGGATGATGGCGTCGTAGTGGTTGACCTCGCTCACCATCTGGACGAGCAGGTCATTCACCTGGGGGTTGTCGAGCGCGCCCATCTGGCGGGCGGCCTCGGTGGTGCTGCGGACAATGTCGTGCATGCGCCGGTTGACGGCCTCGATGGAGAGCCTGCTCTCCTCGTACTGCCGGCTCCGCTCCTCGAGGATGTGCCGGTCGACCGTCGCCTCGGTCTCCAGGCGGGACCCAACCAGCGAGCGGTACTCAAAGCCGAGGAGAAAGGCGCAAAAGGCCAGGTGGACGCAGCGAAGCGCAAGGATGGTCGAGGGCGCAAGCCCTTGGGACTCAAGCTGCTTGAGCAGGACGTCCAGCCCGATCACCGCAAGGATGCACATCCCAAAGGCGGGGAGCATGCGCCCGTCTGCCACAAGCTCGAGGCGACTCCTGCGCACTTTTCGAACAAACAGCAGGTAGAAGCCAATGTACGTGACGAGAAGAACCAGGTCGTCGGGAATCGCGGCGAGCGATTCGATCTGCGTCAGCCGCGCCGTGCCTCGGAGGACCCCCTGAACGCCGGTGGCGAACCCCTGTGCGGTGTAGCCGGCAGAGGAGCAGAAGAAGGCAGTCCAGACAGACGTCGAGAAGACCGCCCACACCGAAGCCGCCGAGAGCAAAAGGAGCGAGGCAAAGGTGAGGAGGTAGCCTGCAACGTCAACCGTCCCGTCTCCCCAGGACGCAATGAGGTGCAGGGCGACGGGCGAGAGAAGCGCGGCTACGACAAGTACGCGCAGGGGGAGGGGAACCTTGCGCGTTGGCAGTGCGTCTGCCAGAAGGAAGACGGGGATCTCGATTTGCAGCAGAAGCCAGAGCGGCCCGATCACGCCTGCTGCCCCTGCCGCCCCGGTCATACCGCTCATCTGGCCCCTCCCAGGGTGCCAAAGAACGCGTTGACCTTCTCGACCACAGACGTGCGCATGGTGCGGCCTACTGCGAAGGTGGTCCCGTCGAGAAGCACGACCTCCGATGACCTGTACCGCTTGATCTGCACCATGTTGACGATGGTCCCCTTCGAGACGCGCACGAACTGCATCGCGGGCAACCTCTCCTCCACCGAGGCGAGCGTTCCCCGCTCGACCGCCGTCTGCCCGTCGGTTAGATGGAACTGCAGGTCATGGCCGTGCGAGTCGATGTAGGCAATCTCCGAGACCCTCACCACGGTGATGCCGCCCTGGGTCTTGAGCACCAGCGAGCGCGAGGCGTTTCTCTCCATCACGCGAAGCGCCTTGTCCATGCGCATGCAGAACGCCCCGTAGCTCACGGGCTTCACCATGAAGTCCAGCGCGTCGACCTCGTAGCCGCGAACTGCGAATTGGGCGAGGTTGGTTACAAAGATGATGGGGGTGGTGGCATCGAAGGTTCGCATGAGCGTCGCCGCCTCCATGCCGTCAAGGCCGGGCATCTCGATGTCCATGAGGATGAGGTCGGCCTTCTCGGAAAGCTCCACCAGCGAGCGGGCGGAGTCCCGCCAGGTAACGGCAAGCTCCACGTCATGCTCGCGCGAGTAGCGCCTCACATGGGCGAGAAGCGACTGCGCGGCAGCCGGCGAGTCCTCAAGAAGCAGCACCTGATACACCAAAGCCCCCCTTCACGTGCGACAAACCCGATGGTACACGAGCCGAGAGTGGCTGCCTGCCCTTCTCGACAAGTGGCCGCTGGCGAGTAACGCCGTGTCGTTCGAAGCCAAAAGGCTACTGGTCGCGACGTGGTCGAGACGTGCCGTCCCACGCGAGGGAGGATGACCCTCGGAAGGTTGCGGGGAGGGACCCGCACGCACACGAGGAGGGAATATGGCATCAACTACCAGGAGGAACTTCATTCTTTCGTCTGCCATGGCGGCGGCCTCGGCAACGGTGCTCGCGGCATGCGGGACCTCTGGCGAGGCGTCTGACGGCAAGCTGCCGGCTGCAGACTCGTACCCCATCAAGCCGGACGCCTCCGGTACCAAGGCCAAGTGGAGCGAGGAGGAGAAGGACGGCTACAACCTGATCACCCAGGAGGGCGGCGCGACCCTCTCGTACAGCCCCGAGTCAGGCCTGGGCATCATTCAGGTCGACGGCTATGCGTTCAAGGACCTCAACGGCAACGGCGTGCTCGACCTCTTTGAGGACTGGCGCCAGAGCCCCCAGGACCGCGCGGCCGCATGGGCGAAGGAGCTTTCGGTCGACGACGAGCTCCCCCTCATGCTCCATTCCTCCGTCATGGTCGAGGAGGCCAAGGACCTCTCCGCCGGCGGCGAAATGGCCGTGAGCAATCAGTTTGACCTGGGCGTTCGCACGGCGCTGAGCTTTGCCACCCAGGGTGACGGCAAGTCGCAGTCCGACTGGAACAACGCCTGCCAGGCGTACTGCGAGGCCAAGCCCAACAGCATCCCGTTCAACCTCTCGACCAACCCGCGCGACTTCGGCAAGTTCCCCACGAACCTCTCGCTGGCCGCGAGCTTCGACCCCGAGCTTGCGAAGTCCGTCGCCGACCAGATCTCCAAGTGCTACCGCGCCGTGGGCGTCACCTGCCTGCTCGGGCCGCAGATCGACATGTGCGGCGAGCCCAGGTGGAGCCGCATCACCGGCGCCTTTGGCGAGGACCCCGCGCTCTCGCGCGACCTTACGCGTGCCACCATCGACGGCCTGCAGTCCACGTACGTCGACGGCAAGGACACCGGTTGGGGAGCAGAGTCCGTCGGCACCCAGATGAAGCATTTCCCGGGTGACGGCGCCGGCGAGTCCGGCCGCGAGGCACACGGCGACTTTGGCAAGTTCAACGTCTACCCCGGCGACAACTTCAAGGCGACGCTCGTGAACTTCCTGGACGGCGGTCTCAAGCTGGACGACTCCACGGGCCAGGCCTCCGGCGTCATGACGTCGTACTCCATCGCGTACTCGAAGGACGAGGAGTACGGCGAGCTGGTCGGCTCGGCATTCTCAAAGTTCAAGATCGGCATCCTGCGCGACCAGTGCGGCTACGACGGCCTGATCTGCTCGGACTGGGGCGTGACGGACGACCCCGGCGGCTTTGTCTCCACCCCCTGGGGCGTGGCTGGCCTCACCAAGCCCGAGCGCTTCAAGAAGATCATCGACTGCGGCCTCGACCAGGTTGGCGGCGGTTCTGACCTCGAGTCGCTCAAGGAGGCCTACGACATGCTCGTGAGCGAGCTTGGGCAGGACGGCGCAGACGAGCGCATCCGCGAGTCCGCGCGGCGCATCCTCGTCACCTACTTCGAGCCCGGCCTGGTCGACAACCCCTACAC